>Ga0126381_100007140_pt1 | contig 12408 bp, 10 predicted proteins | sample PanSoiMetPlot_28_FD_96465 | JGI IMG/M metagenome (GOLD analysis project Ga0126381, IMG submission 96465) | Tropical forest soil microbial communities from Panama - MetaG Plot_28 | ecosystem: Environmental > Terrestrial > Soil > Tropical forest > Bulk soil | place: Panama | collected 2016-02-17
GGTCGACCCGCAGACCAGCGCGATGACGATCGCCGACATCACCACGTACGACGGCCCCAGGTCGATCAGGTGCCGGCTGGCGGCCGGCAGCTGCCCGTTGCCCACCCGGTAGGCGACGATGCCCTCGCTGACCAGCGTGCCGATCACGTGCCCGGCGGCACAGATCACCGCCGTCCTGAGGTTGCCCAGCGCCCGGTTCGCGCCGAACACCGCGAGCGCGATCAGCAGCGGCAGGGCGAAGTAGTCGCCGGGCCCGATGAACGCCGAGAAAAGCAGCGAGCCGACCGGATCGTGTTCCAGGTTGGCCACGCTGGTGGTCGCCCAGTTGTCCAGCGCTGCCTGCGCGGCCGGGCTCAGGGCCGCGTAGACGACCTCGGCCACCACATAGGTGCCGAGGTACCACCAGGCGAAAGCGTACCTGCGGAACATGCCCACGAGGCTATAATTCACACGCTGGTGCCCCAGACGCGGACACGTCCAGCGGCCCCGACCCTCCGGAGAGTCACCGAACCTTGACCTACCCCCCAGGCTCTAACGTGGCAGATGCCGAGCTGAAGCCGCCAGGTACCGGCGCCTCCCCCGCGGTGCCCGCGAGCCAGCCGCCCGCGGTGCCGCGAGGCCGCCGCTGGGTGTGGCCGGCCGGGTTCGTGGTGGGCGGGCTGCTGCTGTTCCTCGCCTACCTGAAGCAGGCGTCGACCCTCCCGGTGATGTCCGACGGGGCATCGAACGCGCTGCAGGCGTGGGACATGCTGCACGGCAACCTGCTGTTGCGCGGCTGGACCCTCACCGACATCTCGTTCTACACGCTCGACCTGCCGGAATACATGCTGACCGAGGCGGCTCGCGGGCTCGGCACCAGTGCCGCGGACCTGGCCTCCGCGCTGACCTACACGCTCGTGGTGGTCGGCGCCGCGCTGCTGGCCAAGGGCCGCGCTGACGGCCGTGAGGGCGTGGTCCGGATGCTGCTCGCGGCCGGGATCATGCTCGCGCCGCCGCTCGGCGGGACGTCCTCCACGCTGCTCAACGACCCTGACCACACCCTTACCCAGGTCCCGCTGCTGCTCGTCTGGTTGCTGCTAGACCGGGCGCGGCCGCGCTGGCAGGTGCCGGTCGCGGTGACGGTGCTGCTGGCCTGGGCGGGGGTCGCCGATCCGCTGGTGGCGTACGAGGGCGTGCTGCCGCTGGTGGCGGTCTGCGCCTTCCGGCTGTACCGGCGGCGCGAACGGCTGATCGGCCACCTGCGCGAATACTGGTACGAGCTGGCGCTCGGCGTGGGCGCGGTCGTCTCGGCCGGCATCGCCGAGGTGGCGCTGCGGCTGATCAGGCAAGCGGGCGGCTTCACGGTCACGCCGCCCGACACGATGTTCTCGGCCGTCGACGCGGTCGCCAGCCACCTGGCGATCACCGTCGAGAGCATCCTGGTGGTCTTCGGCGCGGACTTCTCCAAGCAGCAGCTCGGCCCGCACGCCGGCATCGCCCTGGTCCACCTGGCCGGGGTGGCACTGGCCGCGTGGGCGGTCGCCCGCGTCCTGCGGCGGTTCGCGGCGAGCGAGCTGGCCGTCCAGGTCCTGGCGGTCGCCATGATCGCGCTGCTGGCGGCGTACACGTTCAGCGGCAGCCCCAATATCGTCGGCGGCCCGCACGAGATCGTGGGCGTGCTGCCGATCGGGGCGGTCCTGGCGGGCAGGCTGCTGGCTGGTCAGCTCATCCGCGGCCGCCATCTCACCGCGCTCGCGGCCGTGCTCGCCTGCTACGGCCTGGTCCTGGCCCACGATGTGGTGCAGCCGCCCAGCTACGACACCAACGGCCAGCTCGCGGCCGTGCTGCGGACGCACCACCTCAAGTACGGCCTGGCCACCTACTGGAACGCCAGCAGCGTGACGGTGGACAGCGGCGGCCAGGTGGCGGTCAGGCCGGTCAACAGGAACACCAGCGGCCAGGTGGACGCGGTTCAGCGGGATACCGTAGCGTCCTGGTTCGATCCGCGGCAGCACTACGCGAACTTCCTCGTGCTGCCCCGGCCTCACCTCAGCTGCGTGCAAGGCTCGCCGCGTCAGTGGCTGGACCAGGTCACGGCGCAGTTCGGCCCGCCGGCCGCGACCTACAAGGCCGCGGGGTACACCGTCATGGTGTGGAACGAGAACCTGCTCAGCCTGATCGCCCCGGCACAAGGCACCGCCTGCTGAGGATAGCTACTGAGTGGTAAGGTGCTGCGTGGCCTTGTTGCGGATCGCCCTGCTGTCATATCGCAGCAAGCCGCATTGCGGTGGGCAGGGCGTCTACGTACGCCACCTGAGCAGGGAACTCGCGGCGCTCGGGCACACTGTCGAAGTGTTCTCCGGGCAGCCCTATCCCGAGCTGGACGCCGGTCCTGTGCTGCGCCGGCTGCCGAGCCTGGACCTGTACCGGGAGCCAGATCCGTTCCGTACCCCCCGGCTGGGTGAGTACCGGGACTGGACCGACGTGCTGGAAACGATGATGATGTGGGGCGGGGCGTTCCCCGAGCCGCTCACATTCAGCATCCGGGCCCTGCGCGCGCTGGCCGCCCGGCGCCAGGACTTCGACGTCGTGCACGACAATCAGGGCCTGGGCTACGGCATGCTGGGCCTGCGGCCGGCCGGCCTGCCGCTGGTCACCAGCATCCACCACCCCATCAGCGTGGACCGGCGCATCGACCTGGCCTCGCTGCGCGGGCTGGACCGGCTGTCCCGGTGGCGCTGGTACGGGTTCGTCAGGATGCAGGCCCGGGTGGCCCGCCGGGCCGGGCCGCTGATCACCGTGTCCGAGTCGTCCAAGCGAGACATCTGCCGGGACTTCCGGGTCCGTCCGCAGAACGTGCGCATTATCCCGCTCGGGGTGGACACTCGGGTGTTCCATCCCCGTGACGGCCACGGGCGGGTGCCGGGACGGATCGTCGCGGTGGCGAGCGCGGACTCCGCGATCAAGGGGGTCAGCACGCTACTGCGGGCCATCGGGAAGCTGGCCACCGAGCGGGACGTGCACCTGGTGATGGTGGGCAAGCCCGCGCCCGACACCGAGCGGCTGGCCGGTCAGCTCTCCCTGCTGGCCCGGGTCACGTTCACGCACGGGCTCAGCGACGAAGCGTACGCCGCGCTGCTGGCCAGCGCGGAGATCGCGGTGGTGCCGTCGCTGTACGAGGGGTTCTCGCTGCCTGCCGTGGAGCACATGGCTTCTGGGACACCGCTGATCGCCAGCAGGACCGGGGCGCTGCCTGAGGTCACCGGGGACGCTGCCGTGCTGGTCACCCAGGGTGACGCGGAGGAGCTGGCGGCGGCGGTGCGCCGGCTGCACGACTCCCCCGCCGAGCGGGCGGCACTGTCCGAGCGCGCGCTGGCCAGGGTGCGGGAGCGGTTCGCCTGGCCGGCGGTCGCGCGGGCCACCGCCGAGGTGTACCGGACCGTGCTGGCCCGGGGGGACGACCCCCCAGCACCCCCCGCTGGAGGGGTTTCGTGCTGACCGTCGACTTTGAGCGGTTCCCGATCCGGCCAGGGAACCGGGTGCTGGACCTGGGCTGCGGCGGCGGACGGCACGCGTTCGAGGTGTACCGGCGCGGCGGGCGGGTGGTGGCGTTCGACCTGGATCCCGGTGAGCTGACGCCGGTGAACGGCATGTTCGCGGCCATGGCTGCCGAAGGCGAGGCAGGCGCGCGGTCGGGCGCGGAGGCGGTCTCAGGTGACGCCACCCACATGCCGTTCTGTGATAATGCTTTTGACCGGGTGATCGCCGCTGAGGTGCTTGAGCATGTGCTCGACGATCAGCGGGCGATGAATGAGCTCGCGCGGGTGCTGCGGCCAGGGGGGCTGGCCGCGATCACGGTCCCCGCCTTCTTCCCCGAACGGATCTGCTGGGCGATGTCAGCGGAGTACCACGAGGTGCCAGGGGGGCACGTGCGCATTTACACCCGGGTCGAGCTGGAGGCCAAGCTGGCGCGCGCGGGGCTGGAGCCGCACTGGCATCACCATGCGCACGGGCTGCACTCGCCGTACTGGTGGCTGAAGTGCGCCGTGGGGGTGCACAAAGATGATCATCCGCTGGCGACCGCGTACCACCGGATGCTGGTGTGGGACATCATGAAGCGCCCGCGGATGACCCGGCTGGCGGAGCGGGCGCTGAATCCGGTGATCGGGAAGAGCCTCGTGGTCTACGCGATCAAGTCTGGCCGAAGGCGCGGGGGGTGCGGGGGGTCGTCCCCCCGCGAGGCAGCAGAGTGCTGACCTGGGCGCAGGTGCGCGCGACCGGGGAGGCGATCGCGCGGATGCAGGCGGCATCAGGAGCGATCGCCTGGCCGGACGGGCACGTGGACGCGTGGGACCATGTGGAGTGCGCGATGGCACTGAGCGCCTGCGGGCGGCGCTGGCAGGCCCGCCGGGCGTACGGGTGGCTGCGGGATACGCAACGGCTGGACGGGTCCTGGCCGCGGTCGACCGTGGGGCAGGCGGTGGCCGATCCAGCGGCGGAGGCGCATCACGCGGCGTACGTCGCGGTGGGCGTGTGGCACGAGTACCTGGTCAGCGGCGACGAGGAATTCGTCCGCCTGATGTGGCCCACGGTGCGGCTCGCGGTCGACTGGACGCTCGGGCTGCGCACGCCGCGCGGGGAGATCAGGTGGGAGCGAGACGCGACCGGAGTCCCCGGGTCGTTCGCGCTGCTGTCCGGGTGCGCGAGCATCTACCAGGCGCTGCACTGCGGGGTCGCGCTGGGGAAACTGGCCTCCGACCCGCGGCCGGACTGGGAGGCGGCGGCCGACCGGCTCCGCTACCTGGTGGCGGAACGGCCGGAGGTATTCGCGGACAAGTCGCGGTTCGCCATGGACTGGTACTACCCCGTCCTCGGCGGTGCGGTGCGGGGCCCCGCGGCGGAGCGGCGGCTGTCCGGCGGCTGGGACGCGTTCGTGGTGCCGGGCCTCGGCGTGCGGTGCGTGAGCGACGAGCCGTGGGTGACGGTGGCGGAGACCTGCGAGCTGGTGCTCGCGCTGGACGGGTGCGGGATGCGGTCCGCCGCGGCCTCGCTGCTGTCGACGGTGGCCAGGCAGCGCCAGGCGGACGGCACCTACTGGACCGGATGGCAGTTCGTCAACGACGAACCGTTCCCGGCGGAGTGCTCGAGCTGGACCGCGGCTGCCGTCGTGCTCGCGGCGGACGCGCTGTGCGGGTTCAGCGGCGGGGGCCGGATCTTCAGGGACGGCCCAGGGTGCGCTCCAGGATTCTGAGCGAGCCTTCCGCTCTGACCTCAGTGAATCCGCCTTCGGCGAGGGCGCGCTGGTAGATGCGGAAGGGCGCCTGGCCGCCGTCTTCCGGGTCAGGGAACACGTCGTGGATGGCCAGCACGCCGGCGGGCGCCACGTGCGGTGCCCACGCCTCGTAGTCGGTGCGCGCGGCCTCGTCGGTATGCCCGCCGTCGATGAACACCATGCCGAGCGGGGTCTGCCACAGGGCGGCCACCTGCCGGGAGCGGCCGACGATGACGACCACGTCGTCTTCCAGGCCCGCTCCGGCGAGGGTAGCTCTCAGCTCCGGGAGGGTATCGATCCGGCCGGTCCGCGGGTCGGCCAGGGTGGGATCGTGGTACTCCCAGCCGGGCTGGTGCTCTTCGGATCCGCGGTGGTGATCGATGGTGATCGTGAGCTGGTTCCTGGTGCGGGCCCCGGCGGCCAGGTAGATGGTGGACTTGCCGCAGTAACTGCCGATCTCGAGCACGGGGCCGAGGTGGGCGTAACGGGCCGCGGTCTGGTGCAGGGCGAGGCCTTCGGCGAGCGGCATGAAGCCGCGTGCCCGTTCGGCCTCATGCTGTAGCTGCGGGTCCACTCATGACTCCAGGTAGGCGAGGACGGCCAGGACCCGGCGGTTGTCGTCGTCGGATAGCACCAGGTCCAGCTTGCTGAAAATACCAGCGCGATCGCCGCGTTGGACCGGCCCTCGGCCATCAGCGAGAGTACCTCTCGCTCCCGCGGGGTGAGGCGGGCGAGCGCGGTCGTGCGGGTGTGCCTGTTGAGCAGCTTCTGCACCACTTCGGGGTCGAGCACTGTGCCGCCGGCGGCCACGGTACGGATCGCGCCGGCGAACGCCTCGTCATTGAACACGCGGTCCTTCAGCAGGTAACCGACGCCGCCGGCCTGGTCGGCTAGCAGCTCACGGGCGTATAGCTGCTCGACGTACTGGGAGAGCACGAGGCTGGGGAGGCCAGGCACCTTCCCGCGGGCCGTTATCGCTGCCCGGAGCCCGTCGTCGGTGGTGCCCACCGCCGCGACGATCTCGAAGCCGTGCGCCTCGAGCAGCCGGACCAGCCCCTCCCTCAGCAGGAAGAGGTCTTCGGCGATGACAACTCGCACGGCACCTCGATCATCACGATGGTCGGCCCGCCGGGCGGGCTGCTCACCGCAAGGATGCCATCAAATGTGGCAAGCCTGCGTTCCACGCCCTTGAGGCCAGTGCCGCTTTCCGGATCCGCTCCGCCGGCGCCGTCGTCGGTGACCTGGGCCCGCCCTGACGGCGTCACCCAGGCCGCGGTCGGCCAGCACCGGCGGGTAGATACCGCGGACCAGATCACGCAGCTCGGTCAGCGCTCGGGAAGAGGCTTCCTTCGCCTCGCTGACCAGGGCGAGGGCGGCTTCCGGGCTGGTACTGAACAGCCGTTCGGCGGCCCGCAGGCTCATGCCGAGGGCGACCAGGCGAGCCTGGGCGCCGTCGTGCAGGTCGCGTTCTATCCTGCGCAGTTCCGCCGCTGCCGTGTCCACCGCGTCGGCACGGGTCTGGGTGAGCGTCTCGACGCGCTCGCTGAGCTGCTCGGCCCTGGCCACCAGTTCCGGGTCGGACCTGCTCAGGTGCTCCTTCCTGACGTACGGCACCAGCCACAGCCCGACCGCGAGCAACGCCGCCCCCTGTGCGGCGGAAAGCTTCTGCAGGCTGCCCATATCGCCGTTCAACGTGACGAAGCCATAGGCCTGGCCCGGCACCGCCGGCCAGAGCAGCGCGATGAGGATTCCGTACCCGCCGAGAACCACAAGCCCGGCCGCGGCCACCGTGGCCGCCCACACGAGCGACCGCAGGATGAGCACGATCGCCAAGGCGGCGACGATCACGTACACAACCACCGCGAACGCGGGGGGCATCGCGCGGAAGCCGAACCAGTCGTGCAGCCCGAGAAGCTGCGCCGCGATCACGAAGACCGGTATCAGCAGCACTCCCGCCCACTGTGGCACGCCCCCGCGCGGGTGCCACCGTCTGCGGAAGAGCGCCGCGAACGGCTCGGAACCGGGTGCCCGCAACCGGATCAGCAGCCAGAAGCCGGCGGCCAGAAATAGCAGCGCCTGGAGCAGCAAGAGCCAGATACTGCCTTGGTAGCCCCCCTCGATGAACCCGTAGCGGGTCAGCACCGGGAATCCTGCGCTGTACCTGTTCACCAACAGGAGTCCCCAGCAGCCGAAACCGAGCACGGCGAACGGAACCGCCTGCGCCGCGAATCGCGGCGCGAACATCACCAGGACGACGGCCACGATGAGCTCGATCTCGCCCACATGCGGATGCCAGGCGGCGGCCATCGCGTATAGCCACGCGACCGGGATGAGCAGCAGCGCCCAGCGACGGCAGCTCAGCAATTCGGGACTATTCGGCGCCATATGGCCATGGTGCCGAGCGCGGCCGGGTGGCACCATACCCCTGCGCCCTCAGTCGAGGGTAGGCCTAAGCCCCCTATCGCGGCCGGCACTGCGCGGGCTGCTGCGGGGCCAGCCGGTGTATCGGCTGTGATATCGTGCATGTCACAGTTGATATACTGGGGGTACCCGTGAGCAGGACCGTGATCGATCTGGACGATGAGCTGGTCGCGGAGGTCGGCAGGGCGCTAGGCACCAGGACGAAGAAGGACACGGTAAACACCGCCTTGCGCGAGGTGCTGGAGAACCGCCGCCGGGCCCTGGCCCTGACCCGGCTGCGCGAAGCGACAGCCGACGGTGCGTTCGACCTGACCCTGCTGGCGGACAAGAAGAACTATCGGCGGTGACCCCCGCGCAGTTCCTCATCGACACGAGCGCGCTGACCCGGCTCATGCGCCTGGGCGCGGAATCGTTCGGCTGGGATCAGGCGGCCGCCACTGGCTTGATCGCCATGTGCCCGATCACGGAGCTGGAGTTCTTCTATGGCGCACGCTCGCCCGCTGACCGTCAGCAAGGAATCTCGGACACGCGGTCGGTGTTCGGCTGGGTTCCGGTGCACGACCGCGCATTCGCCCGCGCATGGGACGTCCAAGGCGAGCTGACCAGCCGGGGTGAGCACAGAAGCGCTGGCCCCGTGGACCTGGTCGTCGCCGCGACCGCGGAGCTGCATGGCCTGACGCTGCTGCACCGTGACCGGGACTTCGACGTGATCGCCCGGGTTACCGGCCAGCCCGTCCGGTGGTTCGGACCTGACTGAACGCGCTAGCCGAGCGCCCGGCCGAGGCGGGTCAGGGCTTCGCGCAGCACTGCCTTGCGCTTGCAGAAGGCGAAGCGGACCTGGGTGCGGCCCGCCTCCTTGTCGTCGTAGAAGACCGAGCTGGGGATGGCCACCACGCCGGCGCGGTCGGGCAGGTTCCGGCAGAACTCGACGCCGTCCTGCTCCCCGAGGCCGGCGATGTCCGTGGTGATGAAGTAGGTGCCTTCTGGCTGGTAGACCTCGAAGCCGAGCTCGGCGAGGCCGTGCGCCATCAGGTCGCGTTTGGCCTGCAGGTCGTCGCGAAGCTGCGCGTAGTAGCTATCCGGCAGCCCGAGGGCCTGGGCCACCGCGTACTGGAACGGGCCGCCGTTCACGTACGTGAGGAACTGCTTAGCGGTCTTCACCGCGGTCACCAGCTCGGGGGCGCCGGTAACCCAGCCGATCTTCCATCCGGTGAACGAGAACGACTTGCCGGCCGAGCTGATCGACACCGTGCGCTCGCGCATGCCAGGAAACTGGACGATCGGGATATGCTCCCCGCCGAAGATCAGGTGCTCGTAGACCTCGTCGGTAACCACCAGCAGCTCGTGTTGTACCGCGAGCCTGGCGATGGTCTCCAGCTCGGACCTGGTGAACACCGCTCCCGTGGGGTTGTGCGGGCTGTTCAGCAAGATCAGCCGGGTCCGGTCGGTGATCGCCTCGCCCAGCCTGCGCAGGTCGGGACGGAAGTGTGGCGGCCGCAGCGTCACCGGGACCCGAGTGCCGCCCGCCATCGCGATGTTCGCCGCGTAGGAGTCGTAGTACGGCTCGAACGCGATCACCTCATCACCGGGCTCTACCAGCGCGATCAGCGCGGCGGCGACCGCTTCGGTGGCGCCCGCGGTGACGAGCACTTCGGTGCCGGGATCGCAGTCGAGCCCGTAGAAGCGCTGCTGGTGGGCGGCGATCGCGTTTCGCAGTTCCGGGACGCCGGGGCCGGGCGGATACTGGTTGCCGCGGCCCTTCAAGATCGCGTCCGCGGCGGCCTGGGCGATCTCCTGCGGCCCGTCCGAGTCGGGGAAACCCTGTCCCAGGTTGATCGATCCGGTCGCGACGGCACGCGCCGACATCTCAGCGAAGATCGTCGTGCCCAGTCCGGCCAGGCGCCGGTTCAGCAGAGGTCTCGTCACGTGTCAATGAGATCATGTCCAGCTCAGGTCCGCTGGCTCGCGGGGGGACGACGCGGTGGCACCCCGATAAGCTCAAGAGCATGCGTGTAGCCCTGTGTCAGATTCCGGTCAGCTCGCGCCCCTCGGTCAACTTGAGGCGGGTGCAGGTGGCCGTGGAGAACGCCGCGTCGCAAGGGGCTGAGCTGGCCGTGTTCCCCGAGGCCACACAGGTCCGGTTCGGCTCTGACCTGACCGCTGCCGCGGAGCCGCTGGACGGACCGTTCTGCTCCGGGCTCGCCGCGGTGGCCAAGGACAGCGGTGTGTCCCTGGTGGCGGGCGTCTTCGAGCCCACGCCGGACGGGCGCGTCTACAACACTGCGGTGGTCTACGACGGATCCGGTGAGCTGGTCACCTTCTACCGCAAGCTGCACCTGTTCGATGCGTTCGGCCAGCGCGAATCCGACCAGGTCGCGGCCGGCGACGCGGTCGTCACCTGCACGCTTGGCGGCCTGACGGTCGGCCTGCAGATCTGCTACGACGTGCGGTTCCCCGAGCTGTCCCGAGCCCTGGCCGTGCGCGGTGCGTCCTTGCTGCTCCTGCCCGCGGCCTGGGCCGCCGGGTTGTTCAAGGAAGAGCACTGGGTCACCCTGGTCCGCGCCCGGGCCATCGAGAACACCGTCTGGGTCGCCGCCGTGGGCCAGGTCCCCGACCCCGACGAAACCACGCATCGCCACCTGGGCGGTGTCGGCCGCAGCATGCTCGTCGACCCGTTCGGCGTGATCAGGGCCGACCTCGGACCCGCCCCGCGCGTGGTCGTCACCGACATCGATCCCGGCCTGGTCGACGAGGTCCGCACCACGGTCCCGTCCCTGGCCAACCGCCGCGACGACATCCTCCGGCACTGACCCCGGACGGTCACCTCGGCTGCTGGCCCACCGCACCGCACGGACATATCGCTTATGTCGGGTGGAAGGCTTCGCTCCGGGCAGGCTCGCGTCTACCACGCCAGGCAGCCACGGCGCGCCAGCGCACTCGCTAGCGTGTCGAATGCGCAATCGATCCTACTAGACCGTGTCGAATGCGCAATCGGCACGCTGTTCAACCCCCTGTGACCGCCTAGCCGCCCGTGCCGCCCGTCGGCGTCGCCGGTAGCCGGTCATATGCCACCAACCGCCCGACGACTTCCGCGCAGACGCCGCCCCGCAGATGATTGTGGATCAAAGGGTTCGGTTTTCCGGACCGTTTGATCCACAATCATTAGTTCAGGGGGCTGGCGTGGTCAGTCGGCCGGTTGCCGCGGCGCCGGCGGGCGAGGTGTGGGGCTAGCGGATGGGGGATTGCCAGAACAGGGGTTGCTCGGTCGCGGTGGAGGCGGTGAAGCCGACGCCGGTGAGCGTGCTGCCGGAGACCGTGAGGCCGGTGATCGCCTGGATGCCGGGGCCGGCCAGGCCCTGGCCGGCCGGGGTGGTGGCCTTCCAGGTCACGCCATCGGGTGAGGTCCAGACGACCACGTCCTGATGGCCCGGGCTGGTGCCGAACGTGCCGGTCGCGGTGAAGGTGCCGCCGGCCGCGGCGAGCGCCGTGACCCCGGCGACGCCGGACGGGACGGGGAGCGTGGTCTGCGACCACGTCGTGCCGCCGTCGCCGGACCGGGCGGCGAACGGGAGCAGTGTGCCGGACTGGGTTTGCTCCGTCCCCACCGCGACGACGGTCCGGCCGGACGCCGCGACGTGCAGCAGCACGGCGCGGGACGCGCCGGACGGCAGCGGGAGGCCGGTCCCGCGCCATTGCCTGCCATCGGGCGATGTCCAGACGGCGGGCTGGTTGTTGAACCGGCCGACCGCGACGAAGCCGCCGGCCGCCGTCCCGGTCACGGCGAGCATCTGCCGGTTGCCGGCGCCATCCAGCGCGCCGGCGGTCGCGTCGGTGGCGCGCTGCCAGTTATCCAGCGCCGCCGACGACCAGGCGGCCGCGATCATCTGCCCCTGCGCGTTCACCTGATAGCCGACGATGGCGTACCCCTTGGCGCTGGCCGCCACCTGTTCTGTGACCAGGCGGCCCTGGCTGAACGCCGGCTCGGTGTCGGCCGCGGACCAGGTAAGCCCGTTCGCCGAGACGACCACCACCGGATGCTGCGGCGCCCCGCTCTTGACGCCGCCGACGGCCACCCAGCCCGCGCTGCCGTCGGTCACGCTGGTCAGCTGCTGCTCCCCCGGCCGTTCCAGCACCGCGGGGGTCTGCCCGGTTCCCCGGTTCCACGCGCTGCCGCCGTTGGTCGACATCCACACGGCCGGGTAGGCGTTCGCGCTGCCCACCGCGACCTGCACGTTGCCCTGCGCCGCCACCGCGTTGACCGCGACCTGCGGCACGACCGCACCCGGGATGGCGGCCAGGCTGACGTTCCGCGGACCCGCGCCGGCCACGAGCACCTGGATCACCGGCACCGCGCGCGACGCGCCGAGCGGGGCCGCGGTCACCACGGCACCGCCCTGGGTCATCGCGACACCCGACACAGACTCCGACGTCGGGCTGCCGAGAGCCCGCGTCGGCTGCCAGTGAGCGCCGTCAGCGGACAGGAACGCGGTCACGGCGTTCGCCGAACCGCCGGTGACCACCGCGCCGGCCTGCCCGCCATTCATCACACCCGGGGTGAAGCCGGCTGCCGAACTCAGCGTGGCCGCGAACGCCCAGGTCACGCCGTCTGCCGACCGGTACACGTCCGCCACCGGCAGGCCGGCGCTGGTGGCCGGCCTGACCGCTACGAACCCGATGCCCACCTCGGCCACGCCCGCGATCTGATCCTGCGCCCCGTGACCCGCCGGGATGACGAC
>Ga0126381_100007141_pt1 | contig 12407 bp, 10 predicted proteins | sample PanSoiMetPlot_28_FD_96465 | JGI IMG/M metagenome (GOLD analysis project Ga0126381, IMG submission 96465) | Tropical forest soil microbial communities from Panama - MetaG Plot_28 | ecosystem: Environmental > Terrestrial > Soil > Tropical forest > Bulk soil | place: Panama | collected 2016-02-17
AAGGACGAGATCACCATCGCCGACCTGGCCCACCGGACACAGCACGTGGTCGGCCGCGAGATCGACGTGGTGCGCAGCCAGCTCACCAGGAACCGGATCACGATCCTGACCGGCACCGGGTACTTCGTCGACCCGCACGTGGTCGAGGTGGACGACGGCACCCGCACGCAGCGATCGAGCGCTGAATCGGTCGTGATCGCCACCGGCACCAGGCCCGCGCGGCCAGCCAGCGTGGCGTTCGACGAGCGGACGGTGATCGACTCCGACGGGATCGTTCACCTGAGAGCGGTGCCGCGGTCCATGGTGGTGGCGGGCGCCGGCGTGATCGGGATCGAGTACGCCTCCATGTTCGCGGCGCTCGGAACCAAGGTGACGGTGGTCGAGCAGCGCGACCGGATGCTCGAATTCTGCGACATCGAGGTCGTCGAGGCTCTGAAATATCACCTGCGCGACCTCGCTGTCACGTTCAGGTTCGGCGAGACGGTGGCCTCAGTCGAGTCCCACCCTGAAGGCGCCGTCGCGACGCTGCGCAGCGGCAAGAAGATCCTGGCCGACACCGTTATGTACTCGGCCGGACGGCAGGGCGTGAGCGACAATCTCAGGCTTGACGCGGCCGGACTTAGCGCTGATGAGCGCGGCCGGATCAAGGTCGACGAGTATTTCCGTACCGAAGTGCCGCACATTTACGCGGTCGGCGATGTGATCGGGTTTCCTGCGCTGGCCGCCACGTCGATGGAGCAAGGCCGCCTGGCCGCGCATCACGCTTGCGGCGAGCCAGCCCCGGCGCTCGACAACCATCCGCCGATCGGCATTTACAGCATCCCTGAGATCAGCTTTATCGGGCGGACCGAGGACCAGCTCACCGCCGACAATGTGCCGTTCGAGGTCGGCGTGTCGCGGTACAGGGAACTCGCGCGCGGCCAGATCATCGGGGACTCCTACGGCGTCCTCAAGCTGCTGGTCTCGATTGATGACCGCAAGCTGCTCGGCGTGCATGTGTTCGGCACCGGCGCGACCGAGCTCGTGCACATCGGGCAGGCCGTGATGGGCTGCGGGGGAACGGTCGACTACCTCGTCGACGCGGTGTTCAACTACCCGACGCTGGCCGAGTCCTACAAGGTCGCCGCCCTCGACGCAACGAACAAGATGCGGCAAATCGCCCGGCTTTCTTGAATCCGGGCGGGCCGGTCGTCCTCGTCTCCGATTGCTCGGGACGTGTTCACCGTTAGTCTCCTTCGCCGTCGCGTGTGTTCGCCATGCTTCCCCATTGGCGCGGAGGGCGGCGTGATGCCGAATCTTCGCTTCGCTTCAGGGCACCATGGATCAGCAAGGAAAGCGAAGGGAGCCATTCGTGAACCGGAGACCACTAAGGCGGGCCAGCATCGCCTCGGCGGTTGGCCTCGTAGCGGCCGCCACGGCCGCGGCAACGGCTATGACGGCCGCAACCGCGGCGCCCAGCCGTCACCAAGTCACCACAACGACGCCGATCAAGCATGTCGTGGTGATCATCGGCGAGAACCACAGTTTCGACAATGTCTTCGCTACCTACCAGCCACCGAGGCTTCAGCACATCCAGAACCTGCTCTCCGAGCGAATCATCAACAAGAACGGTTCCCCCGGTCCGAATTACGCGAAGGCCACTCAGCTCACCGCGCGCGAGCATGGGACGTTCACCCTCACGCCGAAGCTCACCGGACCGTACAAGACGTTGCCCAAGCCAAACACCACGTATGTCTCCTCGGCCTGCGACGGCCTGCCGGGCGACAGCGCGGACAAGCGTTTCCCGGCCAAGCTGCCCGATGGGCCGTTCCAGATCACGAAGCACGTGCCGTACTTCGACAGCCACGTGGAGTACTCCTCCAAGGGGCAGTGCGAGCTGTTCGGCGCCTACGTCGGGGACCCGCTGCACCGCTTCTACCAGATGTGGCAGCAGACTGCCGTTTTCCACGACAGGCTGAACACCTGGGTCGCGAACACCGCTGGAGACGACCAAGGCGCCAAGCCGCCCGCCCCCATCTTCCAGGGCGGGGTGTCGATGGGCTTCTACAACGTGGCCGAGGGCGACGCCCCGATCCTGCGCGACCTGGCGCAGCACTACGCGATCAGCGACAACTACCACCAGGCAGTGCAGGGCGGCACCGGCGCCAACCACATCGCGCTCGGAACTGGCTTCGCGGCGTCCTTTCAGAACTCCAAGGGCCAGGCAGCAAAGCCACCGGCCAACGAAATCGAGAACCCGAACCCTAAGGCCGGAACCAACAACAACTACAGGCAGGACGGTTACTTGGGCGGCTCGTACTCCGAGTGCGCCAACAGCAAGCAGCCAGGCGTCGGCGCGATCGACGCGTTCCTGGCAACACTTCCGTACAAGGCCTTGAAGAACTGCCAGCCCGGGCGGTACTACATACTCAACAATTACAACCCCGGCTACAACGCCAACGGGACACTCGACAAAGGGCCATTCACCGTCCCGCCGCAGAAGACCGACTACGTGACGATCGGCAACTCGTTGTCGGCCCACCACATCAGCTGGGGTTACTTCGGCGAGGGCTACAACAACGGGCACCCGACATTCGACTACTGCGGGATCTGCGACCCGATGCAGTACTCCTCGTCGATCATGACGAACCCGGCTCTCCGAGCCAACACCCAGCATGACCTCACCAACTTCATCTCCGACGCCGAGAACGGCACGCTGCCGTCGGTCTCGCTACTCAAGCCAGGCGATGACGACGGCCACCCGGGCTACTCGACGCTAGCCGCGTTCGAGAACTTCGCGGCCAGGGCGATCGCGGCTGTGCAGGACAACCCGACGCTGTGGAGGAACACCGCGATTTTCGTCACGTTCGACGAAAACGGCGGCTACTACGACTCGGGCTACATCCAGCCGGTCAGCTTCTTCGGCGACGGCCCGCGAGTCCCGATGCTCGTGATCTCGCCGTGGGCCAAGCGCGGCTTCGTCGACCACACCTACACCGACCACGTCTCGATCTTGAAGTTCATCGAGGCCAACTGGCGGCTGAGCCCGCTGACGACGTTCAGCGAAGACAACCTGCCGAACGCGACGCCAGGGGTATACGTACCAAGGGACCGACCAGCGATCGGTGACCTGATGACGCTGTTCGACTTCCACAGCCAAGGGCAACTGGCGCCGCTGAAGCTGCCAGTCAGGCCTCAGGCTGGGACTAGCGCGCGTCCCCACCTCGCTTTCTTCGTGCGGTAAAGCCTTAGCTGTTCCGCGGCTGCCCAGGCTCTAGCCTGGGCAGCCGCTTTATTCGCCGTCGGCACCCGCGAGAAAGGCCGGGCGCTCCCCACCGCCGTGCACGAGCAGCGAGGCACCGCTGATCTGGCTGGCACGTGGCGAGGCCAGGAACAGGCACGCGTCGGCCACGTCTTGCGGCGTCGCCATCCGGCCAGACGGCACGGCCGCCGCCGCGGCGGCCATGGCCTCGGCCCCGCCGTAGTGGACGGCCGAGCCCTCCGTCGCGACCAGGCCGACCACGACCGTGTTGACCCTGACCTTGGGCGCCCATTCCATCGCCAGGCTGACCGCCAGATGGGTCAGGCCCGCCTTGGCGGCGCCGTAGGCGGCGGTACCCGGCGACGGCCTGGTGCCGCTCACGCTGCTGATCATGATGATCGATCCGCCGTCGGCCTGCTGCATGACGGCGTTCGCCGCCTGGGCGACATGGAGCGGAGCGGTGAGGTTCAGCTCAATGATCTTGGCGTGGAGCCGGGGCGAAGCGGTGGCAGCCGGGACGGGCGGCGCGCCGCCGGCGTTGTTGATCACCACGTCGAGCCGTCCGTACCGGTCGAGCGCGGCCTGGACGAGCGAAGCCGCTTGCTCGGGGTCGCGCATATCGGCCCTGAAGAAGTCAACACCGCGGAAGTCGGCCGACAGCGGCTGCGCGGGTTCATTGCGCGCGCAGACCAGCACCCGTGCGCCGGCCGCCACGAACGCCGAGGCGATTCCCGCGCCGATGCCCCGGGTGCCGCCGGTCACGACGACCGCTCGGCCTGCGTAGTTCAAGCCCACCTCGCCGCCCGCTTAAGCGTCCGGATCCAGCGGGTTCCTGGCGGCGAACTCCGGGCTGCCATCGTTGTAGGCGTAGATCTGATTGCCTTCGATGAACGCCCGCTGTACCCGGCTCAGCACGTTGAGCGGGTCACCTGACCAGATCGCCAGGTCGCCGTCCTTGCCGACCTCGATCGAGCCGAGCCGGTCATCGATGCCGGCGATCCGCGCCGGGTTGATGGTGAGCGCCTCGTAGGCCGTCGCGGCATCCAGCCCATCCCTGACCGCGAAGGCGGCCTGATGCACAAGGAAGTGGATCGGCACGACCGGGTGGTCGGTGGTGATCGCGATCGTCACGCCGGCCTTGGCCAGCCGGCCCGGGTTGGCCAGCGACCGGTTCCTCAGCTCCACCTTCGACCTGCTGGTGAACAGCGGCCCGATGACGACGGGGATGCCCTTGGCGGCGATGACGTCGGCGAGAAGGTGGGCCTCGGTGCCGTGGTCGACTACCAGCCGGTAGCCGAACTCGTCGGCGATTCGCATCGCCGTCGCGATGTCGTCGGCCCTGTGGCTGTGCTGCCGCCAGGGGATCTCCTTGCGCAGCACCCGGCCGAGCGCCTCGAGCTTGAGGTCGCGGTCCACCGGCTTGCGCTCATCTTCCGGCTTCCGCTGCTCGGCGTCGATCTTGGCCAGGTAGTTGGCGGCGTCGACGAACGCGGAGCGGATCACCGCAGCGGTGCCCAGCCTGGTCGCCGGGGTCTTGCGCTGCTCACCCCAGACCCGCTTGGGGTTCTCGCCGAGCGCGGACTTCAGTCCTGACGGCTGGCGCAGCACCATCTCGTCCACGCTGCGGCCCCAGCTCTTCAGCGCGACGGTCTGCCCGCCGATCGGATTGCCTGAGCCTGGATTGACGTTGACGGCGAGTACGCCGCCGGTGATCGCGTCGCGGAAGCCGAGGTCAGCCGGGTTGATCGCGTCGATGGCGCGCACCTGCGCCATCACCGGATCGGTCATCTCGTTGGTGTCGCTGCCCGCCCAGCCTTCGGCTTCTTCGTGCACCCCGACGTGCGCGTGTGCGTCGATGAAGCCGGGCAGCACCCACGCACCGGCGGCGTCGACGACCTCGACGCCTTCTGGCACGGCCACCGACTCACCGACGGCGGCGATCCGGCCGTCTTGCACCAGGACGGTTCCGCCTTCGATGGGATCCCCCACGACAGGTACGACCCGTGCTCCGACGATCGCTACCGCGCCGCCCGCCATACGCCCTCCTGTGTCGTTCCGACTCGTTAGCTAACAACACTAACGATCGCGCTCGCGGGCCAGCGCCCGGGCGGCGGCCTAGCCGTCGCGGCCGAGCACTAGCACGCCCGAGGTGGCGAACATGCCGCCGTTTCCAAGCACGACGCTGATCTGCGGACCGTCCACCTGTGCCGCCGCCTCGCCGCGGATCTGGCGCACGCCTTCAAGTATCGCGAACATGCCGTACATCCCGGTGTGGGTGTAGGACAGGCCGCCGCCGTTGGTGTTCAGCGGCAGCGAACCGCCCGGCTCGGTGTTCCCGTCGCCGATGAATCCGGCCGCCTCGCCCTTGGCCACGAACCCGAGCGCCTCGAGGCCGTAGATCGGCAGGTGCGCGAACGCGTCGTAGATCATCAGGTGCCCGACGTCCGCGGTAGTGATTCCGGCTTGCGCGAAGGCCGCCTGCCCGGCGAGCTTGTTGGCCTGCGACTCGGTAAAGTCCGCCATCTGCGAGATCAGCGGTGTCTCGGCGGACTCGCCCGCCCCGAGCACGTGCACGGCGGGCTTGGGGAAGTCGGCGGCCCGTTCCGCCGACGTCACGACAAGAGCGCCGCCGCCGTCGGTCACCAGGCAGCACTCGAGCAGGTGGAACGGATATGCCACCATGCGCGAGTCGAGCACATCATCGACGGTGATCGGGTCTCGGTACATCGCGCGCGGGTTCTTGGCGGCCCACCGGCGCTGGGCCACCGCCACGTAGGCGAGCTGCTCGTGGGTCAGCCCGTAGTCCTTCATGTAGCGCAGCATCGGCATCGTGAACATGGTGGGCGCGCCGAAGACGCCGTAGGGCGCCTCGAACTGGCCCTGCGGCGATGACGGCGCGGGTGCGAAGCGACTGGCGCCGACCCTAGACCGGCCCGACTCGCCGTGCGTGATCAGCACCGTGCTGGCGTCACCGGCGGCGATCGCTGCGGCGGCGTGCCTGACGTGCAAGAGGAACGAGGTGCCGCCGACGCCAGTGCCGTCCATCCAGCGCGGCACGATGCCGAGCGCGTGGGCGACCTGCACTGGCCCGGGCGCGCTAACCGTCGCGATTCCATCGATGTCCTTGAGCGTCAGCCCGGCGTCGGCAACAGCATTGACGGCTGCCTCGATGTGCAATCCGAGCGTCGAGTAGCCGGGCAATTTTCCTATCTGATTGGTTTCTGCCGCGCCCGCGATAATCACGCCGGTACTCATCAGACCTCCCCAGCCGGAGCGAAAAGCGGAAGGCTGACCTCGCCCCGCTGCTCGAACGTCACGCGCAGCGGCATGTCGAGCACCAGCTCATCAGGGGTGTTCGGGACGCCGACCAGGTTGGTCATCATCCGCGGCCCTTCGGCGAGCTGTACGACGGCGATGGCGTAGGGCGCGTCGTCCTCGAAGCCTGGCGCCGGGCGGTGGTTGATGACGTAGGAGTAGAGCGTCGCCTCGCCGCTGGCGGTGAACCACTCGACATTGGTCGACCCGCATTCCGGGCATACCGGCCTCGGGTAGAAGTACGGCTTGCCGCAGTCAAGGCAGCGCTGGATGCGCAGTTCACCGGCGGCGCACCCGTCCCAGAACAGCTGGGTCTCTGGGGTGGGAACAGGCTCTGGCTTGGCCACCCGGGTCAGCCCTTACGCCCAAGTAGCGGGCCGAACGACCGCTCCACCTGGCTGGCCAGGTCGTCAAGCTCCCAGGGGCCGGTGCCGATGACCCGGACGATCGGCTCTGGATTGTTGTAGAGCGCGACCTCGTAGCCGCCGGTGTGCACGATCCGTCCGGTGATCCAGCCCGACCGCTCGCTGGCCAGGTAGGCGACGATCGGAGCGACTCGGTCGGGTGACCGCTCCTCGTCGCTCGCTGTCCTGGCCCTGCGCCGCTCGGCCGGCACCGAGTCGGTCATCCGGGTCGACGCGGCTGGCGAGATCGCGTTGACGGTCACGCCGTACTGGGCGAGCGCGTTCGCGCTTGAATAGGTCAGCCCGACGATCCCCATCTTCGCCGCCGCGTAGTTCGGCTGGCCAGGCGATCCGTGCAGGCCTGAGACCGAGGTGAAGTTGATGATGCGGTTCTGCGCACCGGGGTCGCGCTGTGCCCGCCAGTGTGCGGCCGCGAACTTGGTGGTGTTGAAAGTGCCTCTCATGTGCACCCGGATCACGTCGTCCCACTCCTGCTCGGACATATTGAACACCATCCGGTCCCGCAGGATCCCGGCGACGTTGACCAGCACGTCAAGCCGGCCGAACTGCTCAATCGCCGACTCGATCATCGCCTGCGCGGCGGCGTGGTCGGAGACGTCGGCGCCGTTGGCTATCGCCTTGCCGCCGGTCCCGGTGATCTCGGCGACCACCTGACCGGCGGGACCGCTGTCAGTGCCCGCACCATCAACGGCCGAGCCGAGGTCGTTGACCAGCACCGCAGCCCCTTCCGCGGCGAGCAAGGAAGCCACCGACCTGCCTATCCCTCTGCCAGCACCGGTCACGATAGCGACGCGCCCGTCTAGTAGTCCCATCAGCACTCCCACCAGGCCAGGTTCGATTACTAGAATTATCTTCTGGAATTATCTTGTAGCCGCGAACCTGGCACAGCGAGCGCGGCGACGTCAAGGGAGACAGCGGGTGACAGCGGAGGCCGCATCCGGCAAGCAAGCCGCCGCCGGGGCGTGGCAGTGGGGTCGCACCAAGCAGACCCAGCGCGCCCTGCTCGATGCCGCCCGGGATGTCTTCACCGAGCAGGGGTTCTCCAATGCCAGCATCGCCGACGTGGTCGAGCGGGCAGGCTCAAGCGTCGGAAGCCTCTATCACCACTTCGGCGGCAAGAGCGAGCTGTTCCTTGCGCTCTGGCAGGACCACCAGGTCTCGCACGAGAAGGCTGCAAGCCAGGCCGTCGCTGATGCGCGCAAGGCGGGCGAGACCGATCCAACCGCGTTGTTCCGCGTTGGCGCGCGCGCGTTCCTCGAAGGCAGCTGGCATCGCAGGGACCTGGAGATGCTGTTCGTCTCGGGCGACGGCCCGCCCGGCTTCGAGCTGATCAGGCGGCGCAGGCTGCACGAGTGGATCAGCCAGAACGACGCGCTGCTCAGGCTCGCCGACACCTCACTCGACCGGCTCTACGCCGCGATCCTGACCTCGCTGATTGGCGTCGGCGCCCGGGAGGTAGCCGCCGCCAGAACCCGCCGCCAAGCCAGCGAGATCATCAACGCCGTCATCGAATACGCGACCCGTATCATGGCCGGCGGCCCAGCCAAGCCTTAGCGCCAGGCTGCCCAGCATGGTGTCACGGCTGAAACCGCGCAGAACCGGTGCGTTCCTCCGCTATGAACCCGCACAGCGTATGGCCGCTGCCGACGGCTACGCTGCTGGCTACATTGACCGTCGCCACATGCTGGAGGAAGAACACTCCAGATCTTGTGGTGTAGTGGATCATCAGCTCGGTCCATGTGGTGCTGTCGTTGAGGGCACCGCCGACCGGCAGCGTCGTGAATGCCGGAAAAGGATCCTCGTGATATGCCAGCGGAGTCCTGTCTGACTCATTTTCCCAGACATCAACAACTTTCGGCCCATTGGCGTAGGTAATGAACGACTGGCCTCCTAGTCCCGTTGAGCAATTGGCGCGGAAGCTCCCGAAGCCGGGGACCGACAACAACAAGACGTTGCTCTGGTTTCCCGTGAGGGTGAGGGCGTAGGCGTGCGCATCGCCGCCGCCCTGGACGAAGCTGGCGGAGGCGAGACCGCCTAGCAGGCTGGCGTTCAGGTTGGCCACCTGGGTCTTCGAGTTGACCGTGAACGGCGGCTTGCCCGCGCCGACTCGCAGGCTCAGGCCCGAGCCGCTGCCGTTATTCGTCACGGTGAGCATGGGCCCTGACGCCGTGCCTGTCAGGCTGGTGGTTGCGTTGACCTTGTTGGTCTTTCCCAGGTTGAACACGCCGCCGATGCCCGTGCCGGCCATGGCGCTCGTGGCGGTGAGCGTCGCCATCGCGACAACCGAGCCAAGCGCGACGCCCTTGAGGAAGGTCAGGTTCACGGTGGGCGCTCCCTGTCAGTGCGATAACGGCGATCAAGACCGTACACGCGCGCGGCACCGCGACGAATCCGTACAACCCGCTAAGTTCGCGGCAGCGGCATTACCAGGGCGACAATTCAAGAGCGGAGCAAGCTCAGTTGGGCGCGGCGCCGGTGTGCGCGTATTAGTTGATGGCGAACCAGGCCACATTGACGCTCTCGGAAACGGTCTTGTTCAGGTGGATTGTGAAGGACCCGTGCGCTCCGGTGACCAGCGTCACCCCTTGCACGTGAACCCCAGGGACATTGCCCTGAATGGTAGCCAGCACCAAGCTCGCCGACTTGAGCACGATCCCGGTCTTCAGGGCCGAAGAGTGCCCGGCCGCGACCGTCAGGATGCCGCTGCGGGAGAACGCGGCCGGCCCCTGCACCTTCAGCGCGGTCTTCCCCGAGGCCTTCACGCCAGTGCCCTTGGCGCTGAACCCGCTGACCCCTGGGCCGGCGCCGAGGTTCTCCCCGGATACCGCGCTGGCCGACGCCGCACGCCGACGCGTTGCCCCCGGCCAGCGCGAACCGGTGCCCGGCCGCCGCGCCAAGCGCGGCCGCGGCGACCTGACGGTGCAGATCAGTGACCGGCATCAGGCCGCCATTGGCTGCCTGTTACTTGACGATCTGGATGATGCGTTCCATGCCGAGCCGGGTGTGCTCGCGATGGTCTTGCGTATCCATGAAGCAGGCTAGGACCCACTGGCCGGGCCGGTTGCGGATGACGAGTTGCTGGTAGCCGCCGTGGCTGAGGAGGTTGTCGAACGCGTAGAAGTTGGTGGCCAGGCGCTGTGCCTGATTGTCCTTGCCGGCCTTCAGGAGCCGGGCGATCTCGCGTGCGCCCGCCGCATTCCGGGCGCGGGCTGCGACGATCATGTGAACGAGGAAGCCGTCGTTCGCGAACCGGACCAGTTCGCCGTCGTGCAGACGTGCCGGACCTCGGAACGCGAATTCGATCGACGCGATGGTGGCGCCTGGCTTGGGCAAAGCCGCCGGCGAATCAGACTTGGTGATCACGAAGGTGGTTATGGGCGGCGGCCCGGACGGTGCGATGTCGACCGCGACGTATTGCCCGGCCGCCAGATTGACCTGCGCTGAGCTAGTGCCCTTGTCGGCCTCGGGGGAGAAGACGATGGCGCCGATGCCGTCGATGTTGTTTGGGTCAGCGGTTATCTTCGGCACTGCTGCGAAAAATTGTTGCAAAGTAACGCCGGGGTCGAGGCGGACCAGCAAGGGAGCCGCCTGTGCTTCTTTGCTGACCTTGGAGACGATCCGCACGCCGCCAGATCGCAGCGTGCCTGCGACCGTGACCTTCTTGCCCGTCAATGTCAACGTGATCGTCGGCAGCGGGGCTTTAGCCGCGGCCCCTGAGTTCAGTCGTGCCTGGGCGGCGCCCGCGATGCCGGCGGACATTGCCAATGCCGCGGCCGCCGAGATCAACGTGCCCGCAAGAGCTACGCCGGTAGCTAGCTTGGTGCGCATGACTTCCTCCACTGATTGAACTTCCTGGAATCCGCCGGGGCCCTCGCGGCCCGCCAAGTTGATGCCGGGCGGCCGAGCGCGACGCTCTTGAGGAAGGTCAGCTTCACGGTGCGCGCTCCCTGTCAGTGCGATGACGGCGATCAGGACCGTACACGCGCGCGGCGCCGCGACGAATCCGTAGAACCCGCTAAGTTGCGACGCCTAATTGGCCGCTAACCCGGGCTGCGACCCGGTCGCGCGATCCGCTGGCCCGTCTAGCTCGCCGAGCGCGGAGGCCAGCTGGGCGCGGCGGCTCACGCCGAGCTTGGCATAGGCCCGGCCCAGATGGGTCTCGACAGTGCGCACGCCCATGAAGAGCTCGCGCGCCACCTCCCGGTTCGTGCGGCCGGCCGCCGCAAGCTCCGCCACCCTCCGCTCCGCGGCAGTGAGGTCGGATCGGCCGGATCGGCGAGTGCCGAGCCTGTCGAGCTCTTGCTCCGCCCGCCGGGACCACAGCGACGCACCCAGATCGGTGAAGATGTCGAGCGCGGCGTAGGCGTGCCGGCTCGCGGCCAGCTTGCGCCGGGCGCGCCGGTGCACTTCGGCGGCCACGAGATGGGTTCTGGCCAGGTCGAACGGCATGCCGATCCGCTGGTGCGCTGCAAACGCGGCGTCAAGCGCAACGGCGGCGGCCTCGTGATCGGCCTGCGCGGCGGCCAGCAAGGCGCGGCTGCGGCCGGCGGTTGCCAGCCCCCAGCCGCTGTTCGTATTCCGCGCCGCCTCCCCGAACGTCAGCGAGAGCCGGTCGGCCTGCGCCAGGTCACCGAGTCGCGTTAGGGCTTCGACGTCGTCGGGGATGAACCTAGCGAGGCCGGGATGACCCAACGACATGTTGTGTACTAGGTGTGTAATCGGCTCGAGCACGCCGTGCGCGGCGGCGGCATCACCAAGCGACAGTTCCAGGATGGCTTGCGCGTGCGCGGCGTTCAGGGCCGGCCACTGCCACCCGTACTGCCGCGCGCTCGCGGTCGCCGCTTCGGCGTCGTGGCGCGCGGACTCGACGTGGCCTTGGCAGGCCCGCATCATCGCCCGTGCCGCGTGCGCGAAAGCCAGCGGAGCCGCCGCACCGGACGACTCCGCCGCATCGACTCCCAGCTCGGCGTACCGTTCCGCTAGGGGCCAGTGCCCGGCCCATAGCTCAAGCTCGACCAGCCATATAACGACGAGCGGCAGGTCGGTCTCGGCGCCCCGATCTATTGCCGCCCCGTATTCCTCCATGAGCAGCGTCCGGGATCCGGCAAGGTCGTCGCTCCACCGCCGGATGTGACTCACCATCACCTTCGGGCGGAACTCCATTGGCTGGTGCTCGGTCCAGGCCGCGGCGCGCAGAGACAGCTCGATCAGGTCCTCGCGCACCCCGTTGCCCAAATGGAACTCGGCCAGGGCGCTCATCGCATGCAGCTGAGTCAGAAGTGACGCATCACCTGCCTGCGTGGCCAGTTCGACGCCCGGCCAGTAGAACTGCATGCCGGTTGGGTCGCCCGCGTTGAACAGGACGAAGCTCAGGTCGCGGTGCAACGCGGCTCGCAGCGACAGATCGTCGCCTACCTCTTGCAGTG
>Ga0126381_100007142_pt1 | contig 12407 bp, 16 predicted proteins | sample PanSoiMetPlot_28_FD_96465 | JGI IMG/M metagenome (GOLD analysis project Ga0126381, IMG submission 96465) | Tropical forest soil microbial communities from Panama - MetaG Plot_28 | ecosystem: Environmental > Terrestrial > Soil > Tropical forest > Bulk soil | place: Panama | collected 2016-02-17
CCCTTGCCGGGGATGAACGGGCGCTCCGGTAAAAACTGATAGGTGCCGGCGATCACCAGGAGGTCGACATAATTGACCGGCGCGGCGTAAATCTCGACCAACACCTCTCCACGACCGGGGACGGGCGCGGCAGCCTCGGCAACGCGCAGCCGCTCGGGGGTGCCAAATTCGTCGACAATGATCGCGCGCATCGCTAACCGCGCAGCGCCAGCGGCCGGACCTCGCCTTCCGCTATCCTGCGCACCAGTTCACGCTTTAAGATCTTGCCGCTCGCGGTCAGCGGCATTTCCGCGAGGGGAAGGAGGAACTCCGGCATCTCGTATCGTGGCAGCCCGCCGTGTTCGAGCCCCGCCAGCAGTCGCGCAGGATCCAGTTCGATCCCCGGCTTCGCGACGACCGCGAGGCACACTCGCTCGCCGAGCCGAGCATCGGGAACCGCGAAGGCCGCGACCTTTTCGACGCCGTCGCAACGCGACGCGAGCGCCTCGATGTTACCCGGATAGATGTTGCGTCCGCCGCGCACGATGATGTCCTTCTTGCGGCCGGTAACGTGCAAATAGCCGGCCTCGTCAAGCCAGCCGAGATCGCCCGTCATGAACCAGCCGTGTGCGTTGAACGCAGCCTCGGTTGCGCACTGGTCGTCGAAATAGCCCAGCATCAGGCTGGCGCCGCGGCCGCCGATCTCGCCGGTTACACCGGGCGGCGCTTCGGTATTCCGGTCGTCTTGATGCCAGATTCGTAATTCGTAGCCATCGCAGGCGCGGCCGCATGTTCCGACGATAATCTCGGGCGGATCGCCGGGCCGGGTATATTGGTGCGAGCAGGATTCGGTCATGCCGTAGCCGCTCTGCGGGATGATGCCGTGCTTGATGAGACCGGCGACGACTGCAGGCGGCGCTGCCGCGCCGGAGATGCGGAAGCCACGCACGCTGTTCAGCCTTGAGATCCCGCGAGCGTGCATCTCGCTAAGCAGATCGATCGCATGTGTCGGCACACCGAACAGGAACTCAGCGCCGGTCTCTTCGACCCGGCCTATCAGGCTGGCACCGCGCGGCAGGTCGTGCAGCACAAGCTCGCCGCCGCCGGCCAGCGCGGTGATCAGCGCACCGAGGCCGAGGTTGTGTGAAAGAGGGCTAAGTGTGTACAGCACCGACCGTTCCAGGCGCCAGTCACGTACCATCATCCGGGCCGTCGCGAGCAGCGTGTTATCGCTATGCAGCACGCCCTTTGGCTCGCCCGTCGTGCCGGAAGTGAAGGGCAAATACATGATCTGGTCGGCGTCGCCGCTTGCCGGGCGGTCGAGGAAGGAACCCGCCAGTCCGGCCAACGCGACCCCTTCGGCCGGCTCGACCGGCCAGCAAAAACGCAGGAATTCGCGACCGGACAGCTCGTCGAACACATCGAATCGGTCGCTATCAATCCCGTAATGGGGCTGTGCAATCAGGGCCGCGGCGCGCACCCGATCAACCAAACCGGTAATGTCGGCGACCCGATGGTCACGGTGCAACGACGGGCAGCAGACGTAAGAATTGCGCGAGCAGGCGATCAGCGCGATCGCGGTCTCGATCCGGCTCGGCAGCCATACCGCGACGCGTTCGCCCATTTGCAGGCCGCGTCCGGCAAGGCACGCGGCCAACCGGTCCGCAGCCGCAACCAGCTCGGCGTAGGTCAGGCGGCGGTGCTTATCTCGTAGAGCAAACGCCGTAGGCGCCTCGCGTGCCCACCGCGCGGCAAGTTGGTAGATCGTCTCGTCGCCCCAGAACCCGCTTGCCCTATAGCTTGCCAGGTTCTCGGCGTTCAGCAGCGTCAGGAGGGGCATCGCCGCTTCCGGTCCTGTGCGGCAGCGAGCAGCGCTCTGATCCGGGGCCGCGTCATCGGCAGTTCGCTCGCCGCGCCGGGGGCGCCGATTGCGTCGTCGAGTGCGGCTGCCAGCGCTGCGCCGACCCCCGTGATTCCGCCTTCGCCAACGCTTTTGATACCAAGCGGATTTAGCGGGCTGGGAGCGTCCTCCGTCAGCAGAACCTCGATCGGAGGAACATCGCCGGCGCTCGGCAGTGCGTAATCGGCCAGCGTCGCGCAGAGCGGACCGCCATGCTCATCGTAGAGAAATTCCTCGCAGAGCGCGCCACCCAAACCCTGCGCAAATCCGCCGGCAAGCTGGCCTTCGACCATCATCGGGTTGATAGCGCGTCCGACATCGTAGGCGATCAGAAACCGCTCCACCGTGATGTGGCCGGTCTCGCTATCGACATTGACCACGCCGATATGGACGCCGTAGGCGTAGGTCATGTGATCAGTGCGAAACCATCCTTCGGCGGTGAGCCCCGGGGCACGATCGCCAAGCATTGGCGAATCTGGCGCTAGAAGACGCGCGATTTCGCCTAGCGCGATCGACGGGCCCTCCGGCCGGTCGCGGTGCCGCACGACGCCCTCGACGATGTCGAGGTCTTCTGGCACCGCCTGCAGCAGTTCACCGGCCAGGTCAAACGCTTTTGCGCGCACCTTCATCGCCGCCACGTGCACGGCGCTGCCCGTCATCACCGAGGCTCGGGAGGCGTGCGCTCCGATGCCGTACTGGATGCGATCGGTCTGACCCAGCACGACCCGCACGCGGCGATAATCGACGCCCAGCGTATCGGCGCAAATCTGCGCCATCGCCGTCACAATGCCTTGTCCCACCGACGAGCCGCCGGTTAGCAGTTCGACGGCGCCGGTCGTGTCAATGGTAATGCGGGTGCCGTCCATGGGGCCGAGTCCGCCCTTTTCGACGAACATTGCAACACCGGCCCCTACCAACTCGCCCGCTGCCCGCCGTAGACGCAGGTTATGCTGCAGTTCGTTCCAGCCGATGCGACGAAGCGCCTTGTCAAGCAACAATGAATAGTCGCCGGAATCGTAGACAACCTCGGTGCCAAGAGCGCTGAGCGGCCGGCCGAACGGCATCTCGGCCTTGGTGACCAGATTGCGGCGGCGTAGCGTCAGCCGATCGAGCCCGAGCCGGTCGGCCATGACGTCGATCAGTCGCTCGCGCACGAATGTGCCTTCATAACGGCCGGGAGCGCGGTAGGTCGCGGCCGGCGTCTTGTTGGTGAGCCGAAAATGCCCTCGAGCGCGATAGGCCGGGATGCGGTATGGCCCCGGCAGCATGGCGATCGTCATTTCCAGCACACGTGCGCCGTGGGTGCGGATGTACGCGCCCTGGTCCAGCCAGAATTCGTCGTCGAGCGCCAAGATGATGCCGTCCCCATCGACCGCTAACCGTGCCCGATGGTGCTGCTGCCGCGAATGATTGGCGGCCATCAGGTGCTCGCGCCGGTCCTCGACCCATTTGACTGGGCGGCCGAGGCGAAGTGCAGCGAGACAGACTAGAAAATCCTCGGGATAGAGTTCCCCCCGAACGCCAAACCCGCCGCCGGTATTACCTTCCTTCAGCACGACGCCGGCGGCGTCTCGGCCGAGTACGCGTGCCAGCGCATCGCGGTTGCGATGCGGTACCTTGGTTGCGCCATACAACTCCAGGACATCGCGCGCGGCATCGTAGCGCGCCAGGGCGCCACGTGTTTCGAGCGGGACGGCGCTGTGCCGCCCGATCGTCAATTCGACATCGACGATGGCATGCGCCTTGGCGAAGGCCGTTTCGACATCGCCATACTCGGTCCGTAGCAAGGTCGCTTCGGTTGAGTGTCCCGGCGCAAAGCTGCCTGGTGCCGCGGTTGCGTCGAGCAACGACGGCCGCTCGTCGGCGGTGATCGAAACAAGTTCGGCGGCATCCTCCACAAGATGGATATCGGTGGCGAATACCGCTGCGACCGGTTCGCCGACATAGCGCACCGTGCCATTAGCAAGCAGCGGCTGGCGGTACGGGAGCAGGGCCTCGCCCGCCGGATCGCGGAAGTCGATCGGCGGCAGGTCAGCGATGTCGGCCCAAGTCCACACCGCGATCACACCCGGCGCCGCCAGCGCGGCAGCGATATCGGTCGAGCGCAGATCGGCGTGCGCATAAGGCGAGCGCACGATCCGCATGTGGAGTTCACGCGGAAACGCGATATCGGCGACAAACTGACCGCGACCGCGGAGCAGCGGCTGGTCTTCCAGCCGCGGCACCGAGCGACCAAGAACGCGGCCCGCGCTATTCATGGTCCTGCCTCCTAAGCTCTGCGCCGCTATGTCGCCGGCTTTGGTTCAACCTCACATCTTCAGCAGGCGCTTGACGTTGCCGTTGAGAATCTTGGCCTTGTCTTCCTCGCTCAGCGGCACGCGCTTAACCCATTCGGTGCCAAGAGAATTCTCGACAAACGGATAATCGACCGAGAAAAGGATGCGGTCGATGCCCATTTCCATCACCGAGCACAAAAGCGCCGGATCGGAGAAGAACCCGCTCGTCGTGATCCAGAAATGTTGGCAGAACACCTCTCGGAAGCTGCGCCCGTGGTGGCCATCGCGCGCCAGCCCCATGTTGATGCGCCACAGCAGAAACGGCAGCCCCTCGCCGAGATGCCCGAGAATGACCTTGAACCCGGGATAAGCGTCGAACACCCCGCTCAGTACGAAGCGCAACGCCTGCGTCGCGGTCTCCACCGTAAACCCCCAGGCGGCCCTCAACAGCGATGGGTAGCGGTCCAAGTAGTCTTTGTAATAGACCTCGACAACCGCGGGATGCGGGATGTTGGGATGAAGGTAGATCGGCACATCGAGCGCCTGCGCCCGCTCGTAGATCGGCCAGAAACGCTTGTCGTCGTGGAAGACGCCATTGGTTGCGCCGTGGATCATCGCCCCCTTGAAACCGAGCCGGCTGACGACGCGCTCCAGTTCGTCGGCAGCCGCCCGAGGATCGGCAGTCGGCAACGCGGCAAACGCGGCGAACCGATCGGGATGCGCTCGCACAGTCTCGTGCAGACGATCGTTGACGCGCCGCGCCAGCGGCACGGCAGTCGCAGCGTCGAAGTTTTGCAGGGACGGGTTTGCGAGCGATGGCGCCGAACGCCAGCGAGCCGTTGATGCGGTCGAGCGGCGAATTGCGTTGCGTGTTCTTGCTGTAGTGGGTGATCCCGATCACGGCCGCATGGCGTTCCGCGGCGAAGTCGACGATCGGCTGTAGGCCACGCCGCGTTTCCGCATTCTTGTGGCTGTCGCCAGCAACGGCCGACACCACGGGATCGATGAGCACCGCGGCGAGGTTTGGGATATCTCGAGCGACATCCAGCAGCCCGCGCATGTCGGTCGCCGGGTCGAACTGACGCTTGCCGCCATCTGCGAGCGGCACACCATCGACGCGATAGACGTGGTTCTCGATGTCGGCGCCGGCGACCAGCAAGCGGGGATGGATCGTGACCGACCAGTCATCCTCGGCCGACCAGATCAGCACGTCGCCAACCGGGCATCGGCTGCCATCGGGCCAGGTGCCCCCGCTCGTGATCGTCGCCAGAATGCGATAGGTCAGCGTGCTCTTGCCGACACCTTTCTCGCCACCGAAGATCGTCAACATCCCGCGCGGCAACCACTCGCGCCACAACCAATCAACCCGCTGCGGTCGGAGGCCGCCGGCGCCTTTGACAATCGACACGCTGGGTTGCTGCTGGTGTGCCTTGATCGGTGTGGTGCTGCCAGAGTTCAAATTCTTCTCCCCCTCCTTGAATGTGGCAGCCCCCTCGTGGCCTGGTGCGGGTCGGTTCCATCCGTTCTGACGGGCGACGCGATGCAGTGAACCGAAACCGCTGCCGCCCGCCCTGTCTGGTTTCAGCGTCCAGTAGTTGGCTTCCACATCATCGTCGCCCGCCCAATTTCCCGGCACCCCGTCGTCGCCAAGGTCTCCGCGCGACCAGTCCTTAGCGATCTCGATCAGCTCGTCGTCCATTTCGCCGTCGCCGACATCGCCAAGGTTTGTCGCCTGGATGCCGCCGAGCGCTGCGATCCATGCCGAGCAGTCGCACTCGGGCGGCACATGGGCGAGCATGGCGACGAGGTAGTCCTTCGGCACCGGGCGGCGATCGTGCCGCCGTAGCGCCTCGCGCGCGGCTCTGTGGGTGCCCCGATCGGAAACTTGGGCATCGATATAGCCGAGCTCGGAAAGCAGCGCTGCGGCCCGCCTGGCGAACTCGTGCAGCCTGTCGGGTGTAGCTTCGGGCAGCTTGTCAAACGGCGTCTGCGCCGGCTCCATGTCCATCCAGTCGTTGGGCCAGGTGTATGGACGGCCGGTATCGGGGTGAATGCCATAGGCGACGAATTGCTGCCCGGTGCCGAGTATCTCGACCAGCGTTCGGCGCTTCGGCCGCGACGGTCGCGCCTCCATACCGGACGTGATGTGCGCCGGCTGCCGCGGGTTTGTCCAACCGTGCTGATCGGTGACCGTGATTTTGGAGACGGGCGCTGCATTCCGGTAGCAGAGCAGCACGCCCTTGCTGCCGACACGCTCCATTGCGGTAAACCCGAGCACGTCATAGGCCAGACGTTTGATCGCCTCGACGTGATCGGGCTCGCGTAGGTCGATATCGACCCCGACAAGGCGCCCGGTGCGCAGTCCGGTATTGGCCGCGGCCGGTACGGCGGCGCGCATCGCGGCAATACGCTCGACGGTGATCTCGCCCGTCTGCCAGCCGTCGTTCTTCGGCGCCTTGCCTACTGTCGGTACCGGCTCGTAACCCAGCTCGATCAACCGAGCGTCAAAACCCTGTGCAGGGTTTGACGCGATGGGGGTGCTGCCGTCTGGCATCTCAGTGACGCGTGCTCGTGCCGGCGTGCGTCGGTCGGGGCCACACTTCTTGTACCGGCATGGGTGGATCGATCAGGCGCAGTGCGGCTTCAAGGTCAGCCACATTCAGCCGGAGGGTCGGTTTCGCGCGGTGGGTGTTGCCGAGCGTGGCGTGCCCTGCGAGCAGCAGCTCGGTCGCCACGCGGCACATCTCCGGCGCCAAGTCAGGCAAGTGGATCGAGAAGGCGCCTCCGTCGCGCGGGATGAGCCAGACCCGGTTGCCTACGCCGTGCGGAGCCTGCACGATGACATCGGCCAGCTCGACCATATCCTTGGCGCTGTCGGACATCGGCACGTGGAGTACGGGGCAACCCGCTGCGCGGGCCGCTTCGCGCATGACCGCGGCATACTTCGGAACACTGATAGAGACGTTTGGCCCGTAATCGAGACACCGAATGCCCGCGTCTGCGGCTACGACCCGTAGTCGATCGACGACTGTCCACGCCTCGGGGCCGATGATGGCGATCAACGCGCCGGGTCGAAGGTAGGGAATGCTCGGCGGCTTGACTACCGCTGGTAGAACTGGTATTCGATTTGCGATCACTTGTGTTTCCTCACTTCAAACCCGGTCGCTTCCACACAGCGGCCGGGGTTTTTCTTTAGGGCAATCCTCTTGATAGGGTGCGGCCGACGCCGGCGACCGGCTCCGGTGCGTCCGGCCATGCAGAGGGGAATTGCTCAGCTCGCTCAGCCCGACGCTGATCTCGGCGAGCGTCCTTCGCCTGCACCTTCTCGCGCCGGCGCTGTTCTCGCGCATACCGGCGCGCAGCATTGAGACCGCGATGATCGGAAGTCATGCCGTGCCTGCCCGGCGACGTCGCTGTGCGCGCCTTTTTTCGGCCTTCGTTTTTGGGGCGGCCACTAGCACTAATCGGCACGGCCCGTTGGTCGGCGACAAGACGCTGCAATGAAGCTGCCGCCTTCGCGCGCTGCCGCTCGGTCATGTCATAGTAGGTGCCGCCGCTGCTCATCGCGATCAGCCCGATGTCGAGCCGTTTGCAGCGGCGTGCGCTTTCGTAGCGGAAGCGGTGCTGCCTGGATTTGCCAGCCCGAACTGCGCCGCAGCGTATGCGTCACGGCGGGCATTTTCGCGGAGAAGCTTTCGACCGTTGAAGCCGCGCTCTTTAGCCATTTCGCGCACTCGCCTCCGCGGGCGCCGGCTCGAACCACAATTCGAGTGTCTTCGCCAGCTCGCCATAGCTGACGACGAAGTTACCGGCGACGATGATGGTGAACTCAGCTTTGCCGCGGTGCTCGATCGTCTCGAAATTCTCCGCCGTCAGCTTTGGCCAGGGTTTGAGGCCGCCTATGCAAAGGTTGTCGCTAAACTCGCTGACGCAGACGGTGAAGGTCGGGTCGGGACATGATGCGGTGACGGTGTAACTGCCGGGTTCGAGATGCAGGGTCGTCGAACCACCGCCGTTGCTCGACCAAGAGTGCGCAAGGGTTTCGCTCATTGGATTCTCCTCGTCGATTGAAAGCGCTCAAACTCCAACTCGTCACCGAAGAACCGCCCCCATCGGGCCAGCACATTTGCTGCCGACATCCAGCGGGTCGTGTTGCGGGCGATCAGTGCGGCCTCGAACTCGTCAACGACTTCACGAATGTCGGAGATGACTTCCAGCGCATATGCCGACAGCTTTGGCGCTTCCGGCACTTCCGGCACTGCCGGCGCGTCCTGTACGGCGCCGGAAGAAATGCAGGAAGTCACAGTTATCCCGCAAGCTGCGATCATGCTGGCGGCGCTCCGGCAACACGGCGCCATTCGGGCGTGATCCGCACTTCGCCGCCTACATGCTCGCGATGATCAGGAAGTCTCTGCCACAGGGCGCCGGCATCATCGGCGGCAAAGAGATTTCCATCGCCCCGAAGCGCCAACTTGGTCGGCGTGAACGGTGCGTCCACGGGCATCCATTTGCGCTGGGTGCCGTTGTGGTAGATCAGCTCGTGCATCCGGCCATTGGTCAACGTGACGAACCGACCGTCGCTGTGCGCGATAAGATCGCTCACGACTGCCCGCCTTTCAGAAAGTCAGAGCGACGCCCTTCGTAGGACTGCGCACCGGCCAAGCTCTCATTGAACTCGGCGTCGAATGCGGCCTTACGGCGTGCAGCTTCCGCAGGGTTGTCCTTAAGCAGTTCATCGATGTAGGCGTGCGTCGAGCGGCGCATCGCCTCCATGCGCCCGGCGACCGTGCTGGTGTCGTCAGCCATTCGTCTCCTCCCGACGAACAGAGGCCGCCAACTCGACAAACATATTCAGCGGGCGCCCGGCCTCGCTCACCGGGCCGAGCTTGATCGTCCGATCTTTAAGAGCGGCGAACTTCTCCAATGCGCGCTTAGCGGCTTGAAACCACTCGCTTTCGGGGCGGTCGCGGAACCCCACATTGTCGACAAGGCACGCGAAAACATACCATCCGCTGGGGCTGTTTTCGTGCCCAATGGGATAGCGTATCGTCACGTCGATGAGCGCAGACTTAGGGCCGAAATTGATCTTCACGACCTCATTTTGATAAGTGTCGGAGGGCTGCGGCCGGGTGCAGTTTTCCCTTTGCTGCCGGATAAGGTAGTCGGTCTCCGGGTCGCGGGCAGTTAGATAAGCTTGAACCATTTTACTTCTCCACGTTTTGGCCGAGTTGGGCCGAGGTCTCCGACAAAAATTGCCGGAGTGGCTGAAGGGCATCGGTTATGGAAGGAACAGGCCGGCCGTTGACGGCATCCTCTACGGCGCGTTGCACCGTGTCGCCGACAAGCGACCAAGCGCCGGGCGGCCATGCCGTCTCGGGCAGCACGGCTTGCAATGCGCTGAAACTCTGATCGGCCTTCGCGACCCACTTCGCGATTTCGGCCACCGCGACATCGAGGGCCTTTGCGCTGGTGCTCAGTTCACCACTGCGCGCGGCCACATTGCGGCGCCTCTCATCGATCCTCTTGGCCTCGATCTTGGCAAGGCGCTGCTCTTCAGCAGTCATGGCCCGGGCGCGCTCGGCAGGGATCGCAGCAAGCCGATCCTTAATACGGCGAAGTTCAACCGCAATCGGCTGCGCGCGGGCGAGGTCGCTGTCCTCCGCCAGACAGTCGGCGACCATATCCCGGAACCTCTGGTCAACCGCGGGGAGCCGGGCCGTGAGATCAGCTTCTTCCGCGTCGAGCGCGGAGATTGCCACGGGCGATGTTCCGCCCATCAGGCGCTCAAGCATGGCGCTCTCCGTTGCGCTTTAGGACGCGTTGCCAATCGTCGATGTCGAAGCTGCGCCCGTGCCATGCGGCCAGACTGGCGATGGTGATTTTACGAAGACCGCTACGGGTCGCCGGCAGTGCGCCGGCATCGACCGCTGCCCTGATCGTTTCTGGCGTAGTGCCAGCTAGCGACCGGCCGATCATCGGCGAGACCTCCAGCGTCTCGGGACGATCGCCCAGCAAGTGCAGCGCATCCCGCTCAGCGAGAAGTCGAACGACATTCAAGTTAACGATTGCCATCGGGGGCCGCCCATCAAGTTTCATGATGAGCATGTGGCGACTATTATTGTCTATTCAAGGACTAGTACCGTGGATGTTAAGCATTGGTACAATATAGGACATTTTGGGACGTAGTGTTATACGTGATGGGATCAATCAGCTTCTTCGAAATGCTCTTCGTCCAAGGCGCGCAGCTCGCGGAGCTTTAACAGGATCGCCTCGGCCCACAATAGCGCCAGGGCTTCGTGATGCAGCGCGCCGCCAAAGGTGACGCTCACGGTTATTCCGATCGTATCGTCGGGCGTCATAGCGGTAACGCTGGCGATTCGGCGGACTTTGGTTTTCTGGCGGGCGTACCGAGCGGCAACCCGGCTACCGGATCGGCGGTAAGTGTCGCCGGTGGTTCGTGCCGACACCCTTCGCTGTGACATCGCGAGTACGGGCAGGCGGTAACCAGCCGATCAGCAAACCGCGGGTTGGTGCAGTACTGGCCGGCAGCCTCAGCGGCCGCGCTCGGAGGCGCTAGAGGCGAGTGTTCGGATTCGGGTGCTGCCACAGGTGCATCGGGCGTTCCCTGCGCCGTAGCCTCGCCGGACGCGGCCGGGCCACTGTAGCCCGCACCAATGCGCCCGTATCCCTGGAACCACCGCGGAAGCACGTACCCCCACAGGTATGCCCGATCGTCGAGCGAGCACCTGTTGATCGCTTTGATGACCGCAGCGATCTTCGGTTCCATGTCGCGCTCGTGCGACCACCGCGGTGCCGGTTCGATGACCGATTTCTCTGACGTCAGAGAATTTTGCTCACGCGATTTTGCCTGATCCCGGCGCTGTTCCGATTTCAGGCGCTCGACGTTCCCGGCGATCTGCTCCGTCGTGGGGATCTCGCCGCTCTTCTTTGTCTCGCGCCAGCAGCCCGCCGTAAGCAGCTTCGGAGCTGTCCAGGGTGAGATCGTGCAGTAGGTATCCCACCAGGCCTTGAACCCACCGGGATATTCTTCGCGCCGGTGCTCGATCCGCAGCCGCGCCTCCACCGCGATCCTGGCGGCCTCCACAATGGCGTCATGACCGGTTGTGAGAGTAGCGCGACAGCGCGTGCCGAGCGTATCGAGCGGTTCCAGCACTTCGGCAAGAACGGCGGACATCGGCTTACGCCTGGCCGTCGAGCATACGGTCGAGCGCGGGCGCCGGGATGACCTTCCGCCTGCCAAGCGTGATCGATGGCAGCGAGCCATCCTTCACCCGTGCATATGCGGTGTTCCGGCAAATACCGAGTAGCGCCGCGGCTTCCTCGACCGAGTAGGGTTTGCGCCGGGGGGTGCTGTCGTCGCTCATTTTCGTGCAATCCTGTTTTAGAGTTGCGCAGTCTGTACAGCGCGCATACAGTACATTGTACAGTGTGTCAAACGCTACAAATGAGTGCAGAAAAATGGCGCGAGGCGACAAGACGTTAGCGATCCAAGTTCGGATCGATGAGGAGTTGAACGATGAGGTTAAGCGGGCCGCCAAAGAACACGGCTGGTCTACCTCTGAGGAAATTCGGCGCCGTCTTAAGGCTGTTGGTACGGGAGATGTGCTGCCGGAGGCCGACGAGCCGACCAAAGCTCTGCTGGCCGAGATCGTCAAAATTGCCGGCCAAGTGCAGGACGCCTATGGAGTGGCGTGGCACGAAGCCGGCCCTATAGACGTAAATCTGCTTTTCGTGAGGGCCGTGCAGGAGATGATGAATTGGGCGTGCTTTGCCGGTGAATTGACCCACATGGAAGGTGAGGCCGCACCGAAACCCCGTCCCGGCTCCATAATCGATCGGCTGAGCGCTCCGATCGATCCTCTCGATAACAAGAAACTGGCCCAAGTGATCGGCGGCGCGGCTGGCCGCAATGTAAGCGTCTGGTAGGGGAGGGTAGGGCGATGGCTACTCGACAGGGACGCCGCGACCACGGCGACGGCGGGATCGATCAGCGGGGCGTCGATCGGTGGCGGTTGCGCTATCGCGTTGATGGCAAGCGCTACACGAAGACCGTCAAGGGCAGCATCTCCGACGCCAAGCGCGAGCTGCGGGCGCTGCTGAAAGCCGCTGACGACGGGCAGCATGTCCCGGCGAATAAGGCGACGGTGGCGAGTTGGATACCTCGGTGGCTCGCCCTGATCGAACGCTCGGTCAACCCCAAGACGCTCGAAAGATATGGCGAGCTGCTTCGG
>Ga0126381_100007144_pt1 | contig 12407 bp, 7 predicted proteins | sample PanSoiMetPlot_28_FD_96465 | JGI IMG/M metagenome (GOLD analysis project Ga0126381, IMG submission 96465) | Tropical forest soil microbial communities from Panama - MetaG Plot_28 | ecosystem: Environmental > Terrestrial > Soil > Tropical forest > Bulk soil | place: Panama | collected 2016-02-17
ATCATGGCAACGCCTTCCCGGGGTAACCGCGCCCCGCAGGTGTCGGGTCCGGCGGCCGCAGTCTCCTGGCTCCCGGATCGAAGCTTTCCCCCGGCCTTCCCACCGCGCACGCGGTCGTGGCTTTAACGAGAGTCGCTCCCCGGTCACAGTCGCGGGACGGCGCCGGATTCGCACCGGCTTCCTGCCCTGCCGTCGGAAGAACGCAACACAGCAGATCACAGCCCCGCTCGGGCGTCAAGCGGGGACAGAATGAGGTATGGGCACTCTCGTCCTCGTGAATGGGAAGATCGTCACGGTTGACGACCAGTTCGGGGTCCACCAGGCGGTGGCCGTCGACGGGGAGCGCATCACCGCCGTGGGACCGGACGCGGCCGTCAGGGCGCACGCGGGCCCGGGGGCCGCGGTCGTCGACCTCGGCGGTAAGACCGTCATCCCTGGGCTGATCGACAACCACAACCACTTCGTCCGGGCCACTGAGCACGTCGAGGTCCGCCTCGAGGGCGTACGCACCAGGGCAGGCGCGCTCGGTGTGCTTGAGCGGCGCGCGGCAGGGCTCGCCCCAGGTCAGTGGCTGCTGACACTAGGCGGCTGGCACGAGGACCAGTGGGAAGGCGACCGCGCCGGCCTGACGCTGGCCGAACTGGACGCCGTAGCCGGCGGTCATCCGGCGTTCATCCAGGCTCAGTATGACCACGTCTGCGTCAACACCGCGTGGCTGGACGCGATGGGCGTCCCGCCAGACGCCGACACCCGCACAACCGGGCAGGTCGGCGGCGGGCTGATCGCGCTGAACCAGGCGGCGGCGCGTTTTCCCGCCGCCGACCCGGCGGAGGGCGTCCGGGCCGCCATGGCCTACTACAACAGCCTCGGGCTCACCACGGTCTTCGACCCGGGCGGGGTGGGCGTCGCCGGCACCGCTTACGCGGCTATTGCAGCCATGGCCGCCCGCGGTGAGTTGACGCTGCGCGTGTGCACCACGCTGGGCGACAGTAAGAACAGCTCAAGCGCATCAGAGGCCCGCGCCCTCGCCGACCTGATAACAGCAAAAAAGCCGTTCACCGGCGACCAGTGGTACGACCAGATCGCGGTCGGCGAGATCTACCACGCGCCGTTCCACTGGGATCACGCCGCCAGCCCCCCGCAACCGTCGGCCCCCGCCATCGAAGCCGCGGCCGGGATCCTGCGGGCCGCCGCGCAATCGGGCTGGCCGGTACAGACGCACTCGGTCACCACCCAGTGCCTGGACCTGGTCTTCGACGCCTACGAACGGGTGAACCGCGACCGCGCGATCAGGCCGCTGCGATGGTCGGTGACGCACGCCGAGGGGATCACCGCCGCGCACCTTGACCGGGCCAGGCGCCTTGGCGTCACGATCCAGCTGCGCAGCCAGAGCGTCGTCGGCAACCAGCGGCGGGTAATCGCCGCGTACGGCGCCGCCGCGGCCCGCCGGATGCCGCCGCTGCGCCTTGTGCAGGACAGCGGCCTGACCTGGGGGCTCGGGACCGACGGGACGCGGGCCGCCCAGATCAATCCGTTCATCACCTTGTGGTGGGCGGTGACCGGCCGCAGCCTGGGCGGGGACCGCGTGCTTGACGAACCGGTCACCCGCGAGCAGGCGCTCGTCGCACACACCAGAAGCAACGCCAGGCTGATGTTCCGCGAGAACGACCTCGGGGCGATCGCGCCGGGGCTGCTCGCGGACATGGTGGTGCTCGACCGGGACTACCTCACCGTGCCGGAAGACGAGATCAGGGACATCAGGCCGGTCGCGACCATCGTGGCCGGCCAGCTCGTCTACGGCGCCCTATAGCGGATGATGGCTCCATGACGTCCGGTTTCGAAACCGATACTTCCGAACGAGTGCGGCTGCTGCTGCGCGTCCCCGTGACTCGGCTCCGGGTGGTAGGCGCGGAGCATGGTTACCAGCACCTGACCGCGACGCTTGCCGACGGCCGCGAAGTGTTCGCCAAGGCGGCCATCGGTTCCGGCGGCGGGCACGCCGTCGCGTTCGCCGCGGAGGCGAACGGCCTGCGCTGGCTGGCGGAAGCCGGCACCGTTCCGGTCCCGGAAGTGCTCGCCGTGGACGAGCATGTGCTCGTACTTGAACTGCTGCCGCCGGGACATCCCACCCAGGCGGCGGCAAGCGAGTTTGGCGCCGGACTGGCCCGGCTGCACGCCTCGGGAGCGCCGTCCTTCGGCGCGCCATGGCCCGGCTACATCGCCAGCCTGCCGCTTGACAACACCGCGGGACGGGAATGGGCTGCCTGGTACGCGGAGCAACGCCTCGTTCCGTATCTGCGAAAGGCGCGTGATTACGGTGCGCTGTCCGGAGCCGACGTCAGCCTGGTCGAGACCGTCGTCGCGCGGATCGGGGAGCTCGCCGGGCCTGCTGAGCCGCCGGGCCGCATCCACGGCGACCTCTGGTCGGGGAACGTGCTGTGGTCCGGCGGGCGCGGCTGGCTGGTCGACCCGGCCGCGCATGGCGGGCACCGCGAGACCGACCTGGCGATGCTGGCGCTGTTCGGCGCGCCGCACCTGGACCTGATGCTGCGCGGGTACACGGAGGCCGCGCCGCTCGCCGACGGCTGGCGGGACCGGGTCCCGCTGCATCAGCTGCACCCGCTGCTCGTGCACGCGTGCCTGTACGGCGCGTCCTACGCGGGCCAGGTACGGGCCGCCGCCCGTTTGGCCCTGCGCGCCGCAGGGTAGGGCCGCTGTGCCGGGCGCTGGTGCGCCCAGGCGGGGGCCCTGACATCATTCTCGCTGGTCAGGAGAGAATCATGACCTACGACCCATTCGGGTCTGGCGACTTCGGCGCGAGCCCGTTCGATGAGTTCCTGGCGCGTTATTTCGGCGGCGCGCCGCAACGGCCGTCCCGGCGGATCGACCTCGGCCAGCTGATGACCGAGCAGGCGAAGGAACTGTTGCGCGACGCGGCTACCCAGGCCGCTCAGTGGGGCGACGCGGACCTGGACACCGACCACCTGCTGTGGGCGGCGACCCGCCAGGAGCCCACCCGCCGGCTGATCTCGGGGGCAGGGGGCGATCCCGATGCCATCGCCAGGCATATCGAGTCCCGCGCCCATCGCGGGCAGCCCAGGGAGGAGCTGCCGAGCCTCACGCCGTCGGCGAAACGGGCGCTGCTTGACGCGCGGCAGATCGCCCGCGCGCTCGGCTCCTCGTATATCGGGCCCGAGCACCTGCTGTTCGCGCTCGCGGTCAATCCGGATTCAGCCGCTGAACGACTGATGCGGGAATCACACGTGACCGCGGAGTCGCTGCGGGACGCTTCCGCGGGCGAAGGGCGCGGCGGCGGCGGGAAGGCGCCGTCGGAAACGCCGACGATCGACCAGTTCGGCAGCGACCTGACCGCGATGGCCCGCGAGGACCGGGTCGACCCTGTGGTCGGCCGCGAGCAGGAGATCGAGCAGACGATTGAGGTGCTGTCCCGGCGGACGAAGAACAACCCGGTGCTCATCGGCGAGCCCGGCGTCGGCAAGACCGCGATCGTGGAAGGCATCGCCCAGCGCATCGTCGACGGCGACGTGCCCGACACGCTGCGCGACAAGCGCCTGATCCAGCTCGATCTCGCGGGCATGGTCGCCGGGACCAGGTACCGGGGGGACTTCGAGGAGCGGCTGAAGAGGGTCATCGACGAGATCCGCGCGCACAGTGACGAACTGATCATCTTCATCGACGAGCTGCACACGGTCGTCGGTGCCGGGGCGGCCGAGGGCGCGATGAGCGCCTCAAACATGCTCAAGCCCGCGCTTGCCCGCGGCGAGCTGCACATCATCGGCGCCACGACGATAGACGAATACCGCAAGGACGTCGAGAAGGACGCCGCGCTGGAACGGCGCTTCCAGCCAATCCTGGTGCCCGAGCCTACGGTGGACGAGACGATCGAGATCCTGCGCGGCCTTCGTGACCGGTACGAGGCCCACCATCAAGTTCGCTTCACCGACGAGGCGCTTATCGGGGCGGCCCAGCTTTCCGACCGCTACATCTCGGACCGCTTCCTGCCGGACAAGGCCATCGACCTGGTTGACCAGGCAGGCGCCCGGGTCCGGCTGCGGACGAAGACGCCCGCGCGGGACAAGCGCGCGCGGGAACAGCGGCTCGAGCAGCTGCGGCGGGAGAAGGACGAGGCGGTGGCCGTCGAGGACTACGACCGGGCCGCCTCGCTGCGCGACGAGATGGCCTTGCTGTCCGAGCAGGCGGACAGCGGTGCGGGCGACGCGGAAGGCACGAAGACGGTGCCCGAGGTCACCCCCGCGGACATCGCCGAAGTGGTATCGAGGGCGACCGGGATCCCGGTCGCGCAGCTCACCGAGGAGGAGAAGGAGCGGCTGCTCAGCCTCGAAGGGCATCTGCACCACCGGGTAGTGGGCCAGGACGAGGCGGTGTCGGCAGTGGCCGAGGCCGTCCGGCGGTCGCGGGCCGGGCTCGGTGACCCGAACCGGCCCATCGGCAGTTTCCTGTTCCTCGGGCCGACCGGCGTCGGCAAGACCGAGCTGGGGCGGGCGCTCGCCGAGGCGCTGTTCGGCAGCGAGGACCGGATGATCCGCATCGACATGAGCGAATTCCAGGAGCGGCACACCGTCAGCAGGCTGACCGGCGCGCCGCCCGGCTACGTCGGCTACGAGGAAGCAGGCCAGCTGACCGAGGCCGTGCGCCGCACGCCGTACGCGGTGCTGCTCCTCGACGAGATCGAGAAGGCGCACGCGGACGTCTTCAACATCCTGCTGCAGGTGCTCGACGACGGCCGTCTCACCGACGGCCAGGGCCGGACGGTGGACTTCAAGAACACGGTCGTGATCATGACGAGCAACCTCGGCTCTGACGTGATCGGCAGGCGGGCGCTGGGGTTCGGCGGCGGCAGTGCGGTAGGCACTGGTTCCGCCGAGGATGAGACGCTGCGGGACCGGATTATGACCCGGCTGCGGGAGGCGTTCCGGCCGGAATTCCTCAACCGCGTCGACGACATCATCGTCTTCCGTCACCTCGACGAGACACAGCTGCGCCAGATCACCGCGCTGCTGCTTGAGGAGACCAGACGGCGCCTGCACGCTCAGTCGATCACCGTGGACTTCACCGACGAGGCGGTCGACTGGCTGGCGCGGCGCGGGTTCCAGCCCGAGTTCGGGGCCCGGCCGCTGCGCCGGACCATCCAGCGCGAGGTGGACAACCGGCTGTCCGCGATGCTGCTCGATGGCCGGCTGCGGCCGGGACAGCACGTCACCGTGGCACTGGACGGCGACGCGCTTGACTTCCGCGTCAGCGAGCACGCGCCAGGCGAGCCCGCGCACGCCAGCCAGGGCGGCTAGTCGTCGTAGAAGGCGAACAGGCGGATCTCGATGCTGGCGCGCGGCGGGGCGTCCGGCGGGCAGCTGGTGTCCTTGAAGGCGCTGTGCGGCACCTGCTCGGCCCGCGCCGGATCTGAGTCGAAGCCGCGGAACACGTAGGCCTGGTCCGCCGTCATGTCCGAGCAGTAGAACCAGCGGTGCTGCCCGCTGTGCAGGTAAGCGAGGTTCTCCCAGGTCATCAGTTCGCCGGTAGACAGGCGCAGCGTGATCGAGCAGTCCTGCTTGTCGGCCGGCACCACGGACCTGGCGTCGCACAGCCCCAGCGCTACGTCCTGCGGCGGCCCGGAGAACGCGCGCCACACGTTGAAGATCGAGTACCGCTTCCTGAGCCGTTCTTCGGCCTCATCTGGCGGCAACGCGCGGCGCAGCATGACTTCCGCGGACGGGGCGTTGTAGTCGGCGTGCACGAAGTCCCCGGTGAACGTCGTGCCGGCGGGCCGCTCGCCCACCCGCGCGCTGACCCGCACCACGGGGGAGTTCAGCACCGCGGTGGCGCTGCACCCAGTCACAGAGCGCAGCAGTTCGCCGGCCTCGGCGACGTAAGTCCGCGCGACTTCCGCGCGGTCGTAGAAGTTCCGTACCGATGTCGGCGCGTCGACGAGCGTGAAGCCCTGAACGTCGAGCGAACACGAGTCCGCCCGACCGCGCATGTCGGTTACCCGGACAGGCTGGCCGGCCAGCGGCAGGCTGGTGAACTCCGGCCGCTCCCCGGCGGCCGGCCGCCGCGGCGGGTCGTAGTAGATGATGGTGGCGTGTACGTCCACCATCATCTACTCCTTCACAGACGGTAACGGCAGGTCAGTCGCTCGGGGCCGAGGCGCTCACCTCGGCGCCGGCGTTCAGCGGATGGCCGATGGTAGCGCCGCTTGACGGGTCGAAGAAGTGCAGTCGGCGGGTGTCGACCGCAAGCTCGACCGGCTGCCCGGGGCGCACCGCGGAGCGCGCGGAAACCCGCGCCGTCCACAGCGACTTGCCGCCTGCCAGCGCCGCGACCGTGTCGTCTTCCTCGTCATGGTGCTCGGCCGCGCTGGCCAGCGCGGCGTGCTCGACCGGCGGCGCGTCGATCGTGAAGATCACGTGGATCTCGGTGCCGAGTTCCTCGGTGACGCCTACGGTGATCGGCATCCGCGCCCAGGTCGCGTCGCCGAGCGAGGCGTCCTCGAAGTCCGACGGGCGGATCCCCATGATGACCTTGCGGCCCAGGTACTCCGACAGGCCTGGCTTGCCGTCAAGCACCGAGGCGGGCACCGGCAGGCGGTGGCCGGCGAAGGTGACGGCGGGGCCGTCCTCACGGACGAAGTCGGCGAGCACGAAGTTCATCGCGGGCGATCCGATGAAGCCGGCCACGAACAGGTTCACCGGCGATTCGAACAAGGTCTGCGGTGTGTCGACCTGCTGGAGCTTGCCATCCCTGAGCACGCACACCCGGTCGCCGAGGGTCATCGCCTCCACCTGGTCGTGCGTCACGTACACGGTGGTGATGCCGAGCCGGTCGTGCAGCTGGTTCAGCGCGGCACGCATGGACACGCGCAGCTTGGCGTCCAGGTTGGACAGCGGCTCGTCCATCAAGAACGCCTGCGGCTCGCGGACGATGGCGCGGCCCATCGCGACCCGCTGCCGCTGGCCGCCGGACAGCGCGGCCGGCTTGCGGGACAGGTATGGCTCCAGGCCCAGCATCTTGGCCGCATCGCCGACCCGCCGCTTGATCTCGGCCTTGGGCGTCTTGCGCAGCTTCAGGCCGAACGCCAGGTTCTCTTCCACCGTCATGTGCGGGTAAAGCGCGTAGTTCTGGAACACCATCGCGATGTCGCGGTCCTTGGGCGGCAGGTCGTTAACCACCCTGCTGCCGATGGAGATCGAACCGGCCGTGATTTCCTCAAGCCCGGCGATCGACCGCAGCGCGGTCGATTTCCCGCACCCGGAAGGCCCGACGAGCACCATGAACTCGCCCTCCTTCACCTCAAGGTTCAGGTCGTCAAGGGCCTTTACGCCACCCTGGTAAACCTTGTCCACGTGGTCGAGGACGATCTGTGCCATCCGGAAACTCCCTTGTGTGCCGTGTCCAGAGCATAACCGCCGGTGGCATGGTCGTTAAGACCATCAGCGTGGCTAATGCTAAGGAATCCGTGAATTGTTATGTCTGCCGCTCGGCGTGGCAAGCGCCAGCGCAGTCCTTAACCAGCAAGGTCGTGGACTGACACGGGCGTGTCAAGCACCCGCCCGGAATCCACTACCCGCACATCGCCGGTAAGAACGAACGATCCTGCCAGCGGAAGGTCGTCCGACGCTCTGCCCACGGCGACACACATCTCACCGGGCTCGACGATCCGCTGGCCGGCCAGGCCGGTGAACGCCGTCCTGTCAGCGTGCAGTCGGAAGGCGACACGCCTGGACTGGCCAGGCTCGAGCGCCACCCGGGCGAACCCGGCCAGCCAGTGCACCGGGCGCACGACCTGCGCCTGCGGGTCGCTCAGGTAGAGCTGTACTACCTCGGTCCCGGCCCGGGTGCCCGTGTTGCGCACGGTGCAAGATATTTCCACCGTGTCGTCAGTCGGCACCTTGTCGGCGGACAGCATGAGGTCGGAGTAGCCGAACGTCGTGTACGAGAGCCCGTGGCCGAACGCGAACAGCGGCGTCGGGTCGACCGAGCTGCCCGAGTGCAGCGACGCGTTCTTCGATCGCAGGTACGTCGAGGGCTGCGCCGCGGGCGACCCGGGCAGCTCCACGGGGAGTTTGCCGCTCGGCGTCACGCGCCCCGTCAGCACGTCCGCGATCGCGTGGCCGCCCTCCTCGCCGGGGAAGAACGCCTGCACGATGCCCGCGAGCCGGCTGGCCACGCCGCCGATCGCGTACGGCCGCCCGGTGACGAGCACCGCCACCACGGGCGTGCCCGTGTCGGCGAGGGCGTGCAGGAGGTCTTCTTGCACGCCGGGCAGCCTCAGCTCGGTCACGTCGCAGCCTTCACCCGAGGTTCCCCGCCCGAACAGTCCTGCCTCGTCGCCCACAACGGCAACAACAATGTCCGCCGAACGAGCGGTGGCGACTGCCTCGGCGAACCCGGACCTGTCGTCGGAGCTGACGTCGCAGCCGCGCGCGTGCACAACGTCAGGCAGCTCCGCGCGCAGCGCCTCGAGCAGGGTGGCGACGTGTACGCCGGCGCCGTCGGTGCGGCTGGCCAAATGCCTGGGCATGCTGTAGCAGCCGAAGAACGCCAGCGGGTCGTCGGCGAGCGGGCCGACCACGGCGATGTTCGCCGGACTTCCCTGTTGGCCCAGACCAGCCGGCCTCGCGAGCGGCAGCACCCTGCCGCGGTTGGCGAGCAGCACCACCGACTCCTCGGCCAGGCGCCGGGCGATGGCGCGGTTCGCCGGCGGGTCCAGGTCGGGCGCCGATACCGTCGCGGGCACCGCGGAGTCCCAGCCGGGCACGGCGGACCAGCCGGCGTCGAGCATGCCCATCTCGAACTTCTGACGCAGCACGCGGGCCACGGCCCGGTCCACGATCGCCATCGTGACGTCTCCGGCCGCGGCGGCCGACCGCAGTGGCGCGCCGTAGCACCGCACGCTGGGCAGTTCGACGTCCACGCCGGCCGTCAGGGCGAGCGCGGCTGCGCCCTCGGGCGAGGCGGCGACCGCGTGCTGCAGCTCAAGGAAGGAGACCGCGTAGTAGTCAGAGACGACAAGACCGTCGAAGCCAAGCTCGTCGCGCAGCATCGTGCCGAGGAGGTCGGGGTCGGCGGTCGCCGGCAGGCCGTCGATGTCGTTGTAGGACGGCATCACGGAGCAGGCCCCGCCGAGCCGGATGGCCATTTCGAAGGGTGGCAAGATGACGTCCGCGAACTCACGAGGGCCCATGGATACTGGCGCCATGTTGCGCGCGGCCCGGGACGCCGAGTACCCGGCGAAGTGCTTGAGCGTGGCCTGCACGCCGGCCGACTGCAGCCCTTGCACGTAGCCGGTCCCGATCGTCCCGACCAGGTACGGGTCCTCGCTGATCGTCTCCTCGGTGCGCCCCCACCGGGGGTCCCTTGTCACGTCGAGCACCGGCGCGAGGCCCTGCTGGATACCCACGGCGTGCATGGTGCGGCCGAGGGCCCTCGCCATGTCGCGGACGAGCGCGGGATCGAAGGACGCGCCCCAGGCCAGCGGCGTGGGAAAGATCGTCGCGGTCCAGGCGGCGAAGCCGGTCAGGCACTCTTCGTGTGCGACCGCCGGGATGCCGAACCGGCTCGCGGCCACCACCCGCGCCTGCAGCGCGGCCAGTGCCCGCATCCCGGCGGCCGGGTCCACGGGCCGGGTGCCGAACACCCGGGTCAGCTGCCCGAGACCGTGTGCGATGGCCTCATCGAGCGGGACTATTTCGTCGCTGAACAGGTCCATCATGGGCGCGACCCCGTCGCCGTCGCCGGATGCGCCCATCCACACGCTGCCGAGCTGCGCGATCTTCTCCTCCGGGGTCATCCGTGCGATCAGGTCGGTGACGCGCTCGTCCACCGGGTAGGCCGGATCACGCCAGATCTCAAGGACGGGCCTGCCCTCGCGCCGCTCGGTTCCAGCCCCCTCGTCGGGTAGTCCGGAAAGGTCGGTTGTGTCTAGAGGACGGGTCACAGTCAGGACTCCATGGAGGTAGCGGGGGCGGCCGTCGACTCGCGCACGATCAGCTCGGTTGACAGCTCAACCCGGGTGGACCGCAGCGGCCGGTCCTCGATCAGTTCGCCAAGCATCTGCGCGGCCGCGCTGCCCATCTCGGCGAGCGGCTGCCGCACGGTGGTCAGCGGCGGGGACGCCCAGCGAGCCACCGGCAGCTCGTCGAAGCCGACGACGCTGAGGTCCTCAGGGATCCGCAGGCCGCGCTGCCGGGCCGCCTCGTAAACTCCGAAAGCCTGCTGGTCGCTGCCCGCGAAAATGGCCGTCGGAGGTTCTGGCTGGTCGAGCAGCTCGACGGCGCGCGCGAAACCGCCCTCGTGCTGGAAGTCGCCGTACCGGACAAGAGCCCGGTCGAAGCGCACGCCGGCCCGCTCGAGCCCGGAACGGTAGCCGTCGAGCCGCGCCAGGCTGCACAGGTAGTCGATGGGACCGGTGATCGCGGCGATCCGCCGGTGCCCGAGGCTGAGCAGGTGGTCGGTCGCGGCGAGCCCGCCCGCCCAGTTGGTCGCGCCAACGCTGGGGATTTCCGGCGGCGGGGTGTTCGCCGGGTCGATGACGACGAGCGGGATGCCCGCGCTGCGCAGCTGGTGCAGCTGGGTGTCCGTCAGCTTGCTGGTCACCAGGATCACGCCGTCGGTGTCGTGGCTGGCCAGCGCGCTGGTCCAGCTCGCGGGGCGGGCGTCGCCATGCCGCACCGACGAGACCGCGACGGCCGTCTCGTGCTGCGATCCCCACTCTTCCACGCCGCGCAGTATTTCCACCGCCCACGGGCTGTCCAGCCCGTTGAACACGAGGTCAACGAGCCCTGAGCGGCGGTGCCTGCGCAAGCCGCTGCGCGCGTACTGATGCTGGTCCAGAAGCTGCTCCACCCGGGCTCTCGTCGACGGGGAGACGTCGGGCCTGCCGTTCACAACCTTTGACACCGTGGGCAGCGAGACGCCGGCCTCGGCGGCGATCGCGGCGAGCGTGGTTCTGGGCTCGAGCAGCCGCTCAGGCTCGCGCCGTCGCGCGATCCCGCCCTGCGGCCGCCGCGCGGTGTCCTCTTCCTGATGCCGCACAGCGCCACCTTTCGAGTATCGTACCGAAACTTTCGCCCCACCGCGCGTTGCCCTGGGGCGCGATGTCCATGCTGCATCGTACGCGAATCGCGTGGTCATGGGAATCTCTCTAGGCTGTCCAAGACGGTCGAGAACTGCGATGCAAAAAAGTAAGTAACACAGTGGAAACGAGGGGTTGACCCGCATGCGGCGACGATTCTACGATGACGGCACGTCGAAAGTCTTGCTAAAAACTTTCGAAATGCCCGATCGGCAGCAGGTCCCAGAATCCCGCCAGCCTGCCTCGGGCCAACCTCTCCGGGAGATGACCATTCATGCGTAGCAGCCGGGCACTTGCCGCCGTCGCCATCGCGGCGGCGACGGTAACTGCGGCCGCCGCGTGCAGCAGCGGCGGTTCCTCTAGTAGCAGCAGTTCAAGCACCCCAGTGACAAGCACTTCCGCCAGCACGAGCACGTCAGCGTCGGCCACGCCGGTCACGCTGACCTGGTGGAACAACGCCAATACGCAGCCCTTGCTCGGGGTGTTCCAGAACATCATCAAGGGCTTTGAGGCCACGCACCCGAACATCACCATTACGAACGTCCCGATGCAGAACGAGCAGTTCAAGACCAAGATCACGCCCGCGCTGCGCGGCAACTCCCCGCCGGACATCTTCCAGCAGTGGGGCAGCGGGCAGCAGGCAACCCAGATCCAGTCCGGGAAGCTGGCCGACATCTCCAGCCAGGTAAACTCGTGGATCAGCTCGCTCGGCGCCCCGGCGACCGCCTGGCAGACCAGCGGAAAGTGGTACGGGGTCCCGTACGACCTGCACGTGGTCGGCTTCTGGTACCGCAAGGACCTGTTCCAGCAGGCTGGCATCACCAGCACGCCCACTACCGTCCCCGAGCTCGAGGCCGACAACGCCAAGCTGCGGGCGCACAACATCACGCCGATCACCATCGGGTCCAAGGACGGCTGGCCGGATGCCTTCTACTGGGAGTACTTCGCCATCCGCGAGTGCTCACAGTCCACCGTCGCGCAGGCCATGTCGAGCGTCAGCCTGAGCGCGCCGTGCTTCACCAAGGCGAGCGCCGACCTCGCCGCGTTTATGAAGACCAACCCGTTCCAGACGGGCTTCCTCGGCACCCCAGCTCAGTCGGTCCCGAACAGCTCAGTGGCGGCCCTCGCGAACGGCAAGGCCGCGATGGAGCTGCAAGGCGACTGGGATCTCGCTGCCGGTGCGGGCCTCACCACCGACAAGAACCTAGCCTCCAAGCTCGGCTGGTTCCCCTTCCCGGCCGTCCCGGGCGGTGCCGGGGACCCGAAGGCCGTGCTCGGCGGCGGTGACGGCTACTCC
>Ga0126381_100007145_pt1 | contig 12406 bp, 21 predicted proteins | sample PanSoiMetPlot_28_FD_96465 | JGI IMG/M metagenome (GOLD analysis project Ga0126381, IMG submission 96465) | Tropical forest soil microbial communities from Panama - MetaG Plot_28 | ecosystem: Environmental > Terrestrial > Soil > Tropical forest > Bulk soil | place: Panama | collected 2016-02-17
GCCGGCTGGATCACGAGCGCCGGCAAGGGCGGGTTCGACGAGGTGACCCGGATGCTCTGGCAGTATGGCTGGAAGCCGGACTGGCTGGAGACCAGGAGCCAGGAATCGCCGAACTACGGCACAAAGATCAAGGATTTGGTGACGTGGATGAATTCCCGCTTCGCCGCCCGCCTTGAGGCGCGTCATGGCTCGCACCCTCGGTGAGATTCAGCGCGTCTACGCCGAAGCGTGGTACGCCATAACACAGGACACCCTTCGTTCGCTCGTAGACGATATCGCCGCCGCCGCTGCGGAGCTCCAGGAGAGCGACCGGGCCCATTTCCGGGGTTTGGTCGCCGATCAGGTGCGGACCCTCTGTAGCCCGCTCGCGCAGGCCATAGCGATGGGCCGGGAGCGGCCCCCCTTCCCCTATGATCGGCTAGACTGGGAAGCACTTCTGCGCCGCACCGAGAGCCAGTTGCATTCGACCGACGGCCATGAGGGGCGGCGCAACATGACCTGGTGGCGGGAGAGGTATCCGGAGCGCTATGGGGCCCCGCCGAAACCCGCGCCGATCGATCTTAAGCCCGCTCGCGAGTGGCCCGAAGCGGGGCAAGTCGTGGATTTTCGCAACCCTAACGCTGGCTTTGGCAATCCCAATGCTTAACGGGGCGAGTCCGGTGAAGCCGAAGGCGCAACTCGACCTCGAAAAGATCGCGGCGGCGGATCCCCGGATCGAGTTCGTCGCCCGGGCCTTGTGCCGGGCGCGGGGGATCGATCCCGACTTTGTCGGTTTCCCCTATCCGCCGGGGGAGCCGGTGTGGGAGACCTTCATCATCGAGGCGCGCGATCTGATCGCCGGCGACGACGCGGCCGAGGCTTGGCTGGCGCGCCATCCCGGGCGGAAGGGCCCGCCCGATTGAATTTGGCGGATTAGGAAAATGTCATGCGCTGGGGGTATAACTCCGCGGGGCGAGCGATTCAGGAGAGATGGCCATGGCAACGACGACGAAGCAGGTTGTGATTGTCGGCACGATGACTTTCGAAGACGGCGGCGCGGCGCAGCCACCGCTCGGCATTTGGGGCGGCGGGAATGTGCCGTACCCGACCCCCCCGATTGCGCCCGGTGGTCCGCCTCTGGGAATTTGGGGTGGGGCGCCGCCGCCATATCCGGCGCATCCAATTGCGCCGGGCGGCCCGCCGCCGGGCATCTGGGGCGGGGGCAATGTCCCCTATCCGACCCCGCCCATCTACATTCCCGGCAGCCCGCCTCTGCGCATCTGGGGGCCGACCGATCCGCGACCGGGCAACCTCCCGGTGATGCCGGGTGGTGGAAGTCCGCCGGAAGGCGAGAACCCGCCGGGCTGGGACTGGGTCTGGTCGCCCATCTACGGCTGGGTTGTTGCCCCGCCGGGCGGCGGTGGGAAGCCGCAGCCCCCGGCTGGTGGCGAGCCCCCGCCGACGGCGGCACAATTGCCGGCTTGAGAAAGAGAGCCCCGCCCTCTTCTCCCTGGGAGGGCGGGGTTCGTTTTACCTGGGTTCCCGGACGCTGAGCAGGCGGTCGTGGATGGCGACCTCGTCGCTCCGGGTTTCAAAGACGAAATCGCACGGGGTTTTGTAGAGTAGCGCGCTCAAAAGCCGCCGTTGCGGCGTGATTCGGGTCTTTTCGACCACGATATAACCGCTTTTGCTGGTGATTTTCGCCCGGATCATCATCGGCTCATTTCCTTTCGTTGTGGTTCGAGCTCGAGGGCGAAGCCGGTCACGGTATAGGGTCCGGCACAGCCATTGCCCGGCTGGCCATAGGTTGCCTTGCCGTGACAGAGCTGGGCGAAGGCCCGGCGCATGGCTTCGTGCAACAGGTCGGGAAAGCTTCCGGGATGGCCCATGACTTGGCCGTAGCATTCCCAGGTTTGCCCCTCGGCCGCGGTGCCGGTGACCTGGTAGCGGTAATGGACGTCGCGCATGCTGTTTCCTTGCCGTGTTGCCATGCGGCAATCGTCGCAGCCGCACTTGGGGATGGGGGGAAGAAGGGGCATTGGACTGGGCCTCCAAATTTGCGCCGGGACGATTCCCGTGCGCCGTGAACGATAACGGAATCAGCCGGCCGAAGCAATGGCGCTTGCCTTGTGCTTGCCCGAACCGTGCGCGGGAAAGCCGACGATCGACTTGCGCTGCGGCCGCGCGCATAGCTGGCACGATTTGCAAGTGACATCGTCGCGGTAAGTCGCAGGGCAGACGGGAATCTTGTTCCCGGCGGGCGATGTCAGAACCGGAGTCTTCGCCCCGTCGACATCGGCGGGCAGGACCGTGACCACGGGCCCGATGCCCGCCGCGAGCAAGGAATCGGCATGGGCCGGGCTATTGGCGCTCAGGTTGACCGTAAGGCCCGCCTTGTTGGCGCGGGCGATCGCGGCGCGGTTCGCTCTGTTGCTGATCGGCTTGTGGGTATAGGTGAAACCTCTCCGGCTCGCGTTCGCCTTGACCAAAGCGCCTAGGGCCCAGACATCGATGGTATCGCCGCGGCCGGGTAGGTCGCCCGCCTGATTGTGGCGCCATAGCTGGCCCGCGGGTAAGGCGGCAATGCGGCGGCAAAACTCTATCCAGCTATCGCCGCGGGTCCCGGCTGAGACTTTCTGCCAGTGCATGGCCAGCGGACCGGATTCGGCGTAGCAGCCCGACCCGCGGAGAGGGCAGGATTCGGGGCAAGTGTCGCTTGACGTCGTTGAAACGGGAATCGGTCCGGTTTTTTCGTTACGGGACCGCAAGACAAAGTGAACGTGCATGGGACTTGGCTCCCAATGGCCCCCGGGACTATTCCCGCGGGGTAAGGCTTATCGCCTTAGGAAAGGGTCGGAATTGCTCCCGACCCTTGCGCTAAGGGGATTTTCTATAACAGGATGAAAAGCCCGATCGCCATTATGGCGATTAGGATAACCATACTGGCGCCGATGACCCCGAACACCGCTCCTATGGTTATCTCCATAGGACGGCTTGGCGTGTTGAGTTTTTCCCAGTCCCGCCGTTGCTGGGCCTCATGCTCCTTCTGCACCCGCAGAAAATTGGCAAGATCGGAATCGTCGCTCATCGCGGGTTCCTCACCCGGGCGTTGCGCCCTTTGATCGTGAGCGCCCCGCGCTTGTCGAGAAAGCCCTTGTCGATGAGCATCGCCTGACCCGCCGCCCAAACTTCCCGGGAGGGGAAAGTCTCGTGGCTGTAGCCGTGCCAGGTCGACCGCGACCACGACTCGGGCCGCGCCATCGAATAGCGGTCCCGACCGTTATAAGAGCTCTTGAAGCTGGCCGTGGCGTCGATAATGGCCGCTTCAAGCTGGGATAAATCCGCTTTCGGGGGCAAGAGCGGAGCCATATCGGCCGGATGGACGTAGATTCTGAGCCCCATATCCTGGCCACAGAAGATGCAATGTTCGACAACGCAAGCCCCGGGGAGGATCGGCAGAGTCTGCCTCTCCGCAGGGTTATCCCAGGGTGCCATCATTTGATACTTGTCTGCCCCGCCGAGCGGCGCACCCGTCAAGGTGCAAGCCCGGTAGCTCGAACGCGACCCGCCCGACCAGTTAAGATCGTGCAGGGTCACGGACTCGGCCGCCACGACCTGAAATTTCTTGCCGCGGTAATCCGGGAAGGTCGCCCGCACAACGGGGCGAACTTGTTCCTCGGTGACATGGATAGGGTCGAGAATCGACATTTAAGGTACCTTTCCGGGCCCTATGCCCGCTCAACTGGTCCCGGACTGTTCCCAGACCATGATGGAGGGACCCCGAAAGGTCCCTCGGTCATAGGCTAGTCGTTGTCCTCGTTCAGATGGTCGGCCGCAACTTCCGCGTCGTGCCAATGGGGGAACCCGCGGCGCACAATCGTTTCCGTGACCCGATCGGCAACGTAGTACTCCACCGGGGCATCTTCCGAGCCGAAGCACCCGCAGGCCACATAATAACGTTCCATTTCGTACCTTTCCCGGGCCTCAACGCCCGCCAAAGAGGAACACTAAGACCATGATCAAGACCGGAATCCCGATCATGATGCCGTATATCTGCAGCGCAATCGTGTCCTTGGGAAGCTTCATTCTTCGGGACCCTCTCCCATCAATGCCGGGCCCATACGCCCGCGCCCCTCAAACATGAGCCCTCATAACGCTATCGTCAATACCATCCACAATAGCCGATAGACGTAGAGTCTCAGGAACGGGTCCGTTCCTGCTCTTCAAGCCATTTGTCCCAATATTCGACCGCTTCCCGTATCTTTTCGTCCCTTTGGGCCCGCAACAGCGCCCGAATACGTACCAAAGCGCCCTTTTGACGCCTTTTACCCCGCGCAAAGGTTTTCTTCCCGAGACCCGCTTTCGACATACGTCGTGCCTCACACACCTATCGTCGGTTGAACACGTTATAACCCAAATTGCCAGTTTTCCCAGGAAAAACGCAACCGCTGATTGGTACAAGTAGGCAACTCGGGCTGCAATACCAGCGGGACTCGAGCTCATCTGTCGCATGTGTCAAAGGCTCGAGACCATGTGTCGCAGCTGTCAAGCCGGCCGCGGGCTTCGAGCTCGAGCTCAGCAATCACAAGCTAAGTATCTGGTAGCACGTGGATTGCTGCGGAGCACCAACGCATAACGAACATTATGGAAAGCGCTCTCTAGAGGCGGAAAACGGGACCCTCCCCATCGGACGCCGCAGCGCAGCGAAACTTGGACCCCACATCGTTCTCCCCCCAAAGCGGGTGTTCACATTTGTTCTTCCGGGGTTTTGGGTTTTAGCTGTGTGGGTATAGGGTTTGGGCGGGGTTGGGCGAGGAGGAGAGCGATGGTTGGAGAGGCAAGTGAGGTTTCCGAGGGTTTGGCGGCGATCGAGGCTGAGGTGAAGGAAGTAGCTGGGGCAGTAGGGGAAGTTGAGGGTCCGCGGGCTGGATTGGTGAAGGTATCGCGGGAAGCGGGAGGGGTTGAGGTGAGGGGTCCGTTGTATTCGTGGGATCCTGTGAAGGGGATGGTGAAGTTGGCGCGGCAGCCGTTGCGGGAAGTGCCTGAGGGTGAGGAGGGGGTAGCGTTGTATGGGGCTGATTTGACGCCGTTGTACAAGGCGGTTGTGTGGCGGGATCCTTCCCGGGCGAAGTGTGATGATCGGAAGGTTCGGTTGATGTTGACGAGTACGGGGGCGTTGGTCACCGGGGTGTTGAATCACTGGGGGAAGTGGTTGGTTGCGGGGTATGGGGTTGTGGATCCTGTTGCCTATGCGGAGGTCTCGCGGCCGAAGCCTGAGGACATGCCGTGGCGAACGAAGTGAGTGCGGCTGAAGCGGTGAGATGAGCCGGCGGTTTGTGCATTTGCGGGGTTATCAGGTTTCGACCGATCCGGCGGGGGCGGGGATCGAGTTGCTGATCCGGGGTTTTCGCGACCAGGAGGAGCTCGAGGCGTTTGTGCTGCGGCTCCGGGCCTTTGGGTTGTTGAACCTGATTGCGAACGAGGAGCGCGACGATGTGGATCCCGCTGTTTGAGAGCTTCCTGAAGGAGATCCGGATCGACAGCAAGGAGACGGGGATCGGGCCGCTGGTGCCCTATGAGTCGCAGAAAAGATTCCTCGCTGAGATATCGCGGGGGCTCGAGAACGGGGTCCACGACTTCGTCTGCCTGAAGGCGAGGCAGCTCGGCATCTCGACGATGAGCTTGGCGATCGACCTGTTCTGGCTCTTCGCCCATCCCGGCTTGCAGGGCGCGCTGGTCACCGATACCGAGGACAACCGCGACAAGTTCCGGGTGATTCTCAACCGCTATCTGGAAAGCCTGCCGAAATCCTGGCGGGTCGAAACCCGGAGCCACAACCGCGGCTCGCTCGTTCTCTCCAACGGCTCGGTGCTCGACTACGTCGTCGCCGGGATCAAGAAGGGCAAGGGCGCCTTGGGCAGATCACGGGCCTGGAACTTCGTCCACGCCACCGAGGTCTCGAGCTACGGCGACCAGGCGGCGATCGACAGCATGGTGGCGTCGCTGGCCCAGAACCATCCCGACCGGCTCTACATCTTCGAATCGACGGCGCGCGGGCCCAATGCCTTCTGCGAAATGTGGGACGCGGCCGAGGACGACCCGACGAAGCACCGCTTCTTCATCGGCTGGTGGGCGAAGGAAGGCTATGCGGTTCCGCGCCGCGACAAGCGCTTCGCCCAGTTCATGGAAGACCCGCTCTCGGACTTCGAGCAGGAGATGATCCGGGATGTGAAACGGCTCTACGGAACGACCGTCTCGGACGAGCAGGTCGCCTGGTGGCGCTGGTACCGCGAGACCCACATCTCGAGCGACGCCATGATGGACCAAGAATTCCCCTGGACCGCCGACCAAGCCTTCGTCGTCACCGGCAAGATCTTCTTCCCCCCGAAGCGGATCATGGGCGAGATCAAGCGGGTCAACCGCGAGGTCACCTTCAAGGGCTACCGCTACCACGTCGGCGAGAACTTCCGCGCCACCACCCTGGAACAGGTCCGCCGCGACATCGATGCCGAGCTCCGGATCTTCGAGGAGCCCCAGGCCACCGGCGTCTATGCCATCGGCGTCGACCCCGCCTACGGCCAGAACGAATACAAGGATTCCCACACCATCGAAATTCTTCGCTGTTACGCGGATCGAACGCTCCAAGTGGCGGAACTGGCCACCCCCGACATCGAGACCTACCAGCTCACCTGGATGCTGGCCCACCTCGCCGGAGCCTACCGCAACTGCATCATCAACCTGGAAATCATCGGCCCCGGGGCCACGGTCATGACGGAATTCCGCCATCTGAAACAGCTCGTCCTCGAGGGCCGGCTCGACCTCGAAAACGAGACCGGCGAATGGACCCAGGTCCTCAGCAATGCCCGCTGGTACATGTACAACAAACCCGACTCCATGGGCGCGGGCTACGTCTACAACTGGAAGACGAACTCGGACAACAAGCAGATGATCATGAACAAGCTCCGCGACGAGTTCTCGCAGTCCAGAATCCGCATCCAGTCGCGCCCCGCCTTGCGCGAAATGGAGAAGGTCGTCCAGGACGGGGCCACGATCATGGCCGCAGGCGCCGGCAAGGACGACCGCGTCTTCGCGCTCGCGCTCGCCATCGAAGCCTATACCCGCTGGCTCCGTCCCTCGCTCATCAGCGAGGGCCAGACCTACGCCCAGGTCAGCAAGCAGGAGGCGGAGCGCGGCAAACGCAACCCCGCCGGCATGGTCCCCTATGTCGTCCAGGACTTCTTCAAACGCCGCGAGAACGAGCGCTACGACCGCTATATCCGCGAGCTCGAGAATTACTGAATGCGACGCGGCCGCCAGCACAAGGGCGAGATCCGCCGCTTCCGGGTCGAGGCGCGAGCGAGCCCAAACTCGCGCTTGGCCGATCAATTCCACGTCACCGATTGGTTCGGAACCAGCTACTTCCAAACCGGCGACCACGAAGAAGCCTGGCGCGAGGCGACCCGCCTGAACGAGGCCGATCTCTCCCTCAGGACAGCCGACAAGCGTTGGACTAAATTCAATCACCGTTAGGGCAGGATGAAGGAACCCGCATGGTCACCCGCACCTACCGCTGCCCGTCCTGCGAAGCCAAGTTCCGCGTCTTCGGGATGATGGCCGATGACGGCGCCCCGCCCTGTCCCGCCTGCAACTGGCAGGAAAGCGAGTGGGTCCCCGAGCAAATCGCGATTGCCGGCTCCCACAGCAAGGCGCTCGCCGCCAGCCAGAAGATCTTCGAGACCGAGTTCGGTCTCACCAACTTCCAGGATAGCCAGCGCGAGGGCGATGCCGCGGTCCCGCTCACCCCGCAGCAATCGGAGATGGCCGAATCCTTCTGGGGCGGAACCCGCAATGTGAGCGCGGTCTCCACCGCGTCCTTCCTCCCCAACGCCACCCAATGGGCCCGCGAATCCCAGCGCCAGGGCTTCGATCCCGTGAGCCTCGCCATGAGCCACAAAATCCAACCCCGAATCAAAAGCCGCCCCGATCTCGGCCCCGGCATCATCCGCCAGGACCTCGGCGTCCCCAAAGAATGACTGACCAGCAACCCAACCCGACGCCGAGCTGGATCCCGCAATGGCTGCGCGACCTCTCGGACTGGACGACGCGCGGAACGCAACAGTCGATGGCCGACATCAGCGGCTTGACCCAGCAGGTCACCGGCCAGCCGATGAGCCCCGAGGACTTCCGCGTCCTGCTCGCGCTCGGCATGGCGGGCGAACCGAGCGGCGAACTTCCCACCCCGGGCTTCGGCGCTGGGCGGACGAAATTCGAGGCCGACGATCCGAGCGGCGGATTGTGGTTTCTCGACGGCAACAAGCCGACCTATGCCATGTCGCATCGCGCCCATGCCGAGCAACATTTGGGATCGCGCGTCGGGGAACTCGACCAATATCCGTCGATCACGACACTCGACCCCAGCGGCCGGGTGCCGCAAACGGTCTGGGACAAGCCCGGAGAGGAAGTCAGAGCCAAGGATCTGACGAAGACCTACAGCGAAGGCCCCGGCCCGCGGACCCGGGAAAATCTGGCCGCCTACTGGCGCCGCAGCGGATGGGCGCTGGGCTATGCCAAAGCCGACATCGAACGCTACGTGACCCACATGCTCGAACAGGAGCCGCCAGGCTGGACGGAAGACCTGCGCCAGCTCCGCCGGGAGACCCCATAGATGCGGCTCAAGGGTGGCACCAAGTTCGACGAACAGGTCGACGAGCTCATCGACCAGTGCGAAGTCTCGCGCTCACAACGGGTCGCCACCTCGGCCTGGTACCAACAGGTCTTCCTCTCCGGGCGCATCGGCGGGGAATCCAACGACCCCGCCTCCTACAACAAGATCTATGCCCATGTCGACGAGCTCAAGAGCCAGCTCTTCGCCTCGGCCGATCTCAGGGCCACCCTGGTCTACGACTACCCGCAAGACGACCGCATCATGGCCATGGCGGAAGGGGCCAGCACCATCCTCACCCGCGAGATCGCCGACCGCGACCTCGATACATCCTTCGACGATTGCCTCGAATGGTCGCTGGTCAAGGGCTGGTGCAGCCTCAAATTGCGCTGGGCCGCGGCCGGGCTCTCGGCCAACCTGGTCCAGAACGAAGCCTTCGGCGTCCTCAACGAAACCATCACCGCGCTCGACAAGCAGGAAGCCTTCCTCCACACCACCTTCCTCACCCCCGACGAACTCTGGCGCCTGGTCGGCAGCCGGGCCGACGGGCGCCAAATAATGCGCAACGCGCTCGGCACCCAGCAGCGCACCAAGGACGCCGACGAACAAACCCAGGAAGGCAGCTTCTTCCACCAGATCGTCATCGGCGGCGTCCAGCCCGTCGCCACCTCGGGCCCCACCAACCCCTCGGGGGGCATCGTCTCTATCATCGGCTCGCCCGTCCCCCTCGTCGCCCCCACCTTCCGCCAGCGCCTCATCCGCTTCGACGAACTCTGGGTCGTCGACAATGCCCGCGACGACTACACGACCATCCAACGGGTCTGGCCCCACGACATCATCGAGGGCAAGCTCGAACGCCGGAACCTGTTCCTCCAGGGCACCGAGCTCCGCGGCCACCACCCCTTCGCCGACCTCGTCACCCTGCCGCACCACAACTACTTCTGGGGCCGCTCCGAACTGCAGCAGATCCTCTCCCTGCAGGACCTCGTCAACAAACGCATCAACGACTTCAACCGCATCTGGCGCAAGCAAGCCCGCCCGCCCAAGAAAATGCTCGGCATCATGGGGGTGACCGACGAAAAAATCCGCAAGCTCAACGCCCCCGACGGCTGGATCAGCGACGACAACCCCAACTCCAAGATCGAGGACATGGTCCCGCAACTGCCCCAGGGCGCCTTCGACGAGTTCCAGGCCATCCTCGGCTGGTACGCCGACATGGCCGGAATCCAGCCCATCATGCAAGGCAAGGGCGAGCCCGGGGTCAGGGCCGGAACCCACAGCAAGACCCTGCTCCGCCAGGCGAGCTCCAGGGTCCGCAACCGGGCCCTCCTGGTCGAGCGCAAGCTCGAAGAGTACCTGCAGAAATGCTTCATGCTCATGCAGGCCAAGATCCCCGACGTCATCGAGACAATCTCGGGCCAGGGCCGCTTCACCCTCAAGCAGCTGCCCGCGGGATTCTCGGTCCGCGTCGACGCCCATAGCGCCAGCCCGGCTTTCTCCGACGATGCCCGGGAGCTCGCCTTCGCGCTCCACGAGGCCGGTGCCATCGACAACGAAGACCTGCTCATGTTGACCAACCCCCCGCACCTCGATATTTTGCTCCGGAAGGCAAAGGCGCGGGCCGAGCAGCAAGCCCAGATGGTGCAACAGCACCCCGAACTGCTCTCGGCGCGTGGCGGCAAAAAGCGCTAGACGTAAGTCCTGGCGCGCTGCGCCTCTCGCCACCTAAACCCGACGGGGCCATGGGGGCCCTGTCAATTCTGGTGGAGGCCAGCATGGCACGTCGTCGCCGCCGTGGTCGTCGGCGCGGTCGTCGGAAGTAGACCGCCCCTATGGTCGATGGCCTGCCTTCCTCTGTCTCTGGACTCCCGCCGATGGGAAGCCAGCCTGCCACGCAGGCCACCGGCAACCCCGGCAACGCGGTCGCCGCCAGCGCCAAGGTGAGGCAGGCCCTCGATCTGCTCTCCGAATCCGTCCTCGATCTCCCCGATGAATTGAAACGAACGGTGCAGGACGCCCTCGACAAGCTGCGGCCGAAATTCCCCGGCGGCCCGGCCACCCAGCAAATCGACGAGAACGCGCTGCGCCAGTTCGTCCAGGACAAGCAGAAGAACCCGGGCCTCGATCGGCTCGCCGCCGGGATGCAGGCCGGTGCAGGCGCTGCACCGGGCGCAGGCCCACCGGGCGCGGGAGGGCCCCCCTCTGGTGGACCAATGGGCGGCGGTCTGCCCATGCCACCCCCCGGGATGTAGGAGAAGAAAATGCCGAATCCGAATTTCCCCGGCCCGAACATGAACCGGGTCATCGACACCGATCCGCAGATCATCAAGGTCCCGATGGACCATGCCGAATTCGGCGCCCGCAAGAGCGCGCAGCCGAAGGCCCTCAGCAACGAGATGACGTTGCAGCACGTCAAGAACCAGGGCTAACACCCCGGGGTATCGAACCCCAAAGGACCGAACAATGGCCGAACTGCCGCCCAACATGGTCGCCATCGACGTCCAGACCAACGAGAACTTCAAGGTCCTGCAGGGCATCTTCGAGAAGCTCATGGGCCCGGAGGCCAAGGGCGAGTTCGAGCCCGTCTTCAAGAAGCACGTCAACCCCGCTTACGTCACCGATACCGAGCGGGCCAAGCCCCATGTCGACCCGCTGCTGAAACGCCTCGAAGCCATCGACAAGAAGCTCGAGGGCCTCGACAACGAGAAGATCGACGCCGAGTTCGCCAGGAAATTCGCCCGCCTCAAGGACGTCTATGGCGTCACCGAGGACGGCCTCGAGACGGTCAAGAAGTTCATGCTCGAGAAGAAGATCGCCGACCCCGAAGACGCCTGGTTCGCCTGGAAGGGAAGAGAGCCGGCCGCCCCCTCGATGCCCTCGGGCATGCAGCCGAGCTCCTGGGGCTTCGACGCCCAGGACGACGACGCCAGCAAGGCCATCTGGTCCGACGGCCCCGAATCGGATCGCTACCTGGCCCGCATCTGGAACGAGGCGGCGCAAGGCAAGATCACGCCGTAAGGTCGCAACATCAGGCGCTGGCGGGCGCCGCAGTCGATAGGAGATTGCAGTGCCCGTCACTGGTGTCGGTATTGTCCCGGGCGGCGCCGCCGGCGCCGAGCTCGTCGCGGTCACAAGACGCGGATTCATCCCCAAACTGGTGGTCCAGCTCTACAAGGCCACGCCGATGTTCAGTCTCCTGCTGCGCCATGCGCAACGCGCCCGCGGCGGAGTCAGCCAGATCACCGTCCCGGTCCAGGGCTCGAGCTATGTCAACTTCTCCTGGTCCGACTACAGCGGTGTGTTCCCGCAGCCACAGGTGTTGACGGGGGCGCAAAACGCCGAGTTCAATCTGAAATTAGGCGTCGTCCCCATCCCCTTCATGGGCATGGAGGCCCTGATCCAGTCGAGCGAGGTCGTCATCCCCCTGCTCAAGGCCCGCATGGCCGACGCCAAGACCGTCACCCTGCAGTCGATCTCGAGCGCGCTCTACACCAACAACAGCGCCGTCGCCGGCCAGACCCAGATCAACGGCCTGCCCGAAGCCTATGACGACGGCACCAACGTCGCGGCCTACGGCAACATCTCCCGCAGCGCCAACAGCTTCTGGAAGTCGAACCTGATCACCGGCGCCGGCAACGTCCTCACCCGCTCGGCCTACATCAAGTTCCTCGGCCAGCTCACCTTCCTCGCCGGCGGCGAAGCCCCCGACTTCGGCCTGATGAGCTTCAGCGACTGGACCGCGCTGATGCAGGATTTCATCCAGGC
>Ga0126381_100007147_pt1 | contig 12404 bp, 10 predicted proteins | sample PanSoiMetPlot_28_FD_96465 | JGI IMG/M metagenome (GOLD analysis project Ga0126381, IMG submission 96465) | Tropical forest soil microbial communities from Panama - MetaG Plot_28 | ecosystem: Environmental > Terrestrial > Soil > Tropical forest > Bulk soil | place: Panama | collected 2016-02-17
GACTCTGCCCGGTGTACGCGAGGCGGTTGAAGAGCAGCGCTGGACCGAAGCGAATCGTTACGCCAAACTCACGGCCGACGCCCTCAACGCTTATAGCGATCGGCTCGACCAGGCGACAGCCTTACTCGACGAAACGCCGTCGGCGCAACCTCGGCCGAAACCAACCGCGAGGTAGCGATACAGCAGTAGAGCAGCAACACTCGGCTGCAGCCAGAGGGCCAGGCCCTGGCGCCGCGCCGAAATTATTCGTCACTGGTCGGCTTTGAAGCAGCCGCGGTCGGGGCCGCAATTCCGAGCGTCTGCCGGAAGGCCGTCGGGACCGAAGGGCCGCTGTGTCAGAACGCAGGTGTAACAGGCGGTCGTGCTCTCGGGATCGATAAGTCGCTCGCCGTCCGGCGAACGCCAGTATGCCGTTTTGGTTCGGAGCATACCGCAAAAGACCCGATTCCTGCTCTGCGCCATTGCCAAACGACCCGTTCAACCAGTTTCCTGGATTCCACCGGCGCGAAGAATCGCGCGGCGCATCAGCGCTTTCGCAAGTGGAACCTTGTAACCGTTGTCTGATAACGGCGCCGCGGTCTTCAGCGCGTCTTCCGCGGCACGCGCGGCGACCTCGGGATTCAGACGGCTGCCCCGCAACGCTGCTTCAGCCTCGTGACAACGCCACGGGATCGGAGCCACGGCACCCATCACGACTCGCCCCTCGCGGACCAGGTGCGAGCTGTCGCTTGCAATTATCACGGCAACACTCACCAGCGGCCAATCGAAACTTTGCTTTTCACGTGCTTCCAGGTACACACTGCGTGCGCCGGGAGCAGGCCCGGGAATTGTCACCTCGACCAGTACTTCACCCGGATTGAGCACGTTTTCGCGCGCGGGATCGGTCTTGGGCAGGATGAAAAATTTTTCCAGCTCGATTGTCCGTTCACCGGCGGGTCCAACCAACTTTACACTCGCTCCAAACACCACGAGCGCCGGTGCGAGATTTGAAGGATGAACAATGAATGACGGACCGCCGCCCAGGATTGCGTGGTAACGGTTAAGGCCTCCTAGCGCGTAGCATCGGCCACCGCCCTTTTTGAGGCAGTGCACGTCGGGATTGCGGAAGTACCAGCATCGCGGACGCTGCAGCAGATTGCCGCCCACTGTAGCGAGGTTGCGTACCTGTGGCGTGGCGGCCTGCGCAGCGGCGTCGGCCAAGGCCGCATAGCGTTCGCGCAAAAGGGGGTTGCCGGCGACCTCGCGCAATTTCACCAGTGCGCCAATTCGAATTCCACCATGGCCATCGGGCTCGATCACATCCATGCCCCGCAGCCCTTTTAGATTGACGAGGCTGCTGGGCGCGAGGATGTTTTGTTTGAGGAGGTCGATCAGGTCAACACCGCCGGCGAGCGCGGCATGATTGCGGCCGGCGAGCAACTGGCCCGCGTGCGGCAAATCCGACGGCGTTAGAATTTCGAAGCGGTTCATCAGCTTTTGCCCATGGCCGCGAGCACTTTGTCGGGTGTCAGCGGCAGCGACCGCACCGGCACGCCAATCGCGTCGTACACCGCACACGCGATCGCTGCCGCAGTCGCCACGTGCACGACCTCGCCCATACCGAGCACGCCGGTGTTGGTCACGCCGTTGGCCACCTCGACGAACAGAGATGTAATCTCCGGTGTGTCCAGAGGACCGGGAAGCTTGTAGTCATCCATCGTGGGGTTGACCATCACTCCGATGGCCGGGTCGAGCCGGCGTTCTTCGAACAGCGCGAAGCCAATACCCATCAGGATGCCGCCATTGACCTGGCTGCGGGCGGTGAGCGGATCGACAATCCGGCCGGCGTCGTGCACAGCAGTGACATTGAGCACAGCAACGGCCCCGGTTTCGACGTCAACCTCGACCTCGGCGAAGTCACACCCGGCCTGGTCATGCCGATAGCCCTCGTAGTTGGGCACGTGTTCCCCCTCGGCGGACAGCGAATCGGCCGGAATTCGCCGGCATACGTCGGCAAAGCTGACCGCGCGCGAGGGTTCGAACCGCACCCGAATCATCCCGTCGCGAGCTTCGAGGTCGCCCGTCTCGGCCCCCAGTATCGGTGCAGCGATGCGGTACAACTTCTCCTTAAGGCGTGCCGCAGCCTGCCGTACTGCGGGGGTGTTCGACGGCGACGTGCCACTTCCGCCCGAGGGCACCGAGTAAAGGTAGCGCGAATCGCCAATCTCGACGGCCAGTTTAGCGGGCCGGAGCCCCAGTTCTTCCGCGGCGACTATGGCAAGGACGGTGCGCGTGCCTGTGCCGATGTCCTGCGCGCCAATCCGCACGGCGACACGGCCGTTGCGAAAGGCGATCGCTTGCGCCTGCGGTCCAGAACTTCCGATCGCATGCCATGCGGCCGCGGCGACGCCGATGCCCCGCCTGAGCGGTCCGCCTGCTTTTGGCGCGCGGCTTTTCTCATGCCAATTGAAGGCCTTGGCGCCCAACTCGAACTCCAGCGCGCGTACCGGGTTCACGTTGTTGCGGCGGCGGAACTCAAGTCGATCCAGGTTGAGTCTGCGCGCCAGTTCGTCCATCGCCAGCTCGAGCGCGAAGCATCCCTGCGGCCATCCCGGCGCCCGCATTGGTGAGGACGGTCCGGCATTCAAATAAACGTCGCGCTCCTCCGTGCGGATGTTCGCGCACTGGTACAGCAACCGGTATGGAGCCGAGCTTCCGGCGCCGCCGCCAATTCCGCCGCTGCCTCGCTGTACCAACTGGATCGCCACCAGTTTGCCGTCGCGATCGGCGCCAAGCTTCACGCGCTGCCACGAGTTGGGCCGATTCCCGGTTGCCACGTGCTCCGCGGCACGCGGCAGCATAAGCTTGACCGGCGCGCCGGCCGCGCGAGCGAGCTGCGCCGCCATCACCACTTCCGCTCCCGCGCCGAACTTGGAGCCGAATCCGCCCCCGAGATAGGCAGTGATGACACGAACCTTGTCGGGCGGAAGATTGAATATCACCGCCAGGTCGTCGCGCACGGTGAAGATGCCCTGGGTGGAGCACCACACGGTGAGTTCGTCACCTTCCCATCGGGCCACGGCGCCATGAGTTTCGAGCGAGACGTGGGTCTGCACCGGGGTGGTATAGACGGCCTCATGCATGGCCGCGGCCTGTGCGAAACCGCCGGCGATATTGCCGCTGTTCGAAACTAAAGGCGCCGTTGCGTTCGAGCGATCCGCGAATACGCGCGGCGCGGAGGGTTTTTGAGCCTCCTCCATGTCGATCGTAAATTGCAGGGGCTCATAGTCAACTTTGATCATCACCAGGGCGTCGTTCGCAATGTGGGGGCTGACGGCGGCGACGGCAGCGATCTCCTGCCCGGCGAAGCGCACCACCGTGTCGCCGTGCTCGATCGCCGCCCGCACACCGGACAGATTGCGTGCCCGCGAGAGATCGACGCCGCGAACCCGCGCATGTGCGTGGGGACTGCGAAGGATGGCTCCATAAAGCATCCCGGGAAGATCGACGTCGTAGGTGTAGCGCGCACTGCCGGTCGCCTTCAGCGGACCATCGACGCGCGGTATTTCTTGGCCGACAACCGCAAGCTTCTCGCCCCATTGCCACGGCGTGGGCTCATCGTCGGGAATCACGAGATTAACGTCGCTGGTGCTCCCTTCAAAGCCGAGCCTGACTGTGACTTTGCGGCTCATCAGGCGCCGCCTCCCGACTGCTTGCCGCCGCGCAACTTCACCGCCGCCGCGAGCGCCGCCTTAAAGACGTGCGGATACGTTCCACATCGGCAAATGTTCCCGGCAACCGCACGCTTTACATCCTCGATTCCCGCCGATGGATTATGTTGCAGCAGGGCGGCAACCGACATGATCATCCCGGGTGTGCAGAAACCGCATTGGAGCGCGTCGGCTTCGACAAAGGCGCTCTGCACCGGATGCATCCGATCGGGGCTGCCGAGCCCTTCGATCGTCACAATGTCGTAGCCGCGCGCGTCGGCAGCGAGCATCATGCAGGAAACGACCGGGTTCCCGTCGACAAGAACCGTACAGGCTCCGCACGCTCCGCGGTCGCACACAAGCTTGGCGCCATAAAGTCCCAAATGGTCGCGCAGCGCTTCGAGCAAGGTAACGCGCGGCTCGACCGTGACCTTCTTCAACGCGCCGTTTACTTTAAGCTCGAACGTGGTAGCCGCGGGCCCGAGCCGTTCAGCAATGCCGGGGCCTGGCTCTGCCGGAGAGTCCGCCGGAGTCTCGACCGCGGAAGAAGGCGCCGGGCCGCCAATCAGGCTCGCGACCGCCGCGGCAGCCCCGGCGCCTTTGATAAACGCACGCCGGCTGAACCCGCGCGCAAGTTTGTCATTATCGCGATTATCGGACATCGCTCATCCGTTGCAGCTCAACGAATATCCTGGATCGATTATACATCTGCGCGGTCCGCGGACTGCATCTAATCAGCCATCGCCAGTTTAACCGGCGCTTCCGGTCCGCGCCTCTTCCATCATGGATGAAGGCACCACGGCCACGGCGATTAGCGCCAGACCTGCGAGCAGAGCGAAACCAACTATCTTCAAAAAGTAAACGCTCGCGATCAAAACCTTGTCAAGCTGTTTTGCTGCCGCGAAACCCGCAAGGTCAACGATTCGGCTCCACGTACTACCGTCGCCGGCTGACCATCCCAGTCGAGCTGACGCGGCACAAATGTGCAGGAGAGGAACAAATCCGATAATCGCCAGGATCATGGCCAGGATTAGCATGCGCGATCGCCTTCGTGCGCCGACCACGAAGCGCCGCCCAATACGGATTCCGATCAACAGGCCCAGCGCGGTAGCCGCTGCTTCCATGAAGTAGAACTGATGCGCGTCCCACCATGCGCCGGTGGACGGGTTGAGGGACCGCAAAGCCATCGGCGCGCTCATTGCGTAGCTCAGCGTGGTCAGTTCGCCGACGATTATAAGAACCAGCGTCAGCCACCTGAGAAGACGCGATTCGCGTTGGGGTCCGGACGCCACAATCCAAATCTACCTCACCATCATTGCCGCGGTCACGCCGCCGGCGCGCGTGATACCGAGTGAAAGATAAACAATCAGTAATACCAGTAAACCGACAGTGAACCCGATCCGCCGGAAGCGCTCTTGCAAAGGAACAATCGCCGCATTCGGTCCCTGGGCCGAAAGCGCCCAGATCCGCGCACCCAGATTCGCATGCTGATACAAAGCCAGCGCGATAACTATGACCACCAACACGAGCTTGGCGGCCAACAGTTGCGAGACCGCACCGATCAACAGCACGTTCAGGATTCCGGTAAACACGAGAATGGCGAGCGCTGTGAGCACGATCGCGCCGAGGCGGCGTATGACGCGGCGCCCGACCCTAAGCCGCTCCGGTGGGTCGAGTTCGTCAGCCAGAACCGGCATCAATGCGAAGGTGGAGAAGAGCGAAGCCCCCAATGCGATAATAACCGCGCTGACATGTACAAAGAGTATTACCATCCGCCAAGTTAGCATTGATGGACATCTTAGTCGTTTGGCCAGTCCGATGCATGTGTACTATCCGTTCAATCGTACGATGCAGCGCCCTCTGGCGCCCCCTTGGCCGCGGCCGCCGCTCCGGCCGGTTTGGCAATTAGGCAGTCCGCGCACGCGAATGCCGCTAAAACGGCCAGTCATAACCACAATCCATCCTGCTAAACACTCCAAAAAGAACCCTACAGAAAGGGGTGGGCCAGTTTTCAACTGGCGATCCAGCTTTCAAAATGGGTCAGTTTTCAACCGGCGTTGCCGGTCCCGCGTTCTTAGATGAACGCCTTGGGGGAAATTACACGCCGCGGTCTCTGAAGAGTAATGCGAATCAGCTGCTCCGTTTATACTGGGGAGAAAGTCCGCAAATCCCAAGCCAAAACGAGGTGAGAATTCGTACCGCTACTGAGGGACTCGTCAAGCAGGCATTTCAGCGTTTATACTGCCAAGACTCTTTTATTGCTATAGACTTGCAAGTTTATGAAGCTTGGACGATTAGTACGCTGAGGCCATCTCAGTTTGGGAAACCAGAGAATTTTCAGCCGGCTGAGAGACTGCGTCGCCGTTGTAACAACAAGCGCCGGCAGCAGGAGGAGGCTTTATAAGGCTGGTTTCTTAGGTACGACCGTACCCCTCCGCAAACGACCTTTCTCCATCTCAGCGACCGTCGTAGGGGTTTAAGCTGTCCCGTTGTGGAAGAATGCAACGGAGCTGATCGGGGGCCTGTCGCGGCATGCCGCGACGTTTGACATAAGGCATCTCACCCTTTTCGGCTCTGTTTGTCGAGCCACTTTTCGATTAATGGCCGTCTGAAACGAATATCGCTTCCTAACCGGAAATGCGGAATCTCGCCCCGGTTAACCAAGCGGTAGAGCGTACTGGTGTGACAACGGAGATATTTCGCGAGGTCTTTCACGGTCCAAACCTCTTCACCACCTGCAACTGTCAACATGTTCACCTCGGATGACGTTTTGCGCCTGGTCATTGGTCAATGCCCGCTGAATGCAAACGCTTGTCAGATTAATTTGGCCGCTCCAGGTCGCCTGGGAAGCAACATAGGGCGGTAACAGGCCGATAAAAAAGTACACGAGGTCTCCTTCTGGGCGGCGCCGAGTCTTCTACCTTCTATTCTCACAGCCGTCAATTCTTACGAAAATTCCAACACAATGAATCCTACTGAGGAACCCCATCCATTATTTCTCCAAGTCCGCAACAGGCTCCCTAACGGCCATTCTTTTAGACGCCGGCGCCGTCCTCTCGAGCGGACATCAACACCGGCACAGCCCAGCTGGATGCATTGTTCCGCGCCGACCGGCGTTATTGTTCCATTATTCGGGGCCCGAGTCTCACACGCATTAACCAAATCGGCGATTAACTGTGCCATTCTTAAGCCTAGAGACCGGGAATAGACGCTACTCCTCTCCATACTACGTGCGTCGAGGCCTGGGGATGCTTTGCCTTGGGAAAGCCGCTCGACGGCTGACCCGCTTGCCTGTCGCAGGCATGGCGCGGGTCTCCCCGCCCGGTACTCTTGAGCTCTCCGCACCGTATGGCCGCTGTCAGATCCAAGAGGGAAGGGATTGGACATGAGTTTCGCAAGCGCCATGTCCTATCGGTCGCACAAATATTACTATCTGTAAAAAGTGGTCACACTGTGCAGATGTTTTATAGCTATTCGTAATATATATCTACAGTGTGTCCATTTTTACTGTGTCTGTTAAATTTTCACAAAGAACCACCTCACACAAATGTAACAAAGCGAACATTCCTAAAATTAGTGTACCAAAGAAACCGATTAGGTTATTTTAATCCGGAGGTTGGCACCATTCCCGTTAATTTTAAATAGTGCTCTCTATGATTCAGCCAACCCAGAAGCTACAACTTACGTGAGCACAAACGATGCGACGAGAGAGAAACGCTGCTCACGCTACCTGACATCAGACCAGCTGGGATGAGGTTGCAGTTTTGGTTTGGAATTGATGAGCGGGCGGGCTTCGACAAAGATCTCTTAAACTGACTAAAGGAGTCCAATCATGGCCGCGCAAATGAACCCAATACCCGAGGAAGCTCACCGACGGGCACAGGAGCTTCTCACTCGATGGCGAATTCCGCAGGAATTCATGGCGGAACTCATCGAGCACAGAGCCTCGGTAGCGTTTCCCAAGGGCGAATCCATTTTCTTGCAGGGTTCGACCGCCGATGTCGGCTATTGGATCCTTTCGGGCCTGGTAAAAGTGTACTTCCCGCTTCCTGACGGTACCCGGGTCATAGTAAGGGTCGCCGGACCGGGGGACTTCCTGGGTGTCATTGATTCTGTTGGGATGAACGGGCGCCGCACGCAAGCCTTCGAAGCGGAGGCAATGTCGAAGGTTTCCCTTTCAATATTCACCCGCGACCATGTACTGGCGATGCTCAAAACCATGACGCCGCAGGCTCTGGTTGCCCTGCTCGAAGACGTCAACACGACCTGGTCGGAGGTATTTTCGTGGTGCGCGAAGTTTCTGGGACTTCCCTTCCGCGATCGGCTGCAATGGATCCTGCAGCATCTGGCCAGCCGATTCGGGGTGCGGGACTCGCGGGGAATTTTGCTGACGCCGGAACTTTCTCACGATGATCTCGCCGAGATGATTGCCAGCTCTCGACCCATGGTCAGCCGCCTGGTCGCCGAATTCATCGAGCGGGGCGAACTCGCTCGCCAAGGCAAACATTACATCCTCATCAATGGTGCGGCCACGAACCCGGTACGCCCGGTTGCCCTGGCGTCGAAAGCCACCCGTGCGCCGGTCCGCGAGCACGCGGTCGCGCGAGTCGAGCCGCTGGCCAGGCAAGCACGCATGTGAGGTTTTCGCCATCTCGGTGAGCTAAGCGGTCGGCGCCCGGCGTCCCGGCTTACGCCGGGTGTATGAACATCTCGCGCCGCAACCGCGACGGGTTGGAAAGTCCGAGCTCGCCCTGATGGCGAACAATCACGCTCTTGGATTGCTGAAATCTATAAAGCGGGAGGTCACCTGGAGATGCGGATCGTCTGGTCCGAAGAACTCGGCTGCATCGTACTCGACGGGGTGCCGTATGGTATGCCGGAACAGCCGACAGCGGTGTCGCCGGCACCGCCCGCGAAAGGTGGCGCACGGCTGGAAATTCGGGCCCTGCCCGAGCCGCCGCTGGCACGAGGCGAGGCGGTTTCCCATTTCGACTAAAGCGCCAATCACGCACCATTTTCCCAACCTGGCCTTCGGCTTAACTCCTCCCACTGTGCTGTACGAAGGGGGCCTTTTCCATTAGTCTTCGGACTCCACCGGGCCCTAAAGCGCAGAGGCTCGCGGTCAACGGACCGCAACCGTTTCGGTCAATGGAGCAAAAGCTATGGAAATCATCGATTCGCAAGTCCACGCCAACCAGCGGGGAATCGACCAATCCATCGCCATCATGGACGCGGTGGGTGTGAATGCGGCCGTAATCGACATCTGGCCACCGGTTCGGCGCAAGTTGTCCGACGGCATCAACCGCTTTGAATATGGCTTCGCCGAGGAGGCGGTGACGCGCTTCCCCGCTCGCTTTGCCTACATCGCGCGTTTTGATCCCAACGATCCGGCGGTCGATGAGCTAATGGCCGAGGTGCGCAAGGCGCCGGGCCGGCTCTGCATCCGAATCGCCTCGGGCTTTGACTTGAAGGCGATGCGCGAGGGCGGTCATCAACGTATCCTGGATGCGGCCGGCAAGCATGGCGTCCCGGTCATGATCTATCCGGGAGGAGAACACGCCGCAGCAACAGCGTACGTGCGCAAGTTCGACGCCGTCCAGTTCATCATTGACCACTGCGGGATGGGTGTGGAGCGGGCAACTCTGCCTGACCAGTTGGAATCCACTATCAACCAGCTTGTGGCTTACGCGAAGTACCCGAATGCCTCGGTCAAATGGGGACACGCGCCGCGACTGTCGCGCGAGCCGTTTCCCTATCGCGATCTGCTCAATCAATTGCCCCGGGTGATCGATGCCTTCGGTGTCAACCGCCTGATGTGGGCCAGCGATTACACGGTAACCGTGGATCATCACACGTACGCCGAGTCGCTATTTTGTCTGCGCGGCGCGAACCTGTTATCCGAAAGCGACAAGGAATGGCTGCTGGGGAAAACCGCCCGCGCAATCCTGCGCTGGCCTAAGCCCGCCTGAATCGGTAACGATTGTAGTTTCGGCGCCGTAATCGCTTTGGATTTCCAATACACGAAGCGCTCCTGAGATCGGGCGCTGAACAATCCTCCGGAACCTAAGTCGACCCATTGTTGCGGGGGTCTCGCTGCGGCACGATTGCTGTCGCAGCCGCATGGCGCGTTCTTGTTGCGTATTGCAAGTGCGCTGACGATCGCCCATTTCACTTGAATTACAACCATTTCACGCTTCGTTTTTTAACTCAGTCAAGCGTACTGCTTTTATTTCGATTTTGCTGAAAGCCACGTAAAATCGGCTTTAACTGTTTGTTAACAAATAATGTCAACAACATAGACATCAATGTTTCTGGGGAAATTTAACTTTATCCACAGTTGTGGATAAAGTTGTTGATGGCTGGTCTCTCCAAATCGATCTCGACATCGCCCTAATATGCGTGCCTTCGGGGGTGAGCAATGGACACAATTTGGCAAGGTGTAAGCAATCGATTGCGCGAGCGTCTCGGCCAACCGGGCTTTGAAACCTGGATCGCCCCACTAAGCTTTGTAGGGATCGAAGGCCAGACGGCAACTTTACAGGCACCCAACAGATTCTTCCGAGACTGGGTCAATGACCGTTACCTCAATGACCTGCGCCAATGCCTCTCCGCCGAAATCGGAACGGACGTTGAAATCGCGCTGGTTCCGTCGTTACCCGACAACGGCAAGGCGGCGGTGGCGGCACAGGAAGCGATTTCGCCCCGCCCGGCAGAGTCAAGAGCGGCCGTTCCGGCAGCGCCCGGACAGTGCAGACTTGACGCGCGTTACACCTTCGACGGTTTTGTGGTCGGCGCAAGCAATCAGTTCGCCCACGCCGCCGCTGTGGCGGTGGCCAGGCAACCCGGCGAAAAGTACAACCCGCTATTTCTCTATGGTGCGGTCGGTTTGGGGAAGACTCATCTCGCCACCGCCATTGGACACCAACTTTATGATTCGGACCGGGCGCGCAAGGTCGTTTTCGCCCCCGCCGAATTGTTTATGAACGAACTCATATCCTCTCTCAGAGGGGATCGGATGAGCGATTTCAAGGACAGGATGCGGCGTGTCGATGTGCTGATTCTCGATGACGTGCACTTCCTGGCTGGCCGCGAGCGCACCCAGGAGGAGTTCTTTCACACCTTCAACGTGCTCCACGCCGAACACCACCAGATTGTGTTGACCTCGGACAAAGCTCCGCGCGACCTGACCGGGCTTGAAGAGCGGCTGCGCAACCGCTTCGAGTCGGGCCTGATTGCCGACATTGCGCCGCCCGACCTGGAGACCCGCGTCGCGATTCTGCAGAAGAAGGCGGCGGCGGAAAACATCGCCCTGACTGCCGAGGTAGCCCTGTTCGTGGCTCAAAGAGTTACGTCCAACGTGCGCGAACTGGAAGGTTGTTTCAACCGGCTTGCTGCACTCGCCTCGCTAAGCCAAGGACCCATCACCTTGGATCTTGCACGCGAAAGCCTGCATGACCTGGTCCCCGATGAGGAGGTCAAGCCGGACATCGAGACCATCCAGCAGCGGGTGTCGGAGGCTTTTCACATCCGCCTGGCTGACCTGAAATCAAAGAGCCGCACCCAGCGAGTAGCGTTTTGCCGGCAGGTCGCGATGTATCTTTGCCGCAACTTGACCGACAGCTCTTTCCCGGTCATCGGCGCGGGTTTTGGCCGGGATCACTCGACCGTTATTCACGCGTACAATCTCATCGCACGACGGGTGAACAAGGACGCGGCGTTTGGCAGTTTGATCCAAAAAATCGAGAAGCAGCTGAAGTACCGGCGTTCCGAGCCATCCGATCTTCAGACGCCTTAGGCATAGGCTGCAATCTTGCGCTCAATCCGGCCGAGAAACCCAGCGCCAGGTTGACGATTGGCATCTGCGGTCTCCGCTTGATGAATACGACTCGCGCTTAATCGTGGGCGATGGCAATCCCGCTTTAGCCCGTTTCTGTCAAGCGGCCGCCGACATGCGTCTTCGGATTTTTGCCCGAGAGTTTGCCGGTATTGTGCAGCTCGGATAAGAACAGAGCGCATGTCACACAGGCTGTTCAAGCCGCTTAAATGGCTGACGATAGACTACTCACCGCTTCCGGGAGAGCGCTCCTTCCTGGAGCGGGTACAATCCCGCCGCGAGGGCGAGGTGGAGACCCGGGTTGCGGTGCCGAGCGATCAAGAGGGCGAACGGATATTCGGGGTCCGGCTTGCGCGCCACTCATTACAGGCCGTTTGGCTTGAGATAGTGAACGGTGGCAGTGAACCGTTATGGCTGGACCGGGTCCAGCTTGATCCTGACTACTACACCCCGATCGAGACCGCGCACCTCGCGCATTTTGCCATGCGCACACGCCTGGTTGCATTCGGCGTTCTCGGCTGGCTGTTCCTTCCGCTCTTTCCGCTAGTGCCACTGAAGCTCCTGTCGGCGCGCGCCGCGAACCGACATATGAATGAAGTGTTCCGCGCCGCCGGTTTCCCGACCGGGGTCATTCCGCCCGGAAAGAAGGTAAGCGGTTTCCTGTTCACCCCACTTGATGAAGGGGTGAAAAGGGTTAACGTACGGTTGCTCGGCCGCAGCCAGACCTTGGACTTCCCGTTCACGGTTGAGGTGCCGGGGCTGGTGCTGCCCCATCCGGTGGAAGTTGAACCCGGGAAGGCCGAAGAGCTTGATGATGCTGCGCTCCGGGCTTGGCTGCAACGCCAACCGCGGAGCACCGGCAACGCGCGAGGGAACGTTGA
>Ga0126381_100007148_pt1 | contig 12404 bp, 12 predicted proteins | sample PanSoiMetPlot_28_FD_96465 | JGI IMG/M metagenome (GOLD analysis project Ga0126381, IMG submission 96465) | Tropical forest soil microbial communities from Panama - MetaG Plot_28 | ecosystem: Environmental > Terrestrial > Soil > Tropical forest > Bulk soil | place: Panama | collected 2016-02-17
CCTGACGGGTGGTTCGATCCATGAACGTTCATGTGACAAGTGAGACACGATCGCGTGAGCAGGCGGCGGTCGGCCAAGTTTGGGAGGGCCGCAGAGCTATGCCCGCTGTCATTGTGACATTGCTGACACAGGCGGGGCGCGCGGAGGCGAAGCAGGCGCACGTTGTTACTCCCGTGTGCCACATGACACACGCGACAATCTTCCCTCACGGGCGGATGCTCCCATAAGAAGGGCCCGCGGACGTCGGTGTGGCAGCGATAGCAGTTCTCGTTGATGCTGTTCTCGGGGATCAGACTCTCGGTGATCGTCCCATGGACATTATGACAATCGGCGCATTGCAACTTGCCCTCTCGGACCGGCATATGTGCCCAATTGTATGACGTGGCGAGCGGAATCTGATGGCATTGGCCGCAGAGCTGAAGCTGGGTCTCGACTTTCAGATCGGCCCGCAAGGTCTTGGGGGCGTGGACGGCGTGACAACTCGTGCAGGACACGTCTCGAATTTCATGCGCACTCCCCTGCCAGTAGGTCCTCTTTCCCTTGGTATGGCACTGGAGGCACATCGCGTTTTGAGCAAGCGCCGGTTGCGGTGACTTGGGGCCGAGTTTGATGATCGCGTCCGGATCGGTCGGGTCATGCTCGTGTTTACTGCCGGGGCCGTGGCAGGACTCGCATCCGTGCCGTTGCAGATCGGTCCGTGAGACCCCGGTCGCCAGGACCTTTCCGTGCACCGTCCGCTCCATCGACTTATGTTCGTCCTCATGACATTCCAGACAGGTCTTCCACCCGACATACACTGCATCCTTAATGGTGGGAGGCGGCACCATCCCCGTTTCAAATGGTGACTTCCCGGAGCAATCTATCAAGATGGACAACAACACCACCCCCATCACCCCCAGCAGGGGCGCCCAGACACGTCCAGAACCATATTGAGGCGTCTTCACGATCGGCCTCTTCTCTCACCGCTGTCCGCGTCGACGGTGTCGGGTGTCGACCTCTCTCGAGACCGGAGAGATAATGAGTCCCCTCTCTCTTGTTACTTGAGCGATCCCATATAGGCTACGAGATCATCGAGATCCTTGTCGGTGCCCTTAAACTTCGGATGCTTGCTCTTCGGGAACTTCGATTTGGGGTCCACCATGTACGTCTTGAGCCACTCCGCGTCCCGTTTCGTGCCGACATCGCTCAGATCATCCGCCTTCTTTCCTCCCTTCCCGTTAATCATGTGACACGCCGCGCATTTGTACTTCTTGTATATCTTTTCACCCGCGGCGATTTGAGCCGGATCTCCCGCAGCTGCTACACCGATGCCCACCATGAGTCCGGCAAGCATTCCCGCCACCATTCGCCATCTCCACATCGACCGGGTTCTTTCCATAACTTCACCTCCTCTTTTTTACTGGTGGGTTCGTTTCACCATCTTCTGGTCCTGTACTCCGCTTGCGTCCATTGACACGATGCCGGCACCTCCGTCCGCTGCTTCGTCATGGGTGTCCGAAGGCGCGTGGCATCGGGTGCAACTCTTGATGCTCCACCCGAGATGCCTGATCGTGTAGGGGATGTCCGCTTTCACCCCGTGACACGTCTCGCACTCTCTGTACCCCTCAAGAGGGTGCGGAATCGCGTCTGCCGACCCTGCCGTGACTTCAAACAAGTCGGGAGATTGAATCCAGGCGAAGATCACCGCCAGGAAGACGATCAGCGCTCCGGTGACGAGGGCCAGGTAAATGGAGTACTTCTCTCTCACAATGGAGGTGCCTCCGACTCACACGAAGTTGAAACTCTCCGACTGTACCTGATCGAGTGGGATACCGAGCATTTCGAGCGCGACTTTCGCGGATTGCTGCATCACCTGCGACCCGCAGATGAAATACTCGAATCCTAATCGGTTCTCAGGCAGATATCGCGCCATAATCTCGGCACTGATGTACCCCCGCTCTCCCTCCCACCCATTCGGGGGCCGCGACACGACATAAATGACCCGGAGGTTCATCCCCTTTTCTAGGACTTCAAGTTCCTCCCGGAACGTCGCCTCGTCGACTGTGGTGGTTCCATAGAACAGCCACAGCGGCCGGCGATCCTTTCGGTCCGAAAGCGTTCGCACCATGCTCATCATCGGGGTAATCCCAACGCCGCCTGCGAGCAATACAAAGCCGACGGCCGCATGTCGATCCACAGTGAACGATCCATGAGGCCCATCCAAATACGCGCACGAGCCCGGGACGACTCCTCCGATCGTGGAAGTGAAATCCCCGAGCTCTTTGATCGTAAATGTGACTTGGTCCTTGCGCATGGCGCTCGAGGAGAAGGAAATGGGGTGTTCCCGAACTGCGAACGGCGATTTGCCGATCGTGATCCACGCGAACTGCCCCGGCGCAAACTGCATCCCGTCGTGGCCTTCGGGCCGCAACGTCAACGACCAGGCGTCGCCACGTTCTCGAGTCACGCTGTCCACGACATAGGGCCGTCGACGCATCATTAAAGGCTTCACGAGACGGACGTACCCGAGAGGCAAGATCCAGCCGACGGCCATGGCCATCCATAGGCCCCGCTTTGCCGGGCCTTCCACGTAATAGTTCACCCCGAGCAGGTGCACGCAGGCCAACGCCACCGCGGCCACCGCAGCCACAGTGTGAATGACGCGCCACACCTCATAACTCAATTTCAACGCAAGACGATAAATAGAGGTGCCGATGACCACTAGAAACGCGAGCATTGAATACAGACCCGCGCTCATCGCCCAGGGAGCGGTTGCCGGATTCAGCAACATCACGGTGCCCGGATAAGAGAGTATGAGAATAACCGGATGTAGAAAGATGAACACGAAGGCGATCAATGAAATGGCGCGGTGAAAATGATAGACAACGTCGATCCCGTAGGGAAGCGTCATGGCTCGAAACCGGCCCGTGAGAAAAAACTGAATCCCTATCATCGCGAGGCCAGCAAATCCCAACGCAACCGATACCTCTCGCCAAAACCCCCTACCAGGATGGCCCGGCCCGATCAGCAGGACGAAGATGGGCGCCGTCGTGATGAGAAGGTAGATGCCAATCCAAAAGACGCCATAGACGACATGTTTCATCGTTGCCCCGTGGCGCAGTCTGGTTCAGAAATCCCCTGCCTCGTATGGTGCGAACTGAATGTCACGCCTCACCCCTCCCGCACTGCTTGTGACTCAGCCGGTTCAGCAAATACGAGGCAATTGCTCGCCCGAGAGCAGGTCCACGACTCGCATTCCACCGATGCGAGTCTTCATCAGAACCATTCCCGGATGGTCGGCTGTCACTTCGCCGATGACGGTCGCGTCTCTCCCTTGCGGGTCTGCCCTCATCGCGTCCAGCACCAATGCACAGTCGGCCGTCGGGACGCCAGCGAGCAGCTTCCCTTCGTTGGCCACGTAGAGCGGGTCAAGCCCCAGGATCTCGCACGCGCCTCTCACCTCATCCGGCACCGGAATTCTCTCCTCGTCAATAACCAGTCCCAACTTCGCCTGTGCCGCAATCTCGTTCAACGTGGTCGCGACTCCCCCGCGCGTGGGGTCCCGAAGAACGTGAACGTTCTTGCATGCCTCCAGCATCCGCATGACCAACTCCCCGAGCGGGGCCGTGTCACTCTCAATCTGGCTTTCGAATTCCAACCCCTCTCTTGCGGAGAGGATTGCGATGCCGTGTTGGCCGATTGGACCGCTGAGAATAATCTTATCTCCGGGCCTGAGACGGCTCGGGTGAATGTCCACACCCGAATCGATCAGACCAATCCCGGATGTTGTGATGAACAGCTTGTCTCCCTTGCCCCGGTCCACGACTTTCGTGTCGCCCGTCACCACATGAACCCCGGCATGACGCGCTGCATCTTGCATCGAACATGCGATCCTCCGAAGTTCGTCCATCGGCAGCCCTTCTTCAATGATGAACGCCGCGGAGAGATAGCATGGTCGCGCACCGCACATGGCAAGGTCGTTCACCGTTCCGTTCACCGCCAATTTCCCGATATCTCCGCCGGCAAACACGATAGGGTTCACCACATACGAATCCGTCGTAAAGGCCAGTCGGCTGGCAGAAACCGGCAGCACCGCGCCGTCATGCAGCCGGTTCAAGTGCTCGTTCTGGAACTGAGACAGAAAGAGGTGCCGAACTAACTGCTGGGTGAGTCTGCCTCCGCCTCCGTGTGCAAGGAGCACCGCCTGGTACTCGTTCACGGGGAGCGGGCAACCCGGGGACTCTTCGGAATCTTCCGCGCAAGAGCGCACCGGTGTGACGACTTGTGTGTGGTCGATGCGGCCCATCTCATTCCACACCCGCCGCTTGGCGAGTCGTCCTGATGCCTCGTGCGAAATGGTAGTACGCCGCGCAGGCTCCCTCGGAGGACACCATGGGCGCTCCGAGGGGACGTTCCGGCGTGCAATGGGTTCCAAACGCCGGACACTCGTGAGGCTTCTTAAGCCCTTGCAGCACGAGCCCTGCGATACAGAGAGGCGACTCCTCCGATTCGCCGCCGGTCATATCGAAACGCTGCTCCGCATCGTAGGCGGCATACTTCGTGCTCAAGCGGTAGCCGCTGCACGGGATCTCTCCGATGCCGCGCCATTTTCGGTGTGAAACTTCGAAGACCTCGGCGAGCAGTTTGCGGGCCGGAAGGTTGCCTTCACGGCGCACGGAACGCCTGTATTGGTTTTCGACCTCCCATCGCCCCTCCTCAAGCTGCCTCACGATCATGTACACGCCTTGCAGAATGTCCACCGGCTCGAAACCCGTGACAACGATCGGAATACGGTAGGTCTCCGCCAACGGAAGATATTCCTCGTACCCCATTACGGTGCAGACGTGTCCGGCGGACAGAAATCCCTGCACCCGGCTCTCTGCCGAGGACAGAATGGCTTCGATCGCTGGCGGCACCAGCACATGCGCGCAAAGGATCGAGAAATTCGACAGCCCGAAGCGTTTCGCCTGAAAGACCGCCATGGCATTGGCTGGAGCCGTCGTTTCGAAGCCCACGGCGAAAAACACCACCTGTCTTGAGGGGTTTTCCCGCGCCAGTCTCACCGCGTCTAGAGGGGAGTACACCATCCGTATGTCGCCTCCTTGCGCCTTGACGGTCAGCAGATCTGTGTGAGACCCCGGCACGCGGAGCATGTCACCGAACGAGGTGAACAGCACGTCCTTCCTGGATGCAATGGCAATGGCCTTGTCGATCATCTCCAGGGGGGTGACGCAGACCGGACAGCCCGGACCATGGATCAGCGTGATCGCTTCCGGCAGCAGCGATTCAATGCCAAATTTGACGATCGTGTGCGTTTGCCCCCCACAGACCTCCATGATCGTCCAGGGGCGTGTAGTCGTGCGGCGGATGGCCTCGGCGTAGGCTTTGGCCACTCGCTCATTCCGGAATTCGTCCACGTACCTCATAGGCCGACGCTTTCAGGGAATGACGGTCACCCAAGCCCGAGTTCGTCCTGGACATCTCCCATCTGCACGAAGAACTTCAGCGTCTGCATGGCTTCTTGTTCGTTCATCTTGCTGATCGCAAACCCGACATGTACGATCACGTACTCGCCGACCTCGACATCCCTGATCCATTCCAGACACACCTGTTTCTTCACCCCGTTAAAACTCACCAGGCCCATGACCGGGTCTGAAAACCGGTCAATCTCCAGCACCTTGCCCGGTATGGCCAAGCACATGGCACGCCTCCTGTGGGAATGCCGGTTCTTCGAAAGAGATGCGGATGAACCCCCAGCCCGACCCGCACATTGGCGAATCTCCGATCATCCCCCAAGCTGAGTCCGACACGTCGTGCCACCGGGCAGAGTCATCGCGCGACCTCGGCAAGCGACGCCGGTGACCGGCCGGCTGCCTGTGTCGTGTGAGCCGCGACCCACGCCTGCCCGAGCGCAATCCCTCCATCGTTGGGCGGAACCAGCTGGTGCCAATAGGGCCGGAATCCCTTCGATTCAAGCCGATCGACCGCCCACTCCAACAGGAGACGATTCTGAAAACAGCCCCCCGTCAAGACGATTCGTTCGATCCCGACTCGCTGCGCCACCGCGACGATTACGTCCACCAGCGTCCCGTGAAACCCCGCTGCGATGACCTCGACAAGAGTTCCCTTGTCGAGCTCGTGGAGAACGTGGCGCATCATCGGCCTCCAGTCGATCACGACGCCAGGACGATGCAGCCCCGACTCCTCCCTCGGCAGGGAGAGCTCGAACGGAAAAACGTGGCCGGAGGGAGTCCGGTCGGCCGCAAATTCAACATCCATCGCCGCCTGACCTTCGAAGCCAGCGATGTGACGGAGCCCGAGCAATGAGGCAACCGCGTCGAACAAGCGTCCGACACTCGATACCCGCGGTGAGTTGACGCCTTGAGTGAGCATGATGCGTAAGGCGCGGAGCTCGAGAGATGTGAACGAGTCAAGCGATGGCAGGCGTTTGAGCTCAAACACGCCGTTACCAAGCACCTCGAACAGCAAGCCCATCGCCGCCCTTCTCGGTTCTCTGACGGCCTGCGCTCCTCCCGGAAGCCGGAACGAATGAAACGAAGCGGCGCGTTGAAACCTAGTCCCCTCAACCACAAGGAACTCACCACCCCAGATCGTGCCGTCCGGTCCGTAGCCTGACCCATCCCATGCCACACCGAGCACCGGGCCTTCCAACCCATGCTCCGCCATGCAGGCGGCGACATGTGCGTGGTGATGCTGGACGCGAACGAGAGGCAACCGTTGTTCCGCGGCATATTGTGTCGAGAGATAGTCTGGATGCAGATCGCAGGCGATGCGTTCGGCGGTGCACTGATACAGCCTGCCGTAGCTTCGAATGACGTCCCGGAAGGTCTCGTGCGCCCGGGCCGTATTGAGATCGCCGATGTGTTGGCTGACAAACGCCTCAGAGCCGGCCGTGACTGCGACTGTGGCCTTGAGATGCCCACCAACTGCCAGGACAGACGGAATCGACGCCGCGAGCGTGACTGGCACCGGTGCGTAGCCGCGAGACGCACGGAGCGTCGTCAGTTTCCCGCACATGACGCGCACGATCGAATCATCGACCAGGCGTACGATCGGGCGATTATGCACGAGAAAGAGATCGGCGATGTCCCGCAGTCGAACGAGCGCTTCGTGTTCGTCCGTGCAGATCGGCTCATCCGATCGATTGCCGCTCGTCGCCACGACAGGCGCGCCGATTTCGTCCATCAAGAGATGCTGTAGCGGCATGGCCGGGAGCATCACACCCAGATAAGGGTTGTCGGGCGCCACGGAAGACGCGATTGAGGACACCGCGCCTTCGGTACGCCGAGACACCAGGACGATGGGAGCTGGGGGAGACGTGAGCGTACGTGCTTCAAGCTCGCTCACTCGACATTCAGATTCGACGGACGCGAGTGAAGGAAACAAGAGCGCGAACGGCTTCGCTTCGCGGCCCTTTCGCCGCCGCAGTCGCAACACGGCCTCTGCGTTCCGGGCATCGACCACAAGATGGAATCCTCCCATTCCCTTCACGGCCACAATTTGCCCGTCGCGAATTGCCGCCGCCGCCTCGCTCATGGCTTCCTCACGCGCCCCTAGGACCGCCCCCGTCTGGTCCCAGAACTCAACATGCGGACCGCAGTCCGCACAAGCGTTTGGCTCAGCGTGGAACCGGCGGTCGGAGGGATCGTCGTATTCCGACCGACAATGCCGGCACATGATGAATCGTCTCATGCTTGTCCTAACGCGATCGTAGGGAAGCCCCTCGATGATTGTAAGACGCGGTCCGCAGTTCGTGCAGTTGGTGAACGGATACCGACACCGTCGATTGCTCGTGTCCCGGATCTCTTGAAGACAGTCGGGGCACGTGGCAAGGTCCGGCAGGACCACCGCCGTGTAAGCGCCGGTGGCCTCGCTTGGTCTGATCGCAAAGTCTCTGTAGTGGATAGGCTCCAGCCAGACGCACTCTATGCGGGAAATGGACGACCGAGGCGGTTTCTCCTGGGAAAGGCGGACGAGCAGATGCTCCAGCTGACTTGCCTCTCCCTCAAGTTCAACGGACAGCCCACGTGGCGAGTTCGCGACCCAGCCCCTTAAACCCAATCCTGTGGCGAGGCGATACAGGAACGGGCGGAATCCCACCCCCTGGACCGCTCCATAGATTTCAACCTGCAGACGCTTGATCATCGCTGTCGCGAGTCAATCAATCAGCTCGATATCCATGACCTGGAGTTCGTCGCCAGAAATGATTTCGATTTTCGGATCGCGGCACCTCGGACAGACGATGAGGTAACGTCCCGGTTCAAAGACTGTTCCGCAAGTCGTACAGCGTACCCGACTGGGCACCGGTTCGATGATGAGGGCGGCGCTCCGGACCACGCTGAGTTCGGTTACGACCTTCCAACCCCATTCCAACGAGTCCGCGGAAACCCCTGCACGAGCTCCGAGCTTCAACCGGACCGCCTTGACGGGTCGCTCATCTCCGGATGGGAGATGGCGGATGACGAGATCAAGTATCTGCTGGGCAATGGAGATTTCATGCATGGCGGTCGAGGGCTTCTTGACGATGCTTACGCGCCACGGCAATCCCGATTTCGCTGAGCTCTTCCACGATTGCCGACGTCACACGCGGCAAAGCAGCGCGCACCGATGGAGTCAGTTCGAGGCCGACCTGCTGGTACACATCCGGCTGCACTCCGACAATACGGATGCGCGGATGCATTCCCAGCAGTTCAGCTGCTGACAAGACCTCAGTGATCCCGATCTCATGGGCTGACATCAGCATCCCGCGAGGTTTCGGCAAAGCGCCGGCCTCAAGGTGATAGACCGTGCCTGGCACGCCGTTGCCGATTACGGCATCCACGATGATCACATGTTCCGCGCCGTCGAGAATTGACAACCACCGGAGCCCCGCCATTCCTCCGTCAACCGGTCGAATACTGGGCGGCAGGTCGTATGCTTCGGCAAAGGCGCGAACGGCCCACACGCCGACCCCGTCGTCCTGCATCAGCGTGTTCCCCACTCCCAGTACAACCACAGTCGGAGTCATGGAATGTGCAGATCGAACCTCCAGATTCGTCTCCATGTCAAGAGACTCGGACCTTATAGACTTCGTTGCTCGTTGGATCGATCACATGCACGGTGCAGGCAAGACAGGGATCAAACGAGTGCGCCACGCGCAAGATCTCCAACGGACGCTTCGGATCGACCACCGGCGTACCGATCAGCGCCTGTTCAATGGGGCCTTTGCCGTCACTCGTATCTCGCGGCGACATGTTCCAACAGGTGGGAGTGATCACTTGGTAATTGGCGATTCTTCCATTCTCGATCCGGTTCCAATGTCCCAAGGCGCCGCGAGGGGCCTCCCATAGGCCCTTACCTGATGCAGTCTGGGGCACGTTGAAGGTCGTGAACGTATCTTTCTTTCCCTGTCTCAGATGGTCCATGATGTCGTCGCACCACCTCATCATCGCGTCAGCGACTATCTTCGTTTCTACGGCTCGAGTGGCAAATCGACCGACGACGGAAAACAAGGCCTCCGGCTTACCCTCCGCACCCAACGCCTTCAACACATGGTCGATAAGTGCTCGCGCATCAGGCTGTTTCTTCGCATAGGCCACCATCATCCGTGCAAGAGCCCCGCATTCCATGGTACGGTGGCCGTACCTCGGTGCCTTGGACCAGGTGTACTTTTTTTCCACATTCCATTCTGTAAATTCCGGTTCGGTCGTGCCTACGCTGGGGTGTTGCGCCGGCCCGTCCTTATACCAACCGTGCGTCACATCTTCCGTGACCACCGCCTGATCAACCTCCTGGACCTTCAGCACGCCGTCGAGGATGATTCCACTCGGAAGCAGCCGGTTTTTGGAATCGAAGCTCTCATCGTCGAACACCCCCCAGGCGAGAAAGTTGGTCGGTCCTCGTCCAATGGTTGTGTAATCAGGGTAAAACGGCGCAATGGCCAGCACGTCGGGAATGAAGACGTGGTCAACCCATTCTTGGATCTCACCCAACCGAGACCTGAGAGTGACCATGTCGTCCACGGTCGGGATGTGCAGGGATCCGCCTGCGGGTGTCGTCATGGTCATCGGCATCCTTCCTCCGAAGATGGCCGAGATATGAGACGCCTGAGACTGCTTCTCGAGCGCTTCCAGGTAATGCGTGACGGCGAGAAGGTTCAACTCAGCTGGTAGTTTGTATGCAGGATGCCCCCAGTACGCATTGGCGAACGGGCCAAGTTGGCCACTCTCTACAAACCGGCTCAACCGAGCTTGGGTGTTCTTGGAGGCGCGCTCTTTCGGTGTGGCCTTGAGCGCCGCCAGCACATCCACAAAATCCAGCGCGGCCAGGTGGTAAAACCACAGAATGTTCGAGTGGAGAAACTGGGCTCCCTCGACCATATTGCGGACGAGTCGTCCAAGGTCTGGAGGATGTATACCGGCGGCATTTTCCAGGCAGAGGGCAGCGGCATGGGCGTGCGATGTAGGGCACACCCCGCAGATCCGCTGCGTGATGTGATAGGCGTCTCCAGGTTCCCTGCCATTGAGCACGATTTCAAAGCCTCGGAACAGGGTGCCAGAGGCCCAGGCATCCTTGACCTTGCCACCTTCCACTTCGACTTCCAGGGCGAGATGTCCTTCGATACGCGTGATCGGATCGATGACGATTCGGCTCATGGCAGGCCTCCCGCGACAGTGCCCTCAGGCGTCTTCCTTCTAAATCACAAGTCTCCCTTCTTCGGCTCCGCTGACGGTTCGCGAATCAAGGTCGGTACTGCCTGTCGGTCCATCACCCTCACATCGGCTGGTTAATGGCCATGGTAAAAACCAGCGAACTTGTCGACCCACCCAGGTTCCGCGCAACCGATGCAGGGGGCTCCCGCACCGATGCACCAGCTGACACGGTCGTTGTAGCGCATCTTTGAGCAATTGGCGTAGGTTTCAGGTCCTTGGCATCCAAGATGAAGTAGGCAATATCCAAGCTCCTCTTCCTTGCTCCCGAATCGCTCGACGAAGTTTCCCAGCTCGAAATGCGCGCGCCGTTCGCACTGGTCATGGATGGTTTGGCCGTAGAAGATCTTGGGCCGGCCGGACTTGTCCCGTTCCGGCATCCGATTGGTCAGCAGAAAGTCTGTAATCGTTGCGACCAAGATGCCTTCGTTGACCGGACAGAGGTCCAGATTAATGCAATCCACCCCCAGCGCATCACGGACTCCCTTGATTTCGGCAGGATTCGGATTGCCAGATGGCACGCCGCCGTAAGTCGCACAACTACCGACGGCGATCACCACCTTGGCTTTGGCCGCAAACTCGCGTCCAATGTCGAGCATGTCCCGGCGAGCGATCAGGCCGTACCCCTTTTTCATCGGCACGCCACCCTCGATGATCAGAATGTACTCGCCTCGCTTCAAGGCGTCGTGCAAGATCTCCTCCGCCTGATCTCCGGCTGCCGCCATAATTGTTTCGTTATAATCCATGCTGAGGGTCTCTAGGATCAATTGGGCTGGATCAGGGTAATGCGCCTTGAGCAACGCTTCAGTGCAGCCGGTATCGGAAGCGAAATTCAGCCAGATGACCGGCGGCCGTCTGGTGGTGACCGCCTTCTCCAAGGCAGCGGCGATGCGAGGAATCCACGACGACTCCAGGCCCATGAGTGTCGCTGTGACGCCGCAAAGCTCAAGAAACTTTCGACGCCCCAAGCCAGGCACGACAGGTCGGTCAATCGGTTCAACTTGGATGAGCTGTCCTCGCCCCGGCTCAGCTGTGGTGTGTGGCATAGCCGCCTCCATGAGTTGAAACGATTAGAGAATCCTCCTAGCAACTAGCAAGTCTGGAAGTCAAGCTGTTTTTTTCCCCAACAATGATCGATTGCTTATAAAGATTTCTGCACCCCCACTGACAACGCATCGGTACAACTTCAGAATAGCGCGGCTGTCGACAGCATCCTGCACTGCATCGCCGCGTGAAAGTACCTTTCATGCCGCAAACGCGCTCTCCGTGTACACCAAGAGTCTTACGGTCCTCGTCAGAATAGCTCCTGGGCTCGTCCTCAGCCACCCCGTCCACATCAGGCTCGACTTCGGTAGTCCGGGCTCCCGTGGCACTGTTCGGGAGCCGCAACAGATACCGTGGTGTGAGGTGGGAATCATGACAGTCGACGGGATTTCTAATTGTCCAGATGGACGAAACCCCCAGGCGGTCGCAGGACTCTGGCAGATGAGGTATTGCAAGGTGCGTCTACCGAGATCAACACAATGGGGGTCATGGGCATCCCCACGCCACACCACTGCACCGGTTGGCACGGTGATCGCGCGGAACTCAACATCAAGGTAGTAACCATCGTCACATCGTGGCTCGGCTCACGCTCCATGCTTGCTCTTGCCACGATCAAGAAATCGGACACAATCAGCCTTCACCTTCTTTGCCACCGACGCTCCTTGGTTCGTC
>Ga0126381_100007149_pt1 | contig 12403 bp, 11 predicted proteins | sample PanSoiMetPlot_28_FD_96465 | JGI IMG/M metagenome (GOLD analysis project Ga0126381, IMG submission 96465) | Tropical forest soil microbial communities from Panama - MetaG Plot_28 | ecosystem: Environmental > Terrestrial > Soil > Tropical forest > Bulk soil | place: Panama | collected 2016-02-17
CCCATGCCGCGCAATGACGCGCTGAATCAATCCGCCGGCGCCGAGCACGCCGTCGTCGGGATGTGGAGAGACGACCAGTGCCCGCGTGACAGCCGAGACGTGAACAGCACCGAGCGCGCTGGCCGGCGCCGAACCGTCGGCACCGGCCGCTGACGCGGCAAGGCACAGAAGAACCGCGAGCCAGACGAGTGAGCCGACGCGCGTGGCGGGCACGAGTTACTTCGCGGTGATCAGGAAGTGACCCCGGCGGTTCTGCGACCAGCACGACTCACCGTTCTCGCTGCAGAACGGCGCTTCCTTTCCGACGCTGCGCGTGACGATACGCTGCTCGTTGATACCCAGGCTCTCGAGGTACTTGGTGACGGTCTCGGCACGGCGGTCACCGAGGGCCAGGTTGTATTCGGCGCTTCCCCGCTCGTCGCAGTGCCCTTCGACCATGATCTTCGTCGTGGGCCACTTCCGGAGCCAATCGGCGTCCTGCTGCAGCGAGCGCCGGGCATCGTCGCGGAGCGACGTCTGGTCGTAATCGAAGAACGCGTCGCCGAGCGGATGTTCCGCGTTCAACTCGCTCAACGACTTCCGGTCGAACAACTCCTGGTCCGAGAGCGCCCGCGGACTCGTACGGGCCGCGGCCGGGGGTGGCGGCGGCACCGGAGGCTTGGCCGGCACGGTGGCCGGCGGCGCCGGCTGGGTGGGCGTCGAGGCGGGCGGCTTCGTGTGACACGCCGTACCGACACACGCGACGAACGCGACCGCACACCAACCCTTTGCACTCACGCTGCACCTCCTCGCACGAATCACGGGGGACATACATGAGCCTACAGCCAATATAGTTTGTGGTCAAAGCAAATCTTGATAAGAAGTAAGATCACGCGATGCTGGATCGCCGACGCGACGCTCCGCCGAATCCGCAAGCGCTGGACGAGACGCTGGATTTCCTGCGGCTGCTCTGGAGCATCGAGCATCATCTCCAGAGCACCTCGAAGATCATGGAATCGCGCCTGGGTGTAACAGGGCCGCAACGCCTGGTGCTCAAGGTCGTGGCACGGTTTCCCGGCATTTCGGCGAAGGAAGTCGCCAACCTGCTGCGCCTCCATCCGAGCACCGTCACCGGCATTCTGCAGCGGCTGACCAGGAAAGGCTTTCTGCTGCGCGCGTCCGATCCGGTCGATACGCGCCGGATCAGACTGCGCGTCCAACCGGCCGCACGGCGATTCACCCGCCAGTCAAGAGGGACAGTGGAGGCCGCCGTCGAACGGGCGCTGAAGCGCATGCCCGCGGAGTCGGTCGCCGCCGCCCGCGACGTGCTCTCCGCGATTGCCAGCTCCCTCCAGAAAGCGTAGGCTCAGCCGTACGCGCGCAGAGCGCCAAGGAGGAGCTTGCATGACGACAGAGTCGACACCGAATAGACGGGGATTCCTGGCGCGCCTCGCCGGCGCGGCCGCCGGAGTGACAGCGCTCGCATCCGGACGCGCCCAGGCCCAGGCACCCGCCGCAGCCGCGTCCGGTCCCGACTCCTGGATCCGGGAGGTCAAGGGCACGCACCGATGCCTCTTCGACTTCCCGCAGCACAAGGCCGGCGCTCCCCTGCTCCATATCCTCAACTACCTGAATACATACAACGAGGCCTACAAAGCCGCGCCCGGAAGCGCCGGCGCCGTCGGCACCTTCTACAGCATCGGCAGCCAGTCCAGCATCTCCCTCGCGTTCAACGACGCGATGTGGGCGAAGTACGGCCTCGGCGACTACCTGGGCCTAAAGGACAAGAACGGCAAGGCGTACACGCGCAACGTCTTCCATCGGCCGACGCCAGACGATGCGGGCGTCCTGATTCAAGCGTTCCAGACGCCGCCGATCCCGGAACTGGCCGCCGCGGTGCCGGCACTTGGGATCGAGAGCCTGCAGAAGATGGGGACCAAGTTCCTGCTCTGCGCGAACGCGCTCGGCGCCTGGTGCCTGGAACTGCAGGCGCGCGGCAAAGGGAAATCGGCGGACATCGAGAAGGAACTTCGCGCGAACGTGCTGCCGGGCGTCACAATCGTCCCGGCGATGGTCATCGCAATCGAGAAAGCACAGGCGGCGGGCATTCGGTACAACCGCCAGTAGGAGACAGGACGCGGTGGAAGGACCGCGGACTGTCCGTGGTCCTTCTGCAAACAGCTTTCTAACTGAATTCTCCGCGGATGTACTGCTGCGTGTGATGGTGCGCCGGCGCCTCGAAGAGCTGACGCGACTCGCCGAACTCCACGAGGTACCCGGTTCGCCCGCCGTTCTGCGTGTCGACGTAGAGGAAGCCGGTGAAGTCGGCGACGCGCAGCGCCTGCTGCAGGTTGTGCGTCACGATCGCGATCGTAAATCGTCGACGGAGTTCGACCATGAGCTCTTCGATGTGCCGCGTCGCGATCGGATCGAGCGCGGAACACGGCTCGTCCATCAGCAGGACTTCCGGCTCCGTTGCGATAGCGCGCGCGATACAGAGTCGCTGCTGCTGCCCCCCTGACAACGAGAGTCCGCTCTTCTGAAGCTTGTCTTTCACCTCGTCCCAGAGCGCTGCTCCCCGAAGCGCCTTCTCGACTTTCTCCGCGGTGTTGCCTTTGAATCCATTCAGACGGAGACCGAAGGCCACGTTGTTGTAGATGCTCGTCGCGAACGGGTTCGGCTGCTGAAACACCATGCCGATGAAACGCCTGACCGCGACGGGATCGATCCCGTGGCGATAGATGTCGTGCCCGCGGTACTTGACGTGTCCCTCGAAGCGAAATCCGCGCACGAGATCGTTCATGCGATTCAGGCATCGCAAGACCGTGCTCTTGCCGCAGCCGGATGGACCAATGAACGCGGTGATCGAATTCCGCTTGATCGGAATCGTCGTATCTCGAACGGCTTTGAACGAGCCGTAGTGCAGTTCCTTGATGTGACAGTCGAGCACGACATCTTCGACAACGGTGGCCATGGAAGTCCTTCGGGCTATAAGTGCGTCTGGCGCCTGGACAGGCTCTGACCGACGAGGTTCGCGCCGAGCACCATCAACACGAGAGTCAGCGCCGCAGCCCACGCCAGCGCGATCTGATTCGGAAACGGCTGTCCGGCGAAGTTGTAGATGAGAACCGCGAGCGAGGCCGTCGGCTGCATCAAGTGCACCTGACCGTGCGACCACATCCAATAGTTGCTGAAGAGCGCCGTGAAGATCAGCGGCGCGGTCTCGCCGGCTGCCCGGGCGACGGCGAGCATGACGCCCGTGAGGATGCCGGGAATCGCAGCCGGCAGCTCCACCATCCACACCACCTGCGTCGGCGTCGCACCCATGCCGATCGCCGCCTGTTTCATGCGCGACGGCACCATGCGAATCGCGTCCTCCGAGGTCAGGATGATCGTCGGCAGCATCAGGACCGACAACGCCACGGCGCCAGCCAGCGCCGAAAACTCACCCGTGGCGACGACGACGACACCGTACGCGAACACGCCGGCGAGTACGGACGGGAAACCGGTCAACACTTTCGCGCAGAAGCGGACAACTTGACTGAGACGCGTGTTCTCCGACTCGGCGAGATAGATGGCGGTCAACAGACCGATCGGCACGCTTGCCAGCACGGCGATCGCGACAATGGTCAGCGTGCCGACGATCGCGTTGCCGAATCCGCCGCCCTGTTCCAATGGCGCCGGGGGAAGCTCGGTGAACACCGCGAGACTCAACCGCTGGCCGCCGCGCCAGAACAGCATCAGGATCACGGAAAAGAGCGGTACCAGCGACAGGACCGTCATCCCGCCGACGAGCAGATTCAGTAGAAAGTCGACGAGCGTGCGCGGGCGTTGGAGCGAAAGCTCGAGCTGTGAAAAATCGATCCCGGCAAACGGATCGTCGATGTCGCCCATCTGCCTACTCCACGTGCGCCAACGATGCGCGTTGGATAATCAGGGCGCCGACGATGTTGACGGCCAGCGTGATCGCGAGCAGGACCAGGGCCGCGTACATCAGCACGCTCACCTCCTTCGGTCCCGCCTCCGGAAAGTTGTTGGCCAGCAGTGCCGCCAGCGTGTTGGCCGGCGAAAACACCGACAGGCTGATCCGGTTCGAGTTTCCGACGAGCATCGCGAGCGCCATCGTCTCGCCGAGCGCGCGGCCGAACGCGAGCACGATCCCGCCGACGATGCCGCGCGAGGCGGTGGGTACGATCACGGCGAGCAGCGCTTCCCAGCGCGTGGCGCCGAGTCCATATGCCGCCATGCGGAGCTTCGGCGGCACGGAGACGAGGGCGTCTCGACTGATCGCGGTGACCGTCGGCAGAATCATGATCGACAGGACGAGCACGGCAGGCAGCACGCCGGGGCCGCTGAGATCCGTTGAGAAGAACGGCACCCATCCGAGATTGGCGTGAAGCCAGATCGACGCGGGCCGGATCAGCGGGATCACGACGAACAATCCCCACAGACCGTAGACGACGCTTGGGATGGCCGCGAGGAGCTCGACGAGATTCTTGAGGAGCTGCTCGAGGGCGTCGGGCGCCCTTCCCCACATCGGATGCAGATGCAGCTTCAGACGCCGCAGCAACAGGAACGCACCCTGGCCGAGATATCCCTCGCTGAGGAATATGGCAACCGCGAGACCAAACGCGCTGCCAATCGCGAGCGCGAGAATCGAGGTGTAGAGCGTGCCCCAGATTTCACCCAGAATGCCGAAGCGGCTCGTGTTGGGATCCCAGACGCGGCCGAGCAGGAAGTCGAAGCCGTACGTGTGCATCGCGGGCAGCGCGGCGTACGCGATGCGCACTACGATGAATCCGACGAGCAGCACGGTGCCGCACGCCAGCACCAGACACGTCGATCGGAACGCACGATCGACGAACATCTGCAACGGGTTCGGGGCCTGGCAGATGTCGGTGGGCTTCGCCTGAAAGAGGGCGTCCGCGGCGAATGGTGCGGCCGATGTCCCGGGCATGACTCGGTCGCGCTTACTGCGCGGAGATGTTCTGGATCGCCGCGGTCGCTTTCGCGACTACCGCATCGGGCAGCGGAATGTAGCCGAGCGACTCGGACGACTTCTGGCCCTCGGTGAGCCCGTACTTCACCAGATCCTGCATGGCCGCCATCTTGTTCTTGTCGCCGTACTTCTTGTACGTGATCAACCACGTGTAAGTGACGATCGGGTACGCGTCGCCTGGCTCCGGGTCCGACGCCCACACGATCATGTCGTCGGGAAGCGCGGCAGACGCGAGAGCCGCCTGCCCCGACGCCGTGCTGGCCATCACGTACTTGCCGGCTTTGTTCTCGAGCGACGCGAACGGGACGTTCTGACTCTTTGCGTAGCCGTACTCGATGTAGCCGATCGAGCCGGGCGTGGTCATGATGCTCGCCGTGACGCCCTCGTTGCCCTTCGATTTCGTCCCGACAGGCCAGTTCGGCATGTTGTTCGCGCCGACACCCTTGTCGAAGTCCGGATCGATCGCGCTCAAGTGCTTCGAGAACACGAACGTCGTCCCGCTGCTGTCGGCGCGGACGACGACGCTGATGGGCAGGTCGGGTAACGTAACGCCGGGATTCGACGCCACGATGGCGGGATCGTTCCAGCGCTTCACGTTCCCCAGAAACATGCCGGCGTACGCCTGACGCGAGAGCTTGAGGTTAGGGACGTCTTTCAGGTTGTACGCGAGCACAATGGCCCCGGCCGTCATCGGAAAGAGCTGGACGCCGCCGTCGACCTTGGCCATGTCTTCGGGCTTCATCGCCGCATCGCTCGCGCCGAAATCGACGGTGTGATCGATCACGCTCTTCACGCCGCTGCCGCTGCCGACCGACTGATAGTCGACCTGCACGCTTTGATGCGCAGCCGTGTAGGCCTTGAACCACTTGGTGTAGAGCGGCGCGGGAAAGCTTGCGCCTGCCCCCTGGAGCTTGACGTCATGTGCCGCGGCGGCGGACGCCGAAGAGTTATCGCCGCCACAGCCGGAAAGCAGTCCGACAGAGAGAGCAAGCGCTGTGAGCAGGGAACGATGCATGGCGGTCCTCAAGAAGTGAGGGGCCATACTCCTGCGGCGCCGTAACGATGGCGCAACTATAAGGCAACCTTTACGTAACGGCGCGGCAGGTTCGCAGTCTCAGCTACGCAGCGTGCGTGCGAGCCGGTTTGTAGTTGCCGGGAACCGTTCGGAGCGCGATGTTCAGACGATTCCACCCGTTGATCGTCACGACTGCCAGGGTGAGATCGGCGACTTCCTTCTCGTTGAAGACCTTGCGGACGCGCTCGTACACCTCGTCCGGGACGTGCCCTTCGCAGACGTTCGTGACAGCCTCGGTCCAGGCGAGCGCGGCGCGCTCGCGGTCCGAGTAATAAGGCGATTCCTCCCATGCATCGAGGCCGTAGAGCCGTTGCTCGGATTCGCCGGCCGCGCGAAGGTCCTTCCAGTGCATGTCGAGGCAGTAGGCGCATCCGTTGATCTGCGACGCCCGCAGAGCCACCAGATTGAGGAGCGGTTCGCCCAACCCGCTCTGCCCAAGGTACTTCCCTAGCCCCATCATCGCGTCGCGAATGCCAGGGCCCACGGCCGTGAAGTCGATTCTCGGTTTCATTGACACTCCTTATTCTGTCGGTAACAGCGCGTTCGATCCGTGCATCGGCCGTACCGAGACGGAAAGGGACGCTCATCCGCCCGAAAGCGGTAGACTACGCGCGCGAGGGATCCATGTATCGATTGATTGCTGTCGTGTCACTGGCCGCGACCCTGGGCGCCGCAACCGGACCATATCAAGTCGTCAAGCGCGCGCGTGTCGGCGGCGAAGGCGGCTGGGATTACATCTACGCTGATGCAGCCGGCCGGCGTTTGTATATTCCTCGCGGCGGCACGCCGCCGCGCCTGACGATCTACGACCTCGATACGCTTTCCCTCGTCGGCGAGATCGAAGGCGTCGGCGGCCAGGGCGCAGCCGTGGATCCGAAATCCGGTCATGGGTTCACGAGCAGCAAGCCGGTATCGATGTTCGATACCAAAACGATGAAGTTGATCAAGACGATCGAGGTCGGTGAGCGTACGCGTCCGGACGGCATCCTGTTCGATCCGTTCAACGAACGCGTCTACGTCTTCAGCCATCCGACGAAGGACGCCACCGTCATCGATGCGAAAGACGGGACCGTGGTCGGAACAATTGATCTCGGCGGCGTGCCCGAGCAGGCCGTCTCGGACGGCAAGGGCATGGTGTACGTCGTGATGCAGGACGCCGAAGGCAGCGTCACCGCCGTTGACGCCAAAACCATGAAAGCAACGGCGCACTATCCGTTCGGCGACAAAGGCGGATGCAACGGTCTCGCGATGGACGTGAAGAATCGCATTCTGTTCGCGGCGTGCGCCCGTTCCGGCGGTCCAGACGTGACGCCGCCGAAGCCGATGATGGTCATCATGCAGGCCGCCGACGGAAAGATCCTGACGACGCTGCCGCTCGCCGGTGGATCGGATGGCGCGACGTTCAATCCGGCGACCATGGAAGCGTTCAGCACGCACGGCAACGGCACGCTCACCATCGTCAAGGAAGTGAATCCGACGAGGTTCGAAGTCGAACAGAACCTCGACACGATGAACGGCGCGAGGACGATCGCGTTCGACCCGAAGACCAATCGTATCCTCACGATGAGCGACGAGCGTGGTCCTGCGCCTGCTCCACCGCCCGGCGGCGGTCGCGCGGGTCGAGGTCCAGCGATTCCGGGATCGTTCACAATCCTCGCAATCGCTCGCTGAAGACCGGTGCCTGCTTCTCCTGCCGCACAGCGCGTCAGAGCGCTGTTGAACGATCCGCCACGCGCCGGCTGGACGCGGCGGTCGTTTCTGAAGACGCTCTCGGTCGCCGCTGCACTACCCGTCCTCGCCGACGCGGAGACGCTGGCGCGCGCGCAACAGCGGGCTGGCGGCCGCATTCGAATCACCGACGTGAAGCTTCAGCGCTTGCGCGTCGAGAAGGATTGGGGCACGTACGAAGACTACGTCGGTGCGCGGCGTGGCGGCCGCACCGGTGGCGGCGCGATTGTCGAGATCTACACGGATCAAGGACTCGTCGGCATCGGTCCTGGAATCGCGCCGGCGGCGCTCGATCCGATCAAGTCGTACTTAACGGGCAAGGATCCGTTCGACGTCAATCGGCACGTGGCGATGCTCTATACGGGAGGCCGCGAAGGCGGATTGCGTATTCCTGGCGGACGGCCGACCGGTATCGAGATCGCGTTGTGGGACCTGATCGGAAAATCCGCGAACCAGCCACTCTACAAGCTCTGGGGAGGCACTCGCGATCGCATCGTCCCCTACTCGAGCATGTTCCGCCTTGGGCCGGCGTCCGAGCGAGCGGAGACCGCGCTGCGACTGAAGGGCCAGGGATGGAAAGCGATCAAGCTGAAATCGCACTACGCGACGATGAAGGAGGACGTGGCGCAGATCGAGGCGGTGCGCCGCGCCTGCGGTTCCGACTTCATCATCGCGACCGACGCAAACAAGGCTGGCTTTAGCGTGTCATTTCAAAATGCGCGTGGGGTGCCGTGGACATTCAAACGCGCGCTCGACACCGCAAAGGAATTCGAACGGCTGGACGTCTACTTCCTCGAGGAGCCGCTGCCGCGGTTCGACTTCGACCGTCTCGCCGAGCTGAATCGCCTGACATCAATCAACCTCGCCGGCGGCGAGGAACAGAACCCCGGCATCCACGAATTCCGGTGGCTGCTCGAGAAGGGCTGCTTCGACATCATCCAGCCCGAGATCGACACGCAGGGACCGGCCGTGCTGCAAAAGGTGGCGGTGATCGCGGAGTCGATGGAAAAAATGATCATGCCGCACCTGGGCGACGGTCGCCTCAGCACCGTGTGCGACATGCATCTCGTCACGACATGGCCTAACGCACCGTTGCTCGAAGTCGGCAACGAAGGACCGGAGGGCGCGTACGAGCACAGCTACGCCGTATTCGAGGAACCGATCGCCCTTACAAAGGACGGTTACTTCGATCTACCGCAGCGCCCCGGACTCGGCGTCGCGATCCGCAAGGACTTGTACGAGTCGACATAGCGAGTAGCGGGTAACGGGTTCAGGGTAGAGGGTTCTCGGGTTCGAACCCAAGGAACCCTGAACCCGCTACTACACCTGTAGCACGTCGCCAGGCTTCGCGACCATTTCGTAGAGCACCGGGTTCACGAAGAATCCGAGGAACAGTCGCGAAATCAGTCCGGCGACGATCACGATCGCGAATGGCCGTTGCGTATCGGATCCGATCCCGGTCGACATCGCCGCGGGCAGCAGGCCGAGACAGGCGACGAGCGCGGTCATCATGATCGGGCGCAGCCGCAAGAGCGCGGCTTCGCGCGTGGCAGTCCGGATATCCGCGTGCTCCAGCCGCAGCTTGTTGATGTAGGACACGAGAATGACCGCCGTCTCGACCGACACACCCATCAGCGCGAGCAGTCCGAGCACTGAACTGACGCTGAACGGCGTGTGACTGAGTTTCAGCGCGATCAGCGCGCCGACCGGCTCGGTGAGGACGACGCCGAGCAGTACCGTAACCGGGAACTTGAAATTGCCGTAGAGCGCGAAAAGAATCATGAAGATCAGTAGCGCCGCGAGCGGTCCGATGATCACCAGCTGCGACCGCGCTTCCAGATACTCGCTGTATTCTCCGCCCCACTGCATCGTGTAGCCCTGCGGCAGCGACACCGCCTTGCCCACCGCCTTCTGCGCATCGTTGACCGCGCGCGCCAGATCGCGCCCCTCGATGCTGAACTGCACGCCGATGTAGCGCGAGTTGTTCTCGCGATAAATGAACGATGCACCGTTGCCCTGGCGGATGGTCGCCAACTCGGAGATCGGCACGTGCTGCCCGGAAGGCGTCGGCACGAGCAGGTTCCCGATCTCGCGCGTGCTCGACCGGTACTCCGGCTTCATGCGGACCACGAGATCGAACAGCTGTTCGCCCTGAATCACCTGCGTCGCCGCTGACCCGCCGACGCCGCTCTCGATGATGTTCTCGACGTCGGAGACGTTGATCCCGTAGCGTGCGATCTTCTCGCGGTCGACGTCGACCTGGACGCTCGGCTGGCCCAGCTCGCGGACGACGGTCAGTTCCGTGAAGCCCGGCACCTGCGACAGTACGCGCTTCACCTGCATGGCCTTGTCTTCCAGCGTTTGCAGGTCCTGGCCGTAGATCTTCACGGCGAGCGCGCTCTTGAGTCCCGTGAGCGCTTCGTCGACGGCGTCCTCGGCGGGCTGCGTGAAATTGAAGATGACGCCCGGATACGCGCCGAGCTTCTGCTGGAGATCTTTCGTGAGATCCGCTTTCGTCCGGATCGAACCCTGCCGCCACGTCTTGTCCTTGTACGGCCGCAGGCCGACGTAGAACTCGCAGTTGAAAAATCCGGTCGGATCGGTGCCATCGTCGGGCCGACCTAACTCGGAGCCGACTTCGGTGACTTGCGGGTACGACATCAGCAGGGCGCGCACCTGTGGCGCGAACTTCGCCGCCTCCTCGAACGAGATCGTGTACGGCATCGTCGCGCGCACCCAGAGTGCGCCTTCGTCGAGGTGCGGCATGAACTCGCCGCCGATGAACGGGACCAGCAGCAGCGTGCCGCCGAAGATCAGGATCGATCCGAGCAGCGTCGACTTCGGATGGTCGAGACACCAGTCGAGTTTTCCAGCGTAGACGCGTTTCACCCATTCGTACGGGCGGTTGACGACTTCCTTGACGCCGCGCGTGAACCAGTACGACGCGAGCACCGGCACGAGCGTCAGGGTGAAGATCAGCGCGCCGAGCAGCGCATAGGACATCGTCTCGGCCATCGGGTGGAACAGCTTCCCCGACGGACCGCTGAGAGCGTAGATCGGCAGGTAGCCCGCGAGGATGACTGCAACCGAATAGAAGATCGGACGATCGACGTCGTGCGCCGCCGCGATGATCACGTCATGCAGCTTGTAGGGTTGCCCCTGACGGTCGGCCAGTTCGCGGTAGATGTTCTCCATCATCACGACGGTGCCGTCGATGATGATGCCGAAGTCGATCGCGCCGATCGACAGCAGGTTCGCCGGCACGCCGCGGGCGCCCAGCAAGATGAACGCGAACAGGAGGCCGAGCGGAATCGTCAGCGCAACGATGATCGCCGCCCGGACGCTGACGAGGAAGAAGATCAGCACGATCAGGACAAGCGTCATGCCGAGCAAGAGGTTGTGCTCGACGGTCTCGATGGTCAGGTCCACGAGGTCGCTGCGGTCGTAGAACGGCCGGATCTTGACGTCCGGAGGGAGGACGCCGTGGTTCAACTCCTCCGTCTTCTTCTCGACGCCGGCGAGTACGTTCTGGGTCTGCTCGCCGCGGCGCATCAGGATCACGCCTTCGACCGAATCGTCGTTCTTCTGGAACCCGAATTCGCCTAGACGAGGTGCATTGCCGATCGTCACGTCGCCGATGTCGCGGATGTGCACCGGCACGCCGTTGTTGCTCGACACGACGATGCTGCCGATGTCCTCCGTCTTGCTGACGAGACCGAGACCGCGGACGTAGAAGAACTGCGAGCCCTGCGAGTAGAAACCGCCGCCGGCGTTCGCGTTGTTGGCCGACAGCGCAGCCAGCACCTGGGGCAACGGCGTGTGATAGCTGTACAGCTTCGCCGGATCGAGCAGCACCTGGTACTGCATCACCGTCCCGCCGAAGCCCGAATCGTCGGCGACTCCCGGCACGGCGCGGTACGCGCGGCTGATCACCCAGTCGTCGAGCGTTTTCAGCTGCTGCGGCGTGCGGTCAGGGCTCTCGAGCACGTAGCGATACACGAGGCCCGACGGGCTGAACAGCGGTGAGAGCCCAGGCGTGACGCCGGTCGGCAGTTGCGCTTCGCCCATCCGCTCGAAGACGACCTGCCGTGCGAAGTAGTCGTCGGTGCCCTCGCTGAACGTCATGATGACGTCCGACAATCCGTAGAGCGAGATCGACCGCAGGTACTCCATGTGCGGCACGCCGTTCATCTCGACTTCGAGCGGCAGCGTCACGAGCCGCTCGACTTCCTCGGCGGCATGGCCGGGCCACTGCGTGATGATCTCCACCATCGGCGGCGACAGATCGGGGTAGGCGTCGACGGGCATGCGCTGGAACGCCAGCGCGCCCGTGATGACGACGAGCAGCGCGAACATCAGCACGAGGAAGCGCTGACGGAGCGCGAATTGAACGACGTGATGAATCATGGCGTGTCTGTCCGCGCCTACTGCTGCAGCGTGTTCTGGAACTGCAGGAACAGGCTGCCGTCACCGACGATGCGGTCGCCGCTCTGCAGGCCGGAAAGCACCTGCGTCCTGCCCGCCTGGCTGTCGCCAATCGTGATCGATCGCCGCGCAAACTGGCGATCGCCCGTCGCGATGTAGACGTACGGCATGTTCTGCGCGTCACGCAGCACCGCCGC
>Ga0126381_100007150_pt1 | contig 12400 bp, 15 predicted proteins | sample PanSoiMetPlot_28_FD_96465 | JGI IMG/M metagenome (GOLD analysis project Ga0126381, IMG submission 96465) | Tropical forest soil microbial communities from Panama - MetaG Plot_28 | ecosystem: Environmental > Terrestrial > Soil > Tropical forest > Bulk soil | place: Panama | collected 2016-02-17
GAGGCACAACGCTTGAAAAACTTCGAGGCACAACGCTTGAAAAACTTCGAGGCACAACGCTTGAAAAACTTCGAGGCACAACGCTTGAAAAACTTCGAGGCACAACGCTCGAAAAACTTCGAGGCACAACGCTTGAACGAGCAACGAGTAGAGAAGCTTTGGCTGACTTAGACATCCGTTGCGATCTGGTTCTTAAACCGGTAAAGTATGTCAGACGCAAAAATTCGGAACTTAGTAAAGCTCGCCAGCGATATATCTACGGTCTAGAAGATGAAACTCCTTAAATGTCCCGGATCTGGCGTCTCCAGACATCGTTCCATGCAGCCTGTGTACTAAATAGTGTCGACTTGACTCAGATAGAAACATCGATGGCAGGTGAGATCCCTGCTCCGGGGCACCTTATGACCAGCATCCCAGTCGCCGACGTACCGCTCAAAGAGCGGTATTACGTCTACCGCGGTGTAGTATTGCATCACCGGACAAGCGCAGCTCACTTTGATGATCTCTATTGGCAGATCAAAAACGGTGCTTTGCAAGTAACGATCGAAGAGAAAATGCTCGCTACCGAGAAAATCCCTCCCGGCAAAATCCTTGAGTAAATGTCCATCTCCCAATCAGGTGCGCCGGCGTTTCCGTTTAAGTGGTATTATCGGCCCGATATCGTCCGGTATCAGGATCCGGTGCCGGTGGTTCAGATTGCCGAACCGATTGAGCCTGTGCCTTTCGAGGCTATTCCGGGCATTTTGCAGGAGATCACTGATCGGCACTGGTCAGTCGTGCGGCAACTCTTGATTGAAGCGAAACTCAAAGCCGAGGCGCAGCTACGCTCCGACGAAGTGATCGCGAACCCGCAATTGTGCGCAACCTATGTAGGGTGGGTCAATTACGCCGATTACATCCTCGGGAACATGGAAGGATTGCGCGCCGGTATGCTCATTCAGTCTCATGACTAAGTTTGATTTGCAGTACGCCGTTCTGGACGAAGACGGTAACGTTGTGCCAGCAACTATGCTGGAATGGAGCACCTGGTCCCAAGCCAATCGGGTGCATCGCGTAATCGAGCAAACTTTTCTGGAGGGGAATATCAAGGTAAGCACCGTCTTTTTGGGATTGAATCATGGTTGGGAGCCTGGGAAACCGCACTGGTTTGAAACGATGATATTCGGCCCGGAAAACACTGATGAGATGGATTACTGCGAACGCTTTGCCACCCTCAAAGAAGCAAGAGCAGGACATCAAAGCGCAATCGTCTGGGCAAAAGAGAACGCCTCGAAGCCATCCGAATAACTCCGAGGCGCGCCCAAACATGAACCAACAATTCTAGACTCTCGACAAAGAGTTTCTATTGGTTTTGGGCGCAACGCAAGCATTTAGCGTACCATAATTATTGATTTCAGCGGCCTTTCGTGAGACAAGATGACTTCCAAGGACTGGTCGCCGTTTTCGACCTGGCAACGTTTCTTGTTTCCCACGTTAAAACATGGCCGAGGATACAAAACCTCAACCGCAGACAAACCAGGCACCGGTAGATATCGCCAATGCCCCCGAACCGGATCTGGACAAACTGCTCGCAGCAACTCCCCAATTGGCCGCTTTATTTGGGGAGGAAAAGAAATCGGGTAAGACTGAACCGACAAAGGAACCGGTTCAGAATGCAGTAGAAGCGCCGCCGGAACAGGAAGAGGAATCTCAACAGATTGAACTTCCTGAAGCATTGCCTCTGGAAGAACCGGAGCAACCGGCGGAAGAGTCGAAAGAAGAGGAACCAAAACCAGAGCACGATGCGATCCAGAAACGTATCGATGAGCTCACGGCTAAACGCAAAACCGCTGAGGAAAAAGCAGTCAGGCTTGAAAGTGAGGTCAATGATCTTAAAGCCAAGCTTGCCGCACCGCCGAGAGTTGTGCCTACGGCAACTTCGCCATTAGCTAATGTCAATAGTTTAGGGGAACTGCAAGAGCGTCATAAAAAGGCGCAACTGGCGCAGAGCTGGGCATCTCGGCATCTTATGGAAGGTGCTGAAATACCGAATGACGACGGCACGACGCAAATACTCAGTGCTCAACAAGTGCAGGAAATCTGGGCACGCGCACAGGAGATGCTCACCCAGCATATCCCCGCGCGCGTAAGTTACTTGAACGAAAAAGCAGCTTACGACAAGGAAGCCCAGGTCTTTTACCCGAACTTGTTTAAAGTGGGAAGCCGCGAGCAACTCGAATACAACACCTGGCTGCAAACCGTGCCGCAACTAGCCGTGTCTTCCGATGCCGCCTTAATCATGGGCGACTACATGGTGGGTCGGGCTATCCGTGAAGGCAAAAAGAAATCTCAAGCCAACGGTAAGGTGCAGGTTCCAAGTCTTTCGAAGTCCGCTCCCGCAGCAGCACCGAAAGTTCCGCAAGAGCGAGCGTTGTCCAGAACTGATTTGACTCAGATTGCTACAGATCCGCAAAGTGGTATGTTTGACAAGTTTGTTAGTCAATTAATCACTGACCATCGGGCTAAACGCTCAAAAGATTAATTGTAAGGAAACAAAAATCATGGCCGGTCTTCTTGAGCCTGCGCAGGTAGGTAAGCGTGAAGATTTCGCCGACGTGATCGCAATGGTGGACATGAAAGCCACTCCGTTCACGTCGAGTTGCCCGAAAGGTGCCGAACCAGCTAACACCATTATGGATTGGTTAATGGATGGATATGATGCACCGGTGTTAGGTGGGATTATAGATGGCGTTGATGTGCAGAGCAGCGACTATGTTAACCCAGCTAGTTTGCGTGCTAAAGGACACGGACGAGTGCAAAAGTTCCGCAAGGCGTTCTTCATCTCGGATTTTGCCCAGAACGTGTCGGACGTTGCCGGTGTAGGAAAACGCGGCGAGCAACAGCGCGCAGTTAAGAAAACGATCGTTGAGCTGAAACGCTCAATGGAAGCAACGTTTTGTTCTGACCAGGACAGCACCGCGGACAATGGCAGTACCGTAGCGTATCTAACGCGAGGGATGGGATCCTGGATCACCAATACTGCGCAGACCGATCTTCCGGTTCCGAGCACCTTCCTGACGCCAGCCGCTAGCATTATTAGCATGACGACTGCGACGATGTTGGAAGACGATGTCAACGGGATCATGGAGAGTTGTTACCAACAGACCGGGGAACCGAGCCAGTTTGATCTGATCTGCGGTACGGCGCTCAAAAAGCGGTTCTCGAGTTTTGCTGCATGGGTGCCGGCTGCAATAACGACGGTCCCGGTACGCCGGTTTAACCAGGACGCAACTGATCGCCAGATCATTAACACGGTCGACCTGTGGGAAGGAGACTTCGGACAGGTGAAACTGGTTTTGAGCCTGTTTCTGGCAGCAAACTCCGGTGTTGCAAATGTCCGAAATGGGCGCGGCTACCTGATTGACTGGGACGATATCGAGCTGCGCTACAACCGGCAACCGGCCTACAATGAAAATCCGAATTTAGGGGGTGGTCCGAGGGGCTATGTGGACGCAATTGCTGGTCTTTGCGTGTATAATCCGCTCGGTTTTTGCAAAATCGCACCTACTGCCTAAATGGCTGAAATTACCGGCTGGGAGCAATTCGCGGCTGACCTGGCGCGGGTTCACGGAGAAGGATTTGTGGCTGATTTTTGCAAATCCATCCTCGATGAACAGCGTGCGGAGGAGGAAATAACCTTCGCGCGTCAGCGCCGGATAGCTGCGGCATCGCAACGGCTTGAGGAATGCTGGTTTGATGGGTTAGGCGCATGCCATATGCGCCTTGATCCAGAGGTTTACTGGCATTGGATCCGTAAGGAAGGAAGAGGGATTTGGAACGACAAAAGCTTTGTTCGTGAATTCAAACGCGATAATAAGGATGTGATCGTCAAAGCCAAGTCGCGCAAGACGATGGTGGTGCGGCCATGAACCCTCCAGTTAGCACGCAAGCTGTTCTATTCGACGTCGCTCGAAGGACAGGCTTGGTGCCGACAGGCGACAATGCCAACATGGATCCGGACAAGGCGTATGAGTTGCTCGGATTCATGGATGACAGACTTCGAGAAGCCTGGGAAACCCACGATCTGGTTGAAACCCAGTTTATTGAGCAACGCGCGTTCGCGCCCGACTTCGATCCGAATGTTTGTTACCCGCTCGGCGGGATTGTCTGGGATCCGTGCTCGCAACAGTATTACCAGGCGCTTGCGCAAACAACCGGTGGACCGCTGACCAACGAAGCGATCTGGCAAACGACGACTTCGGTGAGTCCGCGCTGGATCCCCTGGTGGCAGGATGGCAAAACGCCGATCGGGACTTGTTACGGAGCGTGGACGAAGAATCCTTACGAAGATTCAAGCCGGATCCGGGTGCAGTTTTTCGTGTCGGCGCGTGGCCTCGAGTTTACCGCCACTTCCGAGGTGACGATCATCTGGCTGGTTTTCCGGATTCCGTATCCTGGAATCGGTCGCAGCGATTGGGATCCGAGCATCACCTATAACCGCGGCGACACGGCCATAGACGGCATGGATAGTTACATCTCGGCAATCGACGCTAACCTTGCCAAACAACCGAGCGTTTCGCCGGATCAGTGGACGCTCTTCCGGATTCCCTATCCGTTTTCGCGGTTTGTGACCCAGGCTGCCTTCGCGGACAGTTTGGTCGTCGAGGGACAGAACGAGAAAGCGCCAGGGGAGCTCGGCAAAGCTTACCAATATCTTCAGCAAGCAATCGATGCGCAGGATTTGCAGCAAGGACAACTCGAAACCTGGCAAGGCTACAGCGCATTAGCATAAGTTATGAGCACACAACCACCTCTAGTTTCGGCGACCGGCATATGGTACGCCTATTTCCCGGCCCAAACGCAAGCCGGCGACAATCAGTCGCATGTTCTGAATCTTTCGAGTCCGGAAAGTTTCGGCAACGTTTCGCTATTTGCGGAAGCTTTATCAGGCGTTTCGCTCACACACCGAGCGGTTGTAAACGTCGATTGCCATGCGAGCTGCGAGCACGAAGTCGCAATCGAGCGGACACTCGGAGTCCAGATCGATAAAGACCCGATGGGTTACATTGAGGCCGGCGCAATCCTTGAACGAGGCCAATCAATTTTCGTAGCTGGTTCCGGCAATGCAGCCTATCAAGGGATTCTTGATGAAGGTCAGATTATCCGCACGTTCGTACAGGCGCCAGGGGATCAGATCGCAGTGAAAGACGGGTATATTTCCGTCATGGCGCAACCAGTCTAAGGAGAACGTAATGCCTGGAAAATCTAAAGCTCAGAGACAGGCTGCTGGGATAGCGTTGGCAGTCAAACGAGGAGAACAGAAAGCCAAACCTGGAAGTCCTAGTGCAGAAATGGCGAAGTCAATGAGTGAGAAACAAATCAAGGATTTTACGAAGAAACCCCAAAAGAAAGGAAAGAAATGAGTAACACCGGAGTGCCTGGATCCGATCCGAAAGCAAAGAAAATCATGGTGCCGAAGATGGGTCCGAAGCCCAAAGCTGCGGGTGTAGTCAAAAGCCCAAAAGGCAGGAAGCGATGAAACATTTTTTATCCTGATTCTGTTCATGAGTTCGTGGTGTTCCCATGCCAAACCTCCTCCGCACCCGGAGCACCCGGAGCATCCCGAACATCCGGAGCATCCCGAACAACCCGGAAACGTCGTTCTAACGCCTGATGCAATCACGGGAATGAATCTTAACGCTGGCGAACTCTTAACCTTAGCCAGAACGCTTCCGCCGAACTCGCAGAAGTTACTTACCAAATCTTTGGCGCCTGACGCCGGAGTGTCTCTCTCGATTCCGGCTATAACGGGATTTACTCAGATGCAGCTTCTGAGCGCCATTATTTCGGATTCACTCGATAAGCATCAAATCGGTGCGCTTGCGCAGGCTTTCGGGAGTTCGAGCAATGCGGGTCCAACCAGTTACAAGAGTAGTGGCGTTGCCATCGGCGTAAGCCGGCCGCTAGGCAAATCGATTATCTACGGATTTTCCACCGGATACGTGCATACCTGGAATAGTTCGTTTTCTCTCTCTTCAGGTTTTGGCGGGATCTATGGCGCATTTTACCGAGGTGGATTTTACTTTTATGAAGCCCTCTTCGGAGCAGGCGAAACCTATAGCTCAAAGCGTTCTTCGTCCCGCGGATCGGCTCAAGGCGAGGGAACAGGATTCCTGTTCGGTAATTCGTCGAGCGCCGGCTACAATTGCAAATTTGGACCGTTCTCGAGTGGTCCCTTCGCTTCACTCAACTATTCCCTAAGCTCAAATAGCGGGTTTACCGAGCATGGCAATGTAGCCGCTCCGCTAAGAGTCGAGTCTGCCACGACACAATCGATTGCCTCGCAAATCGGGCTGAAAAATGTGCTCGACGTAAAGCGCGCCACCCTGAATGCGAACGTTTCGTGGAAGCACGAGTACGCCAAGTCCGCGGTGCCGAACGTCGTTTCCATCGTTGGTTTGCCGGCGAGTTCAATCACGGTATTCGGGCCTGACACCAATCATGATTCCCTCTGCGTTGACGGTGGGATCAGTGTTCCGCTCTCGGACCGAGTCTCGGTAGGCGTCAGTTACAATGGCGAATTTTTACGCAGAAACTTCAAATCAAATGCGGTAATCGCCTCAGTCAAAATTGGTTTATGAGCGAACTCAACGAGATCGATTCGGTTGCCGGCGTCACGATCTACTCCGTCGAAGGCGATCCGAAAACCTTCGTTTATAAGGCCGGGATGGCTATCGATGCTGATGGCGCGCCGAATTGTTACGCTCCGAATAATGGCGGAATAGACTACACGGCAAACGGGGGCGATGACGACGGAGGCGATTGGTGGGGAGGCCCCATCGATGCAGAGGGATACCCGATCAAGCAAAAGATATTCGATCCGTTCCCTGGCTATTACGTGTCAGCCACCGCGCATTTTAATCCGGCGTACACCGAGGATTCGCCGTACCGTTACATCGACAGCAATTCCATCCCATTCATCGTATTGCCCGGGAAACACAATTGCGGCGCCAAGCTCGGTGATGTCGCTCTGGTCTATAACGAAAAAACCGGCGACAATTGTTACGCGATCTATGGGGATGTCGGACCCTCGAGCAAAATCGGCGAAGCCTCGATGCGGCTCGCGCAAGCCTTGAAGATCGACGATAGCCCGAAAGCTGGCGGCACTGAATCGAAGATCGTCGTTTACCTCGTCTTTCCTGGGTCCGTAGGAAAGTGGGAAACGCCGAAGAAATGGTTTTCGCACGCGAATCATTTGACCAAGGCTTGGGGCGGACTTTCGCGATTAAAGGAGATCGCAAAACAACTTTGATATGGCACGCTGGCGCGGAACCGGAACACTGGATGAGCAACTCGTCTCGACGGGTGACCAGATGTTTATCGGCATGGATATGCGCGCGCAGGATCCAGTCACGATGCGCCCGGGATTCTATCGCGAGGGCTACAATTGCCGATGCGATCCTGGAGGTTTGACCACACGGCTTGGCAGTCTTACTCCGGGAGCCCTCAATGCCGTCGACTACAACGAGATTTTCGGGACTGGTCTTTTTAGTAATCCAAACGGCCTGGAATGGTTGGCAGTCGCAGTTTCTTCCGGAGTCTGGTTCGTGCGCGACGGTGAATATCCGCGCTTTCTTCCACTTAACGAAACGATCAATTATCCCGTCGAGTTCAGTCAGTGCTTCGATATCTTTTTCATGTGGCGCGGCCCGGACATCGCTCCGCTTCTCTGGCGCGGCGATTGGAGCGTTTACTGGGAAACTTTCCCGCCGCCGATTGCTACCAGCGGACGTTCGACGGTGCCGAACGCTTACTACGCTGAGAATGCTTCCAATCGGATGCTAGTTCCCTATGGCAAAGATCGCGTTGCTGTTAGCGACATAGCCGACTACACCAGCTACGATTGGACGATAAACGATTTTCAGATCAACCAGGGTGAATCCGATGACCTGGTGCGGATCTTTCCCTGGCAACAGGAAACCATTTTTTGTTTCAAAAGACACAGCATCTATCGTGTCACGGGTTTCGCCGGCGATTTGACCCAGGCAACACTGACAAGGCTCCCGGGTACTATCGGATTGGTAGGTCGTCACGCAGCCTGTCAGGTTTCAGGCACGATCTTTTTCATGAGTCAAAGCGGTGTTTTCACGATCGAGCAGGCACTCGTCAATACGCCGGTGCCGAGCGAGTTCCCCGTCTCGGAACCCATCAAACCGGTCATCGACGCCATCAACTGGAACGCATCCAACCTGATCCGGTGCGAGTATCGGCGTGACCGGATCTATTTTGCGGTGCCGCTCAAGGACGCAGTGCGCAACAACGTCGTGCTTGTTTACAACATCGTAACTCAGGCTTGGGAATCGATTGACAGTTGGGGTGACCCTGATTTCCGGATCGATGACATTATCAAGATGGATTACAACGGCGAAAGACGCCTTTACGCCATAGATCGAATCAAAGGCCTGATCTTGCTCATTGAACAGGGGAAAACCGATTTGATGGGTTCGGATGCTGATCACGAGTACCAGATTGAGCTCGATATCATGACTCGTGGCTATGCCGGTCCCGGGCCGCGTAGTTTCTTCAGACGTTTCGAGTTAGACGTTGCCACCTGGCATCCTCAATTGACGGTGACCTGTTATCCAGATAGCGGAAACGGCAAAGTACTCGTTAAGGACAAGACGAGGGATCGCACCAAGTACGAGGTGTACGGCAAACCGCGATGGAATCCGCTGAACTCCAACGATGATCATATGAGTCCGAAACGCCAGGATTACAGTACCGGTTTGCCGATCATTATTGGATACAACGGCGTGATGATCGAGAAAAAGGAGGAGGGTACCGAACGCTATCCGGTAAATCTCAAGGCGCGCTATATCCAGCTGAAGATCTCCAATCACCAGGGATTCATCAATATCCGCACAATTAGTCCGGACGCTTACGAAGATGAACGGAGCCCTCGTCCTCAAACATAGGAAAAAATAATGGGCGATCTCATTGTAAAACGGTCATACACGCTCGGTCCCGAGGACATCCTGACCGTTGACAAGATAAATCTCATGGCGACGCCCATCGTTGAGCTAGCCTTGAGCGATCCTGTCAACGACCAGAATTTCCTTCGAAACGGCAATTTTTACTCGAGTTTCTGGACGACGCCAGCCGGCAAAAGTTGCCCTGTAAACGTCTGGACTGGCAACGCGAATTACTGGTTGGTGCGGCCGCAGGGTGCCGCGGTGACTACGCTGCGTTCCTCGACCGTGCCGGATCAGTTCAGCCTTTTCAGCCACGAGATTCAAGGTGCCGTAAGTGTCAGCACGTGTGAAATCGCCCAACAGATCAACGGCGATCTCTCGGCGACAATGCGCCGCAAATGCACCTTTAGCGGTTATCTCTATAACGTGACCGGCTTAACGATGTCGCCGAATCTGAAGATCTACACGTGCGACGCATTTAATAATTTCAATACGGTAACGCTCCGATTGACGGTAAACCTGCAGACGGTTCCTAATGCAACCTGGATTTTCTGCACGGCAACGGTCGATCTTTCAAGTGCGACTACTGTACCTAACGTTGCCAATGGACTTTTGGTATCCGTCGAGTTGCCTTCCGGTTCGATCAACGATCCATCGAAAAACGTCTTGTTTTCGAGGCTCAAATTTCAGATTGGCGAGATCGCGACCGAGTTCGTCGATGATACCTCGCTCTTTGTAACCGCGCCTAGCGTCGATTCGACGATGCTTCAAGATGGCTGCATCGCGCGACCGTCGCTTTTCCTTCCGAATGTAGTGCCAGTTGGAGCGTACCAGTCCCAGTCAATTCGAAGTGGCGATATCGGAGTTGGGCAAGTTAAGGCGATAAACCTGGATCCAGGGATCTCGACCACGACCTCAGCCGGTTTTACCGTGCCGGCGATCAATTCCAATGTCGCAATCACGATGACGAGCGTGACTGGGATTTCGGCTGGGTTGCTTCTGTCGATCGCTGGAGCTGGAAGTTATGCGACGGTGAGCCTGGCCGGCAACGTCGTCACGGCAACGAACACGGGGGCTGCTGGCAACGCTGCGGCTGGGACAGTCATAAACAGCGGTGCTGCTGTCACGACGAGTGGCAACGCTGTCATCGGTGGACTTGGCTATACGCCTATCAACAAGGCCGGCGATACTGCTGTAGGGATCATCGATCACGCGGTCGATACCGTTGTCGGTGCCGGATCGGCTGCGGGTTCCGGTGTGATTATTGAAGGGACCGAAGCGAACAAGGCGAACGACGGATATTTCCCGGCAATCGGCTTTAAACGCGGCACGACTGGTAACACGCGCGCAGTCGGACTCGCAGTTGATGGGCGCCTTAAAACGGTCGACCAGGCCAATGTCGTTGGTTATCTCTTGGATAGCGTTCACCAGGTCGACACGGCTTCGATCCAGGATAAAGCAGTCACCTTGGCGAAACTCGCAGATTCCCTCGTCAGCCTGCTCATTCCTCCCGGACTGATTCATGTCTTTGCCGGTCCAAACATCCCATCAGGCTGGTTGGTCTGTGATGGCACACAGTACCTGCAAAGCCAGTACCCTGCTCTTTACAGTGCGATTGGAAGCTATTATGGCGCAGGTGGTTCGGGTGCAAGCGCATGGTTCAACGTTCCAGATCTCCGAGGCCGTAGTCCAATTGGGTATGTAAATACCGCTGTTGGCGGGATAACCGCCAGAACCTTCGGATCGCTGGGTGGCGCAGAAACGCATGTTCTGACTATTGGCGAATTGCCAGCCCACAATCACCCGGCAACAGATTCCGGCCATACCCACCCGATGATAGACAACCACTATCATACCTACGTGAATCCAGTCGGAGGCTCAGTTGGGCTGCAAGGTGGCGCAGGCAGTTATTATAGTCCGGTAGGGACTGCCAATACGACTACTACGCAAGGTCAGTTGGCAGTCGGTAGCGGCACTGCGAATATCAGTATTCAGTCAGCCGGATCAGGCACAGCGCACACGATAATGCAGCCGTTCACGGTTATGTATTTTATAATAAAGACCTGATGGATGTCGGAGAAATTGCCAAAGCGTGGTACGAAAAAAGCGAACCGGAAGGTGCTCTGGCGCAATCTATTCTACGCGCATTTTTTACTGGGGTGCTTATCAAGCGTCCTGATTTTCTGCTCATCGCGTATCCGGTTAAAACCGATGGGCACTTTATCCTCCCGGGCAAACCATGGAACTGCTGGTGGCTGGATTTCTTTACCGGGCCGATGGAAGCCGAAGACCTTATTAACCAGGCACCCTATCCGCTCGAATATTTCGCATTCAAACGAAGGAGAAAGATTAAAATCATAGCCTGGAAGAGGCTAGAGAGAAAGGACGACAATGGGCGGTGCGCCGTCAGTACAAGCTCCGAAACCACCTGATCCAGGTCAGCAATATCAATCTGCGCTTTCGGCTTATGTGCGGAACGCTCCTGCGTTGTACTCCGAGGAATCGACCTATCAGCCTCTCTATAACCAGATGCAGCAGGGCATCATGGGATCGAATATCCAATACTATAGCCAGGCACTGGCGAACCAATTGCCTGTTTTGCAGGGGGCAATGGAAACAAGCCAGAATCTTGCGCTTGCGCAGGCAAAGGCTCAATATGAACAGACCGCTCCGGAAATCAGCCAGGCTGCATTAGCTGCCAGTCCTGCCCTTCAACAGCTTTATGGATACGGCCAGGCACAGCTTGGGGCGACTGCTGATCCGACATTGCAAGGGGTCATGGCAGGTGTACAGCAGGAACTCCCAGGCCAAGTCGGATCACTTTATAATCTGGCAGCACAAGCTCGCGGTAGCTTGCAACCGGTAAATGAACAGTTGCAAAACCTTTACGGTCAACTTGGAACCGCGACCGCCCAGGGAGTAGGCGATATCCGCGGAGTTGCCGGCGCAGCAGCAGCCGATACTCGAAGCCCACTGTGGCAAGCTACAGCGGCTAATGTTCAGCAAAACCTGGGGCAACTTGATCCTAATACTCAGCAACTTGCCGATCTCGCCAGGCAACAATTGGCACTCGGAGGTCAAGTTAGTCCTGATCAGATGGCTGACGCTATCCAAGCTGCGCGTGCCGGATATTCTGCTCGAGGAATGCTGGGTGCGAGCGGTTCAATTGCGGCCGAAGTTTTGGGTCGCCAGAACATCCAGCAACAGCTTCTTGGGCAACGCGAGCAATTCGCTTCCGGCGTCAGCGGTCTCGTGCAGCAGCAACTCGCTAACCGCCAGGCGGCTGCGATGGGCATGAGTCAGGCTGATATCGCTGCGACACAGGCCAATCAGCAACTTCCCGGCCAATTGTACGGTTCCGCAGGGCAGCTCGGCCACGCTGGGCTCCAGGCGCAGGGTGTACTTCAGGCGCAGAGAGCTGCGAACATTCAGAATGCCCAGCAGCAGCA
>Ga0126381_100007151_pt1 | contig 12400 bp, 16 predicted proteins | sample PanSoiMetPlot_28_FD_96465 | JGI IMG/M metagenome (GOLD analysis project Ga0126381, IMG submission 96465) | Tropical forest soil microbial communities from Panama - MetaG Plot_28 | ecosystem: Environmental > Terrestrial > Soil > Tropical forest > Bulk soil | place: Panama | collected 2016-02-17
AAAGTGTCCGTTCCATCACTCCCAAACTGCGTGCTGCCGCCGCAATGCTCTGGCCTGACTCCGCCAGCCGCACTGCTTCCTGCTTGAACTCAAGCGTGTACCTGCCTCGTTTCCCGTTCCTCACCTTCCGTCCCTTTCGCTATTACAGCACCTTGCTAAGGGATACGTTTTGCGCGGGCAAGGTCAATCGATTCCGATTGTGGGAAGTTGGTTCCACAATCCGGCATAATTTCCGGTTTGCCGGTCATTCGGGACTATGCTGAAAGTGCTCCAGGGTGTAAGCGGTCGGGGTAAGGTCTTCATTTTGACTGCTCCCGAAACAGCGAGCTAGGAAAATAGCATTGGATGTTGCAGATAAAGTCGTCATAGTAACGGGCGGTGGCGGGTCAGGCTGCGGCAGGGCGATAGCTACTGCATTCGCTGAACGCGGTGCTGCCGTTATCGTGTCCGATATCAACGAAGACGGCGGCTTGGAAACGGTCCGCTTTATTGAACAGCGTGGCGGCCGGGCCGCGTTCTTTACCGCGGATGTGCGAAGCGATCCAGAAGTCAGGAACCTAATCGAATTTGCAGAATCGAAGTTTGGTCGTCTCTCCGTACTTGTCAACAACGCCTCATCACCCCACCCTGAGAGTGAAGGGCTAGCTGGCTGGATCGGGTCACTTCAAACGGACCTCATCGGCACAATATGCGCTGTCCGATGGGCTATTGAAGCAATGCGTCGAGTTGGTGGAGGTTCGATCGTAAACATCTCTTCGATCTCGGCGCTCTGGCACGGCCGGAAAACGCCTGGAGGCTTTCCAGGCTATGACGTTGCGAAACTTGGCGTAATCCGGCTGACAACCGGACTAGTCAAGCAAGCTGAGAAAGACGGCATCCGTGTGAACTGCCTGGCGCCCGGTTGGGTCGCAACGGACGGGCCAAGACAGTACTGGGAATCGCTCACGCCCGCAGAACGGAAAGAGCGCGGAGTGCCGTCAAAGCTGCTGGCAACACGGGATGTTGCAGAGATGGTTGTTCGCTTGGCGTCGGACCCGTCGTTGAACGGGCGTGTCGTCTTGTGGTGGTCAGAAGACCCACCTCGCCTTATTGAGTGGGGAGATCGCGGATATCGTCATGCCATCGAATTTCCCCTGATTCAGTGAATGCCGTTTGAGACTCAACAAAACTCACCGAATGTGCGGCATGTGGCAATTGCAGTATGCAACTCCTGGATTGTCTGTAAACCGGAAATTACGCTAACCGTCGTTCTGTGGGCCGTCTCTGCCCCCAGCTGCTGCTCGTCCCCTAGCGCGGCTGATCGCCAACACGATGAGACAATCCGGTGACAAAGAAATGACGACGTCGAGCTTCTAGGAAAAGTAAGCTAAGCGGAAGCGAAAATGTTGATCTCCGGAGGTATGGATGAAATCATTTCGCAAGATCTTCGCAGGAGATCTGGATTCCGTCTCTCTCAAGAGCGAGATGGAGGCTTACGGATACGTCTTCATCCGAGACCTGATGCCGAAAGGGGACCTGGAGCAGCTCCTCAGCGATATGATCGGCATTGCATCGGACGAGGGCTGGATCATCGAGGGGTCCGCGCCATCGGACCGCATCGTGAATCCCGCCATGGCGTGCTTCGATCCGGATCCTAAATATAAGCAGGCCGCAAATCGCGCGTTCCGCTTGGAACGGCTCCACGCGTTGACGCATCACCCGGTATTGTCCGATGTGATGAAACGACTTGTGGGGCCGCACCTTTTGGTTCATCCCAAGCCTATTGCACGGATGATTTTCCCCAACTACGAGGCCGCCCTTTTCCATGCGCATCAGGACCACTCGGGAATTGCAGGAAGCCCCAATAGTTATACAGCGTGGATGCCGCTGCATGATTGCCTGCAGGGACAGGGGACGCTCGAGGTCAAGGAAGGGTCGCACCTTTTTGGACTTCAATGCACTGATGGATACATCAGTCCGGAAACAGCCCAGGGAGGCGATTGGGTAGGCGGGCGGATCAATGCAGGAGATGTGGTTATCTTTCACAGCTTGACAGTGCACCGCTCCACGCTGAGTACCTCCAGCAAGCTCCGTTGTTCGGTGGATTGCCGGTTTCAAAGCTATGACGAAGCCGTCTCGCCGCTGGAGATCGTGTTTCCCAACCGGGCTAAAGGCGGACGAACCTGGGAAGCCACCTATGCAGACTGGACGCATGACGATTTGAAGTACTATTGGCGCGATTTGCCTTTGCGTCTCAAGCCCTCGGTGGCCGAGCTAGCCGCGCAGGCCGAGAAGGCTGACAGTCTCCAAGAGCGACTTCGCTGCACGTCGATCGTGGAACTGATTGAACGAGAGATTCCCATCCTGGTGCACTGAGCGGACCTCGACGAGCAACTTCTTGACCATCACGTTTTTGCGCTGGCGAGCACGGTCATTCATCCAGCATAACCAGCGTCCGAAAGCCTGCCTTCGGATTCGTAATTCCCGGTTTGTCGGCGAGCCGGAAGTTTCGACCCCGCAATTTCGGTAATGTGGCAAAGGTGCCGTTCAGTGCTCGGAAGCTAGTGGACGAATGCCTTCCACAGCAGGACCACGGCAACGACGATAGCGCCGAACAGGTAAACCCAAGCGCGGCCATTCATCAGCTTCTCGTTGTAGGGCATGCAGTTCCTCTGCGGGCATTGTAGCCTCCACGACATTCATCGAATGCCAATTGTTTCCGTTGTCGGCTAACCGGAACTTTGACGAATCTTCGCCGCAATTTCCGGTTTGTCGGTAATACGTCCAGAATGCGGCTTCAACTTATGGCGTACAATCCACGCGAGACGAGTGGCCTAAGGTGCGTATTCGGGTATCTCGATCGTCTCTTACCAGACAGCTCCTCTTTACGCTGCTTGTTTCGATTACCTGTGGGTCGCTCGTTATCGTCCATGCGGGACTGCGTGGCCGCGGAAAGTACTCCGGCGTCTTCCAGCAGACTCCCGCTATTGGAGCGACCAACGGTTTCTTGCGACCGTGCTGCACGAGTTGGCGCATGTCCGCCGGTGCGACAGCCTGAGTTCACTTCTCGGCTTTTTGTGTTGTTCCGTGTTCTGGTTCAACCCTCTCGTTTGGCTCTGTGCTCGAAAGCTGAGATTCGAAGCGGAGGCGGCGGCAGACGACCTCGTTCTTTCGGCTGGCGTTCGCGCTTCTGATTACGCCGCCGTTTTGCTCAGTTCCATTTCGGTGAGTTTCGGGGGGAGGACACAAAGCCTTCCGGCGGTCTGCCGAATGGAAAAATTGGGCATCGAGAAAAGGATCTGCGCGCTGCTCGACGTTTCCGTTAATCGTGCGGTAGTCACTCAAGGGTGGATTGTTCGAGCGATTCTTGTAGGGCTCTGCTCGCGATCAGCCTATGCGTGCTTCGACCGGAGTTCGCTGCAGCGCAACCCCGACTGGCAGGGTCCATTTTCACCGCACCAGCAAAGGCAGGTGATCCTGGCAGCAATTCCCCCGGCGCAAGATCGACGAGTTCATTCCCAGGAAAGCGGCGAGACGTCGGGGCCAGGAGCGCCGATCTGGCGCCATTAGCTTCGTCCTCCACGCCACCCTCCGGCGAGCACCAAATGACGCGGAGTCCCGACCTGGTAAACACGCAAGCTGTTAGCGAGGTCCATCGTGGAGTATCAGCTGATCTGCTTCCTGAAGGTGCAGCTTCCAGCGCAACTCCACACGCCGCCAAACCCCCTGACGTACGGTCCGCTGACTCAATAGAGCGAGGGCAAGAACACCGTTCGGTTCAATAAAGAGCACTGGCGCAACGCAGCGTGCAGAAACCGTCTTTTGCCACGTAGCAATAGGTCTGTTCACGCGCGATTAGAGGAGGATTGAGAATGCGTATCTACTCCCGCAAATCACGTTTCACGGCTGCTGCCTGGCTCTGTTTGTCATCGACGATTCTGGTGGCTACTTCCTTAGTTGCCACTGCGGACGAAGTCGATCGGTATGTGGAAGTAAGCATGAGAAGGCAGCATATCCCAGGCCTTTCTCTTGTGGTTCTGCGCGATGGTCGGGTTGTGAAGGCCAAAGGCTACGGATTTTCAAGTGTGGAGCTGAAAGTACCGGCCACACCCGATACTGTGTACGAACTCGCCTCGACAACAAAGCCATTCCTAGCCACTGCGATCATGTTGCTCGTGCAAGAAGGAAAACTGAATACTTCCTCCGCTTCGCTCCGCTGCGGATTAGGAATAGCTTCTTAGGGCGTCTAAGTGATCACGAATCAGACGGCTGCGTTTCTCCAGATGGGTTCAAAGTGCTAGTGAGATGGCCATTGAAAACTCATGCAGTCATCTGTGCAGGTTTCTTGCTTCTGATACCGATTACGGCGGTTTCACAGGCGAAGCCAGTTGACCGCACGACAGTGAGCAACGGGAAGAGTCTACATTTCCGCATTTTGGAAGGCCGTAAGGATGACGTTTTCTTTTTCGAGTCCGGCGGTGGGAACGACCCTATGCTTGAGGTCGGAGGGATCGCTCAAAGCGATTCCCGCCTGAGTCAGATGGTGCTTGATCTAGCAATAAATCACGCGGAACTTGCTCAACAACCGCTCTATAACTCGACCTCTCGAGAGGGACCCAATGTTTGGCGACTTGCCCTTCAAAACCAGCCCCCGGAGGGAACCAGGCCATTGAGGCGGAGATACGTGACTAGATTGCCGTAATGCAAGGCATCGTGATTGCCGACTTGCGTCAAGACGAACATCTCGTTCGTTTTGACGCCAAAAAAGTCTGCTGGATCATTGAGATGCTGATCGGTGAACCCGGCGTACACGTCATCGCAGTAATCGAATGAGCCTTTGAGGTAGGCTGTGATTTCAGCCTTTGAGCCTTTCCCGGCACTCATGACGGGTGTCGCTTGGCCCTTGGCGTTTGAACACAGCGTGACGGATATATCCGCCACATGAGTCAGGATTTCGGCAAATGAGCGAACATCCTTCGTCGGCCGATAGCTATACCTGGACTCAGGCATTGCGTCCGCCGACTTCATGATCTTGTCCTCCATATTGCGGCGAAAAATGGACAACGTCTTTGTCAGCGGATTCGCCGATGAGGTCGGGTTGGGCAGGCTCGACGAGACTTGAGCATTCGCCAAGGAAGCCACGAGCGAAAAAGCTACCATCGTACAAACCAAGTTCTTCAGAAACCACTGCATTCAAAGTCCTCCTGTTAGCTTCCAGTCGGGGCTATGAGCGCTTTTGTAGACACGAGCGATCAACGGTGCCCATAGCTGAGCACTCGCATAAGTTCCCATCCATCCGGAGTCTGTCTCCAGACATTTGCGAAGCCAGGGCTAGCATCGAGCTGTTCAGAGCCATCGGGATGCTTTTCGTAGAAACGGTGAGTTCCGATCTCCATGGCTCCATAGCCGGGAACCGGGAAGATCTGAAGACTCTGCTCATCGAGGGTTCTGTGGTACTTAGTCTGCTCAGCGCAACGTTGCTTGAGGCTATTTACGATTGAATCGTGGCCTGTAACCCCGGTAGTGTCGTGATAAAACTCCAAGTCTGCGCTAAGGGACCGGCCGAATTGGACGATGTTGCAGGTGTTGTAAGCGTCGAACAATTGCCGGTCTGCCGCCAATATCTGATCATGCAACCCGCTAGCAGGAGTACCTAGGGAAACCTCGCCGAACCGCGCCTGATTGCTAAGTTCCTCCGACAGCGCGAGTGTGTCTTTGGATTCCGTATTGCTGAGCACAACTACTGCGATGCGTTTCTCCGGATAGTAGCGGAAATCGGCTACAAAGCCCTGGATACCCCCCGTGTGGCTTATGACGCGTTCGCCTTGATCCTGCTGAACCACGACACCGAGACCGAAGTTACCCATCCCCGGGGTGGTCATCTTGCGCAGTGAACCGGGACTCAGCAGTTTGCCTCCATAGAGACCCTGCTCCCAGCGCACTAGGTCGCCTGTAGTGGAGTACATGTCACCAGCCGCAAATGGAATCCGCATGTCAACGAACTCGGAGTGAACGAGCTTCCCGGCCTCCAGTCGATAACCCGAGGCGAGGTCATCGATAAGCCCTGTACCGTTGTCAACGCCCGTATCCCGCATTCCGAGCGGGTCGAAGATTCGCTTTTGAAGGAAAGTAGCGTACGGCTCCCCTGAAGCTTTTTCCACGACCATACCCAGCAGGATGTATCCCGAGCTCGAGTACCTAGCCTGCGTGCCTGGCGGAAACAGAAGCGGCTGGTTCCGAAAACGCTCCACAATCTCCGCCGGCGTGCCGCCCCTCGTCAGCGCCGCCTGATCAGGGGGCAGGTCTGTGATGCTGACAATACCCGAGGTGTGGTTGAGCAGATTGAGCAGGGTGATGCTCTTCCAAGATTCGGGCGAACTGTCGATGTATTTCGACACCGGGTCATCTAGATGCAGCTTGCCCTGATCTGCGAGCATCAGAATGCTCGCAGCGGTAAACTGTTTCGTGATCGAGGCGATGTGAAATCTCGTCGATGCCGAGTTGGGGATGTGCCATTCAAGGTTCGCGGAACCAAAGCTACGCTGGGCCACGACTTGACCGTCGCGGGTAATCAGGATGCTTCCCATAAAATGATCGCGCAACGAAGTGGGCAGCCGGGCGACATTGATTGCTACCTTCGCGGTAGGATCAGGCGGCAGACCCGTGGCCGTACCGCGGAGGTGATCGCCTTCGAGATTGAGGTTGAACTGGACAGTCGTTCCCCGAACATGGAGGCCGAACGTGAGTACACCGTCCTTGAAAAGTCCGTCGGATAGGGGCGTCTGCTTCTCCTCATTCTGACCCGCACTGCCGGTGACTTGCGTGCCATTTTGCTGGAGGATCAAAAACGCAGTATCGTGCTGCATGGCGCCGTTTGGCCCTGGAACGTCAAAACTGCCTTGCCAGCGGCCACTGACGTTTTGTTGAGCGTGCATAGAGACGGCTGCAAAAAAAAGGACAAGCGAGAACAGATGGCGATGGAATGTCATAATGGGCCTCTATCTGCACGAACGGCGCCCCATCGCGCTTGGTAAACAGCCAGGCGGGTTGATTAACGAAACTTCCGTGAAACCTGCACAAGGAACAGCGTCGCCGTGATGGCAGCGGAAGCCAAAACCGTAAGCAAAGTTTCGCTGAGCCAGCCAAACCAAGTTGTCCTTATCAGGAACGCAAAAACGTACAGCGCGGCTAGAAGGGTGCTTACCTGCGGGTTGAAGCCGTTGTTGCGGGGACGCCTCGTGACACGGAACTGTAATCGCGACCAGACCTGTGCGGAGGTTGGGATGTCGTGTGGCGGATCTACTTTATCGAAATGCTCAAACGCTCGGCGCATCTGTTGTTGCAACTCATCTCTCATAGTTCACCTCGTTGCGAGTGAAGCAGTGCTCGCGCTTCCCGCTTTGCGCGAAGAAGCAGAACGCGAACACTCATGATGTTTAAACCTGTTGCGGCCGCGATCTCACGGTGTGTCATTTCTTCCATATAGGCGAGCCACAACAATTGGCGTGCTCTTGGTTTCAAGCGGTACAGTATGCGTGCTGCGTCCAAGTCTCTCTCGGGATGAGTCTCTATAACCGGCTCATCTTCGTCTGTAAACGAAACGTTCTCGCTGCTGAAAAGAAGGTGCTCACCGCTCCTCCACCGGTCATGCATAAGATTCGTGGCTATGCGAAACAAATATGGCCTGGCATCCTGAAGCTTCATCTCTGATCTTCCGCTTCGGAGCAGGCGGAAGTAACAGTCCTGCAGCAGGTCATCAGCGACGTCTGCCCTTCCGCACACGCGGGCAATATATCGCCACAGCTGCTTCGCCGTCGCCTCATACAGTGCACTGAAGGCCTGTTCGTCCACAAGGCCGCCAGTCTACTCGCGGCTGCTTGGCAGCAGACCGGATCGTCGATGCAGTGCCAGCGAGACCATCGCCGAGGCACCAAAAGCAGTCGCCAAGATCAATGCGCCTAGGCCAAAAGGCAACAGATCTTCATTCTCATAAAACACAAAATGGCAAAGCAGCATTCCGATTCCGAGTACGCCAAATGTAACCGCAGTCTGGGCCGTACGTATGATGCTGCGCCAGGCTTCTTTCGGATTGGGTTCCAGAGACCGCAGGAATTCCCGGCCAGGCTCTGAGGCAAGGAAGGTCTGCAGACTCTCCGGCGAGCTAATTCGCGACAGAAGACGATCCTGTGCAACCGCCTGCCCTCGGGCGAGTAAATATTGGCGAACCACGCTGAAAATAAGCCAAGCCGCCCACGCCCCCGCCGAAAACACCGCCGCGATTGCAAATTGTTGTTTATCCAACGGATATCCCCCTGTTAACTACAACGCTAGAGGAGATCAAAAGTAAACAACATTTCGAAAGAGATAGGCCGCATTCGGATGCGCTAAGTATGTGATAGGGCATACGAAAAAACTGGGGGTACGCGGTTGGTCGGTTTCCGGATTGGCGGTCATCCGCTCGATGCAGATGAACGCGAGGAAGCAGGATCGCTTCGCGTCCACACTGGTCATCGCGGCGTCGATCATTGCCGCTGTCAGGCTTGCGCGCGACGATATCAGCAGACCGTCGGCCGCGAGTTCAATCTGTGATTGTAGACAGTGTTCAGTTGGCGCGGTCAATCCTGGACGCCGTAGTAAGGTGAGAACAAAAAAGGGAGCCTTTCATGTGTGGACGATACGGCAGACGAGGGGACAAACAACGCATCGCAGAGTGGATGCAGACCCACAATACGAATGTGTTCGATGAAATCGACGAGACGCATCTGGCTCCTTCTTACAACGTCGCTCCGCAGAGTTTCCAGCCGGTCGTAAGACTCAGTCCTGAAACGGGTGAGCGTGAGCTAACGGTGATGCGTTGGGGACTTGTTCCCTACTGGTCGAAGGACGGGAAGGCATCATTCAGCACAATCAACGCGAAGTCCGAGACCGTCTCTACAAGTCCGGCATTCAGAGAGGCATGGAAACAACGCCGCTGTTTGGTCCCAGCCGACTGGTTCTACGAGTGGCAGAAACTCGGCGAGAAAACAAAACAGCCATTCGCCATTTCGGTCAAGGATGACGCCATGTTCGCATTCGCTGGTCTATGGGAAACCTGGAAGGACAGAGCGACCGGGCAAAAGCAGCGAACGTACACGATCCTCACAACTGATCCGAACGAGCTGATGGAGCCGATTCACAATCGAATGCCAGTGATTCTTCATCGGCAGGATTACGAGCGATGGTTGGCTCCGACTGATCCCTCGCACTTGCCCGTTGATCTGCTGAAGCCGTTTCCTTCCGAAGAGATGAAGGTGTGGAAGGTGGGTAAGGCGGTCGGGAATACTCGCAACGACGATCCGAGCCTGATCGAACCTCTAAAGAACGAAGAAACGGGTTCGCTGTCACTCTTCGAATGATTTAGTCGGAGTTCCTGGAAAGGTTCTTCCCAGGTTTCGTACCGCCTAATCCACACTGACTTCGCTTAAACATTGTGTATGCCAACCCTCACAGACCTCACTAGGCTCGTGGAGAAACTCGCAGCCGCAATTCCGAACCTAAACATGGACGGCGAGGAGCAGGAAGAGTACAGCACCATGCTTTTGTGGCTGCAGAACCAGTTGGAGACTGGCGAGCCTAGTGATCGAATCGTAAATGAATGCTTAGCCTATTTTCAGCGGGTGGAGTCCCGCGCCGCCTAAAGCACCTTAAAACCTTCGTCTGAGCCCAAGTGGATCATCCCGCCCGTAAGGGTAATTCCCGGTTTGCCGGTTAACTGAAAACTAGAAGTGATTCAGGCGGGGCTTGGGAAGCTACGTTTGTTGCGGTCCCTTGGTCTTTACATTCCCGCCCTTTCGCCGTCGGAACCCATTGAAGAACACCTTCAGTCCAATCAGGAAGAAAGCAACGCCGACGATGACAACAACCAATGACTTACGATCTGGCGTTGTCTCTCGATCCGCCTCTACAAACACCGCTCCACCGAACATGAAGAAGAGGCCGAATATCCAAGCACCTATTCTCTGAACAAGGGGTGCGTCGGGAGAACCCTTCCACAGAAACTCATCAACGCTGCGCCCGTTCAAAAGTGTGTCCGGCCAAACAGTGTTGCTCTGCTTTGCTCTAACCTCTTCAACGAGTTTTTCGGTATCCGACGGTCCTGTATTGTGTTCCATGCTTAATCACTTGAAAGACTAGAGTGCAGACCGCCAGCGGTCAACTGAACAACCGTTGTGGTTGTATTGTCGGCAAACCGGAAGTCAGCCGGGATTAAGTGTGAGTGATTCTGCGTCTGGACCACCAAAGGAACCCTACTAGCAAAACTTGCAACGCAATCACGAATACGAGCACCAGGTAGTCGTGAACGCTGATCGGAGCCGGGGTCATCCTAAACGCGGCCTCACCGGACTTTGTGTCCGTGACCCCGGTTGCCACCATGGGAAGCCCGTGCCTCCACAATTGCCATGCGACGTACACTTCACAAAGAACGAGGAGAATCAAGAGAGCCTTTGCCGCCCGTCGAGCTAATCGCATTTCCACCCGAATGCGCGGCATGTGGCAATTGTAGTTGCGTAATTCCTGAGTTGTCGGCTAATCGGAAGTTACCTGCGATCTGGCTCGGTCGGTCCCACAGTCCGGCATAATTTCCGGTTTGCCGGTAATACGCTCAGAACTCAGGTTGCTGACCGAAACGCGCTCGATGAGCGAATGGGCGATTATGCGTCTGTTGACATTTTGAGCAGGGTGGGTGGGACGCTTTGCAGCTATCACAGCGCGCGGCCCTTCGCGCTATCCTTGTCTCGAATTCCATCTTCCCAAGCGAGGCTCCTATGCACGATTCACCTCAGTCGCATCGGATTCTCTCCAGCGACACCGCTGCGCTATGGCTTCTGGGACTCGCGTTCGCCGCGGTGCATTTCGTGGCCGGCGCGCGCTACGGATTCCACCGCGACGAGCTGCTCACCTACTCCAATGCGCGTGATCTCGAGTGGGGCTATGTTGTTTACCCACCGGTGACCGCTTTCCTGGCCCGTATTGAGCTGGCGTTCTTCGGAACTTCGCTCATCGGATTCCGCTTCTTCGCCGTTATCGCCAGCGGGTTTGTGACCGTACTTACTGGGCTCATGGCACGCGCCATGGGCGGCGGCCGCCAGGCCATGCTCGCCTCGGCAATTGCGGCGAGCATTGGAGGTCCCGTATTCTTCACCGGCTCGTTCATGTCCTACATGTCGTTCGATCTGTTGTGGTGGGTCGCGGTGGCCTGGTGCGTCTCGCGGCTGCTTCAGAGCGACGACGCGCGCTGGTGGCTCGGCATCGGTGCCGCCATCGGCCTTGGACTGATGACCAAGTACACGATGGCGTTCTTTGTTGTCGCCCTCCTCGGCGCAATGCTCCTGACTCCGAACCGCCGCTATTTTCGCAGCGCCTGGTTCTGGTGCAGCGTGGCGCTGGCACTGCTCATCGTCGCACCCAACCTCTCGTGGCAATACCAGCACCACTTCGCCGGCCTTGCCTGGATGCGCAGCATCCACACCCGCGACATTGGCCTGGGCAGCACAGACAACTTTCTCCTGAAGCAGTTCTTTAGCGCGACCGCCCCTGTTACAGTTCCGCTCTGGCTCGCCGGTCTGTGGTTTCTCTTTGCGCGGCCAGAAGGCAGACGGTGGCGCATGCTCGGCTGGATGTACCTGGTTACGCTGGTAGTCCTGATGGCAGCACGCGGACGCGAGTACTACCTTACCCCGGCCTACCCGATGCTGCTCGCCGCTGGTGCGGCATGGACCGAAACCTGGCTCAGGTCGCTCCCGGCGCAACGGCAGACCCGGATCCTGCGAGCAGCATGGATAACGCTCGGAATCGGCGGCCTGGGCCAGGCCGCGCTCTTGCTCCCCATTGCTCCTGTCAATTCGCCGTGGTGGCGCGTGCAGGATGCGTCATCCCATTCGTTCATCTTCGACATGCAGATTGGCTGGCCGGAACTCGCTGCCACTGTCGCTCATGTGCGCGATTCCGTTCCCGCCTCCGATCGCGCCGCACTCGGAGTTATGGCAGCGGACGAAGGCGAAGCTGGAGCTGTCAATCTTTACGGCCGGGCCTACGACCTGCCTCGCGCCATCAGCGGCATGAACTCCAACTGGCTCCGCGGCTACGGCGACCCTCCGCCGCAAACCGTCATTGCCGTGGGCTTCAAGCCGGATCAACTCAACCAGATCTTTGCCTCCTGTCAGGTTGCTGCTCAACTCTCGAATCCGTATGGCGTTGTCAATCATATTTTCCGCGACCGCGACCAAGTCTACATCTGTCGCAATATCCGCTCCTCTTGGCCGGAGTTCTGGAAGCATTTCCAGTACTACGGGTAGAGAGGACGCTCAGATGGTGTGAACAGGGCGCCATAAAGGAGCGTACGATCCCTCGAGGACTTTTCTCGCATCTTTGCTGCGGCTGA
>Ga0126381_100007152_pt1 | contig 12399 bp, 11 predicted proteins | sample PanSoiMetPlot_28_FD_96465 | JGI IMG/M metagenome (GOLD analysis project Ga0126381, IMG submission 96465) | Tropical forest soil microbial communities from Panama - MetaG Plot_28 | ecosystem: Environmental > Terrestrial > Soil > Tropical forest > Bulk soil | place: Panama | collected 2016-02-17
GCGGACCGCGAGGTCGTAGTCGAAGTCGTAGTAGAGATCGAACGCCTTCTTGACGTGCTCCGGATTGCCGTCGGAGAGCTCGACGCCCGGCTCCTGGCGCCAGAAGAGATCGGGCACCAGGCATACGAAGCCGGCCTCGGCGAACTCGTGCGCATGGTGGCGCATCGTGTCGTTGACGCCCCAGATCTCCATGATCGCGATGATCGCGCCGGCGGGCGTCCGGTCGGGGATCGCCAGATAGGCGCCCATCTCGCCGTCGCGCAGCTTTACCTTGATGGAGCGGGTTTGCATGTGGGATCCCTCGTAGGGTGGGCAAAGCGAAGCGTGCCCACCGTCTGTGGCGCGCGGGCACGGCGCACCGATCCCGGGGTTGCCCGGGATCGGCAACATGATGTGCGCAGGTCGGGCAGGCCCGACCTGCGTGCGCCTTTGCCCACCCTACGTTTCACAATCTCATCAATCTCCGCGCATTGCCGGAAAAAATCTGCGTGCGCTCCGCATCGGAAACCTCCAGCGCGTTGACCGCCGCGATGGTCTTGGCGATAAGGCCGCGGCCCTGCTCGGAGCAGAACGGGGCGTCGGTCGCGAACAGGCAGTGCGCAGTCTTGAAGAAGGCGTGGCCGCAGCGGGTCGGCGCGATTTCGCCGTTCAACGCCGTGTCGGCATAGAGCATCTCGTAGTATCGGCGCGGGGGCTGCTTGAGCCCGGCCTCCTCCGCGGCGGGATTGCGCTGCGGCGTGCCGAAGAAGATCTGGCGGAAGCCGAGGTCGATCTTGCCGGCAAAGAACGGAATCATCCCGCCCATATGGTGGGAGACGACCTTGAGGCCGGGCAGCTCGTCGAAAATGCCGGAATAGATCAGCCGTGTCATGCACGCGGTGGTCTCATAGGGCCAGCCGAAGCTGAACCAGATCTCGTTTTCCGACGCTGTCTCGCTTGCGTAGTCGGCGAACTGCGCAGCGCGCATCGGATGCACCCAGACAGGCAGGTCGTGCTGCACCATGCGCTGGAAGACCGGACGGAATTTCTTGGCCGACAGCGGCTCGCCGGCGACGTTGGTGAACACCTGCACGCCGCGCGCGCCCATGTCGATCGCGCGGTCGATCTCGGCGAGCGCGGCGTCGAGGTTGTTCATCGGCAGAGAGGCGATGAAGGCCGGAAAACGATCGGGCTGCGTCTGGCAGAGCGCCGCGAGGCCGTCGTTGGCCATGCGGGCGACTTCGGGGCTCTTGTCGGGTCCCGCGACGAGCTCGATCGGCGGATTGGCGAGCGAGGGCACCTGCGCGAGGCCGTCGAATTCATCGAGCAATGCCAGCCGTGCGTCGAGGTCCCACAGCGTCTTGATGCGTGGAAAGGCCGCGAGCACCGGATGGCCCGGAATGAGGTCCCCGAGCCGGTCGAGCACCGGCTTGGGCATGAAGTGCGTGAAGATATCGAGCATGAAGGGCGCTCCGGGACCGCGACCCTAGGCGGCGGCACAGCGGCCTGGCAAGGGCCGCCAGGCGCTTGTCAGCATCGTGGGCCACGTTGTTAACTCGCGTCGAAGCGCGCCGCGACACTCGAAAAAATAGGCGCACCAGGGAGGGGATTCGATGACGACCGCGGACAAATCGGCCGAGCTGGTGGCGCGACTCGAGCGGCTGCCGTTCTCGCGCTGGCATCGCAACCTGTTCGTGCTGTGCTTTCTCGGCGTCATGTTCGACGCCTGCGATTTCGCGCTGTTCGGCATGGCGCTGCCGCCGGTCGCGCGCGAGTTCGGGCTCAACCAGGCGCAAGCCGGGCTGCTCGCGACCGTGGGTCTCGTCGGCGCGTTCCTCGGTGCGCTGTTCTGGGGCACGATCTCCGACTATATCGGCCGGCGCACCTCGTTCGCATCGACCATCGGCATCTTCTCGCTGTTCACCGGCCTCGTCGGGCTGTCGTGGAACGTGCTCTCGCTCGCCGTCTTCCGCTTCATCTCCAATTTCGGCCTCGGCGGCGCAGTCCCGGTGGCGCTCACGATCACGTCGGAGTTCAGCCCCGGGCGGCTGCGCGGCCGGATGGCCGGCGGCATGCTGGTCGGCTTTCCGTCCGGCCTCGCGCTCGCTGCGGCGGTCGCCTATTTCGTCATGCCGACCTATGGCTGGCGTGCGGTCTTCATCGTCGGCGTTGTCCCGGCCGTCCTCTTGTTCTTCATCAGCATCGTGATGCCCGAATCGGTGCGCTACCTGTTGAGCCGCGGTCGCGTGGCAGAGGCCGAGGCGACGGTCGCCCTGATCGAGGCGAAGGCGCTCGCCGGCGCGCCCGAACCGGCGGCGCCGAGCGTCGCGGCCGGGGCCGAAGAGCGCGGCGTGACCGTGCTCGAGCTGCTCACGCCCGAACGGCGCAGGCGCACGATCCTGCTCTGGATCGTGTCGTTCTGCTTCCTCTGGGCATCGAACGGCATCATCTTCATGCTGCCGACCATCCTGGTGCAGCGCGGCTTCCCGCTCACGCAAATCCTCGTCTTCCTGTTCGTGCAGGCGGCGGTGGCGATCGTCGGCTACGCGGCGTGCGGAGTCCTCATCGACCGCTTCGGCCGCCGGCCGGTGCTGTTTCTCTATTACTTCGTCGGCGCGTTCTTCCACCTGTGGTTCGCGGAGGCGAGCGGAATCTGGATCTATGTGGCGATCGCGGCGGTCGGCTGGGTCAATCCGGGCGTCTATGGGGCGAACGGCGTCTATGTCAGCGAGCTCTATCCGACGCATCTGCGCGCGACCGCCGTCGGCTGGTTCTTCGGCATCGGGCGGATCGGCTCCTTCCTGGCGCCGACCGTGGTCGGCTACATGCTGTATTTCGGCGCCGGAGCCTACGTGCTGCACACGTTCGCGCTGACCTTCCTGATCGCCGCCATCGCGCTGTGGTTCGTCGGCATCGAGACCAAAGGCAAGGTGCTGGAGCAGATCACGGGCGGGGAGGCGGGGGCAGCAGGAGCGGCCTAGGCCGTCAAACATTGTCTAGACCTCCACGAGACGCTTCTCAGGCAAGCTCGGCAGAAGTCGCGTCGGCGCTCAGCCGAGCAAAAGCGCTGCACGCGGCCGGCCGGTTGGCGGAAGCGGAGGCGCTGTATCGCCAAATCCTGGACGCAGTCCCGAATGAGGTCGCGAGTCTTCATTTGCTCGGCGTGCTCCACGTTCAGCGCGGCGACTTCGTCGAGGCGGTGCGTGTGCTTGGCGCCGCGCTGAGGATCAACCCGCGACTGGCTGCAGCGCACGTCAATCGCGGCGTCGCGCTCGAGCGATTGGGGCGGTTCGCCGCGGCGCTGACGAGCTACGATCGGGCAGCCGCGCTCGATCCCGACGACGCCGGCACATTCTATAACCGAGGCAATGCGCTCAAGGAACTGGGGCGGTTTGCCGACGCGGTGGCGAGCTTTGATCGGGCGCTGGCGCTCGAGGCGAACCATGTGGGCGCCTGCTACAACCGCGGCAACGCTCTGGCGGCGCTCAAGCGGTTCGCCGAAGCGGCGGCGAGCTACGAGCGGGCACTCGCGCTCAAACCCGATCATGCGGGGGCGTGGCTCAACCGCGGAATTGCGCTGCATGAGCTGAAGCGGTTCGACGAATCGATCGCCAGCCACGACAAGGCCCTCGTGCTCAAGCCGGACCATGCGGCGGCGCTGGTCAACCGCGGCATCACGCTCCTGGAACTCGGGCAATTCGACGCCGCGCTGGCGAGCTTCGATCGGGCCATCGCGCTCGAGCCGGAACTGGCGGAGGCCTTCGGTGGCCGCGGCAATGCGCTGCGGGGGCTGAAGCGATTGGACGAGGCGGTCGCGAGCTACGACCGGGCCATTGCGCTCAGGCCCGACGATGCGGCCGCTCACAGCAACCGCGCCGATGGGCTTCGTGCGCTGCGGCGCCCCGCCGACGCGCTGGCGAGCTGTGAGCGCGCGATCGCGCTGAAACCCGATTTCGCCGAGGCATGGATCAACCGCGGCATCGCGCTCATGGAGATGCGGCGATACGAGGACGCGGTGGCGAGCTACGACCGCGCCATCGCGCTCAAGCCCGACGATGCGCGCGCGTTCTACAATCGCGGGATCGCGCTTGCGGATTTGCGGCTGTTCGACGCGGCCTTGGCGAGCTTCGAGCAGGCGATCGGGCTCAAGGCCGATTACGCCGACGCATTCGACAACCGCGGAAGGGTGCTCAAGGAGCTGAAGCGGTTCGGCGCCGCCGCCGCGAGCTACGATCAGGCGCGCGCATTGGCGCCGAACCATAAATACGCCTTTGGCGGGCTGGCGGATTGCGCCATCAAGACGTGCGATTGGGCGTGGCGGGACCGGCTGTCCGACGAGGTACGCCGGCGCGCGGCCGGCGGAGAATCGATATTGCCGCCTTTTCTGCTGCTTGGGTATTGCGATGATGCGGCGCTCCAGCTCGCGTGTGCCAGGAATTGTCTCCTTGATCGCCTTGGTGCCGATCGACCGCGGCTCGAGCCCGGCGCGTTGCGGCGCGTCGAAAAGATCAAGGTGGCGTATCTCTCCAGCGACTTTCGCCTTCATGCGACGTCGTTGCTGGCAGCTTCACTGTTCGAGCTGCACGACCGGTCGCGGTTCGAGGTCGTCGGAGTGTCGCTTGGTCTGGACGACGGCAGCGACATGCGGGCGCGGATCGTGGCGGCGTTCGACCGGTTCATCGATGTCACGGCGACGAGCGATGCCGACGCTGCGCGGCTGCTCAACGACCTGCAGATCGACATCGCGGTCGACCTCAACGGCCATACGGATGGCGCACGTCCGGGAATTCTTGCTCTTCGTCCGGCGCCGATCCAGGTGAGCTACCTGGGATTCCCCGGCACGACGGGAGCGGACTTCATCGACTACATCATCGCCGATCCGATCGTCCTCCCGTTGGCCGAACAGGCGCATTACACGGAGCGGATCGTTCATCTGCCCGGCTGCTATCAGGTGAACGACAGAAGGCGCGCTGTGTCGTCGCGCGCCCCGAGCCGAGAGGAGCTTGGGCTGCCGGCCCGGGCGTTCGTGTTTTGCTGCTTCAACAACAATTGGAAGATCACTCCCGATATATTCGATGTCTGGATGCGGCTGTTGCAGGCGGTCGAGGGCAGCGTGCTGTGGCTGGTCCGCGACAATGCGGACGCGGCGACCAATCTGTGCAAGGAGGCCGCTGCGCGCAACGTCGACCCCGCTCGCCTCGTGTTCGCCGAGCGGATGGCGCACGCCGATCACTTGGCGCGGCACCGCGCGGCGGACCTGTTCCTGGATACGCTGCCTTGCAATGCGCATACGACGGCGAGCGATGCGCTGTGGACGGGGCTTCCGGTGCTGACGTGTCGGGGAAAAACGTTTGCCGGGCGGGTGGCGGCCAGCGCGCTTTCGGCCGTCGGCCTTTCCGAACTCGTGACCGAGAGCCTTGTGGAGTACGAGGCGCTTGCGCTGCGGATTGCCACGGACGAGAGGCTGCGTCGCAGTTTGCGCGAGAAGCTCGACCGCAACCGGATCACCATGCCGTTGTTCGACACCGACCGGTTTCGCCGCCACATCGAGGCGGCGTATGTGACGATGTGGGAGCTTGGGCAGCGCGGCGAGGCGCCGCGCAGCTTCAGCGTCGCGGCGCAGTAGGTGCTTGGGGGCTCAGCTTCCCGTCTTCCGCGCGGTGACGTTGAGCGTCCACCAGGGACAGACGTCGGCGGCGAGCTTGTGGTTGCCGTCCATCACGTTGAGCGGCACGCGGCCGCCGGCCTCGGCGACCTTGATGCGCATGTCGCGCGCCTGCTCGCGGCCCTCCGGCGAGAGCCAGGCGCGGTCGTGACCCCACAGGCTCGGACCCTCGGTGCGCTCATGCGGTGTCCAGGTGGCGGGATCGATGGTGCGGCCGCCCCAGCCGTACTCGACCAGGAACTCGGACGGCGACCAGGAATAGAACGAGGTCACCTCGTCGTTGACGTGGCGGCCGAGGGTGGTCCCGATCATCTCCGGCTTGCGCAGCGCGAGATCGTAGGCCTGGCCGACGTCATCGAGGAAGCAGGTCTCCATCATCAGGTGATGGATGCCGTTCTTGCCCGTGTCGATGAAGGCGAGGCTGTGGTGACGCGGATTGACGTGGAAGAAGTAGGCCTTGAAGGGCTTCAAAATGTAGTCGCTCGGCCGGAAGCCGAGGATTTCCTGGTAGAACGGCAGCACGTCATCGAGCCGCTCGGCGGTGAGCACCGCGTGCCCCATGCCGAGCGCGCCGGTGCGAAAGCCCGATATCGCCCGGCCGGGCCGGAACGGCTCGGTGGCGATCTCGGGCCCATGAAACACCTCGACGCGGTTGCCGATCGGGTCGGCGAAGACGATCAGATCCCGGACGTGGCGCTCGTCCGCCAGCGCGCGCGAGCCGCGCGCGAACTTCACGCCGTTGCGCTCCAGGTGCGCCGCGAGCGCGTCGAGCGCGCCGGCATTCTCGACCTCCCAGCCGTAGAACGCGGGGCCTTCGCCCTGGTCCTCTTCCACCACGACGCGTTGCTTGCGGTCGTCCATGCGGAAGGCGAGCGTGTTGCGGCTCTTGTCGACGAGCTGCAGGCCGAGGAAGCGGGTCGCGAACGCGTTCCAGTCCTCGAGCTTGCGGGTGCGGATGCCGACATAGCCGAGCGCTTGCAAGTTCATTCCGGCTCTCCTGCGGGTGGCCCGAACGCCCGGAATCTAGCACGGCCGGCCGGCCGTATGAACAGCAGACGGCCCCGTGGAGGGGGCTCAACCCGCGGGCGCGAATGGCCTACCATGCGGCATTCCCCCGAGTCTCAAGAGGGTGAACCCAGGGAGGGTTGCAAGAATGATGGCCGGATGGGGTGTCCTTGTCGCCGCGCTCTGCATTCTATTCTTGATCTGGTTTGTCGTGCTGTTCGGGTCGCGCTATTTCGGCCCGCAGTAACGCGTGCCCTGACGCTGTCGCTCCTCTGCGGCGCGCCGCGAATCAGCCCATGAGCCCCTGCGCGTCCCGCCAGATACGGGCGACGAGTTCGGCCGCGGGCTCGTCTCGCGCGAGCGCAGCCGACTGGCCGGCCCAGGCCTGCATGCGCCGCACGTCGCCTTCCTTCAGCGCGGCGCTTCGCATGGCGGCGGTGAGCGCGCGCTGGACCGGATAGGGTGCCGGACGCGGTGCGTCAGGCGCGCTTGCCGCCCGCGCATAGGCGGTTGCGATGGTGCGCCCGGCGCGGCCGCTGAAGCCGCGGCTCAGCATGGTGTCTTCCGGAGCGGTCGTGGCGAGCGCGGCCGCGTGGGCGGGGTGGAGTTTTGCCTCCGGGCAGCGCAAAAACCCGGTGCCGATCTGCGCCGCGCTGGCGCCGAGCATGAGCGCGGCCGCAACGCCGCGCCCGTCCGCGATGCCGCCGGTCGCCACCACCGGAAGCTTGACGGCATCGACCACGGCCGGCAGCAGCGCGAACAGCCCGACCAGCTCGCGCTCGGCCTCCGCCTCGTCGAAGCAGCCGCGGTGGCCGCCGGCCTCCATGCCCTGGGCGACGATCACGTCGGCGCCCGCGGCTTCGGCGGCGCGCGCCTCGGCGGCGGTCGAGATGTTGGCGAACCAGGCGATGCCGCGCGCCTTCAGCTTGGCGACGAAGTCGGGCGGGTAGAGCCCCATTATCGAGGAGACGATCGGCGGGCCGACTGCCAGCAGCGCCGCGCACTGCGCGGCGAAGTCGGGCGGCGTCGCATCGGCCGCCTCCGGCGCGACCGGCGGCCCCCATTGGCCGAGGAACGCGCGCACGCGTGCCTCATGCGCCGGGTCGCGCCGCGGCGGTGGGTCGGGAATCCATAAGTTGAGCTGAAACGCCCCGTTGGTGCCAGTGCGCACCTCGTTGCCCCAGGCCGCGATCTCCTCCGGCTTCATCAACAGCGCGCCGCACGCGCCGAGGCCGCCCGCATTGGCGACTGCGACCGAGAGCGACGGCGGGCATGCACCGGCCATCGGCGCGAGCAGGATCGGAACGCGCAGGTTGAAGCGGGCGCAGAATTGTCGGGTTCGCTCAGTGATCGGACTCATCGCGGCATGCTCCCGGATTCATCTCCCGAGATGTGGCGCCGCCGCGACGGCCCGGCAAGCCTGTAATTCTCATCGAAGCGATCTGCACGGATGATTTGTCGCTGTTTGCGCGAAGGCTGGCTCAACGATTGGCGAAGGCTGGATCACCCGTCGAACCCGAGGAACGTGCAGAACTCATCGAGCGGGGCGCGCGTCGAACGAAAACCGTTGGCCGGATGCGCGCGATCGCCGTAGCCGATCGCAACGGCGCAAAACAGCATGTGCTCGGGCGGAATCGCGAGAAACTCGCCGACGGTCTTGTACATCCGTGCCCAGGACTCCTGCGGACAGGTATCGAGCCCGTAGCCGCGCGCGAGGAACATGAGGGCGTGGATATAGCCGCCGAGGTCGGCCCATTGGCCCGGACCAAGCTTGCGCTCGATGGTGATGAACACGGCGGACGGCGCATTGAAGAACTCGAAATTGCGCTTGTACTGGGCGAGCCGGCCCTGCGCGTCGTCGCGGGTGATGTTGAGCGCGCCGTAGAGCTGGTAGCCGTGCTCGGCGCGGCGTGATTTGTAGGGTTCCCAGATCGGGTCGGGATAGATCGGATACTCGGCCTGATCGTGGCGCGGGTCGTGATCGCTGGTAATACGCGCCGCGACCCGGCGCTTGAGCTCGGCGAGGGGCGTGCCGGCGAGCGCATAGACCCGCCACGGCTGCAGATTGCCCCCGGAGGCGGCGCGCGCCGCCTTGGCGATCAGGTCGCGGATGATCGTTTGATCGACCGGCTTGTCGAGGAACCAACGGCAGCTGATGCGGGACTCGACCGCTTCGAAAACGTCCATTGAGATGAGCTTTCCTTCGTAGGGTGGGCAAAGCGCAGCGTGCCCACCGCCAAGACCGCGGGGCACGCCGCACCGATCCCGGGCTTGCCCGGGATCGGCAAATAATCACGCGCAGGTCGGGCAGGCCCGACCTGCGTGGCGGCTTTGCCCACCCTACGTTTCATCCGGTTTCTCGAGCAACGCGTTTGGCCGCTCCGCAGCCAGCGCCGGCGCGTCGGGCGCTGCGCGCGGCAGCACGCCATCCGGCCCGTGCACGGCGTAGAGATGCGGTGCGGTGCGATTGACGTGGAGCTGAAAAATATCCGGCCGGTTGTAGTGGCCGGCAAAGTCGTGGCGCAGTTTCGTCAGGATGCCGAGCTCGAGATTGCACTCGGCATAAAGGATGCCTTCCTCCGGCCCCATGGGTCCGGCAAGGATGCGGCTGTTGGGCGCGACGATCACGCTGCCGCCGCAGCAGTCGGTGTCGCGCAGGAATTTTTCCGCCTCCGGCGTGGGCTCCAGCATCGCGATCATGCGCTCGTCGACGGTGCCGCAGGCCGAGACGACGAATGCCTTGCTCATTTGCGCAAAGGCCTGACTGTCGACCGCGACCCGGTTGCGCATCGGGTCCCCGGCGACCGGGAAGTGGTTGGGCCAGCTCATCACGTGAATGCGCGTGCCCTCGGCGGTGAGCGCGAAAACCGCGAGCGGATTGGAGTTCTCGCCGCAGATCAGCCCGCTCATGGGGCCGAACTCGCTCGGAAAGGCGCCAAAGGTGTCGCCATGGCCGCCGGCGTGGACGAGGCGCTCGCCGACCGTCGGCATGAGCTTCTGGTGCTTGCGGATGAGGCTGCCGTCGGGGCCGATATAGAGCTGGGTGTTGAACATGGTCCCGATGGTGTTCGGGATCTTCTCGCATACGCCGATCACCACATAGGCATTGGCAGCGCGTGCCGCGGCGCCCAGGGCATCGACCTGCGGCCCGGGGACCTCGACCGAATTCTTGAACAGCTCGACCGAGAGGCGGTTCGCGAGCGCGCCGGTCGCCGGATGGTGGTGGTACCAGACCGGATGCGCCGGGATGAATCCCTCCGGAAACGCGATCACGCGCGCGCCCGCGGCGCCGGCCTCGACGATCAGCCGGCGGGCTTTTTCGGTCGATCCTTCGCGGTCGAGAAAGACGGAGGCCGCCTGCACGGCCGCGACCTTGACCACCGGATACGCGTCACCCACGCGCGCGCTCCGCTGTTCGTGGCGTCAACAATGGCAATCGCACGGCCCGCCTCACTCCACGTGGATGTTCGCCTTCTCGACGATGACCTTGAACGCCGCCGTATCGCGCTTGATGCGCGCGTCGAGCTCGGCGGCCGTCGTCGGCACCGTGACGGCGCCCCCGGCCGAGAACCGCTGTTTGATGTCGGGCATGGCGAGGATGCGCACGACTTCGTCGTGGAGTTTTTCGAGGATCGGCTGTGGCGTGCCCTTCGGCGCCATCAGCAGGGTCCAGTTGGAGATGTCGACGTCGGGAACGCCGCTTTCCTGCAAGGTCGGCCAATCGGGATTGAAGCTCGAGCGCTTGGCCGTGGTCACCGCCAGAACCCGGATGCGATCGCCCTGCAGGAACGGATTGACCGAGGAGATCGCGAGCACGCCGAGCGGGATGTCGCCGCCGGCGAGCGAGGTCGCGGCCGGTGCGCCGCCCTTGTAGGGCACATGGAGGAATTTGGTGCCGGTTCCGAGACCCATCCATTCGAAGGCGAGCTGGTTGACGCTGCCGATGCCGGGCGATGCCATGCCGATCTCGCCCGGCCGCGCCTTGGCGTCCTTGAGCACGTCGGCCACCGTCCGGTAAGGGGAGGCACCGTGGGTGGCCAGCACGGTCGGCGTGTCGCTCAGCATGGTGATGGGCGCGAGGTCATGCTCGACGTCGTAAGGCGTTTTGGCGAACAGCACCGGATTGATCGCCACATCGCCGACGGTCGCAACCAGCAGCGTGTAACCGTCGGGCGCCGCGCGCGAGACCGCGGTGACGCCGATGAAGCCGTTGGCGCCCGGCCGGTTCTCGACCACCACCTGCTGGCCCCAGGCCTCCGTCAGCTTCTGGCCGACCAACCGCGCCGCAATGTCTGCGATGCCGCCCGGAGCGTAGGGAGCGATCATGTGAATGGGCCGGGTCGGATACTCCTGCGCAGGCGCGGGCCGCAGGCTCGCCGCGGATGCTGTGATTGCGGCGAACAGGATTGCCAAGTTGCGCACCATGCGTCGTGTCCTCATTCCTTCAGCCAGGCCCGATTCCTTCAGCCAGGCCCGGCGTCGCACCCAGAGTAATGACGTAGCGTCCCAGGACAAGCCCGGTCGGGACGGGCCGAACTTTCGCCGCGCTGCAGCGTTAGTCTCTCTGCCGGGATGTCCGCGGAGGCCGGATCGATGAATCCATGGTTTGCGATTGCGCGCGATGCCGGACGGCTGGCGGTCGAGGCGCAGAGCGTGGTGGCGCTGCGGCTTGCGCGTCTCGCACGCGGCGGAAAGCGGGGCAGGGCGGAGGCCCGCCGCATGGTGGACGAGAAGGTCGACGCCCTGCTGCGGGCTCAGGCCGATGCGGCGAAGGCCGTGCTGGCCGGCGAGCAGGCCCCCGCGATCATGAAAAAGACGATCGGGATGTACGGCCGCCGGGTCCGGAGCAACCGACGGCGCCTGAGCTGGTATCCGTGGTGGCCGTGGGCGTAATGCCCTGCGAGATATCGACCGTCAGTCGGCATGCTCGTCGACGATCTCCACCTTGTTCGGATAGAACGCGAGGTAGCCGGCAATCTCGGCCACGTCGGGAAACGGCTGCTCGTAGGTCCACACCGCGTTCTCGGCGGTGCGGCCGTTCGCCGTGATGCTGTAATAGGCGGCGTCGCCCTTGTAGGGGCAGTGGGTCTTGTGCGCGGTGCGCGTCAGCAGCGACATGTCGGCGTCTTCGCGCGGCACATAGTGCACGCCCGGGTACGACTCCTCGAACAGGGTGAGGGCGCGGGCCGTATCGACCACGGTCTTGCCGCCGAGGCGCACGCGCACGCGCCGCGGATTGGGCGCGATGCGGATCGGATGATCTGCCGTCATCGGTTCACTCCTTTGACTCAGGTAACGGATGCCCTCGTTGCGCCGATCGCAGCGAGATAGCGCGCGACCGACCGCTCCAGCACGGCCTCGCCGCCGCGCGCGATGACGCGGTCGAAATAATGTCCATAGATGGTGTCGAAACGGAACGGCGCAAGCGCGGCCGCAATGCCTTCGACCTCGTTCGCCGACAACGGAATGAAGTTGGGATAGCTGCGCATGAAGGTCAGGAATTTGCGATCGGTCGCAACCGTCGCGATGTCCGAGGAGCACAGCACGCCACGGCCACCGGCGCCCTTCGCCCAATGCAGCATGCTGCCGCCCGGAAAATGCCCGCCGCCGCGGATCACGGTCACATCCGGCAGCAAGGACAGCGTGTCGCCCTCCCAGAAATCGATCGCCGGATCGGGCCGCATCACCCAGTCGCGGTCGGCGGCGTGCAAATGGATCGGGACGGCGCCGAACGCGCGACTCCATTCCAC
>Ga0126381_100007153_pt1 | contig 12399 bp, 10 predicted proteins | sample PanSoiMetPlot_28_FD_96465 | JGI IMG/M metagenome (GOLD analysis project Ga0126381, IMG submission 96465) | Tropical forest soil microbial communities from Panama - MetaG Plot_28 | ecosystem: Environmental > Terrestrial > Soil > Tropical forest > Bulk soil | place: Panama | collected 2016-02-17
ATGCGCTCCGTGTGCTCAAGCGGCGCGGCGTTGAAGCAATAACGGTTTCGCTGATTAATGCCTATGCGAATCCGGCGCACGAAAAGCGGATTCGGGAACTCGCCCGCCAGGAAGTACCCGAGCTTGGGCTGTCGCTTTCCAGTGAGATTCTTCCCGAGATGCGCGAGTACGAGCGCACCGTCACTACCGTCGTGAATTCGTATGTGCGGCCCGCGGTCGCGCGCTATCTCTCAAGCCTCAGGGGCGAGTTCCAGTCGCGCCGAGCAGGCGCTCTGCTGAAGTTGCTCCGCTCGGACGGCGGCTTGATGTCGTTCGAGGCGGCCGAGGACGCGCCCGTGAACATGCTGCTCAGCGGACCGGCGGGCGGAGTCGCCGGTGCTCGGTGGGTCGCGAAGCAGGCCGGTTTCGATAACGTGCTCACGCTTGACATGGGCGGTACCTCAACCGATGTCTGCCTGATCGAGCGCGGGGAGCCGCGGGTGCGGCGCGAAACCATGGTGGGAAACCTGGCGGTACGCGTTTCCTCGTTGGACGTGCGTTCGGTGGGAGCCGGCGGCGGTTCGATCGCGAGAGTTCCCGCGCTCACACGAGCGTTGCGCGTCGGACCGGAAAGTGCCGGCGCCGATCCTGGTCCTGCGGCTTACGGCCACGGCGGCGAACAACCGACGGTAACCGATGCCGACGTCGTGCTCGGTCATCTGCCGGTCGATTTACTGGGCGGGGAAATGAAACTGGATCGCGCAGCGGCGCAAAGCGCGATCGAAAGGATCGCCGGCGCGCTCGGCGTCGGACTGATGGAGACGGCGGCCGGCATCGTGGACGTGGTCAACGAGCACATGTTCGGCGCGCTGCGCCTGATCTCGGTCGAGCAGGGCTACGATCCTCGCGGTTTCGCGCTGGTGGCGTTCGGCGGCGCCGGCCCCCTGCACGCGAATGCACTCGGCGCACTACTCGGATGCTGGCCCGTTATCATCCCGCCCAGCCCCGGCGTGCTCTGCGCGTACGGCGATGCGACCACGCGTCTGCGTAACGAATCCGCGTGCACTTACATCCGGCGCTTCTCGGATGCTTCCGGTAGCGACATCGCTGAGATCCTCGGCCGACTCGCCGAAAGCGCCGGCGCAGCGCTGGATGCGGAGGGGCTCTCGCGCTTCTCACGAGCGCTAGTCTACCAAGCCGATGTCCGGTATCACGGCCAGGGTTTCGAGGTGCCGGTAACAATCGATATCGAAAACCTTGGCCAATGCGGCGGGCTCGAATCAGTGCGAAAAAGCTTCGACGAAATCCATCGTCAACTCTTCACGTTCAACCTTAGCGTCGAACACGAGTTCGTTAACCTGCGTGCGATTGTGCATGAAGTCGGCCGTGACTTTACGCCCGCTCGCCTCGGCGAGGGTGATTCGTCCGCGGGCGTAGCACTGCAGGGGGAAACGCCTATCTATGTTCGCGGTCGCTTGGTCGGCGCGAAACTATACGACCGTGCGAAGCTGCTGGCGCACAATACCATACAAGGTCCGGCAATCGTGGCTGAAATGGACAGTACGACATTGATTTTGCCCGGCCATGAGGGCCAAGTGGACGCGTCGGGCAATATCGTAATCCGGCCACAGCATTCCGCGACGCATTCATAAAAGGGCGCAAAAATTTCGACATCCGCGTGAGGAGATAAATCGGATAATGTCAAAAGCGCAAATCATCGAGCGCAATCATGAGCCCTTTCAGCCGCTCGAGGTGGACTCGGTGGCGCTGGACATCATCGAAAGTGCGCTGCGCAATGCGCGCTACGAGATGGACGCCGTCTTATTCCGCACCGCGATGTCGCCAGGAATCCGGGAGCAGCATGTCGAGTTCCCGATGATCGCGGAGCGCAGTGGCCGAATGGTCGTCGGCCAGTTCGGCTCGTTCATCGGAGGGTTTCTCGATAGTTACGACGGCAAAGTCGAGGAAGGCGACATTTTTCTCACTTCGGACCCCTACAAGTGCGACGGTGCAATCAGCCATTCCGCAGACTGGCTGATACTGCTACCGATCTATTTTCGTGACGGGCGGCTGGTCGGATGGGCCGCGATGCTCGGGCACATGTCCGATGTCGGCGGCAAAGTCCCCGGCAGCCTACCCACGGATGCGACCAGTATCTTCGAAGAGGGGATGCTGGCGCCGCCGATCAAGCTCTATCGCGCCGGAGTGCTGCAGGAAGATCTGCTCGCAGTAGTGCTCAACCACGTGCGCATGCCGCACTGGAATCGCAGCGACCTTAACGCGATAGTCGCCGCCTGCCGCACCGCCGAGCGCCGGGTGATCGAGCTATGCGACCGTTTCGGTGTTGACTTTTTCGTGTCCGCGATGGAGGCGTCGCTCGCGCGCAATCGGCGCGCAATGGCCGAATTAATCAAGCGATCGATTTCAGAACAGGAAACTTCTTTCGAGGACTACGTGTGCGACGACGGCCGCGGCCATGGACCTTACAAGCTGCGCTGCTCGATGAAGCGGATTGGCGATCGCGTCCGACTGGACTGGAGCGGTACGGACCCGCAATCCGAGGGCCCGATCAATTTCTACTTGAACGAAAACATGCTGCGCATGTTTTTCGGCATTTACATGATAATGGTTTTCGATCCGCAGATTCTCTATAACGACGGTTTCTATGACCTGGTCGATGTGCACATCCCCGAGGGTTCGCTCCTAAAGCCGCGTTTCCCTGCCGCCCTTTCCTGCCGCACGCATGCGCTCGGCCGCGTATTTGACGTACTCGGCGGCCTGCTCGGTCAGCGTCAGCCGGAGTTCCTCTGCGCCGCCGGCTTCTCCTCGTCGCCTCACCTGATGTACTCCGGCTTCGACGCGCGTGGAGAATGGTATCAGCTGTATCAAATCGGCTTCGGCGGAATACCCGGCCGCCCGGTCGGCGACGGACCCGACGGTCATTCGATGTGGCCGTCGTTCACCAACGTGCCCAACGAGATTCTCGAGGCCTATTTCCCACTACGTATCGAACGCTACCAGACAATCGCCGACAGCGGCGGTCCCGGACTACATCGCGGAGGCAACGGGATCGAAATCGTTTACCGTTTCCTGGAGCCGGGGGAAATCTCAATTCACGACGATCGCTGGCTCACTTACCCATGGGGTGTGAACGGCGGAATACCTGGGGCGCGCGGCCGCAAATTTCTCGTTCATGCGAACGGCGCGATGGAGACGCTTACCTCGAAATGCGATCGGGTGAAAGTGAATCCAGGCGATCTGCTGCACTACATGACGTGGGGCGGCGGCGGATGGGGCGATCCGCTAGTGCGCAGTGCGGAGTTGGTGGCGACCGAGGTAAAGCGCGGCTTGATTACACCTGCCGGCGCGCGGCGTTACGGCGTCATAGTTGACGCGGACCTGGCTGTCGATGTGACGGCGACGCGAGCGCTGCGCGAAACGATGGCAGCCGAACGTGGCGCCGCTCATATCTTCGATTTCGGGCCACCGCTGGATGAAATCAAACGTAAATGTCAAATCGAAACCGGCTTGTCCTCTCCAGCATGGCCTCCTTTCATGCGCCGCGCCGAACAACAGCGGTAAACGAAAGCGCCGCGACAGCGTGAGCGACATCCTGCGCTCGACCGTTAAGCTGAACCGATCGGCATCGCAAGACTCTCGCGAGCAAGGGACGGTCTTCTTACAAACTTTGCTTAGTGAGGTGCGTCCTGCTGAGCGAAATAGCCAGACAGTACGCGTCGAAGAAACTCCTGTGGAACCTCTTCTACAGCACCGCGCGCCAGTCCGCCCAATTCAAACGGCCCATAACTGGCCCGAATCAACCGGGCCACCTGCAGCCCTGCGTAGCGCAACAGCTTCCTGATTTCGCGGTTCTTGCCTTCATTGAGAGTCACTGTCATCCAGCAATTACTTCCTTTGCGATTGTCGACTTTCACTTTCAGCGGCCGATAGTGAACTCCGTCAACGGTCGCGCCTCGCTCCAGATGGATCATTTTCGATTGTTTCGGATCGCCATGCACTCGAACGCGGTAGCAACGAGCCATACTCTGCGCGGGATGCTCGAGGTAGCGCGCCAGTTCGCCATCATTAGTCAGCAACAGAAGTCCCTCGGTGTTAATATCGAGGCGTCCGACGGAAATTACGCGTGGCAGCGACTTCGGCAAGGTGGCGAAAACAGTTGGACGTCCCTGCGGATCTCGCGCCGTGGTTACGAGACCCGCCGGCTTGTGATAGAGCCACAGCCGCGATTGTTCCCGCCGCGCGATTGGTTTGCCATTTATTGTCAATACGTCGTTGTCGTTGACCTGCGTTGCTGGATGAGTGGCTACAACGCCGTTAACAGCTACATGCCCCGCCGCGATCAAGCGCTCGGCGTCCCGACGTGAGGCGACGCCGCTGCGTGCTAGGAACTTGGCGATTCGCTCCGTTCTCATGCTGATCCTAATCGCCGCAGCCGGCCTTGGATTGCGTTATGGTGAATGATACGCTGCGCGCGAAATTCAATCCGCTGCCTTGATTCGCAGTAATGATTGCGCAACCACATATCAATTTTAATGGAGCGCTGCGGAGTGCGATATTAGCAGTCATCGTCGCGGCATCGCTTGCTTCGGCCTGCCGCCACCCGCGGCAAAATAGCGAGCCATCGGTGTTTCGGGTCGCCCTGCTCACACCGGGACCAGTTAGCGATGCCGGATGGAATGCCGCCGCATTCGATGGCTTGCAGCTAATCAAGAAGAAGCTGGGAGCGCAGATCGCCCTGGTGCAGACTCGATCCCCCGCCGATTTCGATGATGGATTTCGCGATTTCGCCGCCCGCAATTTCAACCTCATATTCGCCCACGGCTACGAATACACAGATTCGGCGATCAGGGTGGGAAAGGAATTTCCGAATATCTATTTCGTCGTCAGTTCCGGCAGCCGCGCCTCTCGCAATGTAGCTTCGCTCACGTTCAAATTCGATGAGGCTGCATACGTCGAAGGAGTCCTCGCGGGCGGCGTTACCAAGACCGGGGTTGTGGGCGCGATCGGCGGGTTGGAATTGCCATCGATTAAGTTGACCTTCGACGGATTCAAAAGAGGATTTCTTTCAGCTCGACCCGGCGGGCGCGTACTGATGAGCTATATCGGTTCATTCGATGACGTAGGCGCCGCCAAAGAAGCCGCATTGGCACAAATCAGTCAGGGCGCAGACCTGATCATGCACGATGCGGACGCGGCCGGGCTCGGTGTTTTCCAGGCCGCGGCACAAGCGCGCGTCCTGGCGTTTGGTGCGATTCGCAACCAGAATGACGTCATACCGGGCGTGGTGCTTGCCAGCGCGGTGAGCTCTACCGCGTTGGCATTTTTAAAGATTGCGAGCGAAGTCAAAAGCGGTCGATTCCAACCCGGTATGCTCGAATTCGGAATGGCGGAAGGCATGGTGAACGTCGTGCTGAATCCCAAGCTCGAATCTCGCATTCCGGCTCAGGCGATGGCACGCTTTCTCGCGGCGGAGCGTAACTTCGATCATAAAGGAAACTGATCCGTGCCCGCTCTCGGGTGAATGCCCGTCGCTTGTCGAGCCCGATTCAAGACGGCACCGTTACGTGGGTAAATCCAGGACTGGTCTGAAAAGAGCACTTCCCTATGCAGGAACGCTGCTCATTTTCGCGTTAATCTTCTGGCGTATTCCAGTTGGCAACGTTGCGGCGGCGCTCGCGCAGGTACCAATACTGACTTTCGTAGCTGTCTTTATTCCTTTTTGTATTGCCTACTGGATGATCGACTCCATCTGTCTTACATGGGTAGTCAAACATTTCAACTCGCCGATTCATTTGCGCGATGTCATGCCGGTTCGGGCCAGTATGTATTTGCTGGCGCTGGTTAACAGCAACCTCGGACAAGGCGGCGTCGCCTGGTATCTACACCGCAAAACTGGAGTTCGATTCGTAGAGATGCTCGGCTCGATACTGTTCATCGGGCTGATGGAGATTTACCAGCTATCTTTCTTTTCAACACTGGGGGTTGCGTTTTACCATCCTGCTTCGTCCGCGCAAGCCAGAATAGTGGGCATTCTTCGCGTCGTATACATCATCGCATGGATATTGTTGATCGTCATTGTTGGCTTTTTCGCACATGCGCGGCACAATGCGCGTATCAGCGATCTCGTGCAAGGCAGCAGATTTGCTGCTATCGCTGCCACTTTCATCAAAGCTAAGCCCTTGGACTATGCGATTGTCCTTGGTATCAAAGCACCTGGGTTCCTGCTCTCGGTGATCACGCAATATTACGCACTCAGCCTGTTTGGCATAGCTATCCCGCTGGTCAAACTCTTCTTGTTTCTGCCACTCGTCTTTCTCGCCGCTGCATTGCCGGTTTCTGTGGCGCACCTAGGCACGTCGCAGGCCGCGTGGCTCCTGTTTTTTTCGGGCAGCGGGCCGGACGCAAAAATTCTCGCCTACAGCCTCGCCGCGCATTTTACCTTCATGTTTTGCAACGGGCTGATCGGGCTGATGTACCTTCCGCGCGCCAGTCGCGAACTGATGAGTGTTGACTCTCCCGACGCCAAATAGCGCGATAGGCGATAACTCGCTCGAGCATCGCGGCAATATAAAAGATCGCAAGGGCCGGAGCGCATGCAAAAGCTAACCAGACCAAGGACGTGAACTCGCAGGAAAAGGCCAGAGCGATAACCAGGATATAGTTGACTACCCCGCCCCAATGTCCCAGCCGGCTTTTGACCGGTGCTGCGGCCCGACTGATCACTATGGAATCGAGGACGTATTGGGTAAACGACATTCCGATCAGGATCGGAATGTAAACTGGAATGGCGCCGATGGCCGCTTCGCAGGTCAAGACCGTAAGCACAAACACAACATCCGCGAAACTGTCCAGCCAGCGGCCAAGTGGGCTGGGGGCCCCGCTCAGCCGCGCGACTGGGCCATCAACCAGGTCCGTCAATGCGGCGCATAACGCGATGGCGCCGAGCACGATCCACTGTCGGCTATCCAGAACAAAAGCACAGATCCAAATCGTACTGAGAACTACTCGCGACACACTCAGCAGATTCGCAGCCGCACGAATGCTAAGCGTTCGGCGACGGAGCGCCCGAGACTCAATGACTACTGCGCTGGCCATTTGGGCATTCCCGAGACCGACGCCAGCGTGTATCGGACACTTGGCAATCGTCGCATGCACTATTGTGCGCCTTGCAAGCTCGGCGCCGGCTTTCCGGGTGCGGATTTGAAACCACCGTCGGGTAGATCGTGGATCGGAACGATAACGATGGAAAGAATCGCGCCTTTGTCGAACATTTCCTGAGTTGGCTTGTGAAACCCAAAACGCGCCATCAGGTATTTTTTTGGATAGTCTTCGATCACCTGATGCTGATACGAAGCATCCCTGCTGATCTCTGCTTTACCGATGAATGCTGGACCACGTTTATGTCCAATCCACACGATCACAGGACTTCCTCGACGAATCCGTTTCGCTTTCCAGGTAGTGGGTTGGGTTTGAATCAGCACGAGCTGGTTAGGCGTGACCGTGAACCATACCGGTGCTGCCGTGCTCTGATTCCCGTCCTTGCGTACGGTGGCGATGTATAACACGCCGGCGGTGGAGAGAGCGTCAAGATCGCGTTGCGAGACATGCGCTACGGGCTGCTGCTCATCTGAGCCCGATTTCGCCGAGGCCATCGTCGGCGCACCGCCACAAGTTAAGGCGAATCTGCCGAGCGCGATCGCACTCCAGGCCACGATCTGGCGTCGCGTGAAGGTTACAGATTCGGCTGCGCGAGCACCGCTGCGATCAGGGCATATTCGATTCACCACTCTTCCTTGCACCACAGGTTGGGCGCGAAGACCAGGATTAGTTATTTTCAAGCCGCGGGTCGTCCATTGCTATGCACCGCGCAGCCTTCACTTGCTCGATATCCGAAGCTTGGCCCTGCCTGAATGCCATCGAATTGAGAACAGTGCGCAGCCGCTCACATTTGTCGCGCGAGCCGGCGCCCTCCTCGATCTTCCACTTTGGCAGCGGAGCAGAAGCATCGAAATGGCCATCGCTCTTTCGCGGCGGACTGATTAAGAACCATCCGGCGTTTGCGGCAGACGCTCCGACATTGATCATAACAGAAGATAATAACTCGAGTGCGTGCCGTTTGTCTTGCGGAGGCAAATCATCCATTGGCGTCATCGGCGCATAGGTGGCTACGATTTCCCATTGCGCCACAAAGGCAATGCGTTGAAGAAGATAGCGTTCGCCGACCTGGCCAGCGCATCCGAATCCGCGCAGCTCGAAGATCACCTCGCCGGGACTGCTGCTGAGTCTTTTGGCCTTGATCTCGTGGCATTGCTGCCTGGCGGTTTGCACTATTCCATCGAGGATCGACTGCGGAGAGTCAAAGCTGGGCTTGGGTCTTTGTGTCAATACCAAACGCACCTTAGCGGTGGCGGGGGCCTGGCCTTTGGGCACGAAAATCTTGACCATACTGCGCCCACCGCGCCACTCGCGCACCGGTTGCCAGGCGTCCCATCCGATTCCCGAAGGTAAACTCAACTGCTGGGTGGCCGCCGATTCGGCATCGCCGGACGCAGCTATACTGATTGCAACGTCTGCAGAAAACGTTACAAAGCAGCTCAGCAGGATGAATTTGAAAAGCGCGCGAGCACTAATTCTCATTAGTACTTACTCGAGTAAAGTAGGTCTGCTCCTCCAGATGCGGGTGATAGGTGATCGTACAGTCCTTACCCAACCGGCTTTCAGCTTCGTTGAGCGCCATTTCGATAGTAGGGAACGGCTCAAATCCCATTCGTCGGGCGACCTGCTGATGTTCTTCCGGAACGCCGGCGGCAAATACCGCGCTCAAATGGTTTAACGCGTACAGGCCCTGCCCGTACAGGATACACGGATGGGCCCCATGATAGGCAAATCCGTTGCGATACTTGTGCACGAATTCAGGCCGGTGAGCATATTCCTCCGAATAGGTATCCCATACCTCAACCGGGTCTTTTGTAGCTGGTAGCACCTCATTGTATAGCCTGTGGTAGGACGGATGATTGAGCAAACTAAACTTCGGCTCAAATGGATTCGCTACGATAAAAATTCCACCCTTCCGCACAAGCGGATTATCATGATAGGCATTGAACATGCCGGAGAGAGCCTTATTGCGGCAATGAATCGGATTAAAGACCGACAGGCGCGAATAGCTATCCCCATCAGGCATTCCAATCAGCAGAACGTCAGTTTGACCCTTCACGTCCGTGACCATTTGCGAGATCAGCATGTCCAGATGCATTTCGCGTACGGGCGTGATTAAGCCGGCGTCAATCGCGGCGAATTTCTGCGGTTTGCTCGTGGTCAGGATGCCCTCGATCTTCATAATTGGCGGACGGCCGCGCCGGGCAAGCTCGGCATCTACCAGTTCCCCCATTTCATTCAAAAGCTTGTGAAACGAACTGTTCTTCGGATCCTGCACCGAATGGCCTGAAGCGAAGGGCCAGGGCCGATGATGGTACCTAATCGATTCCCAGTTGCTCATACCAACGAGGATCGACTTCCAGCCGCCCTGGAAAAATCCCTGGGGCGTGGACATGAAAATGAAAAGGTCAGACTCAACTACCGCGCGATGCACCATTACTTCCATTCCGCGTCGGGTGATGCCCAGGTTGATAAACTGGTCGGTATCGGTCGCATCTATACAGGACAGGCGTCCACCTAAAGTGTACGGCAATCTGGGGCCGAGGATGTGTGTCATCTCCTTGCGATTCCACATCCGATGCAGCGCATTGGCGACCTTGATCTGAATATCCTCGGGCCGGACACCATACTGCTGGAGCAATTCCATCAGTATCGGCAAGCCAAGAATGCGCAGATCCTGATCCTCGGGGTGATAGTTGGCAGCGCGACCGTCCTGAATTCCAATGGTAACCTTGGCGCCGCGGCCGACGAGCTTTTCGAGCGCAGGCATTCCGACCGGCTCGGCTAAAGCCTGGCGAAATCTGGCCGCCGCATCGGGCAAGGTGACGGCAGAGCGTGGCGGGCCCGGCGCTATACGAGTACGTTCGCGGGGTAAATGAACTGGCATCTTGGCGGTGCCGCAACTCACCATGAATTCGTCGGTTTGTGGCATTGAGACTCTCCCTCGACCGGATAAAAGCGCCTCCGGACGGAGCGATTACGCCGATTCCGGCTAACCGTGACATGGAGGGTCGCGCAATTTCAAGAAGACCGCGTATTCCGGGACAATAGAGGCTCGGGAGATTGCGCACGATCCAGAGCCGCGTCGCTTGATACATCGCGCTTGACGAACACTGACGTCAGGGCTAATCGGGTTGAAGCGGAAACCATGCCGTTGGGTGCGGCAGCAATTGTGGGGTCAGTACTAATCGCGTCGCGCCATCACAGGCGCAAGGAGAGCCAAAATGCAGTTCTTCATGTTCCACCTGATGCCGTGGCCCGATGTTCCCGAGGATTTCGACGACTTGTCCAAATACCCTTCGGCGTGGGTGACCCTTTCCAATCGGTACTACGATCCTGTCAAAGGCCATCAGCTCTATAACACCTATCTCGAGCAGCTCGAATACGCGGAACAACTGGGCTTCGACGGTGCCTGCGTTAACGAACATCATCAGAACACCTACGGTACAATGCCCGCGCCGGACATTATCGCGGCGATGCTCACCCGGCGTACGACACGGATGAAGATCGCGATCGTGGGCAACGCGCTTCCCCTGCGCGATCATCCACTGCGGGTGGCCGAAGAAATCGCCATGTTGGACGTGGTGAGCGGCGGGCGCATCATATCGGGCTTCGTCCGCGGTATAGGCAATGAATACTTCTCGATGGGAATCAATCCTACCTATTCACAAGAGCGCTTCACCGAAGCGCATGATCTGATAATCAGAGCGTGGACGGAGGACGGCCCCTTCCAATTCGAAGGCAAGCACTACCGGCTACGTTACGTGAATGTCTGGCCGCGCCCGATGCAAAAGCCACACCCCCCGATATGGATCCCTGGCTTTGGCAGCCGCGAGACCGTCGAGTGGTGCGCCCATCCCTCGCGCAAGTACGCCTACATGGCTACTTACATGCCCGAGGAGATGATTAAATTTTTCTTCGACCTGTATCGAGAATCAGCAAGCAAGCATGGTTACGAAGCTTCGCCCTATCAGATGGGCCATCTCATCCCGATATACGTCGCCGAAACGGACAAGCTTGCCCAGGAAGAAGCGAAGAGCGGGATTTTATGGCTGTATCACAAGGGTTTGAGATTGAAATGGGAGTATGTATTCCCACCAGGGTACGTGAGCGTTGACTCGATGAAGCGGACGACTGCGAACGCCGCAGCCCTCGACTGGGCGAAAATGGACTTCAACTATCTCAACGACAAGGGATACTGCATCGTCGGCAGCCCTGAAACCGTGCGTCAGCGTCTGAGCGCCTACGTGAGGGAACTGGGATTCGGACTTCTGCTTGCGCTGCTCCAGTTCGGCGATCTTCCGCATTACCGCGTGGTCAAAAACATGGAATTATTTGCGACCCAAGTCATGCCCAAATTGCGCGATGAATTTCGCACCATGCAACAGAAATGGCTTAAGGCCGCATAGCGACGAGGCTCAAAAGTGGACCATCACGAGGAGTTCATTGGCGTACGTGGCATCAGGATCAAGGTCTTGCGCGGCGGCTCAGGCGCTCCGCTGCTTTACCTTCACGGCGCCGGCGGCGCGGGCGTGTGGCTGCCCTTTTTCGATTTGTTGGCGAAAGATTTCACCGTGCTCGCCCCGGTACATCCTGGCTTTGCCGGCTCCGACGGCTATGACGAGATTGACGATATTCACGACCTGGTTTTTCACTACATTAATTTGCTGGACACGCTCGGCCTTGAGCGGCCGATCGTCATCGGCTCCTCGCTCGGCGGATGGCTGGCAGCGGAAATGGCAGTGCATCATCGCGAGCGCGTGTCCAAGCTGGTGCTGATTGACGCTTGCGGACTTAAAGTCGAAGGCAAACCGATCGCAGATTTCTTCGCGCCGTCACCGCCCGAGTTGCGCCGGCTGGTGTTTCATGATGCGGAGTCCGAACTTGCCAGGGCTGCCGTTCCCGATACACCCTCGGCTGAGCAGTTGGATGCTATCTTGCGCGCACGTCAGGCTGCGGCCCGCATAGGATGGAATCCGTTCATGTACGATCCCAAGCTGCGCCAGCGCCTTTTTCGTATCGCCGCGCCCACCCTGATTGTCTGGGGCGAAGATGATCGGCTGGTGCCAATCGAGCACGCAAAGGCCTATCAGGCAGGGATCGCCAATTCGCAATTTAGGGCGATCGAAAAATCAGGTCATGTTCCGGTACTCGAGAACTCGACGCAAACGGCGCGCGTGATAATGCAATTCCTTAAATCGTAATCACCTGCGTACGGGGCGTCGGCATCCTTCACGGCGCGTG
>Ga0126381_100007154_pt1 | contig 12398 bp, 14 predicted proteins | sample PanSoiMetPlot_28_FD_96465 | JGI IMG/M metagenome (GOLD analysis project Ga0126381, IMG submission 96465) | Tropical forest soil microbial communities from Panama - MetaG Plot_28 | ecosystem: Environmental > Terrestrial > Soil > Tropical forest > Bulk soil | place: Panama | collected 2016-02-17
CCATCATGGATCTTTCGACGGGGCGATCGGAAGCTGGACCGTCAGTTGGGGCGATTACTTCGACTCTGACGCGTCCTTGCCGTCGATCGGCGCGCCAGTGCCGGAGGATCCCATGAACAACCGTCGTCCGTCTTTCAGGATCAGATCGCGTCCGTTCGCGCGGTTCGCGCCGTTCTTGGCGCGATAGCCTTCGACGGTGATCTCCATCCCCGCCTTGACGGCCTCGCGCGTGAACCCTCGGCGGAACAGTGTGTTAGGCGTACCGCCTTCGACCATCCACTCAGTCACGGTGCCGTCGGCGTTCTTGACGTCGATGTGGATCCACGAATGGGGGTTAATCCATTCCATCTTGGTAATGGTGCCGTGCAACGTCACGGGCGCGTTCGCGTCGAACTCCGCGGCAAACGAGTGATGCGCTGACACAACTGATGCGCCGCCCGCCACGAACGCGAAGACGGCGGAGGCCGCCACGACGATCTTCTTCATTCCGAGACTCCTGCTTTACCGGTGTTCTTCGCCGCGGCTTTGTCCGCGTCACGCGCCTCTTCGAGGATGTTGTGCAGTCCGTAGTTCCCTTCGTGGCACGCGTACTCGTACAGATCGCCTTCGCTCGTCCTCATGTGAAGTTCGATCGTCCACGGCTTGGTCCACGTCGAGGGGTCATCGAGGGTCACGCGGTATTCCACGCTGTTCTTGCCCGACCGTGTGAATCGCTCGACCAGATGTAGCGTCGCGCCAGAACCGCGGTAGTTCGTTTTGTCGCTGAAGTTCGCGGTCTCGACGACGAGCGTGTTGCCGTCCCAATGGCCTCGCGAGTCGCCGAACCACTGATGGATCTTCGGCGAGAGCGGCGCACGGCCGTCGAGCGGGATGATGCGCGTGTCGTGGACCATCTCGTGGGTGATCGCGACGTATCCCGGCCCTTGCGAGATGCGGATGTTGTTGTTGTAGAGCGTCGGGAGATTTCCGGACGGTAAGCCCATCGTGATGCAGCGTTCGAGGGAGCTGCGCTGCTCTGGACCGTCGGTCCCTCCGTTCCGATTCCCCGCCTGGCGCAGCCCAAGACGCCGTTGCGCGTCGGCCGTGAGCGGCGGAACGCGCCCGTCCGGCGGATCGACGATGAGCGACGTGCGGCGATCCTCATCGACCTTTCGGCCGGGATCGGTCATGTACGGCGCGTGCACGAGGTTGGCCGGCACGGTGTCGTCGGGCGGCGCGTCGAGACGCTTCGCCGCGTTCGCTTCGAGCCTCGCGACCTCTTCGTCGGTGAGGAACTGACGGTCGCCGTAGTTCGCCGGGCGCTCGAGCGGCGTGATCGTCTTGTAGTCCCACACGCCCTGCAAGTCCGGATCGCCCCATGGCGTCCTGGCGGCGTACGCTTTCGGAGCGGCAGGCTTTGCCGACGCAGGGTGGGCCGCCGGCACCGACTGCGCGTGAAGCGAAACAACCGCCGAGATCGCGGCGGCACACGCCAGTCCGCCGAGCATCGCAACTCGAGCCTTCATGGGTGTCTCCTCAGCCCCACACTTTACACCTAAACTTCTGCGAGGAAATAGGGGCCGCGGCCGGGATCAAATAAGGTGCAGCTGGATCAAAATAAGGTGGTGAATAGCAGCATGTAAGGTGCTCCGTGAAAACACATAGAGTGCTTAACGCGATTACAGAAAGAAGGAGCCCGATGGGGCGCACAAGGGTTCGTCTCACATTGCTGGTCGCGGGCCTCGTCGCCGGCACGACGGTGCCGGCACTGACGGCGCAATCGGTGTCTCGCAAGACGACGTATCGCGCTGCGAGGACGTCGTGGGGCGCGCCAGACATCCATGGCGACTACACGAACAAAGACGAGGCGAATACCCCGCTCGAGCGGCCACCGCAGCTCGTCGGCAAGGACGCGAGCGCGTTCACTGAAGCCGACCTCGCGCAACTCGCGAAGGAGCGCGCTGCGCAGGCGCAGCAAATTGCCGGCGGCATCGGCGGCGCCGAAACCGGGGCGGGCCCGACGCACTGGTACGATCATCTGGGCGCAAAAGGCAGCCGCCCATGGTTCATCCTCGATCCGCCTGACGGACGACTGCCGGCCATGACGCCCCAGGCGCAGCGACGCGAGGCGGCGATTGCGGCGATCAACGACGCACGCGACGGCGAAGGACGCGCCGACTCCCCGACCGATCGGAGCATGTACGACCGCTGCATTACGCGCGGACTACCCGGATCGATGATGCCCGCCATCTACGGCAACGCGTACCAGATCGTGCAGACGGCCGACACGATCGCGATCCGCTACGAGATGATCCACGAGACGCGCATCATCCCGCTCGACGGCCGTCCGCACGCGCGGCCCGGCGTCAGGCTGCTCATGGGCGACGCCCGCGGACACTTCGACGGCGACACGCTCGTCGTGGAGACGACGAACTTCACCAATCGGACGCACTTCGGCTACAACAATCGCTACAACTCGGAGAAGGAAAAGATCGTCGAGCGGTTCACGCCGATCGCGCCAGGCAAGTTGAACTGGGAAGTGACGATCGAGGATCCGGACGTCTGGACGCGTCCGTGGACGTTTGCCATGACCCTGACGAAGGACGACAGCCAGCCGATCTTCGAGTACGCCTGTCACGAAGGCAATTACGGCCTCCGCGACATCCTCAGCGGCGCCCGAGCGGAAGATCGGAGCAACTAAGGAACCACGAGGTTTCTCAGTTCGATTTCTCGTCCGCGCGCGATCCCGAAAGAATGTTCGACATCGCGTGATTGCCCTCGTGGCACGCGTACTCGAAGATCTTGTAGTCCGGGTCGCGGCGGAGCGGGAACGACGCGGTCCACGGCCGTGTCCACGTCTTCGGATCGGTGACGGTCACGTCGTACTGCATCGTGTCTGGTCCGGTTCGCGTGAACTTCTCCGTCACCTCGAGCGCCTCGCTCATCAGCATCAGATTGCCGTTCGCGGTCGCGCCGGTCCCACCGTTGAAGTTCGTCGTCGTCACAACGAGGGTGTTGCCCTCGAAGTGTCCACGCGAGTAGCCCATGTACGACTTCAGCGTGCCCGCCGGTGCGGGGCGATTGTCGAGCGGGATGATCCGCGTTTCGTGAATCATCTCGTTCCGCAGCACGACGAAGCCCGGCGCTTGAATGAACTGATTGCCGTTGTTGTAGACGACGGGAAACATCGAGCCAAGTACGCCACGCGAGATGCAGCGATCGTACGGCCCGAGTTCGCCCGCCGAGTTGAAGCCGGTGTACTGCAAGTACGTGTTCTTCGTCGACGCGACGCGTCGCAGACCGTCGGGCGTCATCGGCGGGAGCCGGCCGTCCGGAGGATCGACGATGAGGGACGACTGACGCGACGGCTCGCCGCGCTCGAGCCAGTACGGCGGCGGCGACGTGGGCCCTCCGACGTCGCCCATTGCCACGACGTCCGCTTTGACGTCATCGACGCTGAATGACTCGTTGTCCAGCGTGCTCTGGTGCTCGGCGTCGTTCTGGCGCTGTTTGAATTCCGCTTCGGTGAGATAGAGCCGGTTGCCGAACTGCGGCGGCCGTTCGAACGGAACGCCGACCATGGCCGTACTCGGCCAGATTCCCTGCAGATCGGGATCGCCCCACGGCGTCTTCGGCGGCGTGTATGTCTTTGTTGATTGTGCGGTTTGCCCGCTTTGCGCGACGAGTGACGCCGCTGTAACGCCGCACGCGACGAAGATCGCGCCGATCCCGATGTTCACCCGGAATGCCCCCATGACTCGCCTCCGAATTCCAACCCAATCGTTGATTCTACTGGATGCTATGATTCCGGCCCGAGACCTGGCCGATGCTCGCGACGGTCTTTCTTCTCGCGCAAAGTGCGACAGCGCAGCCGGCGGTGTCGACGCGCGCCGCCATCGACCGCGCGGTACCGGCGCTCGAACGGTCGGCGAAAAACTTCGTCGCCGAGCGCAGCTGCGTCTCGTGCCATCACAACATCCTGCCGATCTTGACGCTGCGCCTCGCCGCGAGCCGCGGCTTCAATGTCGATCCGGCGACGCTGTCGGCGATCGAGCGCAAGACATTTCGCGAGCTGACGAACGCGAACGCGTTCGACGACGCGGTGCAGCTGCCCGACGTCGGCGATCCCGCGTTGAACGGCAGCTGGCTGCTGACAGCCGCGAGCGAGGCTGGCATCGCGCCAAACCTGACGAGCGGCGTGATCGCCCGTCGGATCGCGTCGTGGCAAAACGACGGGCATTGGACGACCTCCGACTTCCGTCCGCCACATTCGAGCAGCTGGTTCACGGCGACAGCAATCGCAGTGCGTGCGATTCGCGCGTATCTTCCCGTCGAACTGCGCGCGGTGCGCGACGGCACCCTGGGCAACGCGCGGCGATGGCTGACGCAGACGCGGCCAGCATCGACCGAGGACGCGGCGTTCCGTCTTCTCGGTCTCGTGTGGGCAGACGCACTGCCCGCCGACATCAAAGCCGCCGCGAGCGACCTTCGCCGGCTGCAACGCGTCGGAGGCGGATGGGCGCAGCTGCCCTCCTATCTGCCCGACGCGTATTCAACGGGTGAAGCGCTCTACGCACTGCGCGAAGCCGGCGCGGCCGGCGACCTCGCCTGGCGCCGCGGCATTCTGTTCCTAAGGTCGTCACAGCGATCCGACGGCACGTGGCACGTGCGCACGAGGATGCTGTCGCCCGCGGACGTGAGCCCGCCGTACTTCGCCACCGGTTTTCCCTACGAGCAGGACGAATACATCTCGTACGCGGCGAGCTGCTGGGCGACGATGGCGTTGCTCAGTGACCTGCCAGCGGCACCAAACGCAAAGACACTGGCTGCCCCCGTCGCCGAACCGACACCGGACGATGCGCGTGGCGTCCTGCGCGCGACGCTGTTCGGCGCCGCGTCGGACATTCCCGCCGACGCCGACATCAACTGGGCGACCACGAACGGCACGTCGCTCCTGATGGCGGCAGCGCCTGACGAACGCAAAGTCGCCGAACTCCTCCGCCGGGGTGCGAACGCGACGTTCCGGAGCGCGTCCGGATACGACGCGCTGACGGTCGCGGCGACCTATCGCGGCAGCACGGTGACGCTACGTCTGTTGCTCGACGCAGGCGCCGTCGCCGAACCACCGGACGGCGTCCGAGTGCGGCACACGCCGATCATGTTCGCGGCCGTGGCGGGCGACGCGGACAACGTGGCGCTTCTGCTATCGCGCGGCGCGCATCCAAATCCTCGGCCGAACGCCGCAGGCGATTCGCCGATCTCGGAGGCAATTACCTACGGGCATGTGGCCGTGGTGCGCGCGCTGATTCAGGCCGGTGCAAAAACCGACCTCGTCGAGCGCACAGGCGTGAACCTGCTGCACTGGGCGGCGATCACCAATCGCGCCGAGGTGATTCCCGAGCTTGCCAAAGCCGGCGTCGACGTCAACGCCATCGACGAACACGGGTTCACTCCGCTGATGTACGCCGCGACGATTGACTTCGGCGACACAGCGACGCTTCGCGCGTTGCTCGCGTCCGGCGCCGATCGCCGCATCAAGAACGAGTCGGGCAGGACGCCGCTCCAGCAGGCGAAACGACTTGGCTATGCGCAGCTGGCGAAAGCGCTTCAGTAGCGCAGCTGGATCGCTCGCCGCCGCGCTGGCCGCGACGGCTGTCTTCGCGCAGACGACGCCCGCCGCGCGGGACATCGTCAGGAACGACAAGCCGTTGTCACCGGGCGAGATCGTCGCCGTGCTGACTGCAGTGCGGCAGGCACTCGCGGACAAGATCGTTCGTCTGGCATTCACGACGACAGGGCCCGGTCCGCTTGTGCTCATGGGATCCGACGGACGTCCACGCCTGATGCGTGCGGAAAGCGGCGCCAACTTCTCGGGGGGCGGGGTGTTCACGGACAGCAGCGGTCACTCGGTTCAAACCGAGCAGAGCGGACACGTCGATCTGATCACCGTCACCCATTACACACGCGAACCGGCAAAGCGGTGCGACGGCGCGGACCTCGGGGCCGAACTGGTCATCGAGTACGAACACCGGAGCACCGATGATCGATGGACCGTCAAAGCGCGCGCGCGCACGGATGCGGAAGTTCTCGCGCCGGTGTTCGACATGCTCACTGGAGTGATCCCGCTGGAGAGCGGAAGCATCGCGCGTGTCGGCGATCGCACGGCTCGCGCGCTGACAGGTCCGTGGAGGCCGCCACCCGGCGCGATATCAAGCAGCCCACTGCAAGCGCGCATCCGGCAGTCGCTGTGGATCGACACGACGTCGCTGCTGCCTGTTCGCTGGTCGTTGGCGATCCCGGCAGACGCGGCCGCCGGCACCCCGGCAATTCCCAACTACGGGATGTTCTTCATCTACGGTGCGTCAACCGACCTGCGGCCGCCCGACGGCATCGCGGCGCCGACATGCGTGCGCTAGAGAGATTCGCTCTACGAGCAATTACCTGTAATCGGACGCCAGCCTTCAACGTCAATCATGTTCTGGTTGGCGATCCCCGGTGGCGTGAGCGGCGAGCCGCCGCCAGGACCGCCGGCCGGTCCAACACGGATGCCACCGCCAAGCGGCAGGCCGTCCGCTTTGTACTGCCCCTTCTTCATCAGGCCGGTGAGCTCGATCATCGAGCCCTGGTGCGCTTTGATCTCGTTCATGAGCTTCTTCGGCCCGTTCATGCGGAGATGCATGCCTTCCTGAAGCTCGAGGCTGCTGCCCGACTCGTCGGCCGTGCGCGGCCCGACGGTAAAGATGTAGTTGTGCGTGCAGCCCGGCACGGTCACGCGAACGGAGTCTTTCGGTACCGGCTTGGTCTCTTGAGCGACGGCGGACGTTGCGAGCGCAAGGAGCGCGCAAATGTAGATTCGCATACAACCATTTATCGCACACGCCGGAACCCGTTATCGTGACGAGTTGATGAAGACCGCGAAGTTGCCCATCTATACCATCGGCCACTCCAACCGGACGCTCGACGACTTCCTCGAGCTCTTGAAGGCCAACCGCGTCGAGCTCGTCGTCGACATTCGCAAGATGCCGAAATCGCGCAGCAACCCGCAATTCGAGGGCGTGGCGCTGCAACGGTCGTTGGAGAAGGCCGGCATCGGATACGTCCACGAGCCGTTGCTCGGCGGGCTGCGCCGTGCGCGGAAGGATTCGGTGAACGACGGATGGAGAAACGCGTCGTTCCGCGGTTTTGCCGACTACATGGCGACCGACGATTTCAAGCGGGGACTGGACGCGCTGCTCGGCCGTGCCGGCACGACCACGACCGCGATCATGTGCGCGGAAGCCGTGCCGTGGCGCTGTCACCGCTCGCTCGTCGCGGACGCGCTGAAAACGGCGGGACGCCGCGTGCTCGACATCGTCTCCCGCGCGAAGCCCTCGCCGCATCGCTACACGAAGTTCCTGCGCAGACGACGAGGTGTCCTGACGTATCCGGCGAGCGCGCTCAGCGCTCGCTGACCTGCATCGTTTGATCGATGGCGAGCGTCGGCCAGTGCTGCTTGTCGGGATCGGACGGGACGGCAGTGACGGTGAAACCTTGTCCTCCGTCGAGTTGTGCCGAGAACTCGTAGCCGCCGCGCGGCATCGCTTACGGCGTGCCCTTTTCTTCTGCGCGCGATCCGCTGAGCGCGTTGATCAGCCCGTGATTCCCTTCGTGGCACGCGTACTCGAACATGCCGTACTCCGGCGTGCGTGTGAGCGGAAACGCGACCGTCCACGGGCCGGTCCACGTCCGCGGATCGTCGATCGTCGCCTCGTAGCGGATGCGATCCTTTGACACGCGAGTGAAACGCTCGACCAGACGCATCGTGGTGCTGTTGGGCGTCCCGCCGCCGCTCAAGCCCACGCCGATCTTGTCGGTGAAGTTCGTCGTCTCGACGATCAGCGTGTCGCCGTCCCAGCGCGCGCGGGCATCGCCGACGTAGCTCGCGATCTTCGGCGACACATGCGGACGGCGATCGATCGGAATGATGCGAAAGTCGTGCACCATCTCGTACCGGATCGCGACATACCCGGGACCCTGCGTGATGTCGATGCCGCTGTTATAGAGGACCGGCAGCGTCGATCCGAGTGCCCCGCGAGAAATGCAGCGCTCCCAGTACGTGAAGTCCTCGGGTCCGTTCAGCGTCGCGCCGCCAAGCGTCCCGCGCGGCGCTCGCGCCGTCCGCGCCTGGCCGTCCGGCGTGAGCGCCGGCATCCGTCCGTCGGGTGGATCGACGATGAGCGACGTCTGCAACTGCGACTTGCCCCACTCTACCCACCAGCCTGGTGCGCCGGTGGCGCCGCCGGCGCCGTCGTTCGCCATGCGGACGATCTGCTCCTGCTCGCGCTTCTCGAGCGCGGCATGTTCTTCGGGTGTCATGAACAGCCGGGTGCCGTACTGCGGCGCGCGCTGCACCGGCACGCGCACCATGTCGATGTCGGGCCAAACGCCGTTCAGATCTGGATCGCCCCACGGCGTTCGCGGCACAACATAGCCGGCTTGCTTCGGTGCGACCTGTTCGGCCGCGGACACCGCGTTCACGGCGACCGTCGGCATCGCTTTCATGAACGCCTCGACGGCGTGAATCTGCCCGCCGTACACCTTGAACGCTTCCCAGGCGCGCAGGCTCGCGCTGCTGTTGCGGATGGAGCCGGCGCCAAAGTCTTCGTCGAGCCAGACGACGCCGGTGTCTTCGTCGAACGCCAGCAGACGATAGGTGAAGCCAGAGAGCTTCGGCACACCCTGCGTCTTGATCCGATCGCAGCCCGGAAGGAACGTACAGCCGGGTCCCGCCATCAGGCGTCCGTTTTCGAACCGGTACGCATCGTCTCCGAACGGCACGTCGACGCTGACGAAGCTGCCGGCCTTCAACCCTGCCGGATACAGCTCGCCGATTTTGATCGCCGACTCACGCGGTGTCCGAGCAGCTTGCGGCACGAGCGCGCCCATCGGGCTTGTTTTCTTCTCGAGGCTGTCGATGTCGAACAACACGCCTTCGGTCCGGTTGTGCGCGACGAGCGTCTCGAGCTGGACGATCTTTCTGTCGACGACTTTCGCCGCGACCGCGACCATCGCCGGCCCGCCGTTCACGTCGACGAGCGTCATCGTCCCCGCCACACCGAGCCGGGCGTCGAGCACGTCGACGCGATACGGTCGCAGCTTCGTCGCTTCCTTCCAGAGACCGTCTCCAGGTTTCGTGTCGATCGCGTCCTCGACGTACTTGAAGTTCGACGCGAACACCGCGTTTGGCTGATGCGCGACAAATGCCTCGAGGTACTGCGTGACGATGCCACGGAGGCAGGCGCGGTCGCACTCGGCCGCCACAGCAGGCACCGCGCGAAAACATATCGCTGAGAGGATCAGCGCCGAAGCTTTCGTCAGTCGCATCGCGTCACGTCTCCACGAAATCGTCGCCAGTGTAGCAGGCCTCACGCGCGTCGTAAGGCCTTACCTTTCGCGTAACGACTTCGCGCGTCCGATCGCGAATCACGGAGCAAATCGCGCCGGATCAGTTGGTCCCCTGCTTGCTATTTGTTCACCTAATGTTCAAAGCGACAATTAAATCCGTCGGCTTCTTCTGTATCTTCTGCGCGCTCGTTTTCACGTTCCCTCGGAGGTCTCACGCTCAGTCCACGAACGACGATGCCGTATTGCAGCCGGCCGAGCCGGACTATCGCGTCATCAACCTGCCGACCACGTTGCGGCTGCCGCTCTACAAATCGAGCTTCGAGCTGACGCACCGTTTCAACGGCAACCTGCGCAACGACTTCAGCGATCAGGCCGCCAGTCTGTTCGGCATCGACGAAGGCGCGACGGTCGGCTTCGAGTATCGCTTCGCGCCGATTCGCCACGTCCAACTGGTCGCGTTCCGCACGTCGTTCGACAGGACGATTCAGCTCTACACGAAGTGGGACGCGCTGCATCAGAGCGGATCGATGTTCGTGTCGATCTCACCGCTGCTGTCGATTGAAGGCGGCGACAACTTCAGCGAGCGGTACGCGCCGTCGGTCGGCGCATCGATCTCGCGTCAGATCGACGACGCGGTCGCTTTGTACGCAGTGCCGATGTGGTCGCACAACGTCGCGGCGATTCTCAACGAGTTGCTCGGCGTCAAGCGCAACACGTTCTATCTCGGTCTGGGCGCGCGCGTGCGCATTCGCCCGACGGTCTACCTCTCCGCGGAAGTCTCACCAAGGCTCGCCGGATATGCCCCCGGCCAGGCGGAGTACGGCTTCGCGATCGAGAAGCGCGTCGGCGCGCACTTTTTTCAACTGAACTTCACCAACAGCTCGCTGACCACGTTTGCGCAGACTGCGGCAGGTGGACAGGAAGGCGACCTGCAAATGGGCTTCAACCTCACGCGGAAGTTCTTCTAGCCAACTCTCAAAGGAGTGACACTTCACATGAAACGTCTCGTTCTCGCGTTGGTCGGCGTACTCCTCGCGACGGGCTGCTCGTCGAATTCGAGCTCCTCGTCTCCCTCAAATCCCAACGGGCCTGGCGTGTCGACGGTTCGATTCTCCGCCACCCTGGCGCCCGCGCAGGAAACGCCGCCGATTCAAAACGCGGAGTCGACGGGAAGCGGGACCTCGACGATGGACTTCACGATTACGCGTGACGCGAACAGCGCGATCAGCAACGCGACCGTCAACTTCCAGGTGAACATGAGCGGGTTCCCGGCGTCGACCGTGGTGACCATCGCGCACATTCACACGGGTGCCACCGGCATCAGCGGCCCGATTCTGATCAGCACGACCGTCAACCCGGGCGAGGTGGTGTTGAGCGGCGGCGCAGGCAATTTCACCCGAGTGTCGGTGCCCGTGAAGTCGACGGACATGGAGGCCATCCTGGCGAACCCGGCTGGCTTCTACTTCAACGTGCACACATCGCTCAACCCAGCGGGCGTGATGCGCGGCCAGCTCGTGAAACAGTAAAGGACCGGAGATCTCGCCACCACGGAGGACAGGAGGAATGACTTTCAAAACCACAATGCTTGGCTCCGCGTTCCTCCGTTCCTCCGTGGTGGCGAGTGTTTTCTGTATCCTCGGCACAATTGCAGTAGCGCAAACCAAGACCTGGACCATCCCAGCAGCCGCCGCGAGCGAGAAAAACCCGCTCCCTTCGTCGCCGGCCCTCCTCAAGCACGGCGAGTCGCTTTACAAGTCGAATTGCGCGGGCTGCCACGGGCGGGAGGGACACGGCGATGGACCGAATATCGATCCGAAGGATCGTCGGCACCGGCCGGCGAACCTTGCGTTGTCGCGCAATCCAGAAGGCATCGTCTTCTACAAAATCTGGAACGGGCGAAAAGACCCGGACATGCCCGAGTTCAAAAGCCGCATGACGAAAGACGATGCCTGGGCGGTGACTGCGTACGTTACAGGTCCCCTTCGAGCGCCGGCCACGCCCTGACGCCTTTCCCGGTCGCCGACGACGACTTCGTGCAACGGATGAGATCGATGACCGTTTTGTGACGGTTTGCGCGGACGGCCGAGGCAGTAATATCAGACAACGTGACTCGCTCAGTACGCGCGGCCGTCGCGGCCGTTCTGGTGTCGGGCCTCTCACTTCCGGCCACGCTCTCCGCGTCGCTCGGCGGATCCGTCTCGACGGTTGAAGCCGATCGAGTGCGGATGAAAAGCGCGCTCGTGGGCATCGAGCAGCGCGGCCCGTACACCGTCCACAGCCTCCAGTCGCCGACGGGAACGACCATTCGCGAGTACTACGGATCGAACGGCGTCGTCTTTGGTGTGGCGTGGCAGGGACCGTGGCAGCCTGACTTGCGGCAGCTGTTCGGCGACTACTTCGACCGTTATCAGACGGGTGTGCAACGCGCGCGAACAGCCCGCGCCATGCGCGGCCGCGTCGCCATCAACGACGGCACGCTTGTCGTGAAGATCGGCGGTCACCTGCGCGCGATTGCCGGCGTCGCGTATGTGCCTCAGCTCCTCCCCGCCGGAGTGGATCCCGGAGTCATCAAATAACCGTGTCTCGTCTGCTCATTCTCGGAACGCTTCTGATGGTGGCGCAGGTGTCTTCGCCGCAGTGCGGCTCGTCGAGCAGCTCCGGCACGACGAACAACACAGCGCCGATTGTGGTGAACGGCGGTCCCGTGAACAACGGGTTCAACGAGGCGTTCGTCAGCGTCACGATCTGTGCGCCCGGCTCGACCACCTCGTGCCAAACGATCGACGGCATCGTTGTGGACACGGGCTCTGAAGGGCTGCGAATCGCGTCGAGCGCGCTGCGAATTGCCCTGCCGCAGCAAACCAGTGCGGGCGCCTCCATCGTTCAATGCCTACCGTTCTTGGACGGCGTCACCTGGGGACCGGTCAAGATGGCCGACGTGCAGATTGCCGGCGAACAAGCCCCTGCGATTCCGATTCAGGTGGTGGGTACCGACCAATTTGCGATCCCGAACAGTTGTTCGAGTCAAGGCCCCC
>Ga0126381_100007155_pt1 | contig 12394 bp, 14 predicted proteins | sample PanSoiMetPlot_28_FD_96465 | JGI IMG/M metagenome (GOLD analysis project Ga0126381, IMG submission 96465) | Tropical forest soil microbial communities from Panama - MetaG Plot_28 | ecosystem: Environmental > Terrestrial > Soil > Tropical forest > Bulk soil | place: Panama | collected 2016-02-17
AAGGCGCGCCGCTCGAACCCGAGCACGGCGGCCCGGCCCGGCTGCTCGTGCCGCACCTGTACTTCTGGAAGAGCGCCAAGTGGGTGCGCGGCCTGGAACTGCGCGATCACGACGCACCCGGGTTCTGGGAGACCTACGGCTATCACATGTATGGGGACCCATGGAAACAACAGCGGTACGCCGGCGACTGACCTGGCAAGTCGCCGCCGTCACCTCCATCGCCCGGGAGACGCCCTCGGTGGTCACGATCGAGTTGCAGCCACCGGACTGGCCCGGTCATCGTGCCGGGCAGCATCTGGATGTGCGGCTGACCGCCGAGGACGGCTATAGCGCGGAGCGCTCCTACTCGATTGCCTCGGCGCCCGGTGAGCCGCCGGCTATCACGGTGGAGCGGCTGGAGAACGGCGAGGTGTCCCCGTACCTCACCGGCGAACTACGGGCCGGAGACCAACTGGAGCTGCGCGGCCCGATCGGCGGGTACTTCGTGTGGGAGCCCGCCAACGACAGTCCGCTGATGCTGATCGCCGGCGGGTCAGGTGTCGTCCCGCTGCGCTCCATGCTGCGGCATCGCCTGCGCACCGGCAGTGACGTCCCGGCCCGGCTGCTGTACTCCTCCCGCACCCTGCCCGATGTGATCTACCGCGGCGAGCTGGACCACTACGGTGATGGCGCGCGGGTGATCTACACGCTGACCCGTAGCCAGCCTCCCGGCTGGACCGGTTACGCGGGCCGGGTGAATGCCGCGACGCTGGCGCAGACCGCCTGGCCCGCCAGCCAACATCCGCTCGCGTTCGTCTGCGGGCCCACCCGCTTCGTCGAGACGGTAGCTCAGAACCTCATAGCGCTCGGTTACCCACCGGACCGGGTCAAGACCGAGCGGTTCGGCGGGACCTGAGCAGACCAGCGGGCCGGCGAGCGTCGCTAATCAGCAACTTTGACGATGTGGGCTTCGGGTGACGCGGCCAGGGTGGACACACGTCTCGCAGGAAGGGCGCTGATGGACCCGGTGGATGGCAATGCGATCGGCGGCCTGCTGATCGACGTGTTCGGCACGGAGATGACCGCCGTGACCAGCACCTGCGGCACCTGCGGCACCAGCCGGCCAGTGGCTGCGCTCGTCGTCTACCAGCGCGCTCCGGGCACCGTGGTCCGCTGCCGGACCTGCGGCAGCGTGCTCATGGTGTTCGTCAAGGCGCACGGCGTGACATCCGTCGACCTTGGCGGACTGGCCAGCCTGGGCCAGGGCGAGATCGGCCAGGCGCCCCGGCAGGATCTGCCGACAGCCCGGGGCGCCGAACGAGCACTCAGGAAACCAGCAGAAGGAGCGATCATGTCACACGAGGAATCGATGTCGATGGGCACGCCGGACCAGGAGTCCCCATCCATGGGCACGCCGGACCAGGAGTCCCCATCCATGGGCACGCCGGACCAGGAGTCCCCGTCCATGGGCACGCCGGACCAGGAGTCCCCATCCATGGGCACGCCGGACCATGAATCCATGTCGATGGGCACGCCGGACTAGGAGCCCCCGTCCATGGGCACGCCAGACCAGGAATCCATGTCGATGGGCACGCCGGACGACTGAACCCATAGCGTTGAGGACCTGCCCCCATGCCCTGGCCGGCACCATCTGCGGCTTCCTGGAAAAGGACACGTTTATGACCGGATCGCTGAAAGACCAGGCCGTGCTGGTCGTCGGGCGGGGCAGCGGGCTGGCCCGCGCCATCGCCCTGGCCGCGCTCGACGCCGGAGCGCATGTCATCGCCGCCGGCCGCGACCAGGAAACCCTGTCCGCGGCCTATGCCGGCGAGCCCGGCGTCAGCACCGAAATCGTCGACCTGACCGATGAGGCCTCCATCGCGGCCCTGGGCGAACGGCTCGGCGCAGTGGACCACGTGGTCTCCACCGCCTCGGCGCGGGCCCGTGGCCGGCTCGCCGACCTGGACCGGGACGCGGTCCGGCTGTCGTTCGACACCAAGGTCATCGGCCCGCTGATGCTGGCCAAGCACCTGGCGCCGCGGATGAACGAGGGCGGCTCGTTCGTCTTGTTCTCCGGCGTCGCCGCGGCCAAGATCGCCGTCGGCACGATGGCCGTGGCCATCACCAACGCCGCCGCCGACACGCTGGCCCGCTCCCTGGCCCTCGAACTGGCCCCGATCCGGGTCAATGCCATCTCCCCCGGCGTGATCGACACCGGCGCCTGGGACGAAATCGGCGAGCAGGGCAAGGCCGACTACTTCGCCGGCATCGGTGCCCGCAACCCGGCCCGGCGGATCGGCACCCCCGAGGACATCGCCGCGGCGGTCCTGTTCGCCATGACCGGCACGTTCCTCACCGGCCAGACGCTGCACATCGACGGCGGCGAGCCGTTGACCTGACGTGAGAGCGGGGAATCCGGCTGGGCAGAGCGTGATCGTCGCAGGTAACTGATCTGACCATGTGGGGTTGGGCGGCGGCGTCCAGAATTACCCGCAAGCAAACAGCAGGCTTGCCTGCGCGCGTACAGCCGAAAGGGTCGAATACATGGTGGTGTGGAATCACGTGACTCGTACTGACGTTCTGCGTGCGATAGAGGAGTACGACCGGCTAGGGCCAGGGGGGTTCTTCTCTGCGCATGGTTTCGCCCCTACCACGACTTATGAGCTGGTCTGGGACGAACGCCGCTACCCGCCGAAAGCAATCTTGGGTACGGCTTATGAGTTCGCCACCGGCCAGCGCCTTGGCTCCGGCGATTTCGAAGGCGGCAAGAGCGGCGCTGTCTCAGTCCTTGGAAAGCTCGGATTCACCGTCCAGCACAAGCAAAGGCCAGCCCGATAAGGCTCGCCAGACCGGCAGGCGGCCAAGGAGTGCCAGCCCTCGTGGCGAACCGGCTGTGCTACGGATTGGCGGCTGGTGCTTGACACGGATTCAGCGTCAGCGCACGCTCATCGTCAGGACCGGCCGGTTTCTCGGCCTCTGAAAGGCCCCGGCTCCGGTTCAGTTGTCTGCCTTGACGATGTGCTGCGGCCAGACCCGGTCCATGCTCGGCGCATGAGCGGACTCGTGGCAGAGAACGTGCACGACGTGATCGTGATCGGCGCAGGGCCGGTCGGCTACACCGTCGCCGATCGGGTCCGCGCGGCTGGGCTCAGCGTCGCAGCGGTGGAACGGGAACTGTTTGGCGGTGAGTGCTCCTACTGGGCGTGCATTCCCAGCAAGGCGATGCTGCGGCCGGTCGTCGCGGTCGCTGATGCCCGCCGAGTCGCCGGGGCGCGCCAGGCGCTCACCGGGGCGGTAGACGCCCCAGCGGTGTTCGCCCGCGGGACGAGTGGGTAGCCGGCTGGAACGACGACGGGCAGGCCGCCGGGCTGAAAAGCATCGGCGCCGAACTGATCCGCGGGCACGGCCGACTGGACCGCCACCATCGCCGTGGCCGGCCAGGTGCCACTTAGCCGACTATGGCACGCCGTTCCCTGCTTTCCCTCGATCAGTGAGGTATGGCTCCGCTTGCTCGAGGCCTACCGGGCCTGAGCCGGGCGCGACGACATCCTTGCGCTTGCGGGCATGCTGAGGCTGCGCGAGCACGCCCCGCAACACCCGCCCGGCTGACGTCGGCGACAGGGTTGAGCTGGCTGGTCATGGCTAGCCGGATACCGTCGCCGTACCGGCAACGCTCAGCCGGTGGCGCTCGGCAGCACGAGGAGTCGGGCAGGAGAGGCTCGCCTTCGGTGTCGAGACGAGGTGGCATGGCCAGGATCGTCCCCGTCGCCGTCGCGTCACGCAGTAGCGGCCGTCCGGCGCAAATGTCCCCCGCCCGCGTCCAGGCCCTCGGTACGGCCGGAGTCCAGAACGACCTTTCCGTTCCGGTCGAGCGCGAGCACCCGGTCATCGCCGCTGGTCACATAGACCAGGTCACCAGCCGGGCTCAGGCTCAGGCTCAGGCCGCGCGGATCAGGGATCCGGCGGTCATCGATGAACGGCCCGGCCAGCTCCCCATCGGCAAGAAAGCACAAGAGTGTGCCGTATCGATCGCCGTTCGCGCCGCTGGTGCTCGTCACCAGGATCCGCGTCATAACGTGGCTAGCTGCCTTCCTTGCGCGGTCAAGTCTCACCTGGTGGCTATGCATCTGGGCATGCGGGGAACCGAATTCTGGCCTTCTGAATCAGCTGGCCGCCAATCCGGCCACCGTGTCGGGCACGCCGCCGAACTCGCCGACCGGCTTGAGCTGGCCGTCCTGGCCCACGGTCCAGCCGCACACTTTCTGCGCGTCGGCGTCAATCGCGTAGAGGTAGCGGCCATCGCCGGAGATCGCCTCGTCGCGGATGCCCTTCTCGCCCTGCCCGGTGGATCCCGCTACCGGCTCGTGGAGCCTTAGGCTCCGTTCGGTGGTGATCTCATAGCACGACACTGTTCCGTCGCCGAAGTTCGTCACAAACGCGAAGCGGTCATCCTTCGTCAGCGCGACCCAGCACACCTCGGTGCGGGTGTCGGCAACAGAGCCGCTGATGATCGTGAGCTCGCCGGCCCCCGATACCGCATAGCAGGAAGCTGCCGCCGCTCCGGGCGCGCCGCCGAACGCCTCAGAGACGATCAGCGATCCGTCCGCGGTCAGGCCGAAGCCATAGGGCGTCTGGCCCGAGGACTTGATTGTCGCCGGGTCCTGCGCGTAGCCGCTCTCGTCGATCACGTAACTGCTGATGGTGTTTGTCCCGCGTTCGGTCACGATCAGCACCTTGCCGTCGGCGGTGAACGAAACCTGGGCCGGATTCGCATCGGCACTGCTCAGCGGCCGTGTCGAACCCCCGAGCTCGGTCAGCTTTCCATCAGCGAGGGTGAACCCGCTGATGCTTGGTGCGCCGTTGTTGAGCACGTACACCAGCGTGCCGTGGACGGCCACGCTGGTCGGCTTGCTGCCGCCTGAACGGGCACGGCCGGCGAGCCGCAGGCCATCCGGCTGAACAGCGAACAACGACAGCTCGTCGCTGCCCGCGTTCACCGCCAGCAGCCACCGGCCGTCGTCGTTGAGCACGACAGAACCGGCCGAGGCCAGGTGCGGCATGCCCGTCCCGCGCCCACCCGTCGAGTGGCGGCCCTGCGGGGCCAGAGCGCCGTCCTCCGCGCGGCCGAACGCGATGACCTCGTTTCCGGTGGCGTCATTGGTCTGAACATAAACAGCAGGAGACATGGCTCTCCTTCACATCTCTGGGGTCCTGCATCGGTGAGTCGGGACAGTCACTGACTGCATCGATGGCCACAGCCAGCACGCTGGCGTCGACGTTCGTAGGTGTTCAGAATCCCCGCGGCCCGGGTCGTCCACATCGTCAAGATGGTTAGTTCTTCACAGTCCGTAGCGCCAGCTCGACCCGGCCTGCCGTTGAGGATGCCGGGCGGTGACCCTCGATTAATAGGGCTTTACTTCGAATCTCGGGAAGGCCACTCTGCGACGCCGTTCACGAGTCTCCGCGCCGGCATATGCGCTCGCCCAGCGGGGTGGTCTACCCGCCCGGGCGGCTGGCAGTCCGTTCCTTCCGCGCCGCTGGCAGCGCCCTTGAGGGTGCTATATCCGCGGATCTGTACGCTGACAGCCGCAGGGTGCAGGGCGAGCAATGACGCCCGCAACAGATAATCTGCACGCAACCGCCCAGATACCCGGATAGCTATCAAGCCACTTTTCAATAGGCCTAATACGAACGGTAGCGGCCCGGAGATCACGAGCGGGCGCGGGAGGCGGCTTCTTATTTGCTGCTGGTTTGGAAGATCGGCCAGCCGATCTCGGTGCGCCAGGCCGACTTGTCGGGTGTGTTGAGCTGGCCGGACAGGTAGTACTCGCGGATGGGTCCCTCCACGGCAAGCGCGTGCTGGGTCACGTGGGTGGCGAGGGCACCGTAGGCGCGGTCGATGTTTTCGTGCGGGCCGTTGTGCACGATGACCGCCAGTTCGGCGGGCGGGACGGTCAGGGCTTCGACCCGGCCGACCGGGCGGACCGTCCCGGCGCAGGGGATGAACACGGCGGCTTGGCCGCGTTCGTGGCTGAACAGGTCCTCGGCGTAGATTCCGCCCGGAGCCCCGCTGGCCATCAGCGCCTGCGCGGTGACGGCGGCGTGGAGTTCGCCCAGCGCGCCGTGGTACCAGGGGCCGAGTTCGTCGTTGTCAACGACGGCGGTGATGGCGGCCGCGCCGGTCGCGGGCACGCTGCGATGGCTGATGTTGGCGCGCGCCGCGTCCTGGGGGTGGTCGAGTAGGTCCCGCAGCGCGGCGACCGCGTTCTGGGTGCGGGTGAGGCTGTCTTCAAGCCGGCTGAGGTGCGCCGCGATCAGCGCGTTGCGAGCACCGGCGTCGGGCGCGGCGAGGATGCTCTTGATCTCGTCGATCGGCATGTCCAGCTCCCGGAACCGCCTGATTACCTGCGCGGTGGGGATCTGGTGTGTGGTGTAACGGCGGTGCCCGGTGAACTGGTCCACATCAGCGGGTTCGAGCAGTCCCACTCGGTGGTAGTGGCGCAGCGCCTTGATGCTCATGTGTGTCGCGCGGGAAAAGTCGCCGATCGGTAGCGATGAGGCCATGACCCCAGTCTGATACCTCCCCCAGGGGGAGGAAGAAGGACCGCCCGTGGCCTTGCTCCTCCCCATGCGGCATCGCGGAGTCTTCCTCGTGTACGCCGGACGGCCACTCCGGGCCGGACGGCCACCACCGAGGAAAAGGAGCCGAGCCATGACCCCCATCGAACTGACCGGTGTCGTCACCGAGTACATCATCGCCGTCAACGCGCAGGACACCGACGCCATCGTCGCGACCTTCGCCGAGGACGCCTACGTCAACGATGCCCGGCGCGAGTTCGCCGGCGCCGAGGCAATCCGCCGCTGGGTAGCCAAGGAGATCACCGGCGACAAGGTCAGCATCGAGGTCCTTGAGGTCTTCGACCACTATGGCGACACCATCGTCCGCGGCGCCTACGACGGCGAGTACGACAAGGCCAACCTGCCCGATGAGCTCATCTTGTCGAACTACTTCAGCGTCCGCCACGGCAAAATCGTCAGCCTCATCGTCGTCCACAACCAGCCGGCCAGCTACTGAGGGCCAACGCCGAGTCCGGGCAGGAGAGAGGCCTGGCCATGGGGAGGCCGGCGGATGCCCCGGATGCGGTGGCGAACCGTTCGGTGAGTACCAGACCGTGAACGTCTGACCCACCGCCGCGCCGCCAACACGGCTGCTTGTCGCCGGACCACCACGCGGCCACGCGAAAGCCGAAACGCCTTCGGAACCGGCAATTCAGGCGAGGCTTCTCCTTCACCAACGCTCATAATTGGATTTCTTGCGCCACCCAAAAGCAGCAGCCCCACTGTCCATAGACCGCACAAAATCGGCGTTCGGGGCGGCTGATCATCGGTGCGAGCTGGTTCCCATCCCTGTCAGCCTGTCAAGGGTGGAGTAAGTTAATCGTGCTTTAGTTGGAATCTCGGGAACTCCACTCCCCGCCGCTGTTCACGAGCCTTCGCATCGACGTTTGCACTCCTCCGATAGATCTTCCACCTGCGTACCGTGGACAGACGACTAATTGGCGAGCGACCCGCTCGGCCGCTGCCGCTGGGAGGCCCCGGCGTTGGACGCGATATCAGCCGATCGGCGCGGCTGATCCGCGTGGGCTGCTGAGGCGCTTCTGGCGCAGACCAAGCAGATCTGAGCACCCGAAGCTCGCCGGGGTGTCACCAATCACGCGGCCTGGGCAAGACAGCACGTGTTGCCGCGGAAACGCCGTGCTGCGCCAGCATCACGCCATCATCACCACCAGCTGATGCAGCGTCTCGGCAGGAGGGCGGGCGTGCCGGGTGCCGCTGCCGCCGGTCAGCGTCGTGCGGCGACTTCGGCGTAGCGGTTCAGGCTCCAGCCTGAGCCGACAGCTTCACGCATGCCTTCCCAACCCTCGCCGTGCCGGTCCAGATGGCGGTGCGTGAGCACGACACGAGTCCGGCCGGGCCCGGCGGGGGTGAAGGTGACCTCCACTTCGCTGGCCTTCTCCGGGTTGGCCTCCAACTGCCAGCGCAGGTTGATGTCCCAGCTGAAGCACACCCGGCGCGGGGGGTCGTAGGCGAGTACCCGCGCCCAGCAGCACTCGCTGCCGTCGGCGCCGCGGTCGATGATGTGACCGCCGACATAGGGCTCGAACACCATCTCGGCGAGCTCGGCCTGCAGGATGTGATGGCGAGGGTCCCACCAGGAGCCGATGCCTTCGGTGAACACCCGGAACGCGTGCTCGGCCGGCGCCTTGACCTCGGTTTCGGTGCTGACCGAGGTTGCCTCCAGTTGTGTGCTCATGTCTCCTCCTGGACTGGTTTGCCGGCAGCAGCCCGGAAGCTGGCCAGGGAGTGCTGCCAGAACTGCTCGAAGTACTCGCGGATCGCGTCGACACCTGCGGAGTCGACCGAGTAGACGCGGCGCGTGCCTGCCGCCCGGTCGGTGACCAGCCCGGCCGACTTGAGGACCTTCAGATGCTGGGAGACGGCGGGACGGCTCACCGGCAGCTCGCGCGCCAGCTCACCGACCGCGCTGGGCGACCGGGCCAGCCGCTCAAAGATCGTCCGCCGGGTCGGGTCGGCAAGCGCGGTGAGTACTGCTGCATGGTTAGTTATGACTTACGGTAAGTTATCACTTACCAATATTTCGGTCAAGCCGACATCGGCTTGCGACCGCGCCGGCACAACTGGCCAAGTAATCGCGTAACGCACGCACGTCAGGGGCATCCACTCCTGCCTCCCGCAGTGTCGGTCTGGCGATGTCGGCGCGAAACCCAAATACGGCGACGGTCGGGCATGCGGGCGAGCGCCCGCAACTCGACCTGGCCAAGATCTTCAGCAGCCCGGTCAACTGACCTCCGTCTGTTGCATGCTGCCAGGTTGACCAGGGTCGCGGCCATTTCCCGCTGGCGGAGATCCCGCTGGCCGAGATGATCGCCGAGGCCGAGGCCGGGCGGCACAAGGCCAAGCCCGCTAGGGTCTTCGGCTTCGGCGAAATCGTCCAGGCACACCGGGTCATGGAACAAGGACAGGCCGTCGGCAAGATGGTCGTCGCCGTGAGCTGACGCTCCACCCCTGGCGGGATCACTGAACGCCGCTGAAATCGTCCACGCTGACACCGCCGAGCTGGACATCGAAGATGAAATGCGGAGCGGGCTCGTCGTCGCAGTAGGCAATTGTCTGGGCCATTGTGCCGATCCCAGCGAAAGTCGTGCGGTCGGGAATGACCGGGTGAGGTCCGGTGCCGTTGTCCGCCACCTGCCACCACGCCCCCATGCCCACCTGAGTCGGGTCGCTGGATTGGGTGACCGGCCCGCCGAGCCAGGCGCGATTACCGCTGACGGACATGCATGTCACGGGGCCGCTGAAGCTGGTCTCCAGTCCCGCTTCCCAGTAGTCGTAACGCCACCTGCCCTGCACGGTGCCATCAGCGAGTTTGATCGCATGGTAGGCGAGCGGGTCCTGCTGGACAGTGACACCGAAAACGCTGGGGCCGAGCAGTACATAGGTATGGCCGTCGACTTGGGCCGCGACAGCGCTGCCGTGCGGCGCGGGCACGGCCGCGGCCGAGGTCGTGCTCGCGACGGCAATGATCGCGGCACTGCACAGGGCGGCCGCCCACCTTAGTCTCGACATCTGGATCTCCTCGGGTCGACATCTGATCTGGCGGCTCTCACAATGAGCATCTGGTCAGCTGTCGTCTTGCACAGGTCAAGCGGCGTGGCACGAAAGCAACCCGCCGGGCACAGGGGGTGTGGAGTGGGCGCAGGATATGCTCCGGTTACGCTCGGCAGCAGCGGGTCCCGCCACGCTGATGTAGATGGCTTCCTGGTCACATGGGTGCAGTTTCCGCCGCTGCTCAAGCTGCCGCTGCACACGCATGAGCGCGCTACGGTCGCTGTGATCCTTAACGGCTCGTTTGACGGGCTCATGCGCAACGCCAGCCACCCCTGCCCGGCGTCGACTGTTCTCACCGAGCCGCCCGGCGAACTGCATGGCAACCTGTTCGAGCGGGCTGGCGCAGACGTCTTGACCATCCAGCCAGACCCAGGCCGCCCTGAGCTGCTCGAACCGTTCGCCGGGGTGCTCGGCGAGGTCAACCACATGCGCGATCTGGGCGTGGCCGCGATGGCCAGGCGCGCCGCAGGCGAGCTGCGCATGCCCGATAGCATTACCCCCTTCGCCGTGGAGGGACTGGTCCTGGAACTGCTCGCCCTGACCGCCAGGCTGCGGAAAACCGATGCCATGGGAGGTGAACGCCGGTCTCCGCGCTGGCTGGGCGAGGCCCGGGCGCTGCTGCACGACCGGTACCGCGAGAATCTGCGGCTCGCCGACGTGGCCGATTCGGTCGGGGTGCATCCCGTGCACCTGGCCCGGGTCTTCCGCAGCAGATACGGGATACCGGTCGGCGCCTATGCGCGCGGGTTGCGGCTCACCTGGGCTGCCGGGCGGTTGCGGGATTCCGGCGACGGCATCGCGCAGATCGCCCTCGAGGCCGGCTTCTTCGACCAGAGTCACTTCACGCGGACGTTCAAGCGGCATTTCGGTCTCACACCGCTCGCTTACCGCCAAACCGGCCGACCGTAACGCACCCTGCCAGCCGACCAGATCACAGGGACAGTACGCCCATATCTCTGGATCATCTGCGAGCAGTTGTCTGGGTGATCGACGCAGTGGCCACTCGAGCCGAGTCAGCGTTCGGCGCGGCTGATTACGCCATCACGTCGGGCGTAATGCAAACCCCGGTGCGCGGGGATCGGGGAGCGCAGCCAGCATTGCAGTAGCCGACACCGAAGCGCGGATGACCACGAGCCCTGGGTCAGCCCTGATTCCGGATAGCGACGATGACAGTAAACCGCGTCTGGCCCGGCTTGCACCGCAGAGCCTCACCACAGGCAGAACGCCTGGCCGTGATTACGGCCTTGCCCTCGGTGAGGGCAGTGAAATCGGTCCGCACCGGGACGCAGCCGAGGCCGGGTACCTCAGGACAGACACCGGGCCTGGATAGCAGTACGGATGATCCATTCTGCCGTAGCACGCTCGGCGCCGAACTTCCGCTCACGTGCCAGTAGCTGCTTGGCAGAATCAGCTCGATCCGATCTCCAGCCCTAACGGACACCGCCTTGCCATTGGCGTCATCGCGTACCACGATCACTGCAGGGCCGCCAGCGACGGGGGCGCTACCGCGGGACACAACCGTCGCGCACCCGGCAGAGGTCACAATGCTGACGACAAATCCCGCTACTGCTGCCGCCATCAGCTGATGACATCGGGCAAAGCCGTGGAACAACACTGGTTCTCCCGTCGCGCACTCGCCACGTCCTTGGACGGCTCTGGCAGGCAGACGGTTCCGGTAACCGCAACGTGACGACCTGTCGCGGCCTGAAAACCCGGGGCGGTGCGTGATCGCCCGGTGGGAAAGACTGGCTGGCCTCGGCGTCTTGGCGAAAAGAGGCCTTCAGTCAGGTGGCGGTGGGTCATGAGCATGCATCCAGGGGCGTGCTGATCAGGTTGTTTCTGACCGGCCCGTCGATGGGCCGAAGGCTTGCCGCCTGGTCGCCGCTTAGCTGGGTCGCGATCGGCGCGGCGCAACTGGCTCGGTTGACCTGGTCACGCGCGCCGCCGGTGGATTCCCTGGCTCGGCGGCGGCGCTGACAATGTGCGGACTGGCTCCGCTCAGGCCCCTCATTGAGGGGCCTGAGCGGAGCCGTATTGGTTATCCAGTCACCGTCAGTGACTGCGTCGACACGGGTCCGGCGCCGGCGCCGGGGAACGCCGATCCGACGCCGCTGAACATCACCAGCTTGACGGTGTACCGTCCCGGCCGGTTGTACACGTGCGTGGGAGACGCGCCCGAACCGGTGGTGCCGTCACCGAATTCCCACAGATACGTCATCACCGGCTGCGCACTGACAGTGCCCAGCGCGGAGAAGCGCACCCGGTGCCCTGCTGACGGGTACTTCGGCCCGAAGCTGAAGCCGGGGGTGATCCCGCTGTGACCTGTGGTGACGATGCCGCCGTTACCCGTGGACGTGCCGTCCTTGGCCATGATGGTCAAGCCGACGGAGTACGCGCCCGCAGACGGGAAGGTATGCGAGTTCCTCGGCGTCGTCCGCTCGATCGTCTGCGCGCCGAAGGCGTCGTTGAACTGCCAGACGTATTCGGCCACACCGCCTGGTGCGCCCGATCCGCGGGCATCGAAGTGCAGGGTCAGCCCGGAGCCGGCGGCGACTGTGAACTTTGCGTGCGGTCGTGCCTTCGTCGGCGTGAGCCGCTGCCGGCACGAATGGGTCTGATTGCTCCACTCCTCCTGGTACCAGTAGAAGTGGCCATTGATCACCTGGTTGTACTTGGCGCCGTTGGGAGCCGTCCCCAGCGGTTTGCCGAACTGGCCCTCGCACTG
>Ga0126381_100007156_pt1 | contig 12394 bp, 10 predicted proteins | sample PanSoiMetPlot_28_FD_96465 | JGI IMG/M metagenome (GOLD analysis project Ga0126381, IMG submission 96465) | Tropical forest soil microbial communities from Panama - MetaG Plot_28 | ecosystem: Environmental > Terrestrial > Soil > Tropical forest > Bulk soil | place: Panama | collected 2016-02-17
CCGTCAACATGCTGCTCGGGAGCTGGGACAACTACTACGCCACGCCGTCCAATTACTATCTCTACAACTCGGGGCACCAGGGAGCCGCCGGGGATTTCGTCGGCTCGCCCTATTTCCACTTCATCCCGTGGGACTACGACAACTGCCTGGGGATCGACTATTTCGGCATCCGGTGGCAGTACGGCGACATCCTCGACTGGGCGGGCAACACGCGGCGCTACTGGAAGAACCGGAAGACCACGCACATCCCGCTCGTGCAGAACCTGCTCCGCAACCACGACTACCGCCAGTACTACCTGGACTATCTGGAGCACATGCTCGACACCGAGTTCAACCCGCGGGCGTTCGCCGCGCAGATCGGGACGCACTCGCCAGGCGGCCTGTGGCAGCGCATCCGGCAGGCGGCCTACCTGGAATCCGACACGCCCTGGGGACGGCCGTTCACCGGACGGCAGTTCAGCAACGACGAGATCTACTGGAGCGGCTACCGGCAGCACGAAATGCGCCGCGGGCGGAAGAGGGTGGAGGGCATCGTCCACTACGTCCGCATGCGCCGGGACAGCGCCCGCGCGCAGCTGAAGCAGATCCGGCGCACCATGCCCCGCCGGATCGACGGCTTTGCCGAGGCGCCGCGGCCGCTGGACCGGGCCGCGTAGCCTCGACAGGCCGGCATCCGATCACCGGATGCGAGGATGAAGCTGACTGTCCCGAGCGGAAAAGGTTCAGGATCATGGATAGTGCCCGGCGAGGTCAGGGCGAGGCCAGCACGGACGGAGTCCCCGCGGAGCAGGAGGGGCCCTGGCCGGTGCACGCCCTGTTCCAGCAGCGCGTCTCCGGAGACGACACGCTGCTCAAGCTGGCCGGGCTCCGTTTCATCCAGATGGGCGCGGCCGCCGAGGTGTACGCCGACACGCCGGACCAGCTTGACTACGTGCTGCGGTTCGCGCCGTCGGCCGGGCGCCTGCCGGTGGTCCACCTGAACCGCGGCATCAACGTCCTGCACGAGCGGGGCCGCGCCGCGGTGGCGGACTTCGCCCGCCGGTTCGCCGGCCGGGTCGCCGGCCTGGTCGTCCATGACCACCACGACATGGCGGCGCAGACCGACGGCCTGCTGGCCGGGATGCGCGAGCTGAACGCGCGCCTGGGCGAGCGCCCGGATGGACCCATGGTCTTCCTCGAGTACGCCGCCGGCCATGACCCGGGCTGGTTCGTCGACGTGGCGGAACGGCTCCGCGCGGCCGAGCGGGTGAGCTGCTGCATCGACGTCGGCCATATCGGCATCAGGCAGGCGTGCTCCGCGTTCTGGCTCCGCCACCCCGGCGTGAGCCTGGGCCACCTCAGCCCGGAGGATGACCGGCTGCCCGACCTGGTAGCTGACGTCCAGGACGCGGTCCGCAGCTGCCTGCCGACCGTGCTCGATGTCACGGGGTCGCTGGGCCAGATCGGCAAGCCTGTCCACTTTCACCTGCACGACGGGCATCCCCTCGTGCCGGGCCTGTCCGATCACTTCAGCTTCCTGACGAGGCTGCCCGTCCCGTTCAGCTATGCAGGCCGGCGGTCGCTGAGCACGATGTACGGGCCCGCGGGCCTGGCGGCCATCGTGTCGGCCGCGGTCGAGGCCTGCCCGCAGGGGGCGTCGTTCACGGTCGAGGTCCACCAGGCCGAGGGCCGGCTGCCCCTCGCGGACGCCGCCCGGCTGTTTCCGCACTGGCGGGACCTCACCAACGCGGAACGGATGAACTACTGGCTCTCGGTCCTGTCCGAGAACGCGATGCTCATCTCCCAGGCGGTCTCGGAACACGAGGAGAGCCGAGCCCTACGACGATGACCAGCTCGCCGCGCTGGCGCGCCGGGCGGCGTGCCCGGCCTCCTCGCTGACGAGGTCGAAGTTGATCGCGGCGCCGGCGGTCAGGCGCGCGCTGAGCACAGCCATCCGCGGCCCGGACCGGCCCGCCGGCCGGTCAGCCCGGCGGGCTCTCGACCTCGCCTGCGGCGATGGCCTTGACCAGCTGGGCGTGGTCCCGCTCGTTCTGGTCGGCGTACCGGTCGGCGAACCGGCTGATCGCCTCGGTGAACCTGGGCCCCTTGCCGATGTAGCCGGCGATGGCCACCGGGTCCCCGGTGCGGGCGTGGGCCCGGGCGAGCGTCTCGCCGCAGGCGGTGGCGAACTCGGCCAGCCGGGGGGCGATCAGGTCGGTGCTGGGGATGATCTTCATGTCGCGGAACTGCCGTATGTAGTAGTCCTGGCCGTGCAGGGACCCCCAGCCCACGAAGATGTCGGTGGCGCTCTGTATCAGCCGCTTGCCGCTGATCACCCGCTCGCCGTGGTGGTCATGGCGGCTGGGCCCGGTATGAGCCTCATACACCGACGGCCCGGCCTGCTTGACCTGCAGGAACAACGGATCGGCGCCGGACCGGCCCTCCAGCAGCACCAGGTAGACCCGCATCCCCACGCTGCCGACCCCCACGACCTGGCGGACCACGTCGACCTCGATGAACCGGTCGAACAGGGCCCGCCGGTCCTCCTGCAGGGTCAGCCGGTACCCGCCCAGCAGATACTCCCAGATCTCGGCCTGCTCCTCGTCGCTGATCGTGACCCGGACCGGGGGATCCTCGGTGATCCGCGGCCGCCCGTGCGCCATCGCCGTGAGCCTGGTGAACGCGCCGCGGCTGGTGCGGCGCCGGCGCTTGCGCTCGATGTGGACCGAGACCCGCCCGCGGTCGGCCGGCTCAAAGTAGCTGATCAATTTGTCGACATGGATCCCGTCGTACCAGATATCGAGCTCGCGCTGTTTGGTGTACCAGCGCATGCGCCGGCAGTAGGCCTCGATCCCGGCGGTGACCGCCGCGGCGGCGCGGGCCGGCTTGACCCGGTTCTCCCGGGCCGCCACCACCACGCTGGCGGCAAAGCGCTTCACGTCCCACTCGAACGGGCCGGGCAGGGTCTCGTCGAAGTCGCGCAGGTCGAACAGCAGGTTCCGCTCCGGGGTGGCCCACAGGCCGAAGTTTAGGATGTGCGCGTCCCCGCACATCTGCACCATGAGCCCGCTGTCCGGCTGGGCGCCCAGGTCGCCTGCCATCACCGCCGCGGCGCCCCGGTAGTAGTTCCACGGGGAGGCCGCCATCCGCTGATGCCGCAGCGGCAGCAGGTCAGGGACCCGGATCTGGTTCTGCGCCAGGATGGCCTGCAGCGCGTCATGCTCGCGCTCCTCTTCCGCCCAGTGCCCCAGCGCGCCCCGCCGGGCCCGCTTGCGGGCGGCCCGCCCCGACGCACGCCGCTCGCCGCTCGTGGCCTGCAGGTCGGGCAGCCTCGGCGCCGGGCCCGGCGCTCCCGGTGAACTCGATCTAGTCATCAGCATTCGTCCCCGGCCGCCGGGCCTTCCGGCGCGTGCCGTCCAGCCGACTTTACGCCGTCCGCCGGCGCCGGCCCGGCGCCTGCGGTTCTGAAGGCCGCGGCCGCACGTCACTTGGCCTGCAGCCGCCGTCGACGACCAGCGTCTGCCCGGTCATGAAATCCGACGCGAGGGTACCGCGTAGATGACGTCGGGGCCGACCTGCCGGGGCTCGACCGTAACGGGGCGGCCACGGTGCCACGACTGCTCGGCCGCCCGCGCCAGGTCGAACGCGGCCAGGGCGTCGTACGCGGTGACCCGGGGCGGCAGGCCGTTCCTGATGCAGCAGGCAAACGACTCGAGTTCCTCGGCGTAGGCGTCCGGGTAGCGCTGCTCGAAGTCGCGGGCCAGCCCGTGCGACGCCCAGCCCGGGGTCCGCCATTCGTAGTGCCGGTACTGCGGATGGTCGATCCGGACCGTGGCGTTGCGGCCCATCACCTCGGTCGAGCACTCATAGCCGTAGCCCGCGGCGCGGCTGTTGTCGATCACGCCGAGAGCGCCGCTGGCGAACCGGAGCACCACCACGGCGGTGTCAATGTCGCCGATCTCGGCGAACTGCGGGCCGGACAACGCGGTACCGAACGCGCTCACCTCGGTGATCTCGCCGACCATCCAGCGCGCGGTGTCCAGGTCATGGATCGTGACGTCCACGAAGAACCCCCCGGAGTGGGCCAGGAATTGCGCCTGCGGCGGGGTCATGTCCCGCAGCGAGGTGCGGAACAGGTAGACCTCGCCCAGCTCGCCCGCGCGGATCCGGTCCGCCGCCGCGGCCCAGTCCGGATCGAACCTGCGATGAAAGCCGACCTGGAACACCAGGCCCGCCGCCCGCACCTGCTCCGCCGCCGACACCGTGGCCTGCCGCTCCAGCGAGATCGGCTTCTCGCAGAAGACGTGCTTGCCGGCCTGCGCGGCGCGGACGCTGAGCTCGGCGTGGGTCGCCGTCGGGGTGGCGATCACGACGGCGTCGACGATGCCGCCGGCCAGCATGTCCTCGTACGAACTGGCCCGCGGGACCTCGAACCGCTCGCCCATCTCGCGTGCGGCGCCGGCGTCGGTGTCGAATACGCAGGCCAGCCGGGCCGAGGGACAGCGGCCGGACAGGTTGGCGGCGTGGACCCGGCCCATCCGGCCCAGGCCCGCCAGGCCGATCCTGACCCGGCGCGTCACCGCTGCGCCGTGTCGTAGAAGCCGGGACGTCCGGCCAGGGATACCGGAGTGCGCCGGCCCGTCCGCAGCGCATCGAGGCAGCCGTCCACGACGACCGCGGCCGCGTAGCCGTCCCAGGAGCTCGGCCCGGTCGAGGTGCCCGCGGCCACCGCGTCCAGCCAGTCTTGCAACTCGGCGTCGAAGGCGCCGGCGAACCGGTCCCGCCAGTCCACGGGGACGCGGCTGCGGCGTCCGCCGTCCGACTTGACGATCACCTCGCCCGCGGCCTCCGCGAGCGCCACCGTCCCGGTCTCGCCGACGATCTCGCCGCGGATGTCGTAGCCGTACGTCGCGTTGACGAACACTTCGGCGTCGACCAGCACGCCGCTGGCCATCTCGAGCACCACGATCAGCGGATCGTGCAGGCCCTCCGCGGCCCGGCCGCTGCGCCGGGGCTTCAGGATGCTGGCGGCCGCGACCGGCTCGCCGAACAGCCACTGCACCAGGTCGATCTCGTGTACGGCCGAGTCCCCGATCATCCCCTCCGTGGTGAAGCCGTAGGGCGGCACCGACAGGTTGCGGTGCGCGCAGTGCATCAGCAGCGGGGTGCCGATCCGGCCGTCGTCCAGCGCGGCCTTCAGCGCGCGGTAGCCGGTGTCGTACCGGCGCATGAAGCCGACCTGGACCAGCCGCCGCCCGCGGGCCATCTCGGCCTCGATGATCCGCAGGCACGCCTCCTTGGTCGTGGCGAGCGGTTTCTCGCAGAACACCGGCTTGCCCGCCTCGATCGCCCCGAGGACGTGCTCCTCGTGGGTCGGGCCCCAGGAGGTGACCACGACCGCATCCACGTCAGGGGCGGAGATGAGGTCTTTGCCGGTGGAGTGCACGGCCGCGCCCGGCAGGGCGGCGGCCACGCTCCCGGCGCGGCCGGCGTCCACGTCGGTCACGGCCGCGACCACCCCTCCGGTCAGGACGCGGGTGATCCGCCGGATGTGATCCTGGCCGATCATGCCGACGCCGATGACGCCCACCCGTACGGTCATGCCCGCTCACCTCCGGTTCCCCCGGCCGCGGGGTCGCAGGCCGGGCCGAACCTGGCCGACGCCCCGGTCGCCGCCCATCCGGCGATCCGGTGCTGGATGGTGCGCATAACCCGATGGGGCCTTTCAGAGGTAGGGTCGCTGGCCGCGCTTGGCCGCCTCGTAGGCGGCGCGCGCCTTCTGGGTGCTGTCGAGCGCGGAGACCCCGGACACCGGCACGTCCCACCAGGCCTCCGACGACGGCGCCGGGGCGAGCGGGTCGGTCTCGACGTACACCACGGTGGTCCGGTCCGACGCCCGGGCCTGCTCGAGCGCGGCCTGGAATTCCTTGACGGTCCGGGTCCTGAGCACGTCCGCGCCGAGGCTGGCCGCGTTCGCGGCCAGGTCCACGGGCAGGAAGTCGCCGTCGAGCAGGCCGGTGTCCGGGTTGCGGTAGCGGTAGCGGGTGCCGAACCGCTGCGAGCCCAGCGACTCCGACAGCGAGCCGATGGAGGCGAAGCCGCGGTTGTCGACCAGGATGATGATGAGCTTGACCCGCTCGGCGACCGCCGTGACGATCTCCTGGGCCATCATCAGGTAGGACCCGTCACCGACGAGCACGAACACCTCGCGCCCCGGGTCGGCCAGCTTGGCGCCGAGGCCGCCTGCGATCTCGTACCCCATGCAGGAGTAGCCGTACTCGACGTGGTACTGCTTGGGATCCCGCGAGCGCCACAGCATCTGCAGGTTCCCCGGCATGCTCCCGGCGGCCTGCACGACGACGTCCCGGTCGGCCATGAACTCGTTGAGCGCGCCGAGGATCTCGGTCTGGGCCGGCTGCGGCCGGTGCCCGAGGTGGTACGCGTGGTCCACCACCTGCTGCCACCTGATGACGTGCTCACGGAACCCGGCGGCGTACGCCTCGGCGACGCGGTAGCCGCTCATGGCCCCGGCCAGCGCCTCCAGCCCGGCCCGCGCGTCGGCGACCAGCGCGACGCCCGCGTGCTTGCCGGCGTCGAACGATGCCACGTTGAGGTTGACGAACCGCACGCCGGGGTCCTGGAACGCGGTGCGGGAGGCGGTGGTGAAGTCGCTGTAGCGGGTGCCGATGCCGAGCACCACGTCGGCCGCGCGGGCCAGCGCGTTCGCGGGCGGCGACCCGGTGGCCCCGACGCCGCCGACGGCGCACGGATGGTCCCAGGCCAGCGCGCCCTTGCCCGCCTGGGTGTCCGACACCGGGATGCCGGTCGCCTCCGCGAAGCGGCGCAGCGCCTCGCCGGCCTCGGAGTAGATCACGCCGCCGCCGGCCACGATGAGCGGCCGGCGCGCCGACCGCAGCACATCGGCCGCGCGGGCCAGCGCGGCCGGCTCGGGCACCGGGCGCGGCACGGGCCAGGCGCGCGCGCGGAACAGCTCCTCGGGCCAGTCATACGCCTCGGCCTGCACGTCCTGCGGCAGCGCCAGCGTCACCGCGCCGGTCTCGGCCGGGTCGGTGAGCACGCGCATCGCGGCCAGCAGGGCCGACGGCAGCTGCTCCGGGCGGTTGATCCGGTCCCAGAACCGGGAAACCGGCTTGAACGCGTCGTTGACGGACACGTCGTAGGACCGGGGGTCCTCCAGCTCCTGCAGGACCGGGTGGGCGGCCCGGGTGGCGAAGAAGTCGCTGGGCAGCAGCAGGACCGGGATCCGGTTGATCGTCGCGAGCGCGGCCCCGGTCACCATATTGGTCGAGCCCGGGCCGATGGAGGCGGTGCAGGCGAAGGCCTGCAGCCGGTTGCGCATCCGCGCGAAGCCGACCGACGCGTGCACCATGGCCTGCTCGTTGCGGGCCATGTAGTACGGCAGGTCCGCGGACCCGGTCACCTGCGCCTCCAGCAGGGCCTGGCCGACGCCCGCCACGTTGCCGTGCCCGAAGATGCCGAAGCAGCCGGGGATGAGCCGCTGCTGCACGCCGTCGCGCTCGCTGCGCTGGCTGGCCAGGAACCGCACCAGGGCCTGGCCGACGGTGAGGCGGACGGTGCCCGCGGTCATCCTTCGCTCCCTTCCCGGCCGGCCGCGGACGTCAGCGGCAGCCGCGGGTCCACCGGCTGGCCGGCCCAGGTGCCCCGGATCCAGGCGTGGGCCGGGTCGTCGCAGAACCGCCAGGCGCGCTCGTCGCCCGGGCCGGCCATGACGTTGAGGTAGTAGAGGTCATAGCCGGGGGCCGCGACTGACGGCCCGTGCCAGCCGTGCGGGATGAGCACAACGTCGCCGGCCGCGACCTCGGCCAGCACGTCGATGGGACGGCCGGCGGTGCCGTACACCCGCTGGTAGGCGAGCCCGGACGTCTCGAAGTAGTAGATCTCCTCGAGCTCCACCTCGCCGTCGCGCTTCTGGTCATGCTTGTGCGGCGGGTAGGACGACCAGTTCCCGCCGGGCGTGAGCACCTCGACGGCGATGAGCTTGTCGCACTCGAACGCCTCGGGCGAGCAGAAGTTGTTGACCTGCCGGCTGGCCTGGCCCGCGCCGCGCAGTTCGACGGGAACGTCCTGCGCGGCCCCGTAGCGCGGCGGCAGGCGGCGGGCGCACCGCGCGGCGGGCAGGGCGAACACGCCGCCGCCGACGGAGGTCACCGTCACGGTCGCGTCGCGCGGGGCGTAGCAGAAGTCGCTGACCCGCGAGAACACATCGGGCCGTCCCTGCAGCGCGAAGGACTCGCCTGCGCAGGTCACCTCGCAGGACCCGCGCAGCGGCAGCACGAGAAGCTCGTCGTCGCCCGTGGCCCAGGTGTGCGCCGCGCCGGGCGGCAGCTTCAGCACCCGCAGGCCCGTGTAGGCCCATCCGGCGCGCTCCGGCGTCACCGAGAGGAAGAACGCGCCGTCCTGGCTGGACCCGTCCGGCACGTAGAGTTTCGCGTCCACGTCATCACCCCCGCATCAGGCTGACGGCGGCGTCGACCGCGCCGACCACGTCGTCGTCGGGCGGGAACAGCAGCGTCCGGCCGGCGACGAGCCCGCGCGCCGAGGGCATCTGCAGGGCCTTGCGCCAGCGGTCGAAGGCGGCGTCCTGGTCGGCGCTGACCTCGCCGCCGAGCAGGAGCACGGGAAGCGTCGAGGTGGCGAGCACCCGCTCCATGTCGTCGACCACGGGGACCTTGAGCCAGGTGTAGGCCGAGGTGGTGCCGAGCCCCGACGCGACCGCGATGGAGCGGATCACCGCCTCGGGGGACAAGTCGTTGCGGACCCGCCCTTCGACCCGGTGGGAGATGAACGGCTCGACCATGGCCATCAGGCCCTCGGACGCCAGGGCGCTGATCGCCTGGGCGCAGGATTCCATGGTCGCGGCGGTAGCCGGGTCGTCCGGGTCGATGCGCAGCAGCATCTTGCCGCCGTCGAACCCCATGCGCGCGATCGAGGCGGCGTCGTACCCGGTGAACCGGTCATCGATCTCGAAGACGGTCCCGGCCAGGCCGCCGCGGTTCATCGAGCCGACGACCACCTTGTCGTCGAGCACGCCCAGCAGCAGCAGGTCCTCGATGATGTCCGCGGTGCCGAGCACGCCGTCGACGCCGGGCCTGCGCAGCGCGAGCGACATCCGCTCCAGCAGGGCCGCCCGGTCGGCCATGGCCATGCGCCGTTCCCCCGCCCGCAGCGCGCCGCGCGCCGGGTGGTCGGCGGCGATGATGAACAGCTGATCGTCGGCGCCGAGCAACGCCGCGCGGCGCTTCCGGGCCCTGGCCGCGTCGGCGATCCCCTGCGGCCGGCGCATGCGCACGTCCAGGATGGCCCGGAGCTGGTCACGCACGGGCGGCCTCCGGCTGTCCGTCGCTGCCGTGGTCGCGCGGGAGGTCGCCCCGGAGGCCTCCGAGGGCCTCCTCGACCTCGGCGGCGGTCGGCATGGCGTCCGAGCAGGCGAGCCGGCCGGCCACGATGGCCCCGGCGGCGTTCGCGAAGCGCATCACCCGCTCGGTGTCCCAGCCGGCCAGCAGCCCGTGGCACAGGGCCCCGCCGAACGCGTCACCGGCGCCGAGGCCGTTGACCACGTCAACCGGCACCGGCGGGACCTCGACCGCCGCCGTGCGGTCGTGCGCGAGCACACCCTTCGGCCCCTGCTTGACCACCGCGAGATCGACGCCGAACGCGTGCAGCGCCTGCGCGGCCGCCAGCGGCTCCCGCTGGCCCACCGCCGTCTCGCACTCGTCGAGGTTGCCGACCGCCACGCTCACGTGCGGCAGCGCCTGCTGGACCCAGTGCCGGGCCTGCTCACGGGACGGCCAGAACATCGGCCGGTAGTCCAGGTCCAGGACGGTGATCCCGTTCCGGCCGCGCGCCTCGAGGGCGGCCAGGGTCGCGGTGCGGCTCGGCTCGTCGGACAGCCCGGTGCCGGTCACCCAGAAGACCCCGGCCGAGCGGATCGCGCCGAAGTCCAGTTCGTCGCGGCGGATCTCCATGTCCGGCGCCTTCGGCCAGCGGTAGAAGTAGAGCGGGAAGTCATCCGGCGGGAAGATCTCGCAGAACACCACGGGCGTGGGCAGCCCCGGCACCGAGGTGACGTACCGGTCGTCGACGCCGTAGCCCCGCAACGCCGCGTGCACGAACTTGCCGAACGGGTCGTCGCCGGTGCGGGTGATGACCGCCGCGCGCCGCCGGTAACGGGCAGCGGCCACGGCGACGTTGGTCGCGCTGCCGCCGAGCCACTTGCCGAAGGTCTGGACGTCTTCCAGGCCGACCCCGACCTGCAGCGGGTACAGGTCGGCGCTGACCCGGCCCATGGTCAGGACGTCGAGCCCGGTCACGGTGCCTCCCTCCTCATGCCGCTGCCGCCCGGAGGCCGGCGGATTGCTGCCTTTTTACGCCTGTCTTACAGGTCGGTCAAGATTATGTCTGAACATACTTACTTAACTATCTACGGACAATATGTCGATGGGGTGTCATAATGGGAAGCGTCCGCGTGGTGGCGGCCGGGAGAGGTAGCCAGTGAGCCTTTTTTCATCCGCCGGCCTCGGGCTCAGGGTATGTGGACAGCCACGAGGAGGATGAAAAGGCTCGGTGAACGGTGCCGTCTTGCCGATCCAGGTAGACCGCAACAGCCCGGTCCCGCTCTACTTCCAGGTGGCGCAGCACCTGGAGCAGCTCATCGAGTCCGGTGACCTGCCCACGGGGACCCGCCTGGAGAACGAGATCGATCTGGCCGACCGGCTCGGCCTGTCCCGGCCGACGATGCGCCGGGCGATCGAGTACCTCGTCGACCGCGGGCTGCTGGTCCGCAAGCGCGGGGTGGGGACGCAGGTCGTTCACGCGAAGGTGCGCCGTCAGGTCGAGCTGACCAGCCTCTACGACGACCTGGCCAAGACCCGGCGCGACCCGCGCACGCGGGTGCTCAGCTTCGCGACCAAGCCGGCACCCGACACCCTCGCGGCGGAGCTGGGCATCCCCGCGGGAACGCCGGTCTACGTCTTCGAGCGGCTCCGGTACGCCGGGGACGAGCCGCTCGCGCTCATGCGCAACCGTGTCCCGGCCGACCTGCTGCCCCTGACCCCGGAGGGCCTCGAGGTGCAGGGGCTCTACAACCTCCTGCGCGCGAACGGCATCAACCTGCGGATCGCCAGGCAGTCGATCGGGGCCCGGGCCGCCACGGCCGCCGAGGCCCGGGCGCTGGCCGAGCCCAGGGGCGCGCCGCTGCTGACCATGGTGCGCGCGGCCTACGACGACCAGGGGCGGGCGGTGGAGCACGGCGACCATCTCTACCGGGCCTCGCGGTACAGCTTCGATCTGACCCTGACCGGCTGGTGAGCCGCAGGCGCCCGGCACCTCGGAGCCGGGCGCGCTGGCCAGCCGGGCCCGCTAGTTTGCCAGTTCCGCACGCTACCTTGCGTAGCCGGCCGGGGCGCGGGCATGGTGGTCCACGCCCGCGCACCCGCCCGGCGGCGCCCCCGGGAAGATCGGAGAGGACCGTGAGCCACGACCACCGGCCCGATGACACTGTCCGCTTCACCCGGGAGTTCTGGGACGACCGCTATCGCTCGGCCGACCGGCTGTGGAGCGGGCAGCCCAACGTCCAGCTCGTGGCCCAGGCCGGCGGCCTGCCCGCCGGCGAGGCGCTGGACGCGGGCAGCGGCGAGGGCGCCGACGCCATCTGGCTGGCCTCACGCGGTTGGACCGTCACCGCGGTCGACGTGTCGGCCGTGGCCCTGGAGCGGGCGGCCGCGCACGCCGCGGCCCAGGGCGACGAGATCGCCGGGCGCATCCGCTGGCGCCGCGAGGACCTGCTCTCCTGGGATCCCGCGCCGCAGCGGTTCGACCTGGTCTCGGCGCAGTTCCTGCACCTGCCGAGCCCGGAGCTGGAATCGATGCACCGCATGCTGGCCGCGGCCGTGCGCCCCGGCGGCACGCTGCTCATCGTTTCCCACCATCCCGACGACCTGCACGCCAACGTCGGCCGGCCCGCGCACCATGCCCTGTTCCCCACCCCCGGGCAGCTCGCCGCGGGGCTCGATCCCGGCGACTGGGAGATCCTCGTCGCCGCGGGCATCGGCCGGCCCGCGACCGACCTGGACGGCCAGCCCGTGACCATCACCGACACGGTGCTGCGAGCGGCCCGCCGGCGCTGACCGGGGCCGGGCCGGCTACCCGCCGTCCGGGCCGGGACGGCGCCGCTTGGGCCGGGGAGCCCGCTGGGCGGACAGGCCAGGGCGGACCGCGCCGGCCACCCCGGTCCGCAGGCGCCCGAGCACCAGGGCCCAGGCCGCCTCCAGGAAATCCGCCTGGGCGGGGGTGTCGGCCAGCTGGTGCACCTCGACGTGCGCGCCCCCGGCGCGGGGCCGGATCCAGAGGTAGCCGGTCATCTCGCCGCCGGGGA
>Ga0126381_100007157_pt1 | contig 12394 bp, 14 predicted proteins | sample PanSoiMetPlot_28_FD_96465 | JGI IMG/M metagenome (GOLD analysis project Ga0126381, IMG submission 96465) | Tropical forest soil microbial communities from Panama - MetaG Plot_28 | ecosystem: Environmental > Terrestrial > Soil > Tropical forest > Bulk soil | place: Panama | collected 2016-02-17
AAGAACTGGACCCCCTCGCTGAGGAGGAGGGTTCGCTAATGGGTGATTGGATGCAGCCCGCTTCGCGGGGGGAGCTACCGCGGAGAGAGGCGATGCAGACGCCAGAAGAGGTCGCAGCGATGCTGCGGCTGAAGGCGTTGGGGTGGGGTGTGCGGCGGATCGCAGGCGAGCTGGGGTGCAGCCACATGACGGTCCGCCGGTATCTGGCCGAGGGCGGCTGGGTAGCCTATCGCGGACGGGGTCGGCCACGGAGGCTGAGTGGGCTGGAGGAGTGGGTGGCCGAGCGTTTCCGCCGGCATGCCGGCAACGCCGATGTGGTTCGGCAGGAGCTCGAGCGGGAGAAGGGGATCCGGTTGACCCTGCGGACGGTGGAGCGGGAGGTGCGGCACCTGCGGCGCGAACTGGAGGCGGAAGCGCGGGCAACGATTCGCTTTGAGACGCCGCCGGGCAGGCAGCTGCAGATCGATTTTGGCGAGCGGCGGGTGGCGATCGGCGACGAGAATGTGAAAGTGTACCTGTTTGTGGCGACGCTGGGCTACTCGCGGCGGCTCTATGTTCGGGCGTTTCGTAATGAGCGCCAGGAAAGCTGGTTTTCTGGTCTCGAGGGCGCATTCCGCCACTTCGCCGGGATCACTGAAGAGGTGCTGCTCGACAATGATCGCGGGCTGGTGGCACGTCATGACCAGGCGACCAGAGAGGTCGAGTTTAATGCTCGGCTGCGCGCCTTTGCCAAGCACTGGGGTTTCCGGCCTCGCGCCTGTGCCCCCTACCGGGCGCGCACCAAGGGCAAGGACGAGCGTGGCGTCGGTTATGTAAAGAAGAACGCCATCGCGGGACGGCGCTTCGAGAGCTGGTCGGCATTGGAGGCCCACCTTGACGGGTGGGCTCGCGATGTCGCTGATCAGCGGGTACACGGCACGACCGGCGAGGCGCCGATTGAGCGCTTCCGGCGTGCGGAGGCCGGAGCTCTGCGCCCGATCGCTGGCGTTCTGCCGTTTGCGATGGTGCGCGAGCTGGTGCGCAAGGTTGCAGGCTGACTGCGTGATCGGGGTTGACGGCAACGCCTATTCGGTGCCGTGGCGGCTGATCGGTGAAAACGTGCGCGTGGTGATCGCCGGCGACCAGCTCCACATCAGCCACGCCGGGCGCGAGGTTGCAGTTCACCAGCGCCGGACCGGCCGGTTCCAGCGTGTTGTCGACCCGCTCCGCTTCGACGACGTCGTCGGCTTCGGTCCGCGGGTGCCTGCCCAGATTGCGCCTGTTTGCGACACCGTCGCTCCACCCGAGCTGCTGCGGCCGCTGCTCGAATATGAGCGGCTGGTCGGAGGGCGCTGGTGATGGACCACGATCATCTGATCGCGATGCTGAACCGGCTCAAGCTGACGGCGATCCGTGATCAGCTCGACAGTCTGGTCGACGAGGCGGCGCGGCGCGAACTGACGATCCGCGAGGCGCGCTCTCTATTCTGCGAACGTGAGATCGGCCGCAAGGACGAGCGCCGCATTGAGATGAGCGTCGGGCTGGCGCGCTTCCCCTTCGTGCGCGATCTCGACGGCTTCGACTTTGCCGCCCAGCCCTCGATCGACAAGAAGCAAATCCGCGAGATCGCTGCCGGCCGCTTCATTGCCAATGCCGAGGTGGTGCTGCTGTTGGGGCCTCCCGCGCCTGCGTCATGACGCCCACCTCGCCACGTCATTGAAAAATAAAGGAGCGTTGACTGGGACTTTCTGGTTGCGGGCGGCGCGCGCGAGCCGTGCGGGCATCGAGCCCGGCCAGCTCGGCCGCGGAGATTGCCCAGGGTGCGCCCGTGCAGACCTGCCGCGCCTGGATGACGCCGTGACCGATCAGCCGGAGCACCGTCATCTTGCTGACGGTGAGACGCCGCGCCCCCTCTTCCAACGTTAACTCGCCGCGTTCGGCCATCTCGCCGTCCCGGTACACAGCAATGCCGTGGGCGCTGCGGTGCGAGCGCACCCGGCTTTCGGTCCAGCTGTTGCCCTTGCCGGTGCGCTTGCCGCAGCGGTTGAGGATGGCCGCGATACCGGCGTCCGGCTGTTGTCGGGCCAGGGCGCGGATAAGCTCGCCCGTTTCGGCCTCGGTGGTCCAGCGGTGCCGACCCGCGCGGTTCTTGGGCACCGTCAGCTGGGTATGATCGCCACCCTGCCAATGAATCACGAGATCGATCGTGTCACCGACGATCTTGGCCACGATCTCGACGATCGCCGTTCGCAAGATATGCTTGCGTGTCTCGGCGCTTGCGCCGGGGTGACGCCACAGCACCTCGACATCAGCGCCAAGCACCATCAGCCGGGTGCGTTCCTCGGCCGACGGCATTGCCACCTTTGCCGTCACCAGTTCCGCGAGCTGTTCCTCCATGCGGTGGACCTGGACGAGCCGATCATTCCAGCGCCGCTCCAGCTCGGATGCGACCAGGCGGTTATCGGGATCGACGGCGTCATATTGCCGGCGCGCCAGCCCCGCCTCGTAGCGCGCCTGGGTGAGGGCGAGTTCGGCTTGCCGATGGACCTCAGAATTGTCTGCCGCACGGGCATCAATCGCATGCAAAGCGGCCTCGATCCCCAAAGGTGCAAGCACTCGCAGCAGCTCCGCCGATACGGCCGCGTCGACCCGCAACCCGCCAAACGCGATGCAGCGCTCCGTTCCGTGGTTGGCGCGAGTTCGTCGAGGGCGAGGACCGTGCCGTAAGCACGGTGGGCGATGACTTCGATAGCGTTGTCTGTGGTCCGCGCCGAATGAAATAAGCCGGGCCGTCGGATGTCGGGGCTTGACCAGACCGACACCGCAAGCCGCTGCGCGAGGGTCTTGCCCACCGAACTGACGCCCGAAAGGTTAACACCACAAGTATCGAGCTCGGTCAGGTCGACGAGCGGCCCTGCGAAACCAGCCAACACGCCGATCGTCCAGTGGGGACACTTCTTGACCGCAAGGGCCGTCGCAGTTGCGTCTTGCCAGCCCTCCAGCGTTCCCGCTTCGGCGCTGTCCCGCGGGATCCGTGCTCCGACCGCAAGTTCCAGATCAAATTCGTCAGAGGCGCCGATCGCCTCACCTTTGGGCGTCATAAAGATGGGATGCTCGGCAATATTGAAGTGCCAGCCGGGTCGCTGGACGGCGACGATCTCGTGATCAGGGTCCGCCGCCTTGAGGATCTGAACGACAACGATTTCACCATCCGCTTCAGTGCGGAGGCCGGCCGCAAACAGCAAGGAGCGGATGTCGGTTGCGGCCATTTTTGGCAATGCCGCGCGGTTGAAATCGATGATCTGGGGTTGGCCATCCATCCCCTGGACGACGCAACGCAGCCCATAGGCGTCGCACTGATCGACGAAACGCAGCCGCGCCGGCACGCCGAGAGGCGTCGCAATCGGGACCGACGCCTCTTCGTCCTTGCTCTTAATTACCTTATGGATTTTGACGCGGCCTCTGGCCGTGTGTTCGTATCTGAGGGTTAGGGTGTCCATTGCCGGCAGCGGGTACTGCCGGGCGACGTCCTGCAGTTCGGCGGCACGGCTCTGCCTCTCCACGGCCGCATCAAGTTCAGCCCGTGTCGGGGTGAACGGCAGGGCCTCAAGGATCGCGCGCCGCACGGCATCAACGCCCTCACTCAATAACACGTCAAGCCAGTCGACAGACTCGCCCGGCACGCCCGGCAAGGCAATGCCGACTTTGATCTGCTCGTAATGTCTGATCCCGAAGGTCCGGGCGGCGCGCTCGCCGCGGCGCGATCCGCGCTTGCCATTCTTCTCGCCCTCATCCCGGTCGGCGGCGATGATGACGTGCGTCGTCGCTGGGTATGGAACGAAGGCTTCGACGCCGCCGCCCGTGATGGCCGCAGCCACTGCCATTTCATTGGCAGTGATCTTCACCTGCATGGCCAGTGCGACAGCCGCGCCGGTTTCAATCCCTTCACTGACGACGACATGTCCGGCAATGGCGGGATCACCCCAGAGCACCGAGTAACCGGCGGTGTTGACGTCGCCGACGACCCGCGCGGATTTTTTTGCATCGCGTGGCTTGCCGGCTGGGCTTATGCCGAGGTCGGCCTTGCCGCGGCCGCTGGGCGCCACGTAAATGCGGTGAGCATGCGTGCGACCGTCGGCCGCGACGCTGCCGAACACCGCGCAGGCAAATTCGCCGACGAGCTTTGGCTTGGCCTTCGAGCCCTGTGGCGGCGGATCGTAATAGCCTAGCGCCTTCAAGCCGGCGATCGGTGTCCGCGGGACCGGCACGGCATCCGGCGCCACGCCGAGGCGGTGCGCCAAATACGCGATCGGCAACGTATCGTCGCGGTTATCGGCGGGTGCGTTCAGCAAGCTAGCGGCGTCTGTCGTCTGGCGCCGGTTGCCGCCACCCTCGCGGATCAGGTCGTTGCGGCCGAGCAGCTCGGCAATGCTTATTTTCGCGCCTTCAAACTCGAGCCCTTTGACCTTCATGACGACGTCGAAGATCGAGTCTGACCTCGTGATGCAGGTGCAGAATGCGCGGCTCTTTTGCGGGTCCCAGCGCCAGTCATCTCTGCCGCCGTGCATTGGGTAGGGACAATCGATGTGCGGGCGACCTCTGCTCCAGTCGACGCCGAGAGCGTTTAGGACCTCGCCCTCACGGCCACGAACCGCAAGCCTGATAGCGGGGGTAGCGACGAAGCGGGTCACAGTCTGGCCTCCTGCAGACCTTGCCAAATTCAGCCTGACCGATAGCGATGGACCTGGTCTGCAAGGCTCGGATTGCATGCCGAACACATTCGCCGGTCACCCAACTTCTGGTGCAATTGGATTTGCATGCGTCTCCCGCTCAGCAAGAGTGCCGGTGATCTTGGAGGACCGGCGGCGTGGTGGCTGGCCGAAATCGGCCCTGCAACCGGGCAAGCTCGCTCCGCTGACTGGCCGGGTGCCCGCCGAAACCAAGCGGTGGCTCGAGGAGGGAGCGCTGCGCGTTCAGGCCGTAGTCTGATTCACCATCTCGATCTAGTGATTAACCGGGCGCGCGAAACCGAGGAGCTGCTTCCACGCGCATAAGAAGATTTGTTCGGAGGAGCCAAAACCGCCGCGCTCGTTCTGGCGCTCGGTTTCGCCATCAAAGGCGCGGCCTAGCGCATGCAATGTCTTTTTTTGGGAGGAGCCCGCAAGTAGGCGAACCGCGCTGGTTAGCGAATGCCACAGCATTCGAGGCAGTACGCACCGCGGTCAGCAACCTGCTAGACCAGTTAAGGCCGCAAGGCGATGCTGTCGAAACACCCCCACTCGCCGAGGACTTCGCGGCGATTGCCCCCGCGATCGCGGATGCACCTAGACACCCAGGTGCGGTGCTGCTCGCCAGGTAGCCATGGCGCTTGCCTTCCCCGAAATGGAAGAGAGCAACCCGACGCTTGGCTCATGGGGTCCAATGATCCGTCGGATGCTAGGCGAGGATGCAATTGCACGCTTGCAAGCCGCGCTGACCGCGGGAGAGCGCCACGAAGACGAGACGCGCTGGCAGGTTGGCATGCTTGAGCGCGTCGTATTCGAACATTCCTCAATACCGGGCAGCGCGGCAGCGACGTAGCGCCGAGCTGATTCTTTCCCTAGTCCAATTCCTTGCCCTTCTTCTCTGCCCTCGTCGAAGCGGGCGGCCAACATCGGCATCGTCGAGCGCCATGGGCGCTTTAACCCGTCTGTCAGCCTTGGAGCCGCGTGGCGGATGCTATCTTGCGCCCCGGAGGGGTGTATTTGGCAGACGAGCGATAGTCTTTGATCGTCTTCTTGATATGGGGTCTTTGGTATTCGGGACGAGCGCACATGATCCTGAATACGAGGCCATGGTCAGAGTGCTGGGTTGGTGGGACACCCATTCCGAAAACATACGAGAAACGCCGAAAGGAAAAATGTCCCACTTCTCAACTATCACATTGATTGCCAGATAAAGTGTACCCTCTGCCGGGGTCGCCATTCGCGACGATGCCGTCGCATACCCCCCTCCTCGGGCCGCCACCGGCGGGTGTCCTCATCCCTCGCCGCGGGTAGGGCTGGCCGGGGCAATATTTGCCCGACCCGACTGAACTTCATCGGATCGCCGCCTCGCCAGAAGCGTAAAAAAAACTGTTCCGGAGCTGTGAAGCAAGATAGCGGCGGCAATTAGTGCCAGAGGGAGAAGCACGAAGAGTTGCGCCAGAGTTGCCGCGGCAATACCAAGTGCGCGAGTGCCGCCCGCGAATTCTACCGCAAGCGCATAGGCGAATTGCAGCGTGCCGAGGAAGGCCGGGCCGGACGGTACGAGAGTACTCAGACTGGCGGCGCCAAGGAGGACCAGGGTGTCCGAAAACCCGAGCGTCAATCCTACTGCCTTGACAAGCAACCACAGTGTCAACGCATCGGGCACGTATATCATCATTGTGATCGCGATAACCTGCAATGTCCGCCATGTTCGCAGGATTTCGAGCCCTTGCTGCATCATGGTCAGCCGTGCCGACAATCCGGGAAACCGTCGAACAATGCGAGGCATCATGGTGCCGGAAAGGCAGAGGGCGGCAAGCAATACAACGCCGAACACGGCGCCGCCCGTCGCCAAGAGGTTGAACAGCAGGCTTGCGTTTGGCTTGGCCGCAGCGGCGAACAACAGACCGAGCGCGAGGCAGCAGACGACCATAATGCCGTCGAAGAGCCTCTCGATTACGATTGAAGTGAGCCCCCATACCCGCGATAGCCCGAATGTCTTCTTGAAGAATTCGGCACGAAAGAGTTCACCGAGCCGCGCCGGCATCACGGCATTCAACCCATAGCCGACCAGGAGGGCTCGCGCGACGAAGGCGTAGGGAATTGCGGCCACCGGACGCAGAATGACCCGCCATCGCCAGGCGCGCAATGCGAGGTTTCCGGCATATATGAGCATCGCCGCGCCGATCCATAAGGGGTCGGCGCTCGCCAGCGCCGCACCGACCGCGCCCAGCTGCACCCGGTAAAGGGCGAGGGCCAGGAAGAACAGTGTGCAGCCGAGGCCGGCCGCGATCTGTAAGAGGCGCACATTCGTGCGTTGCGGCCGTAAGCTAAATTTCACGATAACCCCTCCGGCCCGTTCCCCGAGAAGTGGAGCTGAGATCAATGAGTTATCGAGCCGAGAGATAATAACCGCTCAGCCCTTGCTACCGTACAATGCGCGCTCGGCGCTTCGGTGTTTCCGAACAAGAAGTCCCTTAGCTCGAAAAGGTGATGAACTCGTATTCCGGACAACCTTGCGTACCCAAGTGAGCGTAACACTCTATTGGGCCCTGGCTAGTCTTCGGAAAGGGTTAACGTCAGCTATTTCGTCGGCGATGGCAAAGCGCTTACGGGACCTTCCAGGAGGGTTCCGCAAGCTCAAATCGTCGCCTGTGTTCCCAGAATGACGGTGCTCTGCGACGACAGCACGCCGCCGTTTCCGTGGGCGATGGCGGTCTCGCAATCCTCGATCTGACGTCGGCGGCATTCACGGCGCAGCTGCCGCGCCGCCTCGATTAACAGGAACAATCCGTACATGCCGGGATGACAATAGGAGAGGCCGCCGCCATTGGTGTTTACCGGCAGAGTGCCGCCGGGCGCGATATGGCCGTCCGATACGAAGCGGCCGCCCTCGCCTTTGGCACAGAAGCCGAGATCCTCCAGGAAAAGGATCGTGTTGATCGTAAAGGCGTCGTACAACTCGACAACATCTATTTCGCTCGGGCCGAGGCGCGCCATCTCGTAAGCCGCGCGTCCCGACTGCAGCGCTCCTGTCACCGTCAGATCCGGCATACTCGAAATGTTGGCATGCGTGATCGCCTGGCCGCAGCCGAGGACGTAGATCGGCGGCTTCTTCAGCGATCGCGCGCGCTCGGCGGTGGTCATGATCACCGCGCCGCCGCCATCGGTGACAAGGCAGATGTCCCGGACCGTAAACGGGTAGCTGATCATGCGCGCCGATAAAACCTCCGGGATCGTCAATGGCTGCTTTTCCCAGGCGACCGGGTTCAACAGAGCCCATTCACGCGCCGCCACTGCAACCGCGGCCAATTGCTCGCGAGTCGTGCCGAATTCGTGCATATGGCGAGAGGCTGCCAATGCATAGGCGGTCGACGGCAGAAACGGCCGAAACGGAGTCTCGTAAGGATTGTACTCTCTGACTGCGGCCTGCCGGCGGCCGATCGTACGTTGGGTGCTGCCGTAGGCGATGACTGCGATTGTGCACAGACCGAGCTGAAGGGCGGCCTGCGCGTGCGCGACATGAAACATGAAGGACGACCCGCCGAGGATCGTGCTATCGATGAACGCTGGCGAGATCCCGAGATATTCGACCAGCGACAAACCTGAGGTTCGGCTTTGGGCTGTTGCACACAGCAGTCCGTCGATGTCTCTTAAATGCAGACCGCAATCCGCCAGAGCCCGCTGGACGCCCTGCGCCATCAGATCGATCGCACTCATTTCCTTGGCGACGGCGCCGAGATCGGATTCTGCAACGCCGACGATCGCGGCCGCGCCGCGCCTCAGGCCCTCCATCAGCCCGTCTCCGCGGGCACAAACACGGGATATGGCGGCTCGTCACCCGCGGGCCGATGGACACGGAACCTGACCCGCATGCCGATCTTGACCGCTTCGGGCGCGATGCCCTCGACCCGGCTCATCAGCCTGAAGCCTTCGTCACAATCAATGAGAGCAATATTGTACGGCGCGCCTTCGCGTGGATGGGTTACCGTCGTCGCGTAGACCGTGCCGAGCCCGGCGCTTAGCCGCCATTCGAGCCGATCGCTGCCGGTAAAAGGGCAAATGACCCGCGGATAGAAGACCGCCCGGTTCGCCTCTCGGCTCCATTGATACGCCAACTCGCCACGTTCGAGCTGGGCTTGATAGACCGCCAAAGGTGATTGCGTCATTCGCATCTCCGCGCCGCAAGGGCCATTTTGTCGGGTTCACGGAGCCACAGCAAGGTTCGGGGAGCGTCGGACATTCGAAGCGATCACGGCTGGAATTGGGCTCCGGGCCCCGAGAAGAAGTTGCTCGGAAGGAGCCTCTTTTGCCGGGATCACCTCTGGACCATTTTAAATCGCATTGTGAGCGACGCTACACCCGATCCTGCGGCGGAGAAAGGCGCCGAGCGTATTGCCAAAGTGCTCGCGCGCGCGGGGGTGTGCTCGCGGCGCGATGCCGAGCGCTGGATTGTCGACGGGCGCGTATCGGTCGACGGGCGCGTGCTGGCGACGCCGGCGGTGACCGTTACCGCCGCTAACGACATCCGCGTCGACGGCAAGCCGCTGCCGGCACCCGAGCGCCCGCGTCTGTGGCGTTACCATAAACCGACCGGTCTCGTCACCTCGCATCGCGACGACAGAGGCAGGCCGACCGTGTTCGACGCGTTGCCGAAGGATCTCCCGCGCCTGATTTCGGTCGGCCGGCTCGATCTCAATTCCGAGGGGCTCTTGCTGCTGACCAATGACGGCGCGCTGGCCCGGCGGCTCGAATTGCCGTCGACCGGTTGGCTGCGGCGATACAAGGTACGCGTTCATGGCGAAGTCCGGTCGGAGCGGCTCGCCGGCCTCGCGATGGGCATCACCATCGACGGTGTGGCCTATGGTCCGATCCGCGCGACCCTGGAACGCCACCAAGGCAGCAATGCCTGGATCGCGATGGCGTTGCGCGAAGGGAAAAACCGCGAAATTCGCCGTGTGATCGAATATCTCGGGCTTCAGGTTAGCCGGCTGATTCGGCTGTCCTATGGACCGTTCCAGCTCGGCAATCTGGCGCGCGGCGCGGTCGACGAGGTCTCGAAAAAGGTAATCAGCGAACAGCTGGGTGACGCTCGCTCCGGAGCAGCGCATGCGTATCGTCGCCGGTAGGCACCGCGGGCGCCGGCTGCTCGCGCCGCCCGACGAGACGGTAAGGCCAACCAGCGATCGTGCCCGCGAGGCACTCTTCGATATTCTATTGCACGGCCGATTGGCGGCCGAAGGCAATCCGTTCGCCAATGAGGCGGTCCTTGACGCCTTTGCCGGGACCGGCGCGCTGGGTCTCGAAGCATTGTCCCGCGGTGCCGCCGAGGCCGTGTTCATCGAACAGGACCGAGAGGCTCTCGGGTTCCTTCGCCAGAACATCGCGACGCTCGGCGAGGATGCTCGCACCCGGATCGTTCCGGGCGACGCCACCCGTCCGCAGCGCGCGCCATCGGCGTGCAAGCTGGCGTTTCTCGATCCGCCCTATCGCAGTGGCCTCGCCGCCGCGGCGCTGAGCGCGCTCGATCTCGCCGGCTGGCTGGCCCCGGAAGCGCTCGCCGTCGTCGAGCTGGCAAAAACCGAGAAACTGGTGCCGCCGGCCGGGTTTGTCTTCCTCGACGACCGGGTGTATGGCGCAGCTCGCCTCATATTTCTGCGTCGCGGCGAAACCACGGGAGATAAAAGATGAGCGATCAGTTGCGACACGTGGCCCTGCGCAGCGGCGAGCGGGTGCCGGCGCTCGGGCAGGGAACCTGGCACATGGGAGAGGACCGGCGCCGTGCCGACGCAGATGCGGCGGCATTGCGGCTGGGTATCGATCTCGGCATGACGCTCATCGACACGGCCGAAATGTATGGCAGCGGAGGTGCCGAGGAGGTCATCGCGCGCGCCGCCCGCGGACTTCGCGACCAGCTTTTCATCGTCAGCAAGGTATATCCGCACAACGCTTCGCGCGCGGGCGTTGTCGCCGCCTGCGAGCGCAGCCTCAAGCGGCTCGCCACCGACCGGATCGATCTCTATCTGTTGCATTGGCGGGGCTCGATCCCGCTCGCCGACACCCTAGAGGGTTTCCAGCGGCTCGAGCGCGACGGCAAGATCCGCCATTACGGGGTCAGCAATTTCGACCGTGGGGATATGGCGGAATGGCTGGCGCTGGAGGGCGGCGGCGGCGTCGCGGCCGACCAGGTGCTTTACAACCTGGCCCGCCGCGGCCCTGAATGGGATCTCATCCCGTGGTGCCGCGAGTATCGGGTTGCGATCATGGCTTACACCCCGCTTGGGACGGGCACAATGCTGGGCGACCCGACGCTCGCCGAAATTTCCCGCCTCCGGGGCGCGACGCCTGCGCAGGTGGCCCTCGCGTGGCTGTTGCGCCAGGAGAACATGATCGTGATCACAAAGGCCTCTCGCCTCGAGCATGTGCGTGAGAACCACGGCGCGCTTGACTTGAAGCTGGCGGACGAGGACCTGACCGCGCTCGACCGGGCCTTTCCGTCGCCCAAAGGCAGGAGCCCGCTCGATATGCTCTAACTCCGGTTTATTGCGCGCCCCCTGCCGCATCGCTAGTCTGGCGGGCAAAGGAGGGGTGGCCGAGCGGTTGAAGGCGCACGCCTGGAAAGTGTGTAGACGGTGATGAATCGTCTCGCGGGTTCGAATCCCGCCCCCTCCGCCAGCACCATAGGTTACTTAATAACTTAGCAGCGCACCCGCGCGCCGACTCACGCTGAGGCCCACGAAAAGCTACTCGACGCCGGGAAGGGGTGCCGGCTTTATATTCCGGTCGGATCGAGCGAGGCGGCATCCACCCCGAACAAGCAGAGGCAAAATCCGCATAATCCGGTGTTCCCCTTTTCCGGGGGAAGGTGAGATCTCAGCGGTTGACCGGACTCGGACATTGGCTTGATTAGCGCCTGAGGCCAATTCTAGTCCAAACCCGCCCGGCGGAAGGCGTGCCCGGGGAGCGCTGTGGCGATCACGACGTCGGAGCATATCTCGCTCAGATCAATGGCATGAAACGGCAATTCCTGAATTTGGCCGCGGAAAGAGTAAGAGCGCGGGCTCGGGAACCTTGTTTCACGCGCCGCTGAAACCCTCGAGATCCGCGCCGCCGGCGCCAAGCTGTTCTTCCTGCCCCGCGACTCGCCCGCTTCAATCCGATCGAACACGTCTTTGCCAAGCTGAAGACCTTGTTGCGCAAAACGACTTTCTGCACAAAGGAAGGAAGCAGCATCGGCGAGATTGGTGGGGCATCACCGCTGCTCTTCGGTCTTCTGATGGATTATATGGGCATCGGCATGCTGGCGGTTTCGGCCGGCCTCAGTCTGAGCGCGCTTTTCGCGCTGCTGATGCTGAGGGCAAGACCGGCGGCTGCTCCTGCTAGCTCGGCGAGATTAGCGCTAGCAGATATTCCGGGGCAGGAAAACGGTCGCCGCGGCACCGACCAGCAGGCAAGCCCGCAGGTGCCGAAGCTGAGCGCCCAGGCGGCAAGCCGTGACGTTCCGCCGAATCGGTCGAGTGTGACGCCGAACAGGAGCGTGCCGAGGAAGCTGGCGCCAAGGCCGATGCAGGAATAGAGCCCGATTGTTGCTCCCAGATAACGCCGGGCGGCAACGGCGAGCACGCCGAAGTGAGATTCGAAAAGTTGCCCTGCACGATGAAGCCGGCAATCACGGAAAGTCCTAGCAC
>Ga0126381_100007158_pt1 | contig 12393 bp, 12 predicted proteins | sample PanSoiMetPlot_28_FD_96465 | JGI IMG/M metagenome (GOLD analysis project Ga0126381, IMG submission 96465) | Tropical forest soil microbial communities from Panama - MetaG Plot_28 | ecosystem: Environmental > Terrestrial > Soil > Tropical forest > Bulk soil | place: Panama | collected 2016-02-17
CGGGCTAGGAGTGCTCGCCGTGCTCCCAATCAGGACACCGTAGCCGGGGCAGCAGGTACCGTGACTGCTGTGCGGACAGTGACGAGCGAGCAGATGGCGCATATCAGCTCCGGGCTCGGGTAGCGCGGACGTATGCCATCAAGCAGCGGCGACATCCTCGACGGGCGGTACACGCTGGTCGAGCGGATCGGCCTGGGCGGGTTCAGCGAGGTGTGGCGAGCGCACGATCGCGCGCTCGGCCGATCGGTAGCGGTCAAGCTGCTGCACGCGGGCTTCTCCGGGCACGATGAGACGCTGCAGCGGTTCCGCGCCGAGGCGAGGCATGCCGGGGGGCTGTCGCACCAGAACATCGCGCGCGTCTTCGACTACGGCGATCCGAGCCCCGAGCATCCGCCCTACCTGGTGATGGAGCTGATCGACGGCGACTCGCTTGCCCATATCCTGCGAACGGGCCGCGCGATGGACCCGGCGCGCGTCATGGACATCACGGCGCAGGCCGCGGCGGGCCTGCAGGCCGCGCACCAGGCCGGGCTGGTCCATCGCGACGTCAAGCCCGCCAACCTGCTGCTCAGCTCGGCCGGCGTGGTCAAGATCACTGACTTCGGCATCTCTTATGCGGCCGGGTCGGCACCGCTCACCAGAACCGGGATGATCGTGGGGACACCTTCGTATCTCGCTCCCGAGCGAGCATCCGGTGCCCTGGCGACCGAGGCGAGCGACATCTATGCGCTTGGCGTCGTCGCCTACGAGTGCCTGAATGGCGCGCCGCCGTTCTCCGGCACCGCTATCGAGGTAGCGGTGGCGCACCGGGACCGCCCGCTCCCGCCACTGCCCGCCTATGTGCCGGCGGCCGTCGCTGACTTCGTCGAGCACCTGACGGCCAAGGATCCGGCCGTCAGGCCAGCGAGCGCGGCTGAGGTCGCGGCCCGCGCCGCACAGCTTCGTGATCAGCTGCGAGCGGGACACCTTGCACCGACGGCAGGCTTCGCCGCGCCCCCGCTTCCCGCGGCCGGCCAGCCCGAGTTCCCGACGCCGACGGAGTTCCTTGCCCAGCCGCCAGCCCGCCGCCGCCGAGGCGGTCGCCTGACGCTCGCCGTAGCTAGCGGCGCCGTCGTCCTCGCGCTGCTCGCGCTGGTCGGCGTGAACCTGCTCGGTGCCACATCGGCGCAGCACGGATCGGGTTCGTCGCCCCCGCCGTCCTCGTCAACCTCGCCCGCGAGACAGGTCCAGGTCGACGGCCAGGCATTCATCGGCTTGCCGGTCGCTGTGGCGGTCAAGAAGCTCACGCAACTCCACCTAGTCGTGCAGGTGCGGTGGGTGAAGGCCGAGGATAAGCAGCGAGGCCGGGTCATCGCCGTCCACCCGACCGGGCAAGTCCAGGTCGGCAGCCTGGTCACCGTCGTCGCTGCCCAGCGCCATCATGACCACGGGCACGGAGACGGCGGCGACCAAGGCGGTAATGGAGGCAACGGCTAGGGTCGCCGACTGCCAGGTACCGCTCGATCAGGCGAGGTGCTTCGGCGGTAGGCGACGGCGCGATGGCTGTTCGCCTGACTCACGAGTATCTTTCTTATGAAAGCAACGCCATGCTAGCTCTCGCACCCTGAGGTGATCAACGCTGGCCGTCTGGAGCAGCCTGCTGACGTTGCTTGCCGATCTGTGGCAGGCAGCGGGGCACATCCTGCTCGCTCCCTCCGGATCTTCCGGCACTGCGATGACCGCGCTCGCGGTGACCGTCCTCGTCGGCGCGCTGGCCGCCTGCCTCGCGTGCGCCGCTTGGATCAGCCGGATATCGGCCGGCGTCCCCCTGGTCGGCCGCGTGTCGGCGTTGCGCGAGAAGTCCTGGCGCGCCGCGTTCATGCGCCAGCGCGACCCCGACGCGGCCGGGCGGCCGCGCCCGAGAGCGCCGTCGGCAGGCCAGGCGGCCGCCTGATTCCCTGACCGGCATCGGCCGATCAGGGCTGAACGCGGCCGCCTCCAGCTGTCCCCTGTCCCCGTGACCCGCTGGAGGGTTTGTCGTCATGTCTACTTTTCTCGGCGTCCCTGTGGGCGCCGCCTATCACGTCGTATTCGGGCTGGCGGGGGTGCTGGCGCCGCTGCTCGGCAGCCTGGCGGCTGCCGCCGCCATCGTGCTGTTCACGGTGGGTGTCCGCCTGCTGCTCGCGCCGGTCAGCTTCCTGGCCATCAAGGGCATGGACGCGCAGGCCAGAATCGCGCCGCAGGTGCAGGCGCTGCGCAAGCGGCACGCCGGCCAGCCTGAGGCACTCAATCGCGCGCTGGCCGCCCTGTACCGGGCCGAAGGCACGTCCGTATTCGCGGGCTGCCTGCCGATTCTGGTCCAGTGGCCGTTCTTCAGCGTGATGTACCTGGTGTTCAGGTCACCGGTGATCGACGGGGTGCGTAACGCGCTGCTCGGCCACAGCCTGCTCGGCGCGCCGCTCGGCAGCCACTGGCTGAGCGCAGGCGGGCCGTTCAGCGCTCAAGGCGCAGTCTTCGCCGGCTTGTTCTTGCTTCTGGCCGTGATCGGCTGGGTGGGCGCGAGGGTCGCGCGCGGGGCGGCCCCGTCAGGGAGTGGCGGGGCGGGCGGAATGCAGGCGGCGGGCGGGGTGCAGGCGGCGCTGGTCAGGTTCACGCCCTACCTGACCGTCGCGTTCGCGGCCTTCCTGCCGCTGGCTTCTGGCCTGTACCTAGCCACGACATCCGCCTGGACTCTCGCCGAGCGCGCGGTCGTGCGGCGCAGGGCTAGCCGAGGTCACGCAGGCTGAGCCAGGACGCGGCCCAGGAGCGGCGCAACGATGAGCACACCCAGACGGGCGCGCCCTGTTCGTCGTCGCTGACGCCGAGGTGATTGTTGAGGCGCGCGGCGATGCGCAGCGTGGCGCAGACCGGTGCGAGCCGCGCGCGGTCGAAGCCAACGGCGACGGCAACGGTCGCTGACGGCGGTGGCGGACCCCAGTACCAGTAGGCGTTCTGGACGCCATAGGAGCGAGGCAAGCCGTCGGCGGCGCCAAAAAGGTCGACCGCACCCGACTCGCCGTAGTTGCTGGCGAGCACGATCGCGGCGGAACGCTGCGCGGCCGGCAGCGAGCGGTACGCCGAGGCGATCTCCGCCGTGAAGACCGGCCAGGCGAGGGTCTCCCCCGCGTCGTAGTTCACGGCCACGATCGGCGTGTCGTGCAGGTCAGCGGCCGGGACGACCGGCAGCGTGAGCGGAAGCGCCGTCAGCGTCAGCGCGAACGCGGCCGCGAGCACGGCGGCCCTGGCGGCCGGCCGACCGCGCCGCAGCCAGCCGAGGGCAGGCTGGGCGCCGGCCCCGACGAGCACTGCGAACATGCCGCCGAGGTAGTAGGGCTTGCCGCCGGTCGCTATGAACACCACGGCGAGCACGACGTACGCGACACCGAGCGCACGGCACCAGCGCAGCGCGCGGGCTCGCAGCAACCGCACCAGGCCGGTGATCCAGATCGGCGACAGCGCGACGCCGAGCAGCCCGATCTGAACCGGCAGCAGCTCCCACCGGGGCGCAGACGACCCCGAGCCGCCGTTCGCGATCGACCGCGAGATCGCGAGCTCGGGCCAGCCGTACCTGGCCTGCCAGGCGAGGTACGGCACCCACAGGGCAAGCGCGATCGCGCCGCCGGCGTACAGGTACGGCGAGCGGAACGGGCGCCGCGGGCCAGCCACGGCCAGCCCGGCCACGATGGCGAACAGCAGGAACGCGACCAGGTCGCTGTCGAGCAGGCCGACCCCGGCGGCAAGTCCGACGGCGAGCCAGAGCCGCTGGCCGCCGGTACGCAGGACGCGCACGACGAGCCAGGTGACCAGCGCCCACGCGGGCAGGTCGAACGTGGTGGTGCTGAGCAGGTGGCCGGCCCCGATAACCAGCGGCGCGACCGCGACGGCGGCTGCGGCGAGCACCTGAGCGCGGCGTTCGGCGCCGAACTCGCGGGCGATGAGGCCGGTCAGCAGCACGAGCGCCGCCGAGGCCAGAGCGGAAGGGAGCCTGAGCACCACGACCGAGCTCGGCGCCAGATCGGTCATCAGCCTGGCAAGCAGCGGCACGAGCGGCGGCTGGTCGGGATAACCCCAGGCCAGGCGGCGGCCGCAGGCAATGAAGTACAGCTCGTCGCGGTGATAACCGTACCGCGACGAGAACGCGATCAGCACCGCGGCCAGCGCGCCGGAGATGATGAGGACAGGACGGAGCGCGAATCCTGGGAGATCCGGGTCCGCTTCCCCCGAGTTGGTGTGCATCGCGCCCATCTTCGCCTAGATTCACGGGATGGCTCTGCAGAACCCTGGCCGCCGGCCGGTCGTGGTGGCATACCAAGCGGACTGGCCGGAGCGGGCGGCGACGCTGATCGCGCTGCTGAGCGGCAGGCTCGGCCCGCTCGCCGCCAGGATCGAGCACATTGGCAGCACGTCGATTCGCGGTATGGCAGCCAAGGACCTCATCGACCTCCAGGCCAGCACCTCTGACCTCGACGCGGCGCCGGCCGCGTTTGACGAGCCGCTGCGCGAGCTTGGCTTCACGATGATGCCGTACGGGCACGATCACGTCCCCGCTGGCCGGCCCGATGATCCAGACCTCTGGCGCAAGCGGCTGTGGTGTCGCCGGAGCGACCACCCGGATGGCCCGGTGAACCTGCACGTCAGGCGCATAGGGTCGCCGAATGAGCGGCTCTCGCTGCTGTTCCGCGACTGGTTCAGGGCGCATCCTGACGCGATCCCTGCCTATGCCGGGTTCAAGCAGGCGCTCGCCGCGATGTCCGAAGGCATCGACGACTACACCGAGACGAAGGACTGGGTGGTCGACGTCGTGATCGCGGCCGCGGAGCCGTGGGCCGCAGCCACCGGCTGGCGCCCATGATCACTCGGCGGGCCGGACGGGTCCTGGTCGTCGACGCCGCCGACCGGGTCCTGCTGCTGCACGGCGTCAACCCGGCCAGGCCAGGCCAGCCGTACTGGTTCACGGTCGGCGGCGGCGCGCGGTCAGGCGAGAGCCTGGCCGAGGCGGCAGCGCGCGAACTGCGTGAGGAGAGCGGGATTTCGGTGCGGCCCGATGAGCTTGGCGAGCCGGTATGGCACGAGGTCGCCGAGTTCGACTTCGAAGGCAAGTGGTTCCGCCAGGAGCAGGACTTCTTCTTCCTGCGGGTCGGCTCGCCGCAGGTTCACGCCGGCGGCCTCACCGATGAGGAGGCCGCGGTCGTGACCGGTCACCGGTGGTGGACGATCGACGAGCTCGCCGGCGCCGATGAGTCGTTCTACCCGGCGGAGCTGCCCAGCCTGCTGCGCCGCCTCACAGCCTGAAGACGCCGTACCCGAATCCCTGGGCGATGACCTCGCCGCCGGCCACGGCGACTCCGCTGGCGAGCAGAGTATCGAGCTGGCCGGGCTGGTGAGCGAAGGGCAGCAGGAACGAGGCTGGCTCGCGGCGCGGGTTGATCACCACGAGCGCGGTGCCGTCTCTGAGGTAGACCAGCGGGTAGCCGGAGTTCAGCACCTGGACCGGGCCGCCCGTCCGCAGCGCCGGCAGTTCCTTGCGCAGCTTGATCAGCCGCCTGACCTGGTGCAGCAGCGACTGCTCTTCGGCACGCTGGGCGGCGACCGTCGGCCGGGCCGGGTCTGGGTCAATCGGCAGGTACAGCGAGCTTGCCGGGGCGGACGAGAACCCGGCGTTCGGCCCGTCGTCCCACTGCATCGGGGTGCGCGACCCGGCCCGGTTCCAGCCAGGCCAGATCTCGCTGCCCTCGACGTCAGGCAGCCCTGGCACGAACCGCATGCCGATCTCGTCGCCGCAGTGGATCCCTGGCAGGGTCGGCCAGGTGAGCAGGAACGCGAACACCGGCCCAGCCTGCTCGGCACTCCGATCGCCGCACACCGGCCTGGCGAAGTCATGGTCGGATGAGAACATCGCGATCAGCCCGGCATCGCCGATCGCGGCGACGTCGGACCGCCACGCCCCAAGGAACGGCTCAGGCGAGCCGTTACCTTCGGCGCTGAAGTAGCAGGCACCTGGCGACGTCCGGCCCGCGTTGACGCCCGTGTCCGGTCCAGCGGACTCCTCGCGGCCCATTCCGCCGCCGTTGTCGAACAGCGATCTGTGCTCGGACCCGACCGCCAGATAGAAGTCGGCGTGGAACCCGGCCGGAACCGCCACCGCCGGGCTGTTCCACTCAGCCATCAGCACCGCGTCGGGAAAAGCCGCATCAAGCCAGCCGCGGATCTCGCGCCACAGGCCGGCGGTCTCCCGCCAGCCTGGATCGTCCTTCACCAGCGTGCTCGCCAGGTCCACGCGGAATCCGGCCACTCCGCAGCCCAGCCACTGCGCCATGACCTCGATCAGCGCCGCCCGGTTGACGCGCGGGCCGTGCGCGTCGACCGGCTGCCGCCAGGGCTCGGCCACGTTCGGCCTCGCGTAGCCGAAGTTGAGCGCGGGCTGGAAAGGAAAGAAGTTCGGCAGGTACCAGCCGGGCCGCTGCCCGGGCGAGGCCACCCATTGCGGGCCTGGCGGCCGCGGCTGGGCCGGCCCGGTGAAGATGTACCTGTCGTGCCTGGGGTCGGCGGATAGGTCGTTCGCCGCGCGGGCGAACCACGGGTGCTGGTCTGACGTGTGGCCGGCGACCAGGTCGAGCAGCACCCTGATGCCCCGGCCGCGGGCGGCATCGACCAGATTCACCAGGTCGGAGTTGCTGCCGTACCGTGGCGCGATCCGCAGGTAGTCGCTGACGTCGTAGCCGGCGTCGCGCATCGGCGAAGCGAAGCACGGATTGAGCCAGAGCAGGTCGACGCCCAGCCACGCCAGGTAATCGAGCCGGTCGATGATGCCCTGCAGATCGCCGATGCCGTCGGCGCCTGAATCGGAGAACGACTGCGGGTAGATCTCGTACGCGATCGCGCGGCGCAGCCACTCAGCCAAGCCGGCCAGCCTCCCTCGCCCGGCCGCGGAACTCGGCGACGACGTCGTCGCCGCGCCGCACGGTCACGTCGTAGATGCCGCTGCGGCCGTAGCTGACCCGCTCGGCGGCACTGGCGACAAGCAGATCGCCAACGCGGGCCGGCGCGATGAAGGTGACGTCGGCGCCGGCGGCGACGGTAACCCGGCCCCTGCTGTTGCACGCGCAGGCGAACGCGGTGTCCGCCAGCAGGAACACGTAGCCGCCGTGCGCGATGCCGTGGCCGTTGACCATCGCCGAGCCGACCCGCATCCGCACCGTCGCTGTGCCGTCGCCGACCTCGACCAGCTCCATGCCGAGCCCGCGCGATGCCACATCGGCGCCGAACATCGCCTCGGAGCTGCCGCGCCCGTTTTCGTCCTCGGCCCCGTGGTTCTCGGCCCGGTGGCCGGCGGAATCGTCCAATCCGGTCATCACGGAGTCGCCGCGGTGAGCCACTGCGCGTAGAAAAGTCCAAGGCCTAGGCCGACGCAAAGACCCGCGACTATCCAGAACCGGATCAGGATGGTCGTCTCCGCCCAGCCGAGCAGCTCGAAGTGGTGGTGCAAGGGCGTCATGCGGAAGACTCGCCTGCCGGTCGTCTTGAAAAAGGCGACCTGGATCATCACCGACAGCGCGATTATCACAAACAGCCCGCCAAGTATGGCGAGCAGGAACATCGTCTTCGTGCAGATAGCCAGGCCTGCTAGCAGGCCGCCCAGGGCAAGTGACCCGGTATCTCCCATGAAGATCTTGGCAGGCGGGGCGTTCCACCACAGGAATCCGAAGCAGGCGCCTAGCCCAGCCGCGGCGACGACAGCGATGTCCTGCGGATCCCTGACCATATAGCAGTTGTTGGCCAGGCCCGTCGGGCAATCATTGCGCAACTGCCAGGTCGCGATCAGTACGTAGGCGGCGAGCACGAGGATCGCTGCCCCGGTCGCGAGCCCGTCAAGGCCGTCGGTCAGGTTGACCGCGTTCGACGTGCCCGCGATCAAGATGACGATCCAGATCACGAAGGGCAGCACGGTGAGCGTGGGGCCGAAATCACGGAAGAAGGACAGCTGCGGATCGGCCGGAGTCAGCGCGTAGCCGTTCGGGTAGTGCACCACTTCGATCGCGAATATCGCGCCGATGACCGCCTGGCCGGCCAGCTTGGCGCCGGCCCGCAGGCCGAGGCTGCGCTGCCGGTAAATCTTGATGAAGTCATCGAGGAAGCCGACGACGCCGAGCCCAGCCATCAGGCCGATCACGAGCAAGCCTGATGCCTCCATGTGCCCGGTCAGCACATCAGATATGACGTAGCCGAGCACGCAGGCGATCACGATGACGGTGCCGCCCATCGTGGGCGTGCCAGCCTTCGTGACATGCGAGGCTGGCCCTTCTTTCCTGATTTGCTGGCCGTAGCCGCGACGGCGGAAGAACCGGATCGCGAGCGGCGTGCCTAGCAGGGCGGCGATCATCGAGATTCCGGCCGCGAGGATAACCGTCGTCACAAGGCCGCCTTCCGCCGGAGCCCTGGAGTGTCCGCGACGTATCGTATGTCAGGGCCTAGCCAGATCGAGCGGGTCGGCGTGGATGCCGAACTGCCGTCGCAGCACCCTGCTCGCTACGTGGACGCCCGCCATTCCATGCACTCCTGGCCCTGGAGGGGCCGATGCCGAGCAAATGTAAACGCCGGGCAGCGGCACCTGGTATGGATCCCAGCGCGGCACCGGCCGCAGCACGACCTGCCTGAGAGTGATCGCGCCGGCCGCGATGTTGCCGCCGACGTAGTTGGGGTTGTGCTGCTGCGCCTGGCTCGCTGGCACCGCGTGGCTCGCGAGCACCAGGTCACGGAAGCCGGGCGCGAACCGCTCGATCTGGGCGATCACGGCGCCGGTGACGTCGGCCGGCGATCCGTTGGGCACGTGCGCGTAGGTCGACAGCGTGTCCTGGCCCGCTGGCGCCCGGGTCGGGTCAACCACCCCAGGCTGCACGACAAGCACGAACGGGCGCTCGGCGTGCCTTCCCGCGGCCACCGACCGCTCGGCTGCCACCGCCTGTGTCCTGGTGCCTACGAGGTGCAAAGTGCCGGCCTTACCGCAGTCGGGCACCGACCACGGCACCGGACCGGCTAGCGCGAAGTCCACCTTGCAGGCCGCGCCGCCGTACCTGACCGACCGAAGCCAGCGGGCATAACGCGGCGGCAGCCGATCGCCGGCCAGCGCGTGCACGCCAGCCGGGCTGAGGTTGAGCAGGACGGCGCGCGCCTTCGGCAGTTCGCCCAGGTCGGTCACCCTGTGGCCGGTGACGATTCGGCCGCCGCTGCGCCGCACGTCGGCAGCCAGCGCCTCGGCGATCGCCTGGCTGCCGGCAAGCGGCAACGGCCAGCCGACGGCGTGCGCCAGCGCGGCGAGCATCACCCCGGCTCCGGCGGCAGGCAAGGATCGCGGCGGGACGATTGGGTGCGCGCTCACCCCGGTCAGCAGCGCGGGGGCCACGTCATCGCGGAAGCGCACGTCCCAGAGCGGCGAGCCCTGCTCGAGCACGGCCGCGCCGAATCTGGCCGCACCCACGGCATTCCTGAGCGCGGGCAGGTGCCGGAAGTCCGACATGGTGGCCGCGACCAGCGCCTGCCAGCGGGCGGCGATGGGGCCGAGCAAGGCCCGCCACGCCCCGCCGTCACGGCCGAGCCCGTCCGCGGTCCGGTCAAGATCGCGCCAGGCGAGACCGGCACGCCCGCCGTCGAGCGGATGCGCGAACGCGACCTCAGGCTGCAGCATCCGCACCCCGTGCGCGGCCAGGTCGAACGCGCGGAAGAACGGCGAGGCCAGCGCCATCGGGTGGACCGATGAGCAGACGTCGTGCCGGAAGCCGGGCCCGGTCAGCTCCGCGGTGCGCATGCCGCCGCCCACCTCGGCGGCGGCCTCGTGCACCTCCACCTCGAGACCCGCCCTGGCCAGGATGAGCGCGGCAGCCAGGCCGTTCGGCCCAGAGCCGACGACCACGACGTCCGTCCTTTCGCCTCGGCCGCCAGACACCGGAGCTCCTCCCTCAGCATTCCGCCTTCAGCATGGCCCTTAGTAACGTGTGGCTATGCCCTCCTTCAGCCAGCCTGGCGCCGCGTTCACCGACCACTTCTTCGAGGTACCCCTCGATCATGCCGTGCCAGGCGGCGAGCAGATCACGGTGTTCGCCAGGGAGGTGGTGGCCGCCGAGCACAGCGCCGGCGGCAACCTGCCGTGGCTGCTTTACCTGCAAGGCGGGCCTGGCCGGCCGAGCCCGCGGCCCGTGAGCAGGAAGCTCGGCTGGCTCGACCGCGCGCTGCGTGATTACCGGCTGCTGCTGCTCGACCAGCGCGGCACCGGCCGTTCTACTCCGGCCAACCGGCTCACGCTTGCCGCCCGCGGCTCGGCCAAGGAGCAAGCCGAGTACCTCACTCAATTCCGCGCCGACTCGATCGTGGCCGACGCCGAGTTGATCAGGCGGCGGCTGACCGGCGGCAAGCCGTGGAGCGTGCTCGGGCAGAGCTTCGGCGGGTTCTGCACGGTCACCTACCTGTCAAAGGCACCTGAGGGGCTGGCCGAGGCGTTCATCGCCGGCGGGCTGCCGGGGCTCGCCACCAGCGCGGAGGACGTCTACCGCGCCACCTACCAGATCGTCACCGCCAAGAACCAGGCTCACTACGCCAGGTACCCAGATGACGTCGACCTGGCCCAGCGGATCGCCAGCCACCTCGCCCGCAGTGACGTACGGCTGCCATCGGGCGCGCCGCTGACCGTGCAGGCGTTCCAGATGCTCGGCCTCCAGCTCGGCACGGGCACCGGCAGCCACCTGCTGCACTTCCTGCTCGGCGACGCCTTTGACGGCGACCAGATCGGCGACGACTTCGCGTACCGGGTCCTGCCGCTGCTGACGTTCGCCGCCGGGCCGTTGTTCGGCGCGCTGCACGAGGCATGCTATGGGCAGGGCGCCGCGACCAGGTGGGCGGCGCAGCGAGTGAGGTCGGAGTACCCGGCGTTCGACATCGACCCCGTGCCAGGTCGCGACCCGCTGATGTTCACCGGCGAGATGATCTACCCGTGGATGTTCCAGACCGATCCGCTGCTGCGACCGCTCGCCGAGGTCGCTGACATCCTCGCCGATTACGACGACTGGCCCCCGCTTTACGACCAGGCCAGGCTCGCGGCCAACGAGGTACCGGTGAGCGCGGCCATCTACTACAACGACATGTACGTGCCGCAGCAGTTCTCGGTCGAGACGGCGTCGCGTATCCGTGGCCTGCGCAGCTGGATCACCAGCGAATACGAGCACGACGGGCTGAGCGTGAGCAGGGACCGGGTACTCGACCGGCTGATCGGCATGACGCGCGGGACCATCTGAGCACGGGCGCGTACCCTTGTCCGGTGACAATCCGGACTTGCCTGTGCTTGATAACCCGGCCGTCCGAGCGCGAGGGCGCCGCGGCCGGAGCACGTGAAGTGCTGCTTGGATACAAGAAGGCGGGCTTCGGGGCCGGGCGCTGGGTCGGGCTCGGCGGCCACATCGAGGATGGCGAGAAACCAGCGCAGGCGGCTGCCCGCGAGGTGGCCGAAGAGTCCAGCATCCTCACCTGGCCAGACTCGCTCAGCCACATGGCGTCGCTGACCTTCGTGTTCCCGTCACGGCCGTCATGGGACCAGACCGCCGAGGTGTTCGTCACCACCGAATTCTCTGGCCGGCAAGCCGAGTCCGACGAGCTGATACCCCGCTGGTTCGAGACGGACGATCTACCGCTCGACGGCATGTGGGACGACGCGCGCTACTGGCTGCCATCGGTGCTTGCAGGCGAGCACGTCACTGCCACGATCACGTTCGCCGACGACTGCGCGACCGTAGCCACGATCGACCGGAGTTGACTAGGGAGCAGGCCTGGGTTTCCCAACAATATAGTTAGCCGTGCTAAATTTAGGCGGTGCAACGCGTAGGGGTGGCCAAGCCGGACGGCGACAAATACAAGTGGATAGCGCTGTCCAATACCACCCTCAGCATCACGATGGCCACGATCGACGGCTCGATCGTGATCATCTCGATGCCTGCCATCTTCCGCGGCATTCACCTGGACCCGACCGCGCCAGGGAACATCGGTTACCTGCTGTGGATGATCATCGGCTACCTGCTGGTCACCGCCGTGCTCGTGGTGACGCTCGGCCGGCTCGGCGACATGTTCGGCCGGGTCAGGATCTACAACCTCGGCTTCGTCGTCTTCACGATCGCGTCGATCGCGCTGTCGCTCGACCCGCTGATCGGGTCGGCCGGCGCGCTCTGGCTCATCTTGTGGCGGATCGTGCAGGCGTTCGGCGGCGCGATGCTGATGGCCAACTCGGCCGCGATCCTGACCGACGCATTCCCGGCGAGGCAGCGCGGCATGGCGCTCGGGATCAACCAGATCTCTGGCATGGCCGGTCAGTTCGTCGGACTCATGCTGGGCGGCCTC
>Ga0126381_100007159_pt1 | contig 12392 bp, 10 predicted proteins | sample PanSoiMetPlot_28_FD_96465 | JGI IMG/M metagenome (GOLD analysis project Ga0126381, IMG submission 96465) | Tropical forest soil microbial communities from Panama - MetaG Plot_28 | ecosystem: Environmental > Terrestrial > Soil > Tropical forest > Bulk soil | place: Panama | collected 2016-02-17
CTCTTCGGCCTGGGCTGGGCCCCACACCTCGCGCAGCAGATGGCGATGGGTCAGCACCTTGCCGGCGTGCATGACGAGATGGCGCAAGAGGTCGAATTCCTTGGGGGACAGCTTTACCTCCTGGCCGCCGCGCGTGACGTGGCGGCGGACCAGGTCGACCGCCAGATCGCCGGAAACGAAGACCGGCAATTCGCCTTGCGCCTGAAAGGCATGGCGCAATGCGGCACGCAACCGCGCCATCAGCTCGGCCATGCCGAAAGGCTTGCTGACATAATCGTCGGCGCCGAGATCGAGTGCTGCGACTTTCGACCGCTCGTCGTGCCGTGCCGAGAGCACGACGATCGGTACGGTCGAGGTTTTGCGGATCTCGGCAATCAGCTCGAGCCCGCTCTTGTCGGGAAGTCCGAGATCGAGGATCACCAGATCAGGCTTTTCTGCCGCGAGAAGCCGTACAGCATCCCCCGCGTTTTCGGCTTCGACGACGCGATAGTCGGCAGCGCTCAGGCTGGTGCGCAAAAAACGCCGGATAGGCGGCTCGTCGTCGACAACGAGGACGGTGTCGGCCTTAGCCATGAGCCATCGCCGCCTCGCGCGCCACGTCGATCTCTGGTACGACCGGCATGCGGATCGTCAACACCGCGCCCGGGCGATCGCGGCGGTTACGGGCGACGATCCAACCGCCGAGCGCTTCGACAAAGCCGCGGCAGATCGCAAGGCCCAACCCAGTGCCGGCGCGGCGGCGATCCTGCGCTTGGACACGATAGAACTTGTCGAAGACGCGCTCCAAATCGGCCGGGGGTATCCCCAGGCCTTCGTCGACGACCTCGATCTCGACGAGTTCGCCGTCGCGGGTCGCGCGAATATCGATCCGGCTGCCGGAGGGCGAGTATTTCGCTGCGTTGTCGAGAAGGTTGAATAACACCTGCTCGAACAGGACCGCGTCGAGGCGCAGCATCGGCAAGCTCGGCTCGATATTGACCTCGACCCGGTGCCCGGCAAGGACATTTCCCGCCCGCTGCAATGCCGCGCCGACGATCTCGGCGACATCGATCAATTCGAGCTTCAATTCGATTGCGCCGGATTCGAGGCGGGTCATGTCGAGCAGGTTGGAGACGAAGCGGTTCAAGCGCTCGGCTTCGTCCTGCAGGGTGGCGAGCAACTCTTCCCGTTCGGCCGGGGTGTACCTTTGCGGGAAGCTGCGCAAGCTCGAGACGGCACCGAGGATCGAGGCGAGCGGCGTCCGCAGATCGTGCGAGATCGAGGTCAGCAGCGCCGCCCGCAGCCGCTCGGTCTCGGCCAACACCCGGGCCTCGTCGAGACCCTTGGCGAGAGAGATGCGCTCGATGGCCACCGCCGCCTGATCGCACAGCGCATCGAGCAGGCGCCGCTCGTCCGGCGTCAGCAATGGACCGGGGGCATCGCGGTCGATGCCGATCACGCCGACCGGGCCGCTGCCGGTACGCAAGGGCAAGAATAGGCGTTTCCCGCCGGGCAAGGTATCGGCGCCGCGTCCGGCCGCGCGGTTGTGCTCCCAGGTCCAGCGCGCGGCCGCCATATCGGCGTCGTCGAGCCGGTCCTCCGGCGGGTAGGCCGAGGCAACCTCGAGTCCGTTGCCGTCCTTGATCGGCATCAACAGGACCGTGCGGACTTTGAGCATCGACGAGATCTGGTAGGCCATTGCCCACAACAAATCATCGAGCCCCCCGATGCCCGCGACCTTGCGGCTGAAGGCATACAGCTCGGCCGTGGTCTTCGCCCGCGCCCGCGCGGTCAGGACCTGACTACGCGTCCTCGCCGTCAGGTTGCTGACAATGACCGCCACAATCAGGAAAAAGAACAGGGTGAGAACGTTCTCCGGATCTGCGACCGTCAGCGTGTAGAGCGGCGGAATGAAAAAGAAGTTGTAGGCCAGCACGCTCGCGAGGGCGGCGAACAGGGACGGCCACAGACCCCAGGCGACGGCGGAAACGAGCACTGCCGTCAAGAACACGAGCGAGATGCCTTGGACTGCGATAAAATGCTGTAGCAGCAGCCCTACGCCGAGGGCGACGGCAACCATAGCCGCGCTGCCGAGATAAGGCTCGATACGGAACGGCTCGATCGTGGCACGAGTCTGCACCGATTTTGGCGGCACCGATTCGCTGTCATCGGACGAGATGACGTGAACGCTTATCGGACCCGTCTTGCGCACCAGCTCGTGAACGACCGAGCCGTGCACCATTTCGAACCAGCGCGGGCGGTCCGATTTGCCGATGACAATTTGGGTGATGTTGTTCGCCGTGGCGTAGGCCACGACCTCCTCGGCGATGTTGCGGCCGGGAATCGTGATCGTCGAAGCGCCAAGCCGTTCGGCGAGCCGCAAAAAATCCGCGATGCGATCGCGCTGCGCATCGGTAAGACGCTGCGTACGCGCCGTCTCGACGTAAATCGCGGTCCACGGGACCTGCAGCCGTTCCGCGACCCGCCTCGCATAGCGGATCAAACCGGCCGTACTGGACGCCTCGCTGACGCATACGAGGATCCGCTCTCCCGCTGCCCAAGGGCCCGATATCGCATGCTCCCGCATATGCGAGAGCAACTGCTCGTCGACCCGCTGGGCGGTGCGGCGCAGCGCCAATTCGCGCAGCGCCGTCAGGTTCCCTTGCGAGAAGTAGTGGCGAATGGCGCGCTCGGCCTGCTGCGGCACATACACTTTGCCCTCGCGCAGGCGCTTGATCAGATCCTCGGGCGAAAGATCGACAACCTCGATGTCGTCCGCCTGGTCGAGAATGCTGTCGGGGACCGTCTCGCGGACGCGGATGCGAGTGATGCGGGCGATGATGTCGTTGAGGCTCTCGACGTGCTGAATATTGAGTGTCGTGAAGACGTTGATGCCGGCGGCGATGAGCTCCTCGACATCGAGATAACGTTTCGGGTGCCGGCTGCCGGGGGCGTTGGTGTGCGCGAGCTCGTCGACGAGAACTAGCTGAGGGCGGCGCCGCAAGATTTCGTCGAGATCCATTTCGGCCAAGAGATGGCCTTTGTAGTCGACCTGCCGTCTCGAGATTATCTCGAGACCTTCGAGCAGCGCTTCGGTTTCGCGCCGGCCATGGCACTCAACCGCGCCGACGACGACGTCTACTCCGTCGCGCCGCCTGGCTTGGCCGGCCAGCAACATCTCGTAGGTCTTGCCGACCCCCGGGGCAGCGCCAAGAAATATTTTCAGTCGACCGCGGCCTTCCTGCTGTGCCGCGGCGAGCAGCGCCTCCGGTGACGGCCGTCCGTCGCGCTCCGCCATGCTCCCAGTTTAACTCGTTTTCTCGCTCGTCACTCCCAGGAAGAGAATTTGTGAGCGAGGCCCGCTAGTCATTACGGGAGTTCCCTATGACGAAGAGCTTGCGCGCCGCGCGTGACACAAAAGAGATCAGGAGCAAGTGATTGAGATTGCAGAATTCCAGCATCAAAAAACAGGTGATAACAGGACCGCAAAGGCGGATCGGTCAGAATTCCCGACATTGGGACCTTCGGTAGGGAGCAGGTGAGAGCCGGATCGGTCATATGAGTTCGTGGTCCGTTCGCATCAAGGCCGTCGTTTCCGGGGTGCTACGGCCGGTATTTACCCGCCTTTCGCAAGGGTGCCGGCGAGAGAGGCCTCAGCGCAGCTGATCGAGCGCGAGATTGAGCTTGAGGACGTTAACCCGTCTTTCGCCTAGCACACCGAGGACCCTATCTTGAGTCATATCGGCAACGAGGGCGCGGACCTTGCCCTCTGGCAGGTTTCGCGCCTTTGCCACCCGAGGCACCTGAAACTCGGCGGCGGCCGGAGTGATGTCCGGATCGAGGCCGCTCGCCGAGGTGGTCACGAGGTCGGCCGGGATCGGCGCCGACGGGTTTTCGGCCTTGAGCTTCTCGGCATCTTCCTTGACGCGATCGATCAATCCCTGGTTCGTCGGTCCCATATTCGAGGCGCTCGAATTTGCCGCGTTGTAAGGCGCCGGGGCCGTTTTCGTCGCGTCGTTCGGGTCGGTATCCGTGGTCGCCGAAGGGCGGCCATGGAAATACCGGTCGCCTGTGAAGTTCTGGCCGATTACTTCGGAGCCGATCACTTTGCCGTCCTTCTCGACAAGGCTGCCGTTCGCCTGATGCGGAAAGACGAGCTGCGCTATGCCGGTCATGCCGAGCGGGTAGACGAGGCCGGTAATAACCGTCATCGCGATGATCATCACAATGGCGGGACGAATTTGTCGCAACATGAGAGACGATCCTTCACGCAAGCCCGATGGCGGTGATGGCGAGATCGATCAGCTTTATCCCGATGAACGGGACTATGATTCCGCCGATACCGTAGATCAGCAGGTTGCGGCGCAGGATCGCCGCGGCGCCTGCCGGACGGTATTTGACGCCGCGCAGGCTCAACGGGATCAGCGCGGTGATGATCAGCGCGTTGAAAATGATCGCCGAAAGGATCGCGCTCTCGGGCGTTTGTAAGTGCATGACGTTGAGCACGCCGAGCTCGGGATAGAAAGCGGCAAAGATCGCCGGGATGATCGCAAAATATTTCGCGACGTCGTTTGCGATCGAAAACGTGGTCAGCGCGCCGCGGGTCATCAACAGCTGTTTGCCAATCGCGACAATCTCAATGAGCTTCGTCGGATCGCTGTCGAGATCGACCATGTTGCCGGCCTCGCGCGCTGCCATCGTGCCGGTGTTCATCGCGACGCCGACATCGGCTTGAGCGAGAGCCGGGGCATCGTTGGTGCCGTCGCCGCACATCGCGACGAGCTTGCCCTTCGCCTGTTCCTCGCGGATCAGCGCGAGCTTGTTCTCGGGCGTTGCCTGGGCGAGGAAGTCGTCAACCCCGGACTCCGCAGCGATCGCGGCTGCCGTCAACGGGTTGTCGCCGGTAATCATCACCGTACGAATGCCCATTTGCCGCAATTCAGCGAAACGTTCGCGGATGCCGCCTTTCACAATGTCCTTAAGGTGAATCACCCCGAGCAGTCGCTCGTTTTTGGCGACGGCGAGCGGCGTGCCCCCTTCTCTGGCAATCCTGTCGGCGACAGCGGTCAGCTGACGGACCGCTTCGGAGACCGGCGGGGTACGCAACGCCGTCTGCACACCTCCACCGCCGCCGCGCCACAGTCGGCCGGTGTTCGCGCCTTCGATTAAGGAGACAATCGCATCGACTGCGCCTTTGCGGATCGAAACTCCGTCGACATCGACACCGCTCATCCGGGTCAGCGCCGAGAACGGTACGAAACGCGCATTGAGCGGCGCCATATCGCGCGCGCGCAGCCCGTATTTCTCCTTGGCCAGCACGACGATCGACCGGCCCTCCGGGGTTTCATCCGACAGTGACGCGAGTTGCGCCGCGTCGGCGAGCTCGGCCTCCTCGATGCCGGGAAGCCTGATAAATTCGGTCGCCTGCCGGTTGCCGAGGGTGATCGTGCCGGTCTTGTCGAGGAGTAACGTGTCGACATCACCCGCCGCCTCGACCGCGCGACCCGACATCGCGAGCACGTTGAAGCGTACGAGCCGGTCCATGCCCGCAATGCCGATCGCAGAGAGCAGCGCGCCGATCGTAGTCGGGATCAACGTCACGAAAAGAGCGATGAGAACGACGACCGACACGGCGCCGCCGGCGTAAGACGCAAAGCTCGGGATCGTGACCGTGGCGAAGACGAAGATCAGCGTCATGCCGGCGAGCAGGATGTTGAGCGCGATCTCGTTTGGCGTCTTCTGCCGCACTGCGCCCTCGACAAGCGCGATCATGCGGTCGAGAAAGGTCGAACCCTGGGCGGCGGTGATCCGCACCCTCAGCCAGTCCGAGGTGACGCGGGTTCCTCCGGTCACCGCCGAGCGATCGCCGCCGCTCTCGCGAATGACCGGCGCCGATTCACCGGTGATTGCCGATTCATCCACCGAGGCAACGCCTTCGATCACCTCGCCGTCGGTGGGGATCAGATCGCCGGCCTCGACCAGCACGAGATCGCCGGCCCTCAGCGCGGTGGCGTCAACCAGGTCGAAATTGCGCCCCCTCCCTAACCCTCCCCTGCTTGCGGGGGAGGGAAGGGTGGGGGTAGCCGGCACGCGCTTGGCTTTGGTTTCGGTCCGGGTGCGGCGCAACGCTCTGCTTGTGCTTTGCCCCGGCCTTCCGCGATTGCTTCGGCGAAATTGGCAAAGAGGACGGTAAACCAGAGCCAGAGCGTGATCTGTCCGGAGAACGCGGCGCTGGTGCCTATCACCGTGCCGTTGCCGGCGATCAGGTCGCGCAGAAAAAAGATTGTCGTCAGCGCCGCGACGATCTCGACGCAGAACATGACCGGGTTCTTGACCAGGGTCCGCGGGTCGAGCTTGCGGAACGAGCCCCCGATTGCCGGCACGATCAGCGAACGGTCGAAGATCGACATCGGCCGGAGCTGACGCTTGTAAAGCCCAGTCTCGGGCGAGCCGATCATGAGAGGAGAGATGTCAGTCATGCGATTGTCCTCTTTACCCGTCACCCCCGCGAAAGCGGGGGCCCAGGGCTAACGGCCACGGCCTCGCCGCTCTAGATTCCCGCCTTCGCGGGAATGACGATTACTTTGGACTTGACCATTTCAGTGGAGTCTCAGGGCGCCGAATAGGTCTTGCCTTGGTTCATCGCGACTTGTTCTGTCACTGGCCCCAGAGAGACGGCAGGAAAGAAGGTGAGCCCGCCGATGATCAGCACGACGCCGACCAAGAGGCCGACAAAGAGCGGCCGGTTCGTCGGAAAGGTCCCGGCGGACGGAGGAATGAGCTTCTTCTGCGCGAGCGATCCGGCTACCGCGAGAAGCGGGATCACCATGATGAACCGTCCGATCAGCATCGCGAAGCCGATCGTCGTGTTGTAAAAGAGCGTGTTGGCCGAGATTCCGCCAAAAGCGCTGCCGTTGTTGCCGGTGCCCGACGAGTAGGCGTAGAGAATTTCCGAGAAACCGTGGGGCCCGGCATTGGCAGGTCCGGCGAGCCCGGCCGGCAATACCGTTGCCAGCGCCGTCCATCCGAGGATAGAGAGCGGAAGGCTCAAGAGCGCGAGGATGGTCATCTTGACCTCCTTCGCCTCAAGCTTTTTGCCGAGAAATTCGGGGGTGCGCCCGACCATCAGGCCCGCGACGAACATCGCGACGATCGCAAAGGCAAGCATGCCGTAGAGACCGGATCCAACGCCCCCGAAGATCACCTCGCCTAGCTGGATATTGACAAGCGGCACCATGCCGCCAATCGGCAGGAAGCTGTCATGCATCGCGTTGACGGCGCCGCACGAGGTGTCGGTCGTCACCGTAGCCCACAGGGCCGAGTTGACCGGGCCGAACCGGACCTCCTTGCCTTCCATGTTGCCGCCCGCCTGCAGCGCGCTCTGAGCGGAATCGACATTCAAGGCGGCGAAAGCCGGATTGCCCTGCGCTTCAGACCAGTAGGCGGTGGTAACCCCGGCGAGGAAGAGGAGCCCCATTGCGGCAAAGAGCGCCCAGCCCTGACGCTCGTCATTAACCATGCGGCCAAGGACATTGGTGAGCCCGGCACCAATCGCGAAAATCGCAAGCAGTTCGATAAAGTTCGTGAGCGGTGTCGGGTTCTCGTAAGGATGGGCAGAGTTGGCGTTGAAGAAACCGCCGCCATTTGTGCCGAGCTCTTTGATGACCTCCTGTGATGCGACAGGTCCCTGAGCGATGGTTTGCTTGGCACCTTCCAATGTCGTCGCATCAACATAGGCGCCCAGATTCTGCGGTACTCCCTGCCACACCAAGGCAAGGGTCAGAACCACCGAAATCGGCAGAAGCACGTAAAGCGTCGCGCGGGTCAGATCCACCCAGAAACTGCCGACCGTCTTGGCCTCACGCCGCGCAAAACCGCGAATCAGCGCCAGCGCCATCCCAATGCCCGCCGCCGCTGAGACGAAGTTGTGCACTGAGAGCCCGGCCATTTGCAAGAGGTAGCCCATCGTGGTTTCCGGAACGTAGGACTGCCAATTCGTATTGGTGACAAAGCTGACAGAGGTGTTGAAGGCGCTGCTCGGCTCGACCGCGGTTTGGCCTTGCGGGTTGAACGGCAGATACCACTGCAGTCGCTGCAGCGCGTATAAACTCACAAAGCCAGCAACGCTGAAGAACAGCACCGCCACTGCGTAAGCAAGCCAGTGCTGCTCTTCCTTCTCGTCGACGCCGCAGCACCAATAGATCGCGCGCTCAATCGGCCGCAGCACCGGGCTGAGGAAAGTATGCTCACCAGTGAAGACGCGGGTCATATGGCCGCCGAGCGGCCGGGTGATGAAGATCACGATAACGCTGAACAGCGCGATCTGAACCCATCCGGTGATGGTCATGGCGAGCTCCCTAGAAGCGCTCGGGGTTGATCAGCGCATAGACGAGGTAGACCATGATCACGATGGTCACGATCGAGCCGAGCGCGTAATCGAGCAGCATGGCCGTCTCACATTCTTTCGCAGGCGAGCACGTACAAAAGCGAAGCGGCAAAGAATCCGACGCCAATCGCAACAAAGATCGCATCCAGCATGCGGTCACCCTTATAGCCGTGCATGGGCATAGATGCGGCCCGACTGCAGCGGCACGTGTCGGTCGCCAGATGCGCTCTTGCTTGTTAAAAAACGAGACCGATCCGAGCGCCGGGATATAAGCAAACCGTAAACGTTTGCAGTGTTATTGCCGCTCGCGCTCCGAGCGATCGGGTCTAATGGTGCGAATTTGACGCTTAGTACTCGCCCCTCTTCATCGTCATGCCTGCGAAAGCGGGCATCCAGGGGCAGCCAATACCTCACCCGCCAACCTGGTCCCCCGCTTTCGCGGGGGCGACGAGAACGGGAGAACAGGAATCATCTGTCGGGTTCCCACCATTAGCTGCGATCGGACTTCGGCAGGATCCCTGTCTCGCGCGGATCGCGGAAAGACACCCGGCGGCGGTCATAGACGACAAAGCCGGCCCGCTGGTAGACACTCAAGGCCTTTGGATGATCGAATGTAGAGGTGTGCAGCCAAAAGCGGCGGATCGGCCGCGCCCAGGCTTGGTCGATGGCGGCTTGCAGGAGGTAGGGGCCGAGACGGCGGCCGATAAAGTCGGGGATCAGCCCGAAATAACAGAGCTTCGTCTCGCGTGGCAATGCGACGTCGAGCTCGAAGAAGCCGGCTGGCACGCCGCGCACATACAGCACGAAGATCTCGATCGTCGGGTTGGCGAGCAACGCAGACAGCGCCGTGTCGTCGATCAGCCGCCGCTCGAACCACAGCCACGGCCGGCCGACCGTATCGTACATGTAACGGTAGAAGGAGACGGTGCAGTTCTCGGCGCGCATCAGCGCGAGCTTGTCGAAGGGCGCGGGCACTCGTCTGCCCTCGGGGCGCTCGAGCATTTCGAGATAGGTGATGACGTCTTCGAGCACGGTCACGGCGCTTTGGCGGGCGCAGGTCCCGTCTCGACCGGCGTGCCTCCCGGCAGCCCCCATTCCGACCACGACCCGTCATAAACGGCGGCTTCCGGATGACCGATCAGGTGCAATGCAAAGGCGAGCGCACAGGCGGTAACCCCCGACCCGCAGCTCGTCACGACCGGTCGGTCGAGGGCGATGCCGGCCTCGCGGAACAGCGCCGCGAGCTCCGCGGCATCGCGCAGCCTGCGGGTTTGCGGATCGGTAACGCGGTCGTAAGGCAAGTTGCGGCTGCCCGGGATGTGACCGCGGCGCAGTCCGGGCCGGGTTTCCTCGGCGATGCCCTCGAACCGCCCCGCGGCGCGGGCGTCGACGACCTGCTCGCGTCGCGTCGACAGATTGTCGAGCAAGGCTCGTTTGTCGCGGACCAGCGCCGGGTCGAACCGCGCCGTGAAGCGGCGCTGCGGCGGGTTCGGCACCACCGTGTCGAGCGGCCGTCCTTCGGATTGCCATTTGGGCAGACCGCCGTCGAGCAGCGCGACATTGTCGTGCCCAAACAAGCGCAGCATCCACCAGGCGCGGCCGGCGGAAGACAGGCCGGCACTGTCATAGACGATGACCCGGTCGTCGTCGCCGATGCCGAGCGCTCCCATCTTTTGCGCGAACAGCTCGGGCGATGGGATCATATGCGGCAGGCTCGTGCCGGGCTCTGCGATGTCGTCGATGTCGAAGAACATCGCGCCCGGAATGTGCCCGCGATCGTAATCCTCGCGCGCCGTCGGGGTAATGCCCGGCAGTTTGAACGACGCATCTACGACCCGCACATGCGGATCGTCGAGACGCGCGGCGAGCCATTCGGTGTCGACGAGGGCTTCGGGATGGGCGTAGGGCACCGGCTCCTCCCATTCAGTCGGCGAAGGCGAGCATGACGCGGCGGTTCTGCTTGCCCTTGTTCTCGATCTTGGTCACCGCGACCGGGCCGATCTCGCTCGTGTTGCGGATGTGCGTGCCGCCGCAGGGCTGCAGGTCGATACCCGAAATTTCGATGAGGCGTACCCGCCCCATCCCGGCCGGCGGCTTGACCGACATCGTCCGGACGAGCTCGGGCTGAGCGGCGAGCTCCGCGTCGGTAATCCAGCGCGGCCCGACCGGATGCGCCCGTGCGATCAGCTCATTGAGGCGGCCGGAGAGCGTCTCCTTGTCGAGGCTCGACCCGGGCACGTCGAAATCGAGCCGGCCCTTGCCGTCGGAAACCTGACCGCCGGTCACCGCCCCCGGCACAATGCTGCAGAGCAGGTGCAAGCAAGTGTGCATGCGCATCAGCCGGGAGCGCCGCTCCCAGTCGATCTCGGCCACGAGTTCCATGCCCGGATCAGGGACCGCAGAGCCCGGCGCAGGAATATGGATGACCTCGTCGGTCCGGTCGCCCTTCATGGTATCGACGATCGCGATCTCTTGCCCTGAAGGCAGGCGGAGCACGCCCGTATCCCCGGGCTGACCGCCGCCCATCGGATAAAACACCGTGCGGTCGAGCCGGATGCCGCGCCGGTCGGCGGCGATTACCCGCGCCGCGCAAGACCGCACGTATCCGTCGTCACGAAACAACAGCTCGGTCATTGCACGTCGCTCCCTCTCGTTATCGCTGTCCCGTCGACGTTCCGTTCGCGGGCTTGATCAATCCGCCCGGAAAGAGCATCGGGTCAACCGTCCTGCCTGACTTCGGTCGGCACCCCGATCTTCGACTTGCGCTCCAGCCAGGCCGGCACCGGGAACTCGTGTGCGCGCAGGAAGTCCGGGTTGAACAGCCTCGATTGAGAGCGTGAGCCATGTTCGGCAAGGATCGTGACGATGACGTGACCGGGCCCCATCTCTCTCGCAAGGCGCACCGCACCCGCCACGTTGATGGCCGTGGATCCGCCGAGGCACAGGCCCTCATGCTCGAGCAGGTCGAAGAGGTAGGGTATCGCCTCGGAATCGGGAATCACGTAGGCCTTGTCGACGTGGATGTCGGCGATGATCGGTGTGACGCGCCCGAGGCTGATGCCTTCGGTGACCGAGTTGCCCTCCGACGCCTTTGCTTCGCCGCGGGTGAAAAAATTATACATTGCAGCGCCGCACGGGTCGGCAACACCGATGACGATGTCCTTATTCTGCTCGCGCAGGAAGGTGGAGACGCCGGCGATCGTGCCGCCGGTGCCGATCGAGCAGATAAAGCCGTCGATCCGTCCATCCGTGTCCTGCCAGATCTCCGGACCTGTCGTCTCGTAATGTGCCTTGCGGTTGTCGAGATTATTCCATTGATCGGCGAAAAGGACGCCGTTGGGTTCGCTGTTACGCAAATGCTCGGCAAGGCGCCTGCCGACGTGCTGATATTGGTTCGGATTGCTGTAGGGGACCGCCGGTACTTCGATCAGCTCGGCGCCGCAGAGACGCAGCGTATCTTTCTTTTCCTGGCTTTGGGTCTCCGGAATCACGATCACCGTGCGATAACCGCGGGCGTTGGCGACGAGCGCCAGCCCGATCCCGGTATTGCCAGCGGTGCTTTCGACCACGACCCCGCCGGCCCGTAGTTCGCCGCGCTTTTCGGCCTCCAGGATCATGTGCCGCGCCGGGCGGTCCTTGACCGAGCCGCCGGGGTTCAGGAACTCGGCCTTGCCGAGGATCGTGCACCCGGTCTCTTCGGAAGCGCGCTGCAGCTTGATCAGGGGCGTGTTGCCAATCGTGCCGATAAAGCCGTCGCGAATCTGCATGGCCTCACTCCGTTACTAGCGCTGCGCCGACAGTATCGGCGGCACAATAGTGGACGCAATATTTCTGCTGGTGTTCCCGGGGACGCGGGATTGGCTCAGAACTGCCTTTGTTGTTCCAGGGCGGATTTCCGTATGAGCGAGTCTGTTCCCGGCGTCCGATCCCGTAGAGGGCGAGCGACAGAGGGAGGTGATCACGGGTCTGTTGCCGTTGCAGCTGTTGCGCGAGGCGGTGGTGCACATCGACCGCGCTGACAGATTGC
>Ga0126381_100007161_pt1 | contig 12391 bp, 10 predicted proteins | sample PanSoiMetPlot_28_FD_96465 | JGI IMG/M metagenome (GOLD analysis project Ga0126381, IMG submission 96465) | Tropical forest soil microbial communities from Panama - MetaG Plot_28 | ecosystem: Environmental > Terrestrial > Soil > Tropical forest > Bulk soil | place: Panama | collected 2016-02-17
CCAGCACTACATCGAATATCGAACCCCGCGTGCAGCGCACGAGTTTAGCCTCCAACGCAGGAGCTTCCTGGAAATGCATGCCCCGAATCGTACCTCTCTGACGGCTGAATCCCATATTCGCTTGAACAGGCAAAAACTCGATATCGTGCTCGGCAAATTCCATGGTGCACCAGGCTCGCATGAATCGACCCCGATCGTCTGAATGGGGAGTCGGATCAATCACCTTCGCCCCAATGACGTTCGCATCAGCAAAACGCATCCAATTCCCTCAAACTCAGAACGCGCTAGACGGCGAGACTGTCTCTGTCTCGAAATGCATTCGCCTTTGATACCAAGCTGGTTCCCGAACTGGATCCGGATGCCACAGATCTGGAATACCACTACGTTCCGGTACTTGAAGGAGTGGTCAGTCTTGTCCGGACAGCAGGCACTGCAAGAATTTCTGGATCAATTCATAAGCGTAGGCACTGTCGCGTTATCTTAAAGCGTGGTCAGTCTCTTGGGTTTCGTCCTCCACTGCCACTGCAGCTTTTGCGAGGTTGCCAAGGATTTCTTTTCTGTCATGCATTGCTGTGATGGGCTCAAGACCCACTGCCTGCAGAATTGTCTCCCAACGGTATGCCCAATCATGGCGCATCAGAGCTTCCTTCACATTCCTTCGCCGGATTCTGTCCTGTCTCTCAGGATCAGCTTCAATCGCACCCATGACGTCTACTACGTCCGCGCAGTCATAGGGTAAATAAATCAAAGCATCAGGCCAATCGAACAGCTTTTTAAATACTGCATCATTGGGACGTTCTCCTAACATCATGGTGCCCGACGCCGCACCCTCGAAATACCTGTTTCCAATTTCCATCTGATTGCCTCGTATCTCGGGACGATCGATACACCCTGGATTGACAATGAAATATCTGCTTCTTTTCGCGATATTCGCAAAAAGAATTCTATGCTCCTTCGCATCAAGTACCTGGTTCGCAGCGATGCTATCGTGTAGATAGAACATCCCTTTATCCTCAGCCATTTTTAGAAGAGCGCTGTGTGTTGTCTCTGATCTACGTCCAATGCTATACACATCAATTGAGCGTTGAGGTACAGTTGGATAAGGACAAAACCGAATGGCGTCCACGCCAGGCGGCAGAAATGCACATTTGGGTCCAATCTTCTTGTTGAGTGGCTCAACTGTTTGGCTGTAATAAAGCATCACTAGATCGAACTTATCCAGCATGCGCAAAAAATTACTCTGGCCCGCCATTTCCGTTACCCAAAGCTCGTCAATTAAACAAACCGCCCGGTGGCACTTGGTCCTCCAGTTGCCCAGGGCGGCAACTCTAATCAGGTCCGTTGGACCTCCGCAAATCACGAAGAAAAGGTCGTAGGTATCGTTCAGGGAGATCTTTTCCATCCCAGGATTCAGAACGATCGGAGTATGATAAGCAATTTGCCGTGCAGCGGTGTTCCGTAAATTGGACAGATCAATGCGAGGTGCCAGCAGCTCCACAGAGTCGATCTCTGAAATAACGTCTTCAAACTCGAAGTGAGGACAACGAAAAGGCATGATGCTGCGATGATTTCGTTGCGAAAAAATAAGGATCCGCGGCTTTGCGCATCGTTTATTCATTTCTACACCATCTTGCTTGTTTTGAATTTATTGTTCGAAACAGGGAGGCCACCTGTTCGTTTCCAAGGTTCGGGAATAATCTACCCTGGAATCCAAGCGCATAAACAATAAAGGTCTGCAAGGCCGCTGGCAAACCTGTATCGGCATACGGAACCTTCTTCTCTCTACGGCAAGTTTTAACCGTGAAAATGCCATCAGGATGAGATAGGGGAAAGCAAAACTTTTAGAGTTCAAACCACACCTCTCGGCATTTGTATGGCCCGGGCCGCAAGAAAGTGATCTGCATCAAGCCACTGTATGTGGTCGCCCTTGCTGAGAAAGAAGGGCGTTGTTCCGCACTGCGGCAGCCACCACCTTGATTATCGTAGGCGATCACGCGCGCGCCGTCCGATTCAAACAGCCGGGCACCTTCAACCAGCCGGGCAACCGCAGGGTCCGATCGATGGAAACATCGTCAACAACAATGATCCTCTTCGGCGCTCCCACGTTTGGCGATCGCTGACCGCAGCGCATCAGCGATTCATTCCTGCGCGTTGGACGCGGGAACGAGAATCGATGCCCGAGGTTTCATGATCCATCCTCGCCAATAGCCGCCCGTACACGTCCAGTGTCAGCTCGCCGACCAAGTCCCAAGAATGTCGCTCCGCTGCGTAATTACGGATCTCCTGCCTGCGGTTGTTCAAGTTGGCGTAAAGGTCGCTTGCGAAGTAGCGTTCGATGGTCCTCGCGAGGTCAACCGGATCTTCAGGCTTGAATACATACCCTGTCTTACCCTCGACAATGTCTTCCCGCAGAGATCCAACGTCCGAAGCGATTACGGGCACGCCGAAGCTATACCCCAGAAAAAGAATACCGCTCTGGTAGATATGCCTGTAAGGGAGAACTAGAACGTCCGCCGCTTTGAAGTAGAGTTCGGTCTCCTCATCCCGAATGAACTCCGCCCGGAGCAACACTCGCCCGCTCGGCGCAACGTCACCGATTGCTTGCCGGATCGTTCTCCAGTATCCTTCGCAGTTTTTCGGCGTGCCGGCAATGATCAAGCGATGATTGTCGCGCTGGGTCAGAACGTGTTGAAAGGCAGTGACCAAGTACTCGAGCCCCTTGTAAGGTGCAATGTTGCCGAAAAACAGAATCGCCCTTTCACCTTCACGAATGCCCAGTCGCAGCTTTGCATCCCTGGCTGCCAAATGAGTATTAGGAACAGCATTGTTGATCCCGTACGGGATGACAGTCGCCTGGGTCTCGGGAACGCCGAATTCTTCAATGACCTCGCGCCTCATCTTTTCCGTATGGACGAAGAGGTGGCTGGCAAGTCGATATTGCATTCCCAGCGTAAACCTGTTGAGCCGCGTGTCGTTAGAGTCCCGCTTGCCCGCATTCACATTGTGTACGGTCAGGACGATTTTTTTTCCGAGGAGTCTGTAGTAAAGCATCAACAGAGTCCGATCGAAGCTTTGGAATTTGTTGTTCCACAGTATGTGAAATATTCCCGGCTTCGCTGTGGCGGCATAGCGGATGAGCTTGGTATAGTACACTAACACTCTGAATACTTTTCTCTGGAGGCTGACATCTGGCCTTTGATTCCCTCGCAGATTAAGGAAGTTCAGTCTGGGCTTGCCGTGAAACTCTGGGCCATCAAGGTCATCGCTGCCAATCAGGTCCAGGGCTGCCCCCTTCGACATAAGCGACGTTGCCAGTCCGAATACGTAGTGCCTGTCACCACCGCCGGTAAGCAAGGTCACTCGAATCTCACGAGTCGTCGCGGGCGCTCTCAAATCGGATAGCTCCCGTTTTCTGTCGTCAGATCGGTGGAACCATCGTCCACCAAGCCCTGGGCGCGCTCTTCCTTTCGCATAATCATCGCGCACAGTCGGTCCACCAGATCAAGCTTATCGTCAGAGAACTTTCGAGCGAAGAACGCCTCGCGACGGCCGTAGGAATCATCCAGCCAAACCTTTTCCTGTGCCTCGAAAAAGGCGACGTGTTTGGTAGTTAGATTCTGAGGAAGATGGTACCCAAGATGGTCGTGGTCCCGATCGCCCCCGGGCCTCCAATCTTCGAACACAAGATTCCCCCGAACTCGATCTCGCAGCAGCGAGTTGCCCAAAATAGTGTGAATAAAGGACTCCTCGGGCGCAAAGGTATCTCGAAAGAATCTCTCGACGTGTGGATTACTTTCGGTGAAGCGCAACACGTACTCGCACGCATTCCTCGACAAGGTCCACCAGGTGACCCCGCTGTAGGGTTCTAACCCTCCCAAGTATTCCCTGTAGTCTCGTTCAGCCATTCCCAGTTTTGCCAGTACCCTCCAAGCCAGGCGACGCACTGGCTTATCAGACTCCACCCTTACCGTGTTAATGCGTGAGATGGGCTTTCCGGGCGACGGCATTTTCAGCAAACTTATGAATTCCAAGCCCTGATTCGCTTGCAAGAACGTGTGAATATAACGACCGCATTTTAGGGGATACTCGCTCCCGCTGAGAAGCACGAAATAATCATATCGCTCGGGTCTACCAAGTGCCTGCCGAATGAGTGAAAGGATTGCATCAATGCCGGAGAATTCCCCCCAATATACCAACACGCGCTTGTCGGTAAAAAAAACGTTGTCACCGCTGATACAGGAGAATTGCTCGATGTCAATTTTCTGATCAATATGCACAAAGAACGCGCAGTGCTCCGTTGAAAGCATCTTTATCGCTCTCTTCAGAAGCTGAGGGTTTCTGTAAGCGAATACCAAATATGCTATTTTGGTCATTCTCTATTTCCTGATTGGCGCCCGCGAATTCACGTGGCCCGAGTAGGCAAACTGGGTCGTTTGACGCTCGTCCGTTGGTTGGTCGAGCTATGGAGCGACGTCGCTTGGGACGCCTCGTTATTACTATTGACCGTGAAGTTGCCCATGTACTTCCGGAACGTAGACCAGCTGTCGGGCGCCGCGTTAGACTGCGATCATGTCGCGCGGTTCGCGAAAGCCGCGAAGATGCGGGCGTCGATTTCGGAATCAACTGAAAACAAAGTTTAGCGCCCGGTCTCTAATAAAGTTCGGGTTGTTTACTGCCGATATGATCTCGCGGCAGGTAAAACGAGGTTCGCCGGCTCGGAGCGATTCGGTGGTAGAATCGCACGATTTGCCCACTTGGAGAGTAATCATTATGAAGCGAACGAGCTGTCCGGTTTTCTTTGTCGTTTTCTTTCTGGCGTATGCGGAATGCGCTCTGGCGCAGGGCACCTACACGGCCGCCACCTGCAACCGCAGCGATGTGAACGCAGTCATCAATGGGTCAACACATGTAGCGGTGAATGGAGACGTTATCCAGATTCCAGCAGGTTCATGTACATGGATAAGCGCTGTAACCGTACCAGCCAATGTGGGCATTACCATTACGGGTACTGGCACGCCGGATGGGGGAGCCAGTACCACAGGGCCGTCAGCATCATGCACGGCTACCTCCATAACGGATAACGATACGGCTGACAGATTCTTATTTACGATGACGCCCGGGGTTAGCTCGTCAACCTCCCGCATCTCCTGCCTGAAACTCAGCAGTTCAAATGCTGCCAACATAGGCACGCCTATCGGTATCTCCGGTACTTGCAATTCCAGCACATGCCCGAATTTCCGGGTTGACAACGTAACCTTCGACACCAGTTTGACGGGGATACGCGCCAATTCAACATCAATTATTGTCGAAGACAATGTTTTTGGGGTTGTCGACCACAACAGCGCAGGCACCACCGACCCGAATACGGGCATGGAGTTTGTCGCTATTAACAATAGCGCATGGCAGGGCGTGGGTGCTTTCGGTGATAACTCCTGGGCGAGTGCCGATAGCTACGGCACCAACCAGCAGATATACATAGAGAACAATGCTTTTGGAAATGGCATACTCGCGACCGAATCAGAAGCCCAAGCGCCTTCGGGTGGCGAAGGTGGAGGGCGGGCAACAGTGCGCTTCAATACCTGTAATGGTTGCATTGTTATCTATTCAGTTCACGGAACCGACTCAAATGGACGCCCACGCGGAGGCAGGCAGGGCGAAGTCTACGGAAATACTATGACGTGCACCAATACCGGTGGCGGTTGCCAAGGGACAGGTAGCCGGAGTTCCACGGTCATACAGTTCGGAAATTCTTTTGCTGCTGGACCATCCTCGCATTACAACGAGTACATGAATCTCGCTGTCTTTCGCGCTAATGGATTGTTCGCTCCGCCATGGAATAATTGCAACGGCACCGGTCCGTATGACAATAACGTGCCCAGTCCGCCTATTTGCATTGACCAGCCAGGACACATGGGCGGCACTCTACTCTCTGGTGTAACGTCGGCCCCAACGGGATGGGTTAACGAGATTATCCATCCAAATTACGAATGGGATGACTCAGGTACGGCTCCGAATGTCGCTACTGTAGACACTGATTACGCCGGAGTTATCGCCAACCGTGACTGGTACACCGACAACTCGTTAGGGTCGCCGGCAGTACAAACGTCTCGAACCACGCCTTTCAACGGCACAAGCGGCGTGGGCTTTGGCACGCTGGCGAATCGTCCCACAACTTGCACGACGGGAACCGGAGGAGCGCCAGGTGTAGCTTACTGGGCCACAGACCAAGGCAGCTGGAACACCAGCAGTAAGACTTATGCTGGTGGCTATACTCAAGGCCAACTCTACGCCTGCACTGCTACGAACACTTGGACGCTCTACTACACGCCCTACACATATCCGCATCCCCTAGTTACAGGGACGCTAACGGGCTCAAACCCCCCAAGCCCCCCGACGAGCCTCCAGGCGGTTGTTCAGTGATCCGGCACGCAGAATAGTGCATTGTCTACGGGGGCCGGAAGATCGCAATTTGACAGTTGAACCTTCCGCCTATTCATATATCCCGCTGGGGCCGAAGGTTTCGTGACCCGGCTGATAAGGAACTGGACGATTCGCTCAGCAGCATGACCATCGCCGTAGGGGTTGGGGCGGCTGGTCATGCGCTTGTAGCAAACCTCGTCGTCAAGAAGCGAAGTCACCGCTGAGACAATAGCGTCGGGACTTGTGCCTGTGAGGCGAGCGGTGCCGGCAGCAATGGCTTCAGGGCGCTCTGAAACGTCGCGCATCACTAGGACGGGCTTGCCCAGCGAGGGGCCCTCTTCCTGGATCCCCCCGGAATCCGTGAGCAAAACATAGGCGCGTTGCATGCAGGCCACGAAAGAGAAGTAGTCAAGCGGCGCCAGCAACCTGATGTTGGGCACGCCGTCGAGAATTTCGTGTACGGGGGCCTGTACGTTAGGGTTCAGGTGAACGGGGTACACGACCAGCACATCACGTCGTTGTTCAGCAATAGCTCGAACCGCTTCGCAGATTCGGCGAAATGGCGGACCGAAATTCTCTCTCCGGTGAGCTGTAACTAGGATGATCTTCAACCCGTCGGTCGGACCCAAGGAGACGGACGCCAAACTCGGTCGTTCGACCAAGCGCGCCTGTGTGAGAAATAGAGCATCGATAACCGTGTTTCCAGTTACTGATATGTCCTCCGGGCTGACTCCTTCTGATAATAGATTGCTCCGCGCCTCTTCGGTGGGAGCGAAATGGAAATCCGCAAGATGCGTGGCGAGGCGGCGGTTGATCTCTTCGGGAAACGGATCTTGCTTTCTCCCCGTACGCAGACCGGCCTCGATGTGACCAACCGGGATGTGGCAAAAGTACGCAGCCAGCGCAGCAGCAAGGGTCGTTGTCGTATCCCCCTGCACAAGGACCAAAGCAGGGCATTCCCGCCGCAGGATCGGGTCCAGGCCTGTCAGGCACGCGGCCGTGACGTCGGCAAGGTTTTGCCGCGACTTCATCACTCCGAGATCGTAGTCCGGTCGCAGGCCGAAGACTCGTAGCATCTGGTCGAGCATTTCTCGGTGCTGCCCAGTAACGCAAATCCGCGTCTCGAACAACCACCGATGTTTCTGCAATTGCAGCACTACGGGGGCCAGCTTGATCGCCTCGGGGCGCGTTCCGATGACGACTAGTATCTTTTTGGGGTCATGAATGTCCAAGCTTTCCTCCTAACTACTATCCCGAAAACTTCACTAATTTGTTACACGTTGTTGCACAAACGCGCGGCACCGATTCAGAACGATCGCCCTATAGGCAAAGGACAAGCCGTCATCGCAATGCAAGCGATCCGGCGGAAATTCCTGGGGCAGAAGGTCGCTCGCCCGACCGTCCGGAGCAGATTTTAGAGTCGCGGAATAGGCTCGTTTCGTGGATCAGGAGGAGGTCAGCAGCATACCATTGTCGTGAGGATCGCTCTCGCCGTACAGCCTGCTTCGAGGTAACATTCTCGAGATCAGCTGAGGCACCTTACCTGAGCCATCTTTGACCAGGGGAGGTCCGGTTTCGGACCTTGCTGCACCGCCCAACGCAACACTTGAGTTGTAGCTTTCGCTTTCGCATCCCAAGTCAGGCATTCCCGGGCATAGGACATGCCTTGCTGTCTTAAACGATTAAGATGGTTCCGATTGTCTGCGATATCCTTCAGAATCGCCTCCATCTGTGATATTACCTGGTCCTCATTGGAGGGCGGAACCTTGTATCCCACCTCTGGATGGACAATATCCCCGGGCCCGCCGTAATCGAGGATCAGAGGCACTGCGCCAGTCGCGAGAGCTTCAAACACAACGCCCCCACCTCCTTCGCGAATAGCCGGAAGTATCACCATATCTGCGGAGCCCAGGCGCCGCAGGACTTCCGCGTGGCTGAACCAACCACAGAATGAGACAGCCTTTTCGATTTCAAGGGTTTTCACCAGTTGCTCAAGGCGCCTCCGCTCCGGGCCGTCTCCGATAATAGTGAACCGGGCCAAATCGCTTCGCAAAAGGGGGGCGGCGGCGCACAGCCCTATGTAGCAAGCTTTGCGGCGAACTAAGCCACCCACAAAAACTAGATCAAGTTTTGCGGCGGGCTCTGGGTTGCGCGAGTCGGTGACGCAGAGGGAGCTGTCAATGCCATTCTCCGGGACAAAAAAGATCTTGTCACGATGGGCTTCAAACTGAGTACGCATGTGGGACGTAGCGAGAATGATGGCTGCCGCGTGGCGGTAGGTTGAACGTGCAAAAGGCAAAAACCGGTACAGATCTCTGAATCCAAAGTTTATCCATTCCCTATGCTTATCCGGCTGACTAAACCCCGGCGCAGATCGCAAACCACCATTGAGCGGACCAAGCACAAACGGTACGGGTCCCTTGCGAAGAAAGTAAGCGAACGGACTCGGTAACACTGGCGTCATCGGCAGCAGGCGCAAAACTACGTCAAACTCGCCTGCAAAGATACGATGCCTCAATTGCCGCCATGCGTACCATTCAAAGGCCAGAGAGAAGGGATATCCGAAAGCCGTGACTGCCTGAGAGTCAAAATTAGACTTGAATATATGCCGAAAACCCCAGGCGTGTATTCTTTGCAGCGACGCCATTTGTACAACCTCGATGGCTCGAAACGGCGCTTTTGCTCGGCGCACACGGTCCTCAAAGGTCGATGCAACAACCAAGGTAACATCATGGAGTTGCGCCAGTGCTGCCGCATGACAGTAGGCGACATAAGAAATGCTGACCGTCTCCGGATTACAGTCTGGCCCTAACACCAAAACGCGTAACGGCCCCATAAGCTTCTCCTACGAAGACTCTTAAGGCAGAATCGCACCGCGTACCTGCTGGCACAATACCGGGTTTGCTCAAACATTAAGTTTGGACGGTTCAGCGTCTCAACTAAATTCCCAAAGACGCTGTTTGCCACTGGTTTAGACGGTGCGGCGCCCACTACGAGAATGCGTGGTCGACTCCTGAATTGTCCTCCTAGCTTGGCTAAGCTAGTGAATCGCCTTGTTTAAAATCCAAAGTCTGACAAACGGTTCAGGAAGGCGGATTTTCATTGGTTGCCGATCCGCTTTTCTTCGAAGATTCCCAAAACACGTCTTCTTTCCCGCCGGACGGTCACGTCCGCGCCGCTCCTTACCAGCCCTGACCCAGGATTTCAGTGCTAGCAACTACTTCCGCAAAGTCGATATCTGGAGGCACGGCGAGCGCGCGATTTGCAGCGCTCGGGCAGTGGGATAGCGGCGAGCAGTAAGCTAACGAGGAGCAAGTCGATCACAAAGGATGCCTGGGTTACGTTGTAAAAGAGCAAGAGAGTCTAGGAGCCAAGGGCGTGAGAGGCTTCTTTCGGCACAGGCGCGTCATTTGCCCGGTGTGCCCTCGCTACTTCTCCTCCCAGATCAAAAGGATTAGATACCCGGCACCTTCACATGTTGAGAAATTCCACGCCGCGATTCCCTGCAAAAGACGCTTGGATGTGACGTCAAGACCTTGAAGGGGTGTTAGTTCACTATATATGAAGCACACCGATGCCAGCCCAACCCTGCATATGATTGGCGATGATTTCCGTATGCCGATAAGCATCCTTGATTTCGTGCCAAAAGCGCGCAACTTCGCATTGCCTGTTGTTCGGGTGCAGCATGATATCGTGGAAGGCGATCAGGCCGCCGGGTTCAACCATCTCCCGGTACATTTCAAAATCTTGTTTGACTCCCGCATATGAATGGTCGCCGTCAATAAAAAGAAATTGTACACACCTCGTGGCAAGTCTACTGAGGACCAGGGCGTGTGTGGCTTCCTCGTGGGAACTGTGCCGGAGCAGATGCAGGGATTGTTTCGGCTTAGCGAAGCTGCGGTAAAACGGAATTTTGAGCTGGTGATAGCCCCCCCCAAATGCCCCTCGCGGCAAATCGACGCTGATAATGCTGGCGTCGGGTGTTGCCAATTGGCACCACAACCACAAAGTTCCGCCACCACATGTTCCAATTTCAAGCACAGCGTTGGGACGCAATTGCCCGACCATCGCCGCCAAGCGTTTTAGTTCCTCTCGCACCTGCGCGGGTTTGATGACATGTGCGAAACAGAAGTCCACCATGGCGTCAGACGAGACAGTATGGAATCGCTTTAGATCGAAATAGCAAGAAGCGATGCTCGAGGCCCGTGATAGAAGTCGCATAGAGAATAAACCCCAGTTGAAATGTCCTAATTTACCGATTATGTCTACGTTCTGCTCCTGAGGAGCGTGACCAACTCTTGCAGGAGGAATGCCTCGATGGTCCCGAGGCGCCGATCCTGATGTCCAACCCGCAAGTCGCATACTCACCTAGAAGGCCCTGTCACTTCGAAAGAGACGTCGATCGACTGTTCCGTCGTGCTTAAGGCCAGCGGCGGGGCATGCGGCCGAGCCTTAACGCGCTCCGGGACTGTTAGGCCTGCCATCAGGAAGTTGATAAACAGAAGGCCGGCCCCGAACGCGGCCTCGCTCACGTTATAAAAGAGCAAGACAGTCCAAAGGCCCAAGCCTAGGGAGCCAAGGGGCGTGAGTGACTTGAGCCGCTTGCAGATCTTGCGATATGTTGCGATCAGGAACATACAGAGTAGGGATAAACCGATTAGACCAAGGTCGAGGTAAATCTGGAGATAGCCGTTATGCGCCTCTAGCACATCGTCCCCACTAAGTCTCGCCCATACCCATTTCACGCGCGGGCCTAGCCAGAAGCTCTGATAGCCTGTGCCGAGGACCGGATTGACCGGCACGCTCAGAAGAACCTCCCAAATGCGAGTTCTGTCGGACATGTCGGCGGACCGGCCGACTGCCTGGGACAACTGTCCCCCCATGCCAAAGCCGACCGTTAGGATCACATAGACAAGAAAGCTGATTGGAGCCAGCGCTTTGAACCAATTAATATGCCGCCGGCCAAAACTGGAACGCGCGGCAGCAATCACCAGACAGCCGAGCGATAGGCAGATCGTAGACGTCTTGCTGTCGGAGAGATTCAGCAGCCAGAGGATCATGCCGATGAATGCGATATTCACAAGGATGACTCGCTTAACACGCTTGTCCCTTCGTTGATGCCAGCGCATGACTGTATCCCAGAAAAAGAATATTCCGCTCACCAGGCATACGGCGCCCAGCATGTTCTTGCTTGTCGATACACCCGTGTGCTCCTGACCACCCCAAGCCGAAAATGAGTTGCCGACGGAAGGAAAATACTTGATGAGTAGGATGGACAGCGGGACGTGCAGATAGCACACGCAGCGGAGCACGGTGCGCACCGCTTCGAGGGGTCGACGATCGGACAATACAACGAGGACCGCCATGTAGACGCCCATATCCCGGAACCATTTCTTGAACGTTGCAAGTGGGAAATCCGACCACGCCACGCTGACCAAGGCAAACGCCAGAAAGAAAGCCAGAGCAGAGTTCTGTACAACGAAATCGCGCCACTGGAACGAGCGTGACACGAGAATACCGAATGCCGCCAAAGTCAGGAGCGAAAAGATCGTGCGGTCCACTGGGTTTCCCTCCTCCAAGGCTTGGGTCGCGGTTCCATAGGAAAGTCCCAGCCACAATGCCGGCGGCCGCGATCCGAGGAAGAAGAACCAAATCACGGGCACCCACAAAGCCGCCGAGATCTTGGGCTCCCGGGCCGGGTCGAAGCAGAGAAGACCCACGAGGAGAACAATCCAGAGCAATAGCGCCAAGAAGGGAGGCATTGTATTTTAGGAGATTGCTTGGGCCGGTAGTTAAGCTGAGCTCAGGCCCAGGTGAGACCGGAGCCGAGCGACAGACGACATCTCCCAACCCTGTCGAGGGGCGTTCTGCTCCATTTAGGACTTTATCGCAGGCACGGCCATCTCGAAAGCAACTGGCTGCGCTTCAGAGGTCAAACCATCGTGCGACTCGGTGGCGGCAGGCTGATGAG
>Ga0126381_100007162_pt1 | contig 12391 bp, 9 predicted proteins | sample PanSoiMetPlot_28_FD_96465 | JGI IMG/M metagenome (GOLD analysis project Ga0126381, IMG submission 96465) | Tropical forest soil microbial communities from Panama - MetaG Plot_28 | ecosystem: Environmental > Terrestrial > Soil > Tropical forest > Bulk soil | place: Panama | collected 2016-02-17
GGTGGCGGAGGAAGTATTCGAGGTTACGGGGCGCAACCCCAAGATCGACATCGCCCTCGAACTGGAGCGCATCGCGCTTTCCGACGACTACTTCATCAAGCGCAAGCTCTACCCCAACGTGGACTTCTATTCGGGCATCATCTACCAGGCGATGGGATTCACGCCCGACCAGTTCACCGTGCTTTTCGGCATTCCGCGAACGGTAGGCTGGTTGGCGCAGTGGCAGGAGATGCTGCTCGATCCGGAGCGCAAGATCGCGCGTCCGCGCCAGGTGTATGTCGGCGAACCGAAGCGCGATTTCGTTCCGGCCACGCTGCGCAATCGCGAGCTGGTAATGGCGTAAGGATAGCGGCCCTCCGCTCCCTAATGGTCGCGGCTCTGAATGCCGCATAAGAAAGCGGAGGGCACAATCACTAGTGGCGGTCGTGATCGCGCCAGCGATCGCCGTCCCGGTCATGGCCGCGGTCCCAGTGGTGATCGTGCTCGACACGGCCCCGATTGCCTGACCAGTAGCCGTTGAAGTAGCGGCCGCCCTCCCAGCGAGGAGTCACCCAGGTAGCGCCGGCATAGGGCGGGCGTGACCAGTATCCGGAATGCCATTTATAGTGGCGGCCTACCGGGTACCAGTAGCCTTCCACCCAGAAAAATCCAGGGCCGGGATCAACGGGCCGGGCATACATGCGCGGCGGCGGAGGCGGCCCAATCGTAATTCCAACCGAAACCTGGCCGAACGCGGAAGCTCCGGTAATGAGAAGCAGCAAGAGTAAATTTTTTCTCACGCCGAAGTGCGTTGCAACACAATCGCCAAACTTGGATTACGCCAGAGCCTGCTCCAGGTCCGCGATGATGTCCTCCACCGCCTCTATCCCCACCGAGAGCCGTACCAGGTTGTCGCGGATACCCATACGCTCGCGGTGCTTGGGCGAGATTTCGCGGTGCGAGCTCATCACCGGGTAGAGCATCATGCTGTGGACGTCGCCCAGAGAAGTAGCGCGCACAATCATTTGCAGCCGGTCCATGAAGCGGAACACCTCTTCCCTGCCCGCGCCGCGGATCTCGAAGCTCACCATGGCGCCGTACAGGTTCGGCGGAAAGAGGCGGCGGATAGCGGCTGCGTCGGGATGCTGCGGGTCGGCCGGAAAGTACACGCGCTCCACATGCGGATGACTGCCGAGCCAGTTCGCGACGCGGCAGGCGTTCGCGCACTGGCGTTCCATGCGGAGCGGAAAGGTCTTGATGCCGCGCATGGTCAGATAACTTTCGAAAGGCCCTAGGATCGGCCCGATGGTACGCGAAAGGCTCCGCAGCGCAGTGAAGTGAGCCTCATCGCTCACTACAGCGCCACCCATCACATCGCCGTGGCCGGCCAGATACTTGGTGAGGCTGTGAACTACGAGATTCGCGCCCCACTCCAGCGGGCGCGCGATCAGCGGCGTGGCAAAGGTGTTGTCGACCACGAGCGCCGCTCCGGCATCGCGGGCGATCCCGGCAATGCGATCGATCTCGCCCACGCGCAGCAGCGGGTTCGAGATCGTCTCCACGAGCACGCAGCCGGGCTTAGCTTCCGCAACGGCCGTGCGGAAAGCGTCGAGATCGCAAACGTCTACGAAGCGCACATCAACGCCCGAGGGCTCCAGAACGTTCATCAACAGGCCAACCGTTGCGCCATAGAGTGCATTCGCGGCCACTACGGACTTCCGGCGATCGGCCAGCGCCGTAGTCACAGCCATCTGCACCGCCGCCATGCCGGAAGCGCATGCCAGTGCGCCATGCCCGCCCTCCATAGAAGTGAGCAGTTCCTCCAGCGCGGCGTTCGACGGATTGTCGTAGCGCCCGTAACAGTAGCCGGCCTCCTCCTGGCCGAAGATGCGGTCCAGCCGCTCCATCGACTCATAGGCATAGCTCGATGCAGTGTAAATAGGAACGGCCACAGGAATGGCGTCAGTTGGTTTCTTGCGGTCCCCCGCGTGAACGGCCTTGGTATGAATCTTCAAAGCTATTTCCTCTTCCACCGGACTCCGGCCTTGGTGTCTTCCAGAATGATGCCTTTGGCGAGCAACTCCTCGCGAATCTGATCGGCGCGGCCGAAATTACGCGCCTTCTTGGCAGCATTGCGCTCTTCGATCAGCTTCTCGACCTCCTCCGCGGGAATCTCGCCAGCGGCGGAGGATGGCTCCAATACCTTGAAAACTTCGTCGAACCGGTCGAGCAGATGGAGGGCAGAACCCACGTTACCAGCCCGAAACTCGCCCGCGTCCATGGCGCTGTTGGCATCGCGCACGTATTCGAAAATCGCAGCGAGCGCTTCGGCGGTGTTCAGATCGTCATCCATGGCTTCGACAAATGCGGTCCGGGCCACTTGCAAACGTTCCAGCAGCTTCTCATTCGCGCCATCCGGAAGCGCATCGGTTTCCAGACGCAGCTTGAAATTTCGCAGGCGATCAATGGCAGTGGCGGCGGACTTCAGCCCGTCGAAAGTGAAGTTCAAAGTCTTGCGATGCGGCACCGATGCCAGCAGATAGCGGATGGTCTCCGGCGCGTATCCTCGCTGCAACACATCGCGGAGCGTGTAGTAGTTGCCGAGAGACTTCGACATCTTCTGGCCTTCCACCATCAGAAACTCCGAATGCAGCCAGAAGCGCGAGAATGGTTGACCTGTCAGCGACTCCGATTGCGCGATCTCGTTTTCGTGATGCGGAAAGATCAAATCCACGCCGCCGACGTGAATATCCAGCGTCGCGCCCAGATACTTGATTGCCATCACGGAGCACTCGATGTGCCAGCCCGGCCGGCCGGGGCCGATGGAGGTGTCCCACGACGTTTCGCCTTCCTTGGGCGCCTTCCACAGTGCGAAATCGCGGGCGTCCGCTTTTTCGTACTCGTCGACGTCCACACGAGCGCCCGCCAGATTGCCACTGAAATCGTTGTGCGACAGCTTGCCGTACTCCGGAAACGTGGCGATCCGAAAATAGACCGATCCCTCGCTTGGATAGGTGTGGCCGCCGGCTGTAAGGCGTTCGATCGCCGACACCATATCGTCAATATGCGCCGTCGCTGGGACGAGGCGCTCGGGACTTTCGAGGCGCAGAACGGCGCAATCGTCCAGGAACGCCTGCGTGTAGACGGCTGTGTAGTCCTTCAGGCTCTGGTGTTTGGCGGCGGCGTTGCGGATGATCTTATCATCCACGTCGGTGATGTTCATGACGTGGTCCAACAGGAAGCCGCTGGCACGCAGCCACCGCCTCAGGAGGTCGACAAAGGTGAAGGTGCGGAAATTTCCAATGTGCGCGAAATCGTAGACGGTAGGCCCGCAAGTGTACATGCGAACGGTGTTATCGCGGGCGGGCCGGAACTCCTCGAGCTGCTGCGTGAGCGTGTTGTAGAAGCGGAGCATAGAGAGCTATCAGCTATCAGTCTTATCGATCAGCTAGAACACCGCCGCGCGGAGCTGATAGCTGATGGCTGTGATAGCTGATAGCTTTCTTCGGGAATCCCTATGTTACCAAACCGGGTCCGTTCGCCCCGCCCGCCGATTCTGCAATTTCTTCGCACCCGGTAAAAAGTGCGCAGTCGAACCTGTTGTATTCATTGGTTTTTCTGCGTACGAAACGTGGCCGTCAACGTGCACGTCTAACACCTACATTCGACATCTCTTCCGACGCCTCGTGTGCCCCTGCGGAACCTGTGGAAGAGACCAGGAGATCTGCATGGACCTACGCAACGTACGCGAGATCGAACGTCGTGGAAACCGGCGGTATGAGCTACGCCTTCCGCTGCACTACCGGGTTTCCCAAAAAGGACAGCCGCCCCGCTCCGGCAGCGGACTGACATGCGACCTCAGCACTGCGGGTATCAGCTTTCGCTGCCGCCGGCCGCTGCCCGTGGGAGCGCATATCGAGATGACAATCGCCTGGCCGGCCAAATACGCGGAAACGTACCCAATGGACTTGGTGATCACCGGATTTGTAGTGCGCAGTGATCCGGGCCGCACGGCAATCCGCATGACCTCTCGCCGGTTTCGGACCGAAAGCTTCGCCGAGCCCACATACCGCGCCTCAGCCTAGGGATCGGGAATGCGCGAACTCGCTACAGATCACCGCGCGGTTTGCCCTGCTTGATCTCCTGGTATACGTCGGCTATCTGCTGTTTCAACGAAGCTGCGCTTACCCATGCCTGGACAGAACCGGGGAGTTTCAGGTCGGCCTGAACCTCCTCCATCGTCGAACCCCGCTCCACGCCCTTGCGCACCGCCTGGTATAAGTCGCGCAAAAAGTCCTGCTGGCCGATCAGAATCTCGCGACCGCCCATGGCGCCGTGGCCGGGCAGTATGAACTTGACTTTGAGCTTATCCACGCGCGCGAGAATATCCGGCCAGTTGGCGATGTTGGCGTCTCGCAAGTTATTGTAAGGGCCATTGACAATCGCGTCGCCGGTACAGAGCACTTGCTCCTTCGGAAGGTACACGTAGCCGTCGCCCCGCGTATGGCCCCAGCCATAGGACCGGAACTCGATACGGTGGTCGCCATCATTGAGTACGAAGATGTCTTCGGTGATGATTTGCCTGGGCGGCTCAGGGGCGTCGCGATGCAAGTCGGCAACGTCGGGGCGCTTCGTGACCGCATCCCGCCAGCGGGCGGGTTCGAGCCGCCTGATTTCATCCGCCACGCCCTGGAACGCGACAGTGGTGGCGCCGGCCTGCGTCCAGAGCGCATTGCCGTAAATATGGTCGCCATGATGGTGCGTGTCGAAGACGTATTTCACGGGCTTGGGTGAGATGTACTTGATGTCGCGCATCACACCCTCGGCGCCGCTGGGATAGTTCGCGTCAACCACCACCATGTAGTCTTTCATCTCAATGATCGCGTTATTGCAGTGGCCGCGATCATGATCGCCCTCGCGGAACCAGATACCAGGGGCGACAATCCTGATATTTTCCGGATTGGCGTGAGAGCCAGGAGCGAAAACAGCGAAACCGGTCAAGATTAGGAGACCCGATAGTACACAGACCCAGAGGCGCGACATAGCGTTAGCCCTTCGCCATACGATACACCATAATAACAATCGCCATGCGAACGCTCTCAGCGGGGGAAGCCCTTATTACAGGCCGCTCCAGCCGGTCGTACCCAGGGGTGCCCCGGCAGGAGGCTGGCGCAGCAGCAGGCGTCCGGCATTGTTGGCGACGATCTGAAACAGCGGCAGGTCGCGCGGCTTGACCCTATACAAACCTTGTGACAAGGCCCAGGCATCCGTGTCGGTTCGCGCCACTACAGTGGTGTCGCCGGTGATCCGCACACGGAACTGTCGCGTAGATGGTTCATAATTTGCGACACTCCAACAGCGGCCGACGCACTCGCGATCGACGATGTGGCTGAGCGCGGCATCCGCCTGTAAGCCGTCCTCCTGCACGGACAGTACGACACGCTGCATGGGCGGTAACTGCGCGACCAGCGCCTCTACCTGGTCCTCGAAGTCGTTTAGAGCGCCGTCGTCGGCGTATAGGAAGCCGAAAAACACGAGGGCGATCGCCGCCATCGCAGCACTTTGCCATTTACTCACGGGCACCGAGCTCAGAATGCAGCAGATGGCAACCGCCAGGGGCAGAGACATGCGCTGCGTGATGTAGGCCAGTTGGTGCGCGTACCCCGGAATCCAGATGGCGATCGGAAAAATGAATATGCCCGCAGCCGTGATGACGGAGATGGCGACCAGAGGTGAAGCGGACGGATCTGCTTCGGAGCGCCTTCGCCAGCGGCTCGCCGCCATCCACAGCCAGACGGCAAACAATGCCAGCGTGGGCAAGAGATACTTGTCGCCGAAGACCCACAACTGGTCGGCACCGCTGATGTACCGGGCCTGGCTGGGGACCCAATACGTGCGCATTCGCGTTTCGATGGCAGCCCGCAGCAGCACGAGGACGGCGATCGAAGCGCCGAGCAGATACGCCCGGGCGCGCCGGGGTAGCTTTCGCCAAACCAGCGCATACGCCAGCGCGCCGCCGGCCCAAACCAGCGGGAGAGCGTGCGCGACATAGGCCACAGCGAACAAGGGAATCGCCGCTGCGATGCGTTGCCGGGATCCGTTCCACGCGAGCGCCAGGCCAAAAAAGCAGAATCCGAGGCTCAAGTAGAAGTTGAAGAATCCCATGTGAAACACAAAGCCGTATGCCAGCGCAGCCAGAATCGGCGCCACTGGCCAGGGGCGACCGGAGGCTGCGCGTACGAAAGCGAAGGCGCCCCAGAAGAACACCAGCACCGCCACCGAAACCGCGATGCGCTGCGCCGCCGCCGCGCCCAACGGCTCGAATAGCGCGCTAAGCATCAGGTCGAAGAGCACGTTGGTGGTTTGTGGAACGACGGCGATACCCGGCGCCTGTCCCTTGGCGGCCAACTGAGCCAGCCACGTATTGTAGATGTGACTGGCAAGATCGCCGGCCTGAATCCGCGACTGCCAGAAGCACGGAATCAGAATGAGGATCGAGATCACAACATAGGCCGCTACGCTCTCGGTCCAACGCGATGACTTCGACACCACCGGTGCACTCGGCGGTTTTGCGGCGGCGGACTGCTGCGCGCGGCTCTTGGGTTTGGCCTTGGCTCCCATTTTCACCTGGCGTTAGCGGCTGGCGGAGCGGAGGCGCCCTGGCCGGCGCCGAAGGGAAGCGTCGGCACCGAGCCGTTCGGCGGGAAGTACCAAAGCAGAATCGACTTGCCGACGCGTTCCGTGGGCGGAATGACGTCAGGCCATAAGGTCAGCTCGGGATGCGTATCCAAGAAGCCCAGCCGTCGTTGCTTCAGCCCGGTCACGCCTACCGCATTCCATCCCTCGGTCGGTAGTGCCCAGGACATGGCGTCGCTGACCGCAATACCTTGAAAGCCGGGCTGGTGGGCGAAGTCGACCTTATCGCCAGCGACAAAAGTCACCTGATGAGCCCCCAAAGCCTGTAACCGGAGCCCAAGGCGGGTGACGTCCTGGCCCCAGTCCAGATCCGAATCCACCAGAATCTTCTCCGGCTCGTTGCCGGCCACCTCATTGAAGTACGCCAGATAATCGGGGTGCGCCCAGAGCGATGAAACGGCGAGCCACGCCAGCAGCAGCGTAGCGGCAATCGCTTTCCAGCGAGCAGCCTGCCACAACTGGACTACCGCCGCCCCGCCGAGCACGGCCAACGCGGGATACATGGGCAGAACATGGCGCAGGCCGATGTTGATGTGGCTCGACATGGCTACGCCCAGAATTCCGGCGGCATACGCCACTGCCAGCCACAGCCGCCGTCCAGCGCGGCCGCGGATCGCCATCCAGATTCCCCTGCCCGCCAGCAGCAGAAACGCGATCGGCGTCTTCACCGCGATCACCACCGGAAAGAAGTACCAGAAGCCGAATCGGTTTACCTGGCCGAGCAGGTAGCTCCAGTGTCCGGTGGCATTGTGGTGCGTAAGCTCGTGGATGCCGGCCCAAAGCTCCGGCGCCGGGACGCCGTTCGCAAACGAAAATCCGTAGCCGGCCCAAACAGTCAATATCGCGATGGGCACCGCAAGTCCAACAGCGGGCGCCACAGTTTTCGCCGAAGCCGCAACCTGCCGCAGCTTCGGCCTCTCGATGACGACATACGCTGCCAGTGACAACACTGCACAGGCCGGGAAATAAGCAAGCACGGAAAATTTCGCGAGGATCGCCAATCCTCCGCATGCGCCGAAAATGGCGCCGCGCCCCAGCGAAGGTTGCTCCAGCAAAACGCAGCCGGAAAGGAATACGGCTGCCAGCATCGCCGTACACCCCATGTCGGTCGTGGCGAGACCCGAGTGTGCCAGCACGGCCGGAAAAAAGGAGAACAGAAAAACGGCGATCACCGCCGCTGACGCGCCGGCATATCGCCTGCCCCAAAGATACACGAGGATACAACCCAACCAGAAAAATGGCAGAATTCCGAGACGCGCCGCCAGCAGCGTCTGTTGGTAATCCCGGGAGAGATAGAGGACGCGACGGCCTTCGTTGAACATCCACTGATCACCGGTCTTCCCAGTGCGCGGCGCTTCCATGCCGAGAAGGGTCGGCCCCAACCCAACCGCGATGCGCGTCAGCGTGGGATGCTGCTGGTCGAACTGGTAGATGTGCTTCCGCAGCAGCTCAACGCCGCTGGCGATGTGTCCCGGCTCGTCCCAGGTGTGACTGAAAACCTTGTACGTTGAAACGATCCGAATGGAACCTATGGCAATCAGCGCCAGCAGCAACGCTGTTCGATAGCGTTCGATGAAAGGCAGAGGCCCCCATATCTTTTTCGGAGTTTCGGCCGGAAGCTCGACGGCGGGTGCACTCGTGCGACGCTTGGGTTTGGATTCTCTGACGGGCACGGATTCCAATCTGAGAGCGGGACAGGTAAACCGAAGTTTAGCAAATGCCTCATTGCGCCGGCGGGCGCCATTCAGCACGCTACGGACTTCGGGGAGCGCCGCTGATAAACTTGAAGTTTAATACTCTGGAGGAGACAGGATGGCTGTGAAACCCCGCCGCAAGGCGGTCGTGGCGGACGTTGGTGGTGTGAAGGTTGGAGGCGAGCACCCAATTGTGGTGCAGTCGATGACCAATACAGATACAGCCGACGTAACGTCCACCGTAAACCAGGTGATGGCGCTGGCGCAGGCCGGCTCGGAGCTGGTGCGCGTCACCGTAAACACCGAGGCCGCCGCCGCCGCGGTTCCCAAGATCGTCGATACGCTGGGGCAGTTCGGCGTGCGTGTTCCGATCATCGGCGACTTCCACTATAACGGCCATATTCTGCTGAAGAAATATCCGGAGTGCGCTCGAGCTCTGGCGAAATACCGCATCAATCCCGGCAATAGCGACATCGGCCGCAAGACCGACGACAATTTCCGCACGATGATCGAGGTCGCGGTAGAGAACCGGAAGCCGGTTCGCATCGGCGTGAACTGGGGCTCGCTCGATTCGCAATTGCTCACGCGCCTGATGGACGAGAACTCGCGCCGGCCCGACCCCAAGGACGCACGCGAAGTAACATTGGACGCGATGGTGGTCTCTGCCATCGAATCGGCGCAGGCGGCGGAGCGTTACGGCCTCGGGCACGACATGATCATTCTCAGCGCGAAGGTGAGCGGCGTGCAGGATCTGATCGACGTCTACCGCGCGCTGGGCGCGATTTGCGATTACCCGCTGCACCTCGGGCTGACGGAGGCCGGGATGGGCAGCAAAGGCATCGTCGCTACCACCGCCGCGCTCGCACCGCTATTGCAGGAAGGCATCGGCGATACCATCCGCGCATCGCTCACGCCGCTTCCCAATGGCGATCGCACCGAAGAGGTGATCGTTTCGCAGCAGATTCTGCAGTCGCTGGGGATTCGCAGCTTCACCCCGCAGGTTACTGCCTGTCCCGGATGCGGCCGCACCACCAGCACCTTCTTCCAGGAGATGGCCGACCAGATTCAAGGCTACCTGCGCGAGCAGATGCCGCGATGGAAAGAGGACCGGCCGGGCGTCGAAACCATGAAGGTTGCGGTCATGGGTTGCGTCGTAAACGGACCGGGCGAGTCGAAGCATTCCAATATCGGAATCTCGCTGCCCGGCACGTTCGAGGAACCGAAGGCCCCTGTCTATGTGGACGGCCGACTGACCACCACGCTCAAGGGCGACCGCATCGTGGCCGAGTTCATCGATATTCTGAACAACTACGTGGAAACGCACTACTGCGAGGGTGATTCGGTCACGCGCTGACTGGCTGCACGCCACCCTGCAGCGAAGCTCTGCGAGGCGGGAGATGGATGACGAACTGCGGGCGAACCAAAGAGGATGCGAGGTCCGCGGCGCGGATCTGCTGCCCTCGCTTTTGTCGGACATTCGTTACGGCCTGAGGCTGTTGCGAAGAACACCGGGCTTCGCCGCCATCGCGATTCTGACGATGGCACTCGGCATCGGAGCGACCACCGCGGTATTCAGCCTCGTGAATGCGGTGCTGCTGCGCGATCTGCCGTACCGCGACCCCAACCGTCTGGTCTTTGTGTACGAACCGCTGCCCGGCATTCCGGGCGTTCCGCTGCAAGCGTGGGGACCGGTCAACGGAGATTTCTTCACGTGGCAAAGGGAAAGCCGCTCGTTCGCGAGTATGGCGATGTTCACCTTCGGCGGAATGAATGCTTCGTTGGGGGATTCCGCGTTTCGCGCCAGCGGATCGCGAGTGACCGCAGACTTCTTCCGCGTGCTCGGCGTCTCCCCTGCCCTCGGCCGTGCGCTGGATGACGCCGACACTCAGCCCGGCAGCGAACGTGTGGCGGTCATCAGCGATTCGCTGTGGCGGTCGAGGTTCGGCGGTGACCGCAGCGTACTGGGGAAAGAGCTGCTGCTGAACGCACATCCATATCGCATTGTCGGAGTGATGCCGGCCGGATTTGCTTTTCCGCACGGCACAGAGAACCTGGAAACGATTGGCAAAGCAACCGACATCTGGGTCCCGTGGACAATGCGCCCGGAAGAACGGGCATCGCGCAATGACGATCCGGGCAATGCCATCGGGCGACTGCGGCCGGGGGTGAGCCTGGGCCAGGCACAGGCGGAAATCGCGGGGATCACGGCGCGATTCGATCCTCCCTTTCAGCAACAGAACCGCAAACCGCAGGGCGTAGTCCGGCAGTTCGACGAAGAGATTACAGGCGGCTCGCGGCACCCGCTGCTCGTGTTCATGGCGGCGGTATTCCTGGTGCTGCTGATCGCGTGTTCGAACCTGGCTGGACTCGGACTGGCTCGCGCCAGCGCCAGGGTGCGGGAGATGAGCGTGCGGGCTGCGCTCGGCGCTTCGCGTCTGCGGCTGGGACGTCAACTGGTGGCAGAATCTTTGTGCATTGCCACTGCTGGAGGCATCCTCGGGACTGCGGCGGCATTTTGGATCGTGCGAATCCTGGTGCAGTTCCATCCGGCGAATATTCCGCGGCTGGAAGAGACGTCGATCGATACCCGCGTGCTACTGTTTGCCATCTGCGTTTCGCTAGCGTCGGCGGTGCTGTCCGGATTGTTTCCGGCGTGGTCCGGTTCCCAAAGCAATCCGAATGAGGCCCTCAAGCGTTTGGCGGCACGCATCGCCGGAGGCGGCAGGCGACTCCATCGAGGGCTGATCGTCGCCGAGATGGCGCTCACCATCGTCTTGTTGGTCGGCTCGGGCCTTCTAATCCGCAGCTTTTTGAAGTTGCGCTCTGTGGATAAAGGCTTCTCGTCGCTCTCCACCGTGACGATGGGCGTTCAACTCGACGGACGATATACCCAGCCGCAGCGCCAAATCGAATTTTTCCGCGACCTGCTCGCGCGGGTGCAAGCACTGCCGGGCATTCAGCAAGCCGCGGCCGTGAACCATGTTCCCTTGGGCAGCGGCGAATCGATTAGCCAGATCGAAGTCGAAGGCTATCCATTCGACCAGAACACATCATTCGAAGGCCGCCTGGTGACACCGCGATACTTCGCCGCAATGGGAATTCCGTTGCTCGAAGGCAGAGACTTCGATGACGGCGATGCGGCCGGCAAGGCGCCGGTAATTATCGTCAGCCGGAGCTTTGAGCGGCGATATTTTCCGGGGCGGACGGCACTTGGGCGGAGGATACGCAGCAACGGCTGGCAGACGATCGTGGGCGTTGTGGCGGACGTGCGCATGCGCGAGCTGGATGCCACACCGCCGATGCAAATCTATTCGCCGTTGTGGCAGATCCCGAACGGCGCTGTCACCATAGTAGTGCGGAGTGCGCTGCCCGCCGAGCGCGTCGCCTCGTCACTCCGTGGGCTCGTGCGAAATAGAGACAGGGCCTTGGCCGTAGCTGACGTGCGCACGATGCAACAGCTGGTTTCCGACGCAAGTGCCGAAAGGCGTTTCCAAACGCTGGTGCTGACCGCATTCGGCAGTATTTCACTCTTTCTTTCGCTGCTGGGTCTGTACGCGCTGATGGCGTATACGGTACAGAGGCGCACGGCGGAGATCGGGATTCGCATGGCTCTCGGTGCGCAGCGGCGCTCTGTGATGGTGCTTGTCATGCGGCAAGGCGCAATCCTATGGCTTGAGGGAATTGCGCTGGGTCTTGCCGGCGCATGGAGTGTGGCCCGATGGATGCGCAGCCTGCTGTTCGAAGTGCAGCCAACCGATTGGGTCACTTTCGTGGGAGTGGCTGCCCTGTTTTTCGCGTTTGCCGCGCTGGCCTGCTGTTTCCCCGCGCGGCGCGCTACGCGCGTGGACCCGGTGATCTCGCTACGTTACGAATGAATCGTCAATACTCCAGCCACGGGCTGGCGGTTTGCTGCACCTGCTGGAGAGCCGCATCGATGTCATTCGCCGCGACGCCGATTACCGTGCGCCATGCTCCTCTCCCTGCCAGAATCTGCCTGCCGATGGGATCTTCACCGGAGAACA
>Ga0126381_100007163_pt1 | contig 12390 bp, 14 predicted proteins | sample PanSoiMetPlot_28_FD_96465 | JGI IMG/M metagenome (GOLD analysis project Ga0126381, IMG submission 96465) | Tropical forest soil microbial communities from Panama - MetaG Plot_28 | ecosystem: Environmental > Terrestrial > Soil > Tropical forest > Bulk soil | place: Panama | collected 2016-02-17
AACTGTTTTCCGATGATCCCGTCGGGCGCGGCGCACAACGAAATGCTGCTCGGCCCGGCCGACAAGGCGGAAAAGCCGGTGTCGGAAGAGGGCATGGTGCTGGTGTGACCCTCACCCGCCTCGCTGTGCCCGGCACCCTCTCCCGCCTGGGCGAGAGGGATTTTGCGCCGGCGCTCTTGACCCCTCTTCCGCTTGCGGGAGAGGGAGGGACCCATTGCCGGGCAATGGGAGGGTGAGGGTGGCCGACATCGAGCGCCATACGATCGCGGTGCTGGTCGACAACGAGCCCGGGATCCTCGCCCGCGTCGTCGGCCTGTTTTCCGGACGCGGCTATAACATCGACAGCCTCACCGTCGCCGAGGTCGACGCCAGGAACAATCTGTCGCGGATCACCGTCGTCACTTCGGGCACACGGATGATCATCGAACAGATCAAGGCGCAGCTATCGCGCCTCGTGCCGGTGCGGAAGGTGCACGACCTGACCGACGAGGGGCCCTTTGTCGAGCGCGAGATGGCGCTGATCAAGATGGTCGGAAGGGGCGAGCATCGCATCGAGTCGCTCCGCCTCGCCGACATTTTCCGCGCCCGCGTCGTCGATTCGACGACTGAGAGCTTTGTCTACGAGATCACCGGCTCGGCCGAAAAGCTCAACGCGTTCATCAACCTGATGGAACCTTTGGGATTGGTCGAAGTGTCACGCACCGGCGCGGTGGCGATTGCCCGCGGTCCTGGCACTTTTTGAGATTTGTAAAGGAGAACGACGATGCGGGTTTATTACGATCGCGACGCCGATGTGAACCTGATCAAGGCGAAGAAGGTCGCGGTCATCGGCTACGGTAGCCAGGGCAACGCCCACGCCAACAATCTGCGCGATAGCGGCGTCAAGGACGTCGTCGTGGCGCTGCGTCCTGGCTCGGCCTCGGCGCAAAAGGCGGAGGCGGCGGGCATCAAGGTGATGACCCCGTCGGAAGCGGCGAAATGGGCCGATGTCGTCATGGTGCTGGCGCCCGACGAGCTGCAGGCGGCGCTCTTCAACAGCGACCTCAAGCCCAACATGCGCGAGGGCTCTGCGATCGCTTTTGCGCACGGCCTCAGCATCCATTTCCGGTTGATCGAGCCGCGTTCCGACATGGACGTGTTCATGATCGCGCCGAAAGGCCCCGGTCACACGGTGCGCTCCGAGTACGTTCGCGGCGGCGGGGTGCCGTGTCTCGTGGCGGTCGAGCAAGACAAATCCGGCAACGCGTTGGAGATCGCGCTGAGCTACGCTTCCGCGATCGGCGGTGGCCGCTCGGGCGTCATCGAGACGACCTTCAAGGAGGAATGCGAGACCGACCTCTTCGGCGAGCAGTCGGTGCTGTGCGGCGGCCTCACCAGCCTCATCGTCGCCGGCTACGAGACGCTTGTCGAGGCCGGCTATGCGCCCGAGATGGCCTACTTCGAGTGCCTGCACGAGGTGAAGCTGATCGTCGACCTGATCTACGAGGGCGGCATCGCCAACATGCGCTATTCGATCTCGAACACCGCCGAATACGGCGACTACACGCGCGGCGACCGGGTGATCGGCCCGGCGGTCAAGGACGAGATGAAGCGCATCCTCGCGGACATCCAGTCCGGACGGTTCGCCCGGGAGTGGGTGCTCGAAAACAACGCCGGCCAGCCGAGCTTCAAGGCGATGCGCCGGCGCGCCGCCGAACACGACATCGAAAAGGTCGGCGAGCGGCTGCGCGCGATGATGCCGTGGATCAAGCAGAACGCGCTCGTCGACCGGACGAAGAATTAGCGTTCCGTGGTCTGGCGGCCCTCGCCCATCTCAGGGCGCCACCCTGCCGCACCCGCTCCCGCAATCGCGGGCGGGGTTTGGTGCGCGGCGCGGGTAGCGCCTCTGCCGCTTGCGGGAGAGGGTGGGGCCCATCGCGCGGCGATGGGAGGGTGAGGGTTGGCTCGCGGCCGCCAGCGCACCCTGCGCGTGCTGCACGTCGCGGCCGAGCTCTACCCGTGGGTCAAGACGGGCGGCCTCGGCGATGTCGTGGCGGCGTTGCCGCCGGCGCTTCTCGCGCAGGGGGTCGATACAAGGCTCTGCCTTCCGGGGTTCCCGGCATTTCTCGACGCGTTCCACCTCAGCGATGCGGTGCGGCTCGCCACCCCGTTTGCGGCCGAGCGGGTGCGCGTCGCGCTCGCGACCTTGCCGGGCAGCAAGATCGCCGCCTACCTGGTCGATCACCCGCCATTCTACGACCGGCCGGGTGGACCCTATGGCGCTGCTGACGGGCGCGACTGGCCCGACAATCATCGCCGCTTCGGGCTGCTCGGCTGGGTTGCCGCGGCGCTCGGTGGCGGCACCGACGCGAACTGGCGGCCCGACATCGTACATGCGCACGATTGGCACGCCGGGCTGGCGCCAGCCTATCTCGGGGCCGACGTCACGCCCGCCGCGGCCAGCGTCTTCACCGTGCACAACCTGGCTTATCAGGGCACGTTCGCCGCGGGGGTTTTTCCGGAGCTCTCCTTGCCAGCGAGCTTTTATGGTCTCGACGGCATCGAGTTTTACGGCGGCGTCTCGTTCTTGAAGGCCGGGCTTGCCTATGCCGACCGGCTGACGACGGTCAGTCCGACCTATGCGCGGGAAATCCAGACACCGGAATTCGGCGAAGGGCTCGATGGTCTGTTGCGGTTGCGCACCGATGCGCTCACCGGCATCCTCAACGGCGTCGACCCGCTGGTGTGGGATCCGGCGCACGACGCGGCGCTGCCGCAGCCCTATGACATCGAGACCGCTGAGGCCGGCAAGGCGGCGGCCAAGGCGGCGCTGCGCCAGCGCCTGCATCTGTTCGACGCGGCCGCGCCGGTCTTTGGGGTGGTCAGCCGGCTGACCCCGCAAAAGGGCCTCGACCTGCTGCTCGCCGCGCTTCCCGACCTGACCGCGGCCGGCGGCCAGCTGGCGCTCCTGGGCAGCGGAGACCGCGATCTCGAAACGGGCTTTGCCGCGGCCGGTGCGGAGCAGCGCGGGGCGATCGGGGTCGAGATCGGCTACGACGAGACGCTGGCGCGTCTTGTGATCGCCGGTTCGGACTGCATGGTGGTGCCGTCTCGGTTCGAGCCGTGCGGCCTGACCCAGCTCTACGCGCTGCGTTACGGCACGTTGCCGCTGGTGCGGCGCACCGGCGGCCTGACCGACACCGTCGTCGACGCCACGCCGGCGCGGCTCCGCGACGAGACCGCGACCGGCTTCATGTTCGAGCCGGCGACATCCGAGGCGCTTGCCGCGACGCTCGAATGGGCGAGCGCGCAATACGCCAATCGCCAGAGCTGGCGGCAGATGATGCGCGAGGGGATGACTCGCGATTTCAGCTGGGCGCAATCGGCCCGGCAATACGCCGCGCTGTACCGCGAGTTGGTAGGGTAGAGAGCTGGAGCGGGCGAGGGGCAGCAACCGCTCCGATCAAGCCCCCAAAATCGTCCCGACCTCCAGACCGGCATCGCTTGCCTTGATCTTGGCGCCGTCGTCGAGACGCAGGCGCGAGCAGTCGATAAACCCGCCCTGGCAGTGGATGCGGATGCCATCGGGCCCGGCGGAGACGATCTCGCCCAGCTTCTTGCCGCGGACATTGCCAAAGGTCGGCGCCATCACCTTCTTTGCGTCGAACACATAGAGCTTCTTGTCGCCGCACATCGTCCACGCGCCCGGCGCGGGGTTGCAGCCGCGGATCAGGTCGTAGATGAAATCGACGTGGTTCGCCCAGTTGATCTTGCTCTCGGCGTCGCGCACCCAGCCCTCGTAGGTCGCTTCGTCCTCGTCCTGCGTCGATTCGATCGCCCGTCCGGCGACGACGAGGTCGGCCGCTTGCAGCAACGCCTCGACCCCAAGCGGGAAGATCTTGTCGAAATAGAGCGAGGCGGCGGTGTCGTCGGGGCCGATCGTCACGCGTTTCTGGAGGATCACCGGGCCTTCGTCGAGGCCCGGGGTCGGGCGGAAGATCGTCAGCCCGGTTTCCTTGCGGCCGCGAATGATCGCCCACGGGATCGACGCCGGGCCGCGATGCAGCGGCAGCAGCGACGGGTGGAACTGGATCATGCCGTGCTTCGGGATCGCGCAGAATTCGGGCGGCGCGAACAGCAGCACATAGGCCATGACGCCGATATCGGCATTGAGGTCCTTGAGCGTCTGCTGCGCCTCGGGGTCGGAATATTTCGGAAAGCGGTAGACCGGCAGCTTCTTTTCTTCGGCCGCCTGGACCAGCGGGTCGGGGCGCGCGCCGGGCCGCTCCGGCGCCGCGAAGACGCCGACGATCGTGTCGCCGCGCGCCACAAAGGCCTCGAGCACCGATTTGCCGAACGCCTGCTGACCGACAATGGCGATGCGCATCTGCGTCTCCCCCTCAACTGCCTGACCGTCTCGCGACAGAGTTCCACGCCCTGCCGCCTCGCGGCAAGGGAATCGCGACAGCACGCGGCTGTATCGCGCGGCTGGTCAGATTATGATGCGGCAGCTGCAACCAACGCGATGGTCGGTTCGGCGCCGACCCGCGGGTCGCGGTCAGCGTTCGCGGCGGCGTTTTTCCTCGATCCCCGAAACGCCCTCGCGGCGCGCCAGCTCGGCGGCGACATCGTCGGGGGTGAGCCCGGCCGCCGCCCACAGCGCCAGCAGGTGGTAGAGCACGTCGGCGCTCTCGCGGGCGAGCGCGTCGCGGTCGCCCCTCACCGCCTCGATCACCGCTTCGAGGGTTTCCTCGCCGAGCTTGCGCGCGACGCCGGTCGGTCCGGCGGCGAGCAGCTTCGTGGTATAGGATGCGTCAGGGCTCGCGCCGCGCCGCGCCTCGATGGTCGCCCACAGGCGGGCGAGCGCATCGCCGAGATCGGCCATCCCTAGAGCCGCACCGGGATGCCGGCGGCGGCGAGGTGCGCCTTCGCCTCACCGATGCGGAACGTCCCGAAATGGAAGATCGACGCCGCGAGTACCGCGCTGGCGTGGCCGTCGCGGATGCCGTCGACGAGATGATCGAGGGTACCGACCCCGCCCGAGGCGATCACCGGCACGCGCACCGCGTCCGAGACCGCGCGGGTCAGCGCGATGTCGAACCCCGATTTGGTGCCGTCCCGGTCCATCGACGTTAAGAGGATTTCGCCGGCGCCGTAATCGGTGAGGCGACACGCCCATTCGACCGCGTCGAGGCCGGTCGGGTTGCGTCCGCCATGGGTGAAGACACCCCATTTGCCGGGCCCGGTCTGCTTGGCGTCGATGGCGCAGACGATGCATTGGCTGCCGAATTTCTCGGCAGCTTCGCGCACAAATTCGGGGCGGGCGACCGCGGCGGTGTTGATCGAGACCTTGTCGGTACCGGCAAGCAGCAGCTTCCTGATGTCGTCGACCGTGCGCACCCCGCCGCCGACGGTCAGCGGCATAAAACAGTGCTCGGCGGTTCGCCGCACCACGTCATAGATCGTGTCGCGGTTTTCGTGGCTCGCGGTAATGTCGAGAAAGCACAACTCGTCGGCGCCTTCTCGGTCGTAGATCTTGGCCTGCTCGACCGGATCGCCGGCATCGGCCAGGTCGACAAAATTGACCCCCTTGACGACGCGGCCGTCCTTGACGTCGAGGCAGGGGATGACGCGCACCTTCAGCATGCGACGTGCTCCGCGGCGAGGGCGAGCGCCGCGGCGGCGTCGATGCCGCCGTCATAGAGCGCGCGGCCGATGATGGCGCCGGCAATACCGTCCCCCTCGCGCGTTCTCAATGCCTTGATATCGGCGAGCGAGGCGACCCCGCCCGAGGCGATCACCGGGATGCCGATCGCGCGGGCGAAGCCGGCGATCGCGTCGGCGTCGATGCCGGTCATCGCGCCGTCGCGCGAGATATCGGTCGCGACGATCGCGGTGACCCCGGCATCGGCAAAACGCCGGCCGAGCTCGACGACGGCGATCTCGCTCTGCTCGGCCCAGCCTTCGACGGCGACCTTGCCGTTGCGCCCGTCGATGCCGACGACGACGCGGCCGGGGTGATCCTTCGCCGCGGCTTTCACCAGCGACGGGTTGCGCAACGCCGCGGTGCCGAGCACGACGCGATCGATACCGAGATCGAGCCAGGCATCGATCGCCCCGCGGTCGCGGATGCCGCCGCCAAGCTGCATCTTCGCGTGCGGCACGGCGCGGCGAACGGCGCGCACCGCCTCGCCGTTCACCGACGCGCCGGCAAACGCGCCGTCAAGGTCGACGACATGGAGCCAGCGAAAGCCGACCGCGGCGAAGGCTGCCGCTTGTGCCGCCGGGTCCCGGTTGAACACGGTCGCGCTGGCCATGTCGCCGCGAACCAGGCGGACGCAGGCGCCGGCCTTGAGGTCTATTGCCGGGAAGAGGATCACGAGCCCGGCTCGACGAGCCGCTTGTAGTAGTAGTGACCGGGGACGATCTCGCCATTGACCCAGGCGTAGTCGGGATGCGTGCCCCAGCGCCGGTAATTGAGCCCCTCGTAGAGGCTGATCGCGGCGCGCTGGGTGGCGCGCAGGTCGAGGTTGAGCACGACGAGACCCAATTCGTCACGCGCCAGGCGCTCGATCTCGAGGACAATGCCGCGCGCCAGGCCATGGCCACGCGCCCAAGGGGCGACAAAGGCGCTGGTGATCGTCCCGGCAAAACGCTGGGCCTCGTTGTTGCGCGGCGCCTTCGACAGCTGCGCCGAGCCGGCGATGACCCCGTCGAGCCGGCCGACGACCAGCCGCCGGTCCGGGATCAGCAGCAAGCCCTTCCAGTAATTTTCGAGCACGTCGCGCGGCGGCGGCTTGAGCCAGCCGAACCCGCCGCCCTCGATGATCGCCGCCTCGGTGGCCTCGCAGAGGTCGTCGAGATCGGTACCCGCGCATTGGGTCAGCCGCTCGATCGTGACCTTGCCGTTGGTTCTCGGCTTCAGATCCGTGGTTCCGACATCGCTCATGGCCGCCAACGTAGGAAATTGCCGATCAGACGCAACCCAGCCGCCTGGCTTTTTTCGGGATGAAACTGCGTGCCCACCATGTTGTCGCAACCGACCGCCGCGGTCAGCTTTTGGGCATAGTCCGCGGTCGCCAGCAAGTCCGCCGGGTCGGCGACGGCGAGGTGGAAGCTGTGCACGAAATAAGTATGCGCGCCCGCCGCCACCCCGGCGAACACCGGGTGGGACCGCTCGATCGCCAGCTCGTTCCAGCCCATATGCGGGATTTTGAACGACGGGTCGGCCGGCGCGATCGCCACGACGTCGCCGCCGATCCAGCCGAGCCCCTCGACGACCTCGAACTCGCGGCCGCGATCGGCCATCAGTTGCATGCCGACGCAGATGCCGAAAAACGGCCGGCCGCGCGCGATCACCGCCTCGGTCACCGCGGCTTCGAGCCCCGGCACGGCGGCAAGGCCCCGCCGACAATCGGCAAAGGCGCCTTGGCCCGGCAGCACGATGCGGTCGGCGCAGACGACTTCGTCGGGCTCGCTGGTGACGGTAACGCGCTCGCTGCCGCTCACTTCGCCGGCAACGCGCTCAAACGCCTTCGCCGCCGAGCGCAGATTGCCGGAGCCGTAGTCGATGATCGCTGTCAGCATGGCGTCAACATTTGAGACTGCCGCTCAGCGTTCCCTTGGTCGAGGGTACCGCGCCGGCACGGCGCGGATCGATCTCGACCGCTTGACGCAAAGCGCGCGCCAACCCCTTGAAGCACGACTCCACGATGTGGTGGTTGTTCTCGCCGTAAAGGTTCTCGACATGCAGGGTGATCCCGGCGGATTGCGCGAATGCCTGGAACCATTCCTTGAACAGCTCGGTATCCATCTCTCCCAATTTGGGGCGGGAGAAGTTCACCTTCCAGATCAGGTAGGGCCGGTTGGAGCAGTCGAGACTGACCCGGGTCAGCGTCTCGTCCATCGGGATCATCGCGCTGCCGTAGCGCTGGATGCCGGCGCGGTCGCCCAACGCCTTCGCCACCGCCTCGCCGATCACATAGCCGGTGTCCTCGGTGGTGTGGTGGAAATCGATATGAAGATCACCCTTGGCCTCGAGGCTGATGTCGACGAGGCTGTGGCGCGCCAGCTGATCGAGCATGTGGTCGAGAAAGCCGATGCCGGTCGCGATATGGCTCGCGCCGGTGCCGTCGAGATCGACGTGGCCCTTGATCCGCGTCTCCCTGGTGTTGCGTTCGACCGTCGCAACGCGCACCGCATTTCTCCCGATGACGAGGATTGGCATATGGGCCGTGGGCCGCGCCCGCCCAAGTCCCCTGGCGCCGGCGCCCCCCGCGGCCGATCTTTTAATACGATCCGTCCGCGCGTGCCACTATCGCCGGGATTGGTGAAGAGTGGGTTTCCTCGCGGGGCTATCTGCGCCGCGACCGACACGTATCGACGACAGCCGCAAAGGTGATGCGGATCAGCTCGTCGACCAGCGGCGGCGGCGGCTCGCGCCGCCGCAAATGCTGGCGCACCACGCTCACCGGAAGCTCCGCCAGGAGAAATTGCGAATAGCGGATTTCCTTCGGCCCGGTGTGCCCGAGAACCAGTTGGGCGAAGCGCTCGGTGCCGATCCGGCTCTGCGCCCTATGCGCGGCAACGCGCTCGCGCAACGTCGCCGGCCATTCGCCCTGGACGAAATCGTCGCGGTGGTAGAGCAGCAAGAGGCGGGCTTCCTCGGGATGCACCCGCACCCAGGATGGCGTGTGCAACGCCGCGCGCAACCCGTCCCCGGCGTCGAGCGCGGCGGCGATACCGCGCTGGAAATCATTGACGGTCTGCAACCACAGCTCGCCCAGCAAGACATCGCGCGAGGCGAAGCGATGATAAAACGACCCGACCGGCGCCGAGAGGCGCTCGCTGATCGATCCGACCGTGACCGCGGCGGGGCCGCGCTCGGCGGCAATGTTCCGGGCGGCCGTGAAAAAGTCGCCGTCAGCAAATTTCGGCCGTGCCATTCTTTTAGAATATCAGTTCTAGAATTAGCACTCAACATCAGTTATCCTTGAGCCATCGGCACCGAGGAGGCTTCCCATGCCTGCTGCAAGCCCGGACGAGGCCGCCGCGGTGGCGCGATTGCTCGCGGCGGCACTCGCGACAATCGACGAGGTGCCGTTCTGCTGGGTGATCACGCCGGGCGGAAACGGCGGCGCCAATGCCCGGGTGGTCAAATGCCAGCGGAGCGATGCCGGTGACGATGGCTGGACACGCTGGTTTCTGACCCCGCGGATCGGGCGAAAATCGGGGGAAATCAGCGCGGCCGGCCGGGTGACCCTCGCCTACCAGCACACCTCCGGCAACGCCTATGTGGCGCTCGCGGGGCCCGCCGAATTGATCGATGATCGCGACGCGGTCGATGTCCGCTTTCGCGGCTCGATCTACGATGACCCCGAGGGGAAGGTCGCGACCTCGCTGATCGCGGTGCGGGTACGGGCCTGCACGTGCGCGGCGTCACCGACGAGCCATGGGGGCGCGGGCGCACGCTGCTCGACCGCGCTGCCGATGGCGGCTGGCGCCGCGGCTGCTAGAGCGTGATCCGCTTAGCGCGATCGATTTTGTGAGTCGTCACCCCCGCCCCCGGGTCTGGCCCTTGGCCAGCCCGAGGGTGAACTCGGGTGGGGGTCCAGGGCGAGCGACGACGCGTTGGCCTCCTGGATTCCCGCTGGCGCGGGAACGACAAGCAGACGCCGTTCCCCTTGTCATTCCGGGGCGCTGCGCAGCAGCGAACCCGGAACCCATGAACACGGACGGTGCTAGGTTGGCAAGGCTCCGTGTCCATGGGTTCCCGCTTTCGCGGGAATGACGAATGGAGCGAACCGATTCAATCCTACCGCTCTAGCCAAAATTCAGCCGCCGATAAAATCCGCGATCCGCCGGCTCACCGCGCTTTGGTGGCGGTGACGACCTTATGGCTCTTGATGACGCGCCGCGTCCCAATCCGCCGCGCGCGCGGCGGGCGCCGCGAGCAGGCTTGCGAGACAGGCGGCGGCGACAAAGCAGCCGGGAAAGAGCGGCGTGCGGCGCATGGCGGATCAGGCCGGCTGCTGTTCCAGCCGGCCGCGCTGGTGATAGGCGACAGCGGCGACGCCAAACCAGATCGCCGCCCCGAGCAGCTTGAAGATCCATTCGCCGCTCTCGTCGGCGAGCGGCGCCAGAACGATCCCGGCGCAACCGAGAACGATGCCGATAGTGGTCATGCTCTTGAGGCTTTTGGCGTAGGCCGCCGGAAACTCCCCGGGCGCGCCCTTGAAGCGTTTACGCACCCAGCCGCCGCGCACCTTGTTGGCCTCGTAGGGCAGATAGAACAGGAGAATAAAGCCGCCGACGATGGCGATAAGCTCCAGCATTTCCCCCTCCGCGCGCCGCGGCGGCGCCTCAACCCCGTACGAAGCTGGCGATCAGGCGGTTCACCTCGGCGGATTTTTCCATGTGCGGCAGGTGCCCGGCGCCGTCGAGGATATGCACCGGCAGCTTGCCCGCGAACGCCTCGCCATGCGCAACCGGAAGGATCTTGTCCTCGCGGCCCCAGATGATCTGCGCCGGCATCGCCAGGCTCTCAACGATCCCGCTCCAGTTGGCGCGCTGAGAGCCATTGGGGAACCATTCCGCCGCGAGCCGGCGCAAGGTCTCGGCGACCCCGTCGAGCCGCTTGTAGCGCAGCACGTCCTCGACCATCGCGCGGCTGACCAAATCGGGGTCGTGCACCAGCAGCTTCAGGACCTCCTGGGCGTCGCGCCGCCGCTCCATTTTGACAAAACCATCGATGAAAGCACCGTTGATTTCCGGGCCGAGTTCGGCCGCCGCGATGAGCGTTAGGCTCACGACCCGGCCCGGCTGCCAGCCGGCAAACTGCAGGGCGATCGCCCCTCCCATCGAATGCCCGACGAGGTGGACGCGGTCGATGCCGAGCGCGGCGAGCGCGCGGTCGATATCGGCGGCAAAACTCGAACCGTCGATCGGGCCGCTCAGCGCCTTGGTCGAGCCGCCGTGGCCGGGAAGGTCAAAGGCGATGGTGCGGTGCTTCTCGGCCAATGCCGGCTGGTTGAACATCCAGCCATTCAGATCGGCGCCGAAGCCATGGATGAAAACGATCGCCGGCCCATCGCCCGCACCGATCTCCAGGTAGCGCAAGCGATACTCGCCGGCGATGACTTCGCCGGGCGCCGGCCCTTGGGCTTGCCCGCCGCCGTCATCGGCGATCTCCGGAACGACGAAGCCGGCGACAAACGCGTCGATTTCAGCCTCGGGCATCTCGGCGGGCGCGAGCACCGCGAGCAGCCCGCCGATCGGCAGGGTTGCGCCTTCCGACGCGACCACGCGGCGCAGAACGCCGCTCTCACCGGCCTCCATGACATTGGTGATCTTGCTGGTCTCGATCTCCAGCAGCTCGTCGCTCGCCGCGACCGCATCGCCCTCGCGCTTGAGCCAGCCGAGGACCTTGCCCTCGGTCATCGTCAGGCCCCATTTGGGCATGGTGATCGGGATGATGTCGGCCATTTGCCCTATTTATCTTCGGCGGTATAGACGCAACTAAACATCCCCAGGAAGCCACATTTATGTTCACTCCCCGGTATGATCTCGCCCGCTTTTACAGTTAAGTATTTATCACACGCTGATTCGGCATCATCAGTCAAGCGGGTCTGCTCATCACTACATGTCAAAAATCGGCCCCTTGGAGTCATGTGATCGATTGCAAACGCATTCGCATAACCTACTTTTAAAACCTCAGCCCGAGTTGTGTCAAAGTCACTCATATATCCATTCCAAGCCCCTGGAATGGCGCCAACATAAAAAACCAAAGGGCCTACGGCCCACAGGGCATGTTTTCCCAATTTATATATTAAGAAGATAGGCGCAACGACGAATGTCATACTTACCAAAGACAATATGCCAGTCACAAGGTTTTCTATTTTTTCCATTATTGGAGCATTAATGACGATCTCGGCTCCACTCCACCCCATTTGACTAGCGGAAAATATTGCAACTACTGCTGAAACAATCACCGCCGGAATTTTCCAAAGCAACGACGTAAATCGCATCGTGAATGGCCTTATCTCCCGTACCCGTGCACCGCGCGGACCGCCGCGGCGATCTTCTCCGGGCTCGGGATGTAGAGCTTTTCGAGGTCGGGCGCGAACGGCACCGGGGTGTGCGGCGCGGTGACCCGGCGGATCGGCGCCTTTAGCGCGTCAAACGCCTTGTCGGCGACGAGCGCGGCGATGTCGGTGGCGATGCCGCAGCGCGGCGTCGCCTCGTCGACGATGACAAGCCGCCCGGTGCGCTCGACGCTTTCGAGGATCGTGTCCTCGTCGAGCGGCGATGTGGTGCGCGGGTCGATCAGCTCGATCTCGATCCCGTCCTTCTCCAGCGCCTCGGCCGCGGTCATCGTGTAATGCACCATGCGGGCGAGCGCGACGACGGTCA
>Ga0126381_100007165_pt1 | contig 12388 bp, 8 predicted proteins | sample PanSoiMetPlot_28_FD_96465 | JGI IMG/M metagenome (GOLD analysis project Ga0126381, IMG submission 96465) | Tropical forest soil microbial communities from Panama - MetaG Plot_28 | ecosystem: Environmental > Terrestrial > Soil > Tropical forest > Bulk soil | place: Panama | collected 2016-02-17
AAAGGGTTGCCTGTTTCGAAACACCACCGCGGCGGCGACCAAAACGACGAGCCCGGCCGCTATTCGCAGAATTTCGAAATCCAAGTGGAGATTTGCCAGCAGGCCCTGGACACTGATCATCAGCTCGGGCGTCGGATTCAGGCGCTCCATATCCTTGTTGCGCAGCAGCGCGGCATAAGTCTCTAGTCCCTCCATGCCCCCGAGCATGTAACACCAAGCCAGCAAAGCAGCCCCCGCGGCCGCGAATCCCTGGAACATCTTCCATCGTTTGGAGACCAACATTGCCGGGGCCATAAACAGCACCAGATGAAACTTTGTGAGCGCCAGCCCGAAGATCGCCCCGGCCGCAAAGGGGTGCTTGGCTCGTGCGAGAGCGTACCCGCCGATCACAATGGCAAGCATGACCACGCAGTCTTGCCCGTGAAAAATTCCGAGCCCACAGGGTACAGAGAGCGCGCCCCAGATCAAGGCATCGGGTCCGAACCGATTCACTGCCCAAGCCCAGCACCCAAACAGCATGGCGACTTGAATGCCCAGCCAGACCCAAAAAGCGTCGCGCAGTGAAAGCTTGGAAAGAGGGCTGACCAGGAACGCATAAAAGTGCGGCCGCACTATCGGGAGGGGCAGCGTATCAGGATCGGTTTCTTTAAGGCGTTCCAGAATGAGCTTGGGATCGTGAAGCCGGGCGTATTCACCCTTTGACGCCATGCGGGCAGCAGTATAGGTGCTCAAGAAATCGTGACGGAGCGCGATGGGAATGACTAGCGATCCGAAGGCGGTCCACAGCGCGCAGAGGATTAGCGCTGCGCCAAGGGAAGAGATGAAGGCTCTTTGGGGCGAGAGCTTCGCTTTCGGACGTTGGGCGCGGCTGGAAGCGATGCTAGATAGGATTGCGCCCATCTACAGGCTATCGGCGTTTTTTTATTGAGCTTTATCGTGAAACTCCTCTGGCTTACAACTTTGAAAGCGCGCTTCGAACCGCTTCGCGATTTGCTCCTGCAAGAGCGTGCGCGACGGCCTCCGCTCGATCGTCGAGTTCGAACGCGGGAACTACTTGATGGATTAATCCCCACGCCAAAGCGTCCGGTGTTGTGAAGATTCTCCCCGTGAGCCCGACCTCCAACGCTCGACGAGAACCAACAGCCCGGGACAGAGATTGAAAGAGATCTGCGTTCCAAACGCCTTCGCGAATGTCTAGGAATCCGAAACTCGAACCTTGCGCCGCGAGAGCCACGTGCGCGCCTGCGAGCATCGCAAGTCCCGGCCCCATCACCACTCCTTGGGCGGCCGCGACAATCGGCTTTCTTGCGTTCAAACCGATTCGATAGATTCCATGATCGATCTCACCCGAAGCGCCTCCGCAGAAGACCTGGCCCTCCGCCTCGATCAACATTGCTCCCACGTGATCGTCTTCTTCCGCATTCTTGATCGCGTTGAGTATTTCCAATGAAGCCGGGCCGTCGATCACGTTCTTCCGATCCTGAGCGTTCAGTATAATCCGCCGAACGCGGCCGTCCGTCTCGCAGCGGATCACAATGTTTCCAGCGCCAGATGGCGGCGAGAACCGTAAGCCGCGGCTTCGAAGGCAAACTCGAGCATGCGGCGGGTTTCCAACGGATCCAGAATCGCATCCACGTGACCTCGTGCAGCGGCGTAACGTGAATCGAGCCAGTGTTCGTAGTCAGCCCGGGTGCGGGCGATGCGCTGTTCCAACTCCGGAGGGATGGGCTGGCCGGATTGTTTCAGCTTGGCGAGTTCCGGGCCATGCACAGCTTGCACAGCCGCGTCTCCCTCCATCACTCCGATGCGAGCGGTTGGCCATGCAAAGGAAAAGTTCGGATCGAAGCCTTGGCCGGCCATCGCGTAGTATCCGGCGCCGCTCGCGTGATTGAGCGTGAGGATGATTTTGGGGACCGTGGCGCAAGCCATAGCTTCCACCATCTCCGCGCCCGCGCGAATGATGCCTTCGCTCTCGGATTCCTGCCCCACCATAAATCCGGAAACGTCCTGCAAATACAGCAGTGGAAGTCCCTGGCGCTCGGCATTTTCGACGAAATAAGCGACTTTGCGTGCCGACTCCGTATAGACGATTCCGCCGATACGCGGTCCTTCCGGAGTCTTCAAGAAGCCGCGGCGATTTGCGATCAGACCGATACTCCGTCCGCCAAGCTTCGCGTTGGCGCACACCATTTCCGGCGCGTGATGTGGCTGAAACTCCAGATAGTCGTCCGCATCCACCAACCGCGCGATAACTTCCTCCATGTTGTACGGCAGCCGATGCTCGGCGGGAAGAGTGTCATAGAGTCCTTCCCCGGCCTTCGCGGGACCATGACCTTTCGCGCGCGGCAAAGGAGGCGGAAGTTCACGAAACTTTTGCCGAATGATTTCAAGACACGCGGCGTCATTCTTTGCGGAATAGTGCGCGACCCCGCTACGTTCCGTGTGGAGCGAGGCCCCTCCGAGCGATTCCGCGTCGACCACCTGTCCCACTGCTCCCTTGACCAAATTGGGCCCGCCGAGCCCCATGAAACTGGAGCCCTCGACCATGATGATGACGTCGGAGAGCGCGGGCAAATAGGCCCCACCGGCAATGCACATGCCCATCACCGCGGCAATCTGCGGCACGCGCACCTTCCGGCGCATCAACGAGTTGTAATAGAAAATTCGCGCCGCGCCATACTGGCCGGGAAAAATTCCGTCCTGATAAGGAAGGTTTACACCAGCGGAATCGACCAGGTAAACAATCGGCAGGCGATTCCGCATCGCGATTTCCTGCGCGCGAAGAATCTTGTGGATCGTCTCCGGCCACCACGCCCCCGCCTTAACCGTTGCATCATTGGCGACGATCACCGAAGGACGGGATTCAATATGTGCGAGGCCCGTGACCACTCCAGCGGCTGGAGCTTGTCCTTCATACCTGTCATAAGCTACCAGCAATCCGATTTCAAGAAACGGCGAAGAATGATCGATCAGTTTGGCGATGCGCTCACGCGCTGTGAGCTTGCCTGCCGCGTGTTGCTTTTCGATCTTTTGGGGGCCGCCGCCAAGCCGGATTTTATCCTCCAGGCCCTGCCACTCTGCGGCAAGCGCACGCATGTGGTCAGCGGGAGTTTGCGTCACAGGTCTATTCTAATGAATCGCTCTTCACCGTAGCCGTGGCGCACGCACTCGTGCGTGCCGTTTCCGCACTCATGCGGACACGAAGTTTTCGACGTCGTCACAAAACTTCACTAGAGACACGCTAGAATCCGATTTGGTCCCACAAGAGCCTCCTGCAATCTCAATTCGAGCGTTAACCAAGCGGTACGGCTCGCTCGTAGCTCTTAGCAATCTAAACCTTGAGATCGCACCTGGAGAAATCTTCGGCTTCCTTGGCCTCAACGGCGCCGGCAAGACCACTGCGATTCGGATTCTGCTCGACCTCCTCCGACCTACTTCAGGAAGTGCGGATATCTTCGGACATGACTGCCAGACTGACGGCCTCAAAGCGCGAGCGCGGATCGGCTACTTGCCAGGCGAGCTAGGAGTCTATTCAGATCTGACCGGACGCGAACTACTGCACTTTTTGGAGCGCGTGGGTGGTTCTCCTGTCGACAAAGGGTATCAGCGCGAACTCTTCGCTCGATTCGAGCTTAGCGATCGCGATCTTTCGCGAAAACTGCGCGAATATTCGACGGGAATGAAGCGCAAAGTTGGGCTCATTCAGGCCTTCCAAGCCAATCCGGACTTGCTGATCCTGGATGAGCCGACAGAAGGTCTCGATCCTTTAATGCAGGAGTCCTTCTACAATGTCCTTGCCGATGTGAAGCGGCGAGGCCGAACGGTCTTTATGTCCTCGCACGTGCTGCCGGAAGTGGAGCGGGTGTGCGATCGCATAGCTCTATTGAGGAAGGGAGAACTCGTGCTGGTCTCTTCCGTCGAAGAAGCTCGGAAGTTAGCTTCGCGGCGGGTACAAATTTCGTTCGCTCGTCCGGTTCAAGTTCCGGCGCAACTCCCCGAGTCTTACGACGTGATCGAGTCGCACGCCCATAACTGGGTCCTCAGCGTGAGGGGACCGCTCGGTTCGTTGCCTTCTTTGTTGGCGAGCTATCCCGTCTCCGATCTCAAGGTGGAAGAAGCAAGGCTTGAAGATGTGCTTGTGAAGTATTACCGGGACGGCGCGCAATGAAAGTTCTTGCTGCTTTGGTTCTTCAAGCACTGCGGAGAACGCGCAGGCTGCTGATCGTTGCCTGCATTTTGCTTGCCGGGTTTCAAGTCGCCCTGATCCTTCAAGCGAACTCGGTTCAGGCAAACGAGTCCTTTGCACAGATGGGGAACTTGGTTCCCGATTTCGTGCGCGATGTGATGGGATCGGCGTTTGCGGCATTTCTTACATATCGGGGAATCGTGTGCCTGGGATATTTTCATCCGGCGGTGATGGGAGCGCTGATTGCGGTTTCCATCGCGCTCGCTACGGTCCCAGTGATGGAGATCGAAAACGGATTCATTGATCTTGTCCTTGCGCGGCCCTTGGCTCGGCCTTGGATCATTACCCGATCCATCATAGTGGCGTTTGTGTCTACGCTGTTGCTCTTGGCGGCAATGTGCGCCGGAACGGGGTTCGGATTGAATGCCTTGGGCCTTAGTGAAAAGGACGTGACCTGGCCGTCCGCTTCACTCATTGCGCAGATTGCCCTCAATCTGGGATTGCTAATGCTGTGTTGGAGCGGCATCGCCATGGCGGTCGGCTGCGCCGTTCAGCGGAGGGGTACTGCCGGAGCGATCGCGGGATTGACCGCCCTAACCGCCTTCCTGACAGATTACGTCGGGCGCGCATGGAAGCCTCTTCAGACCGTCGCCTGGCTCTCCCCGTTTCGCTATTACGCCCCTTTTGATCTCGTGATGGGAGATCCCGTCGCATGGAAGGACTTGATCGTGCTGGCCGGTGTAGCCGTTGCAGGCTATTCGCTGGCTTACTACTTCTATTCCCGCCGCGACATTTCTCACTAGTCACCAGGAAGTAAGATTTTAGGCGCAGATAGTGGGGGAGCCGTCGTCGCCTGCGCGGAGCCTCTAGCTTTCGCCGTTTTAAACGCTTCAAGTAGCGGCAAGTTGGAAGATCGCGCGCAGCCGCAGGCGCCTGCCCCATTTCTAGCTCGAAAAGCTGCGAAGCTACTTACCTGTATCCTAGTGAGACATGCCCGGCATCGACCAGCGCATCTTCAAAGCAGCCTGGACTGTTTTTGTTTTTGCTCTCCTCCTCGCCGGTGTATACACTATCCGGCAAACGCTGGTCATATTCGCGCTTGCGATTTTCTTTGCGCAATTGCTGGAGCCTGTTATCCAAATCGCCGGGCGGATCGTTCCGCACAAAGTTTCACGGCTGGCAGTCCTCGTAATCGTTTACCTCCTTATCCTGGGGGCGATTGCAGGGCTCCTCATCCCAATTGGGTCGAAAATCGCGGAACAGGCTGCCGGACTCGCGGAAAAGCTGCCGGACGCCTTGAAGCAGGATCCACTTGGCCAATTTCCTCTGCCAAGTTGGTTGGAGCCCGTGCGCCCCCGCCTCACTGAGATGCTGCAAGACCGTATCCAGGAACTCGACAAGAATGTCCTGCCCATGCTGACTCGTGCGGGCTCGGAGATCGTCTCGGGATTGGGAAACGTATTAAGTCTGATCCTGGTTCCCATTCTGGCGTTTTTTTTCCTGAAAGACGGAGCCAGGATGCGGCGGGAGACCGTCGCCATGTTTTCACTCTCCTCGCGCAATGTCGTCGATGACATTCTAGAGGACCTGCACCACATGCTTCAGCGCTACATTCGTGCACTAGTGCTGCTGTCCGCCGCGACGTTCCTCTCCAACCTTACGTTCCTGTCTCTGATGGGCGTACCTTTCGCGATCCTCCTCGCGGGCATTGCCGGAATTCTCGAATTCATTCCCGTGATCGGCCCTCTCACCGCGGGCGCCGTCATGTTGCTGGTGGCGGCGTTCAGCGGATATCCGCACGTGTTGTGGATCTTCATCTTTCTGGTGGCCTACCGCATCTTCCAGGACTATGTGCTAAATCCTCAAATGATGGGGTCCGGCGTGGAGGTCCATCCCGTGCTCATATTGTTCAGCGTGATTGCCGGTGAGCAAATCGCCGGCATTCCCGGTATGTTTTTTTCCGTACCTGCTGTAGCGGCCTTGCGCTTGATTTTTAAGCGGCTTCATCAGGAAGCTCCTGTATCGCAAAATCGTGATGCGTTTTAGGTCTTTTGGAACGGTATCCACAGCGAAACGGCGCGGCGGAGAGCGTGCCTTTTTAATATCCCGTTGTCTCGTATACTCTTTCGCCACGGTACTTGCTCCCTGCATTTACGCGCACGTCGTCAGCATGAGCACCGGCGAACTTCGCGTGGATGGCCCGACGGCCGTGCTTGAGCTGCGCATGCCCATGTACGAAGTCGCCCACGTGCAAAACCCTGAACAAACGCTGCTCCAGAATATCCGCTTCGATGGTGGGCATATGACTGGTTCGTCTTGCAAAGCCGAAGGCGATACCTACGTCTGCACGGCGACTTACGAGTTCCCTTCCCTGCTCCCGGATAAGCTCGACGTGGAATGCACCTTCTTCAAAGTCACAGTGCCAAATCATATTCACCTGCTGACCGCCTCCCAAGGCAAAAACGAAGATCAGTTGGTGTTCGATCAAAACGTCACCACCGGTGACCTTCGGTTTCGTCCCCCGACTGCGGGTGAGATTCTGCTGCGGGATTTAACCGGCGGCGCGTGGAAGTTAATCCATTCCTTCGGCGGATTGCTCATTCTGGTGGGGATCGCGCTGGCTGCACGAACGTGGCGCGAGGCATCATTGTTCCTTGCGGTCTTTCTCATTGCGGAGTGGTTCTCGCCACCGCTCGCGGGGAGAATTCCTGTAACCCTCGCCCCCGGCTTCTTTGAGTCCGCACTTGCCCTGGCTATGGCTTACTTGGCCGTGGAAATCGTGTTTCTCGCAGATGGCGGCGGACGATGGGTTGCCGTTGCCGCTGCTGGCGCGTTCGAAGGTCTGGAATTCGCGGGATTTCCGAAGAACTATTTGGCCGGGGCGAATGCGATTCAAATCGTGGGCGCCGCGGCGCTCACTTACCTGGCGTTCAGAATGCCGCAGGCCTGGAGGCGTCCGGCAGCGGGGGCCGCCGGCGTCGCGGGGCTGGCGTGGTTTGCTGTGAAACTGCTTCGCTAATCGCCGGATATGCCCAATCTTTGGCTCTATGGAAATGTTCGCTTAGAAACAAGATCATCTCTTCCACTTTGTCCCGAGCTTCAAGATAGGCAGGTTCGCCTAACCCCATCGGGTCGGCGATCGGCACATTGAGTAGAAGTGTCTTGGAGGGAATCGCCTCCGCACCCGGAATGTTATCTTCGCAGAGATTTACGATCACATCGAATGCGGCGAGGTCGAGCGCCACCACATCTTTGGGCGCCGTCGCGGGATCTATATTGACACCCTTCTCCTTCAAGGCGGCTACGGTGCGTTTCGAAATGCGCGGCGCGGGTCTGATCCCGGCGCTGGTGGGTTCCAGCACATCGGATGCCGAAGCCCGAGCCAAGGGCTTCCGCCATTTGACTGCGGGCGGAGTTGCCGAGACGGAGGAACAAAACCGGAGCTCGGCGTGTTTGAAGGTCTTCGAACAGACTCCTTAAGTTTGAAGCTTTCAGCCCCCCCAACAAAAGACCGCCAGAACCATTACTCACAGGAAATTGAAATTTCGGTCACAGCCGAAAGTTCTATTACCCTGCAAATGCAACTGATTGATTGCAGGGCAAAAATATATTTGACAGCGTGCGCCGCCGCGCAAAGAGCAGGTTGGCGTCTTGTAGCATCCGGGCACGATGCTAGTTGTTTTCTTACACGGTTGGGGCGTTCGCACCCCGGATTACGGTCCGCTCCCGGATCGTCTAAGGGCAGTGCCCGGATTGAGCATTGCCGATGTGTGGCTTTCGCAGTACATCACCTATTCAGACTCGGTCACCATGGACGACCTGACCGAGGCCTTCGAGCGGGCCCGCTTGGAGAGCTTCCCCAATCAGAAGTTTGCGTGCATTACACATTCCACTGGTGGACCTTTGGCGCGCGAATGGGCCGCTCGATACACGAATTCCAGCGAATTGATGACTCATTTGGTGATGCTCGCGCCGCCGAATCACGGTTCGGCGCTGGCGCAGTTGGGAAAAGGGCGAATATCCAGATTGGCCTCGTGGTTCGAGCAGCAGGAGCCGGGAGCCCAGATTCTGAATTGGCTGGAGTTGGGAAGCAGGGAAAGTTGGCGACTCAATCTGGATGGGCTCGATCGGAGTTCGGCGGGCTTTGAGTTCACGCTCGCGGGTGGTGCGATCGATGCGAAGTTCTACGATCATCTCAACAGCTATACGGGCGAAAAAAGTTCGGACGGGGTGGTCCGTACCGCAGCAGCGAACTTGAACTATAGCTACGTGGAGCTTGCACAGTCCGGCGGGGGCCTCGTGGTCAAGAACAAGAAGAGAAGTTCGCCGAATGCCTTCGGAGTTGTGCCTGCGGTGAGTCATTCCGGCGCAAGCATGGGGATCGTTTCAAGTCCGGTCACTGCGGAATGGGTCAAGAAATGCCTGGCCGTAGGGAACGATTCTGATTACCAGCACGTGTCGGATGAATTGCAACAACTCACGTCCCAAGCAACCCAGGCCGGTAGCATGATTGTGGTCCGCGTCACCGATGCTATCGGAAGGCCCGTGAATGACTACGATCTTTATCTAACTGGGGGGCCGGCCTATAGTCCCGATGCTCTGCCCAAAGGCTTTTTTATCGATCGGCAGCGCAACCAAGTGACCCCCAATGTGCTGACCTACTATCTCGATCACGCAGCGTTTGAGCAGTCCAAGGAACTGGGCTTGAAGATTGTCGCCCGCCCGGATTCAGGCCCGGTAAGCTTTGCACCCGCCGAGTTTCGCACGGACGAAGCAACTGTGGCCTCAATCTTAAGGCCGCACGAGACTGTGATGCTCAACCTAAGGCTGGAGCGAACGCTGTCGCCGGCATTGTTCTTGGTGCGCCGCGCGGCTTAGAACGCAGGCTGAAGTCTCTGGCAAAAGTTAGTCGCAACAGGTCCTTTCAGGCCTCACCTGTGGCACGGGCTTCAGCCTGTGCCTTGTAAACCCGTTGTTACCCTGATACAAGATGTTTTTCACTTCCCCTCGGAGAGCGATTCCGCTGCTACTTGCATTGCTCGCCATTTCCTTACCCGCATTCCAAAGGAAAGAAGAGGAAGACGAGGATTTCGACATGCCGCTCGAGCGCTGGCACTATCTTTATGATCAGCGCCAAAGCTCCCCAGCGGAATTCCCGGAAGGCGCCAGACTGCGAGCATTTCGCACTTTGGAGCGTATGGAACGCGCCCGGGCTGCTGCCAAAACCAATGCCCGGCGAGCGGAATTCTCGGGCGCATGGAAGGCTATCGGTCCGCAGCCCATCCAATACGCGACAGGCTATGTGACGTCCGGGCGCGTGACGGCTCTAGCTGTAGATCCTCGCAACGCCGACACTTTCTACATCGGCGGCGCGGATGGAGGCGTTTGGAAGACTACGGACGGAGGCAATACCTGGAATCCAACTTCTGATGATCAGCCGGCGCTCGCTATAGGTTCACTTGCACTGGATCCGACAAATCCGGACACTATTTTCGCGGGAACAGGGGAGGAGAACTTCTCGATCGATGCCTATTCAGGCGTCGGGATCTTGAAGTCCGATAACGGCGGCTCAACCTGGACGAATATCGTCGGCCCATTCGCACGCCAGCGGGTCGGCGCTATCTCTGTCAGCCCCGCCGATGGCAAGGTCCTGCTTGCTGCTTCGAACTGCCAGACAACAGACGGCTGCGCCGCTCCGGGCATTTATCGATCCGCCGATGCCGGCCAATCCTGGAATTTGGTTCTTTCGGGCATCGGAACATCCGTATACTTCGAGCCGAACCAGCCTAACGTCGCCTGGGCGGGACTGGGCAGCGTGCGCGGCGCGGCGTCGAACGGCGTATATCGTTCAACCGACGCCGGAAAGACCTGGAAGCTTATAAACGGGGCTACCGGCGCCGTGATTCCGAGCGGGACAACGGTTGGCCGCGTTGAAATCGTAAGCGCGGGAACGACAATCGATTCGGCATACGCGGCAATCGCTAATGCGATTAACGGGGGCGGCGCCACTCTGAACGGACTATACAAAACAACGGATGGAGGCCAGCATTGGACCAAGCTGGGCGCGCCGGACTTTTGCACTCCACAGTGCTGGTATGATCTCGCGGTTCGCCAGCAGCCAAACGATCCCAACGTGATTTTTGCCGGCGGCGTGCAACTTTACCGTTCGACGAATGGCGGCTTATCCTGGAGCGCCATCTCCAACAGCACTTCGCCTCACGTAGATCATCACGCGCTGCAATTCAGCGCCGACGGCGCACGGTTTTACGACGCGAATGACGGCGGCGTGTGGAGCAGCGACAACTTCACCTCGCCCGGTCAGTTGACCATCCGCTGGAACAATCTGAACAATGGTCTGTCCCTGACGCAATATTATTCGAGCCTTTCAATCCACCCGACGGATCCTACGATCAGCCTCGCCGGATCACAGGATAACGGCACTCATCTTTATCAAGGCACTACCACATGGACTCGCGTGATCAGCGGGGATGGAGGCTGGACGGCGATCGACCCTGCATCGCCGAATGTCGCGTACGCGGAGTACGTCGATATCGCGATGTTTAAGAGCCGAAGCGGGAACTTCTCAGATCTTCTCGATATCAATCAAGGTATCGACATGACCGATCGGGCTCCCTTCATTGCTTCCTTTGTAATCGACCCCGAGAATCCCGAGCGGCTCTATTACGGCACACACCGCTTGTACCGTACGACGGACGGTGGCGGCCTCTGGAAACCGATTTCCGGGGATCTCACCAACGCCCCGCAGGGCGCGACCAGTTCGACGTATACGATTTCCGCAATCGCTGTAGCTCCTACAGACACCAACACGATCTATACCGGAGCGCGCAGCGGCGCGGTTTATGCAACCTCCAACGGAGGAGCGAATTGGAAAGAAGTTAGCTCGGCGCTTCCATCCCGCGGCGTGGGGCATATTACCGTCGATCCTGTAGATCCGGCCACAGTTTACGTGGCTTATACGGGCTTCTCATCGATAACGGAAACCGTCGGTGGTCACGTCTTTCGATCGAGGGACCGAGGCAACAGTTGGAACGACATCACTTCGAACCTGCCGAACGTCCCAGTGAACGACTTGGTGATCGATCCAGATGTGCCAGACACGCTATATGCGGGCACGGACCTCGGAGCGATGGTTTCCAGCGATGGAGGAGGAACCTGGGACACTCTCGGCAGTGGGATGCCGCGCACGGCGGTCATGAGCCTCGTGCTGCACCGGCCCACTCGCACTTTGCGCGCAGCGACCCATGGCCGCGGCGCGTACGACTATGCGCTCGGCGGCGGATCCAGTTCGGCTCCGGTGATCAAGACACTCACTCCATCCGGCGCGAACGCGGGAGGATCGAGTTTCTCACTCACGATTGCAGGTTCGAACTTCACGAACGCATCTCACGTGCGTTGGAACGGCGGGGAACGACTCGTATCCTCCGCAACGGCAACAACCCTTACGCTCACAATCCCTACCACCGATATCCAGTCCGTCGGGCGAGCGACAGTGACTGTCGTCAATATGATCAGTGGTGGAGGCGCATCGGCGCCCGCGAATTTCATCATCGGGCCGGCGCCGGCGCTGCCGAACAATGGCGCGGTCAATTCGGCGAATCCAACAGGAAGCGCCACGGCTTCACCGGGTGCTCTTGTGTCGTTGTACGGATCGAACTTTGCGGCGGCCCTTACACAACAGGTCTCTTTTCCGCTGCCGGAAACGTTGGGCGGTGTGGTCGTGACGGTAGCCGGGGCGCCCGCGCCTCTCTACTTCGTATCTCCGGGCCAAATCAATTTTCAAATACCTTATGAAACCGTGTCGAACGCACCCGTACCCGTGGTCATCAGTCAGGGATCGCAAGTAAGCAACGCGATCACGCTGAACATGGCGCGCGTTTCTCCGGGACTCTTTTCGACGAATCAGCAGGGTTCGGGCCAAGGCGCTATTAGAATTGCTGGCGGCGCGACGATTGCCGCTCCAATGGGAGCGTTCCCGGAGTCGCGTCCCGTCAAAGCAGGAGATGTGATCGAAATCTACTGCACCGGATTAGGCTCCGTCTCGCCCAATGGAATTACGGGAGGCGCGGCGTCCGCGATGAATCTCCAAACCACCATTTCGCAGCCTTCGGTGACGATCGGGGGCAAAACCGGGATTGTGCTCTTTTCAGGACTAGCGCCCGGTGTTGCTGGTTTATATCAGGT
>Ga0126381_100007168_pt1 | contig 12386 bp, 9 predicted proteins | sample PanSoiMetPlot_28_FD_96465 | JGI IMG/M metagenome (GOLD analysis project Ga0126381, IMG submission 96465) | Tropical forest soil microbial communities from Panama - MetaG Plot_28 | ecosystem: Environmental > Terrestrial > Soil > Tropical forest > Bulk soil | place: Panama | collected 2016-02-17
GTTTAAAACTTGGCTCCGACGTTGATGTGACTATCGAAGCGGATAAAGAAGCAGTTCAGAAAAAGAAGTAGGCGCGGCCACGGGCAAACGGCCCAGTGCCCGAGCCTAAGGACTCGGCTTGGAATCGAACAGCCTCGACGGGGATTCCGGTTTGAGTTGGATGAGGTGTTTCGGTTCGATTCTTTAGAAAGCCGGATGACTGAGATTTGGCGCGCGAGTCATTCGACTTCCTCCACTCGCATTACTACAGCCTATCTGTCCCAAATAACGAGAAGTTGCGGGCTTGTAAGTAGCTGAAAACAGGCAGGTGGAATCAGCGCGGTTTTCGAGAGGGTTTTCTGACACAGCGTGATAGGCTGGCGGCATGTACTGGCGTCAGACCGAATAATTTCGCGGTGCAACCGCCCAATTCCTTGGAGAGGAAGCCATGCGAAGCGTCATACTTGCTTTCGGATTTCTTGTCGTTGGGACCTGCATTGGATTCTTCTTGGGAAGTCGCTCAACAGGACTTTGCACAGTATTCGCTGCCTCCCCGACTCCTCAGAATCAGCTAACGGTGTCTAATGCCAAGCCTCGTGTCCGCGGGATCGCCAAGCGTTTCCGAGGCGACGAATTCAGAGATCAAACCCTGCAACTAGACGGTATGGAGTTTATCGACGCGACGTTTCAAGGAGTGACGTTTACCTACTCGGGAGGAGCGTACTCTTTCCGAAACGTGACTTTCTCATTGCCGTTAACAGTCAGATTGGAAGGCCCCGCCGCCAACACCTCCGAATTGATCAACTTGATTCGGTCGCTGAATTCGGGCGAACGGCGACTCTCGCCTAGTACCGGCGTTCCGGTCGTTCGAGAGACAGGTACGCGGAAGACCGTGAGGAAAGTGACCTTTGCCGGCCCATACTTGCGATAGAGTCTGCTGCGTCTCGGGTGCTCGAATCCCCGGCCCCGGCTTACAGAGGGTTTTCAAGCATCTTGGACGCTCCCGAACAAGAGCAGCTGCGACACTTGGGACAATAACTTCCACGAGAAACACGAAGGCTGTCAGGTACACACCGCCAGCAAGCTGTCATGAAGGCAGGAGCTGGCCGCTGTGCCACAGGAGCAGAAATTGAAAAAAGCCGCCAATCTCCCCCGAGATGGCGGCCCAACCCTGCTCCGCCGGGTTGAGGAAAGCGGCGCAGGCATTGCTCTGAATAGTCGCAGTGGTTGCGCGGCTGGGTCGTTGCACTGGGGCAATGAAGAGAAGCGCATCAGCTTGTTAGACCCTTGCCACCACCCTACTGCGGACTGATCACCTGCAGGGCAAGCCAGTTTCCCTTTTGCTGGCTGGGCTTTGCCCACACCACGGACGCTGGCACACCTGTTTTTCAGGAGGCGACCTTCCTGTCTGCTTAGGGGTTAGTATCTGGCGGGGAACAGAGGTGGTTTTGGATTTGCGTATGTGCGTCCTGCGCTTAAAATCAAAGCAATATGCTCCAAGTGACTACGCCAACGGCCCGATTCTAGCTGGTGCGTTTCGGAGTCGTACCTCGCGCACAGTGGTAGACCGCTCCGGCGCGCTCATAGAAGCCACGAGTGAGCCACGAATTCCGAAACCGGTATTTATAAGCTAACTCCGCCAGGAAATGTGCGCAGGCCCGCCTCACTGAGGCCGTTGTTCCATCCACTATCGCGGATGCGATGGAGCTTGCAATCGTTGTGAGATTGCCGCCTGGTGGCAGCTCAAGATTCCTGATCCGATCGCTCTCTAGAAAACTTGCACGATTTGGCCCTTTCGGTGCAGCGTACGTAAGCATTCGCCTTTCTCGCTCAACCTAGACTAATTGGATTTCCTTTCACCTGATGGAATCTGGATTAGCGCCCCATGTTGGCGCAGGATTTGGAGCGTCTTGTCCAACGGAAGAGCCTCGACCGTATGGCCGCGTCCAGTCACAGTGGTTGCCCGAAACAGCGAGTTGTAGATCGCTTCTTCCGTTGCTTCGATGACGGCGAGGAAGAGCGGTGACATGGCTTCGTTGCTCAATACTGTGACAGCAGGCGCCTTGACGTCACTGGGACGGATACGCAGTTCAGGAGCTGCCGAGAAGGCGATCACGTAATCTCCACTACCATTCGACCCTCCTGCGCCAGTGCGAGCCATGCCCATGATCGCGCGCGCCGCCAGCCGCTTCAAATTGCGTGCATCCACCGGAGCGTCCGTGGCGACCACGATCATGCATGAGCCATTGGCGTCGCTGTTTTGGTTTCTGCTTGCTTGGGACGCCTCCAGTTGATCGCGAAACTCATAACGACCGAGTTCCTTTCCGACCGGAGCGCCGTTGATGGTAAGCACGCCGCCAAAATTAGTTTGAACCAGCACGCCGACGGTGTAGCCGCCGAGGGAACCAGGAAGCTTGCGTGAGGCCGTACCGATACCGCCCTTCCATCCGAAAGCAATCGTCCCGGTTCCTGCACCCACTGAGCCTTCATCGACCGGGCCACTCTTTGCGCTCCGGATAGCACGAAATACATCCTCCTGGGTAATGGGGCGGGAGCGAATGTCATTCAGATACCCGTCGTTGGTTTCGCCGACCAGTGGATTGACCGATTGCACATCTTCGTTGCCAGACAGTGCCAACATGTAATCGATCAAAGCGTCGGCTACACGAGGAACGCTGAGCGTGGAGGTCAGCAGGATTGCCGTTTCGATTTCGCCGAGTTCGTTGACCTGCGTTGAACCCGCCAGTTTGCCGAAAGCGTTGCCGACGAACACCGCTCCCGGCACTTTGTCGCTAAAGAGATTGCCAGAGTGTGGCAGGATCGCGGTCACACCGGTGCGAATGTTGTCACCGCGAATGATCGTCGTTTGTCCCACTAGAACTCCTGCGACGTCCGTAATTGCATTCTGCGGTCCTGGCGGGATCACTCCAACCTGTACGCCCGCTTCGCGCGCGCGTGGACGTGGCGGAATTTCGCCAGCAGAACAAATGCTGATCAAGAACAAAAAGCTTGAAAGGATAATCAGCCGTAGCATGGCGCGAATTGTAGCTGAACGACGTCGGCTTCGCTCTGTGCCTCCGCCGTAAAACGTAACCTCGTCATCAACGACGACCGTCACGAATTTGTTGCGCTCGGCGCCTTTGAATTGCACGACCTGATGACCGCTCCGCGCCAGCTCTCCCCATCGGCTCGGCTTCTTGGGGTTCTATTCAATTGCCTGGTATTTGTGACCCGCGACGCTGAATGCCACAGTTTTCAGACGCTGAGTACTTGTCCTCCGGACAGGCACGGACTTGCCGCCTATGATTAAAACCTACCCGTCATCAAGTGAGCGGCAATCGAACTTTAGCAACTCAGCATCGAGCATTACAGACCGCCTAAAATTTCAAGCCCAAAGCCTTGGTGGTGAACTCAACCGGGGCGATATTGTTCGGCATGTTGAGACGAAATCGCGCATCAGTTGCTGCAGATATGTTCCTCAGTCAGCACAACAGAGGGGACAAAATCCTTCATGTTGAGGTCGTCGATAATGTGTGAACCGGGCGTCAGGTGTCCCAAGATTCCCGATACACAGCCAAGGACTTATCCGGGCTTCTACCTGAACCCAAACTGCTTACTTCGCGAATCGATCAATCAGAAGCCCGTGCCGCAGGCCACGGTCGCTGACGGAAAGGCTCGGTTTGCCCAGCTTGTCCATCACAATCTTTACGATGCACGCGCCTGCGAGGATCACGTCAGCGCGTTTAGGCTGCAGGCCGACAATGGCGCGTCGCTCTTCGAGCGACTTGGCACGATACGTCTCGATCTGCCGTTCCACTTCACTTCGCTCGATGACCGAACCTTGAATGACATTGGGATCGTACTTCGCCATTTGATGTTTCACGGCAGCGATGTTGGTGATCGCACCGCCCATGCCTACCAACGCCGTGGGCGCGGGCCGTCCGTCAATACGCGTGAACTCTGACGCGATGGCGTCCTGGGCGACCTTGAGTTGTTCTTGCGAGATGGCACCGGCAAGGCCGAATTTCTCCGTAAAGCGAACCGCGCCAACGTTCAAGCTGAACTGTTCTTCGACGCTCGAGCCGCGGCCAAAAGTGAATTGCGTGCTTCCGCCGCCGGTGTCGAAAATTGCAAGAGTACCCTCGGCGAGGCCGAGCCCCAGTTTGACGGCAAGGTACGCCAACCGTCCTTCTTCGCTACCTGGAATGGTCTCGATGCGCACGCCGCAACCCTGCTCTACCATGTCAATGAACTGCTGACTGTTGTGCGCGGTCCGCATTCCCATGGTGCCGACCGCTTTGATGGCTGCGACTCCGGCATCGCCGGCCTGGGATGCCATTTCAGCAACCGCCGAGACGGTGCGTGCCATGGCGTCGTGGCTGATCTCACCGGTCTTCTCCAAACCCTCACCGAGCCGGGTTATCTCGGCGCGGTCAACCAACGTCTGCCAGGTACCGTCTGGGCGCCGCTCACTGATATTGAACTTCACAGAATTTGTACCCACGTCGATTACTGCGTAGCGTGGCATCTCGCGTCACCTTACCCCTTCACGCCGACCAGCAGCTTCAGGCCTCGCGGGTAGCTGATGTTGTGAAAGCCGCCCAAGCCCATTTCACACACAAAACTTTCGTTTCTGGCGTTCAATGGGGACATCCCGTCTACTTGAGAGTTCTTACATACTCCGCAATCGCCTTGGCTTGCTCTTCGCTCACTCCTGAGATCCCCTTGTTGTGGGGAGTTTTACTTCCTGCCTCGCCTTTCGTAATGTGCTGTGTCAGCTGGCTCGCGTCCAGTGTGGTTCCCTTGATCGCTGGTGCTTTTATCGCTGGCTTCCCCTCGCCGCTCGCGCCGTGGCACCCTGCACACTTCTTCTTGTAGAGCGCCGCCCCATCGTCAGCTGCCCAACAAGCAATGGATGCACCCAACACCAGCACCGTACAAGATACCAAGAAATTACATTTCATACTTAGGATCCTCCATCAGTCAGAAGTGAGGTGTTTACACACCGCTATTGACCTATTCTTGAGTCATTGTTTTTGAATACTAGAGATCCGCTCGGCGATGCCAAGCGATTTCAAGATTTCAGGCGATGCCTCCTCCATCGCCAAGGGCTCGTGGCATGCGTTGCAGTCCTGCGTGATGGCGACGTTATCCGGAGTCGTGTGCGAGCCGTCATGGCAGCGGAAACATCCCGGAAAGTCCATGTGGCCCAGATTATTGGGGTAAGTACCCCACGTGACTTTCATATCGGGGAATACGTTTCGGTTGTAAATTGCGAGTACCGCCTGGGCCCCCTGGTTGATGTCCTGAGAGCGCTTGCCATAAACATCCGGGTAGTTCTTCTGATAAAAGCTGACGATCGATGCAGGCAGTTGTTCGTTTGCTTGTTTGCTTGAAGGGTAGTTCTCTTTCAGCGCCTCCAAGCCCTTCTTCTTTATGTAAGGCAGAGTAACGGGAATCTCGCCGAGAGCCATAGCCTTGTCCATAGCACGATCCGGCAAGTCAAAGGTATGGGTCGGGCGGTTATGACAGTCCACGCACTGCATGTCATATTTGGGAAGGGTCTTGATGGAATCCGGCGTTGAGTCTGAGGCGGCAAAAGTCAGGGTCTTCCCACTGTTTTCATCGCGGTATTCGACCCAAGGAATGGTTTGTCGTTTCCCGTCGGACGCCGCATAGCGAATATGGATCCCTGGACCAACGTGAGCTCCGTGTATGCCTGCGATCTTACCACCGCCAATCAGCATCAGCATGACAGTTTGCGTGCGGGTATTGGCTTCGTCATCTGCATACTTGTTGAACACGCGCAAACGTACTCCCCCGAACGCCTGCGGCCAATGACAGTTCTCACAAGTCTCCCTGGCAGGCACGAGACGGTTGCTTTCCAAGGCCGAAGGAATTGGTCTCCGGTAAGTGTTGAATACAGTCTCAATGAGTTGGCGCGTTCCCGCGGCTTTGCTGCTAACCCAACCTGCCGCCCCCGGCGCCACGTGACACTCGACACATTCCACCCGGGAGTGTGGGGAATTCTGATAGGCAGCGAATTGAGGATGCATGGTGTGGCAGGTGGCACCACAGAATTGCGGCGTCTCCATGTGTTCAACCGCACGATAGGTGACCTGTGTACCTATAAGAACGTTGGCCAGCGTGGTGATGCCGAAGAACCAAGCCAGGCGTTGCAACGCCGCTCTACGATCGAACGCGGGCTCAGTCAGTCCTCGGCGGATATGCCGCCTGCTTATATAGATCCCAATTGGGATGAGGGCCAAGCCAGCAAAAAAAATGATCGGGAGAATCAGGAAGACTATGATCCCGATATAAGGATTATCGACGTGGCCTCGAATCTGTAGCGGTAACACAAACAGCCACGAGATACCTGCGGTCGTGACCAAAAATACGCCCGCCAGACTCACCCAATTCTGAGTTAGCACGAACCACGCCGGCCGTTCAGTCGAAGAATTCACAAACCTGGATTATACGCACCAGCTGCGAGAAACAGATGAATGTAATCGGCAGAGGCCGGTTGCGACTCAATGCAACTGCGGCGGTCGCTGAAAGACTAGCACGCTAGTCCAAAACGAACCATGCCTTGCGAGTGCTCATGTCGCCCTCGTTCATAGTTGCACCGAGCGGGTTAAGCCACAGACTGATGAGCAACAGTCTCTCTCGAAAGCGAGGCGTAGAAGTCAGGAAAAGCTAGCCGGATTGTTGACGTGACCAGTCCACGGTCGTCCAGCGCTGTTTTCTGTCCTTCTCTTTCGGCGGCACCTTAAGGATGAAGCGGTTCGGATCGTCATGGTTCGATCCGAACTGAATGTTGCCCCACTGAGAGCGATTAGCTCGCCTTTTCGCAGTCCGGCTCGAAGAGCTGTTATTTACATTTGGGGCATTAGGTCGCGGCAGACCTGAAAAGACAGCCGGAGCTTTCGCTCCGGCGTGATTCAATTGGACAATGGGTCACATCAGTTTGCGGCGAAGTATTCCAGCCAAACCGATCATGCCAGAACCAAGCAGCGCCATAGTTCCGGGTTCAGGCACCGGACTTTGAGGCGTGCCAGGGACGTCAATGCCAGGCGTTGTTCCGAAGGAAAATGTGGCATTTGTTATTTGGGTGGTGGCATCAACCCCTGCCACATCAACGGTGAACGTTGCCGTCTGATTGAGGAAGGGATTGTGGGGGCCGTTACCTGCGATAGAACCGTTGGCGTTGCCATAACTGCCGCCGAGTCCTGGAGGGCCGAGAATCAAATGCGCTGGGCCGATATAGCCAAGGGCATCCAATTGGAGGCCTCCTGAAATGTTATTGTTTAAGCCCCAGCCGGTAGAACCAGTACTCCCCAGTGTGTATGTGCCATTTCCGTGCACGGTAAGGTCCTGGCCCATACTGGATGCCAGTGTCCCGCTGGTTGCGCCGTTGTTGAGCACGAAATCAAGATCACTGAGTCCCTGGACTACACTTTTAGGGTTGGCCTGCAGGTTCGATAGAGTGATGGTTACGGTGCCAGGACCTGTAGTGAATGTCGCGGTTGCGTCTACCGGTTGCCCACCCGCAGTACTCCCCGTTGGTGTAACGTAGGTAATACTGTTTGCGAACAATCCTGTAGCCGTCAAAAGAACCCAGGTGATGCCAATCGCCGTGGTGACTCGTCGAAAACGACTTCTTCGGGCTTTCATTTTTGCTTTGTCCTCCGTTTTGGTTCTTGCCAGCTCGATTAATCCTCGAATGCCCCGGCGAACTGAGCTGGTCTCGTCGCCGTGCAACCCCATACTAGGCAAATCTTGAAACGGTTCCTAGAGCACGAATAGGCACAGCTAGACGGCTCATCAGCACATGTTGAATTGGTACACATAACTGGAGAAGATCGGGTAGAGTAGATGCAATAGCGAGTAAAATACCGGAGACCAAGATGTAATACGGGAAAGCTCTTGCTTGATTTAGCATCCTTCTTCCACCTAGCTTGCCCTGCTTTCGCCGCCACCTTGCGGCTCTGCGAAAAGAGGCCGAGCATGGCAGCAAACAAAATAAGGAAACCACGTTGAATCGGCTGTTGGACCGACTGTTAATCTTTGAGTTTTTGCGCGCACCTGACCCTTACCCTTTTCACATTTGGGCATTACGCCGCAGCAGACCTTAGGTCGGACCCGGAGGTCGAAGCTACTTCTGTCGCTCCCGACGTGAACGACAGGAGCCTAGCGTGAGGGTAGACGCGGTCCCGCGGAGACGGCTTTTATCGCCACGAGAACAATCAGCACAACAACGAAGGCTACAATGTGCTGTCGCAGAATCTGGAATGTTGGCAAAATGAAAGCCGACAGCGCTCCGTCTTGAAAAACGAGGAGGAACAAGATGGTCGCCAAGGCGAAGGACGCTAGAATGACTTTGATCTGATTCACGAGCCAACTGTAGCCTTACGCTGCGTCAAATGGTAGGAGCCGAAAGTCCTCACGAGCTTGAGAGACAAAAGGACGAAGAAACTGGTGGTATATCGGATGGCCCACCTATGTCCAATACCCAAGGAGCACAATCCGGGCAGGAGTGCACACAGTGTTAGATCCTGTCTCGTACTCGTGGTCGATACCGAACCAACTCCCGCTTTTATCAGGTCGTTGTGCAAACTGGGGCGAACTGCGAGAAGTCGCTCATGCCGAATGTATTTTGCTCCCAAGTGTGCGAACGAGAGTTCTGTCGCACGGCTCTGGCGTCCGTCTCATTGCAAGATTGCTTGAGAGTTTATGGTCGACTGGCTCAAGCCGCTCGCGAAAGAGTACGCCATTTATAAGTAACCGAGGTATGCTTCGGGCAGATTGCTGAGAGTATGAAATGCAGAAGAACGAGAAGAAATCAAAATCATGTTTGTGGATCGTGCTTGCAGTGTTGAACGTCGTAGGAATTGGGTTTCCCCTGAACTATTACCTTCATACCGATGAAGGAACACGAATGATACTTTTGGCCGCAGAAAGACCTTCCTTGCCGAACGCAAGAATGGAACTTGTGCGATTCACAAAGTTTGCGAATTTTTAGAATGGAGTATGACAAGCCCTGATGTGTCGATGGTACATCTAAATCAATGATTGTCTAAGCATTAGCGAGCAAAGAGGTGTTCTGTGAAAAAGATTGCAACCCCGACCGATGAACTGCACCGCAGGCAAGCAAGCCCACTGATCACGCCAACCGATCTGAATCCTGCCAGCGTCAAGGACACTTTCGCGATTACCATTTGCTGCTCGATGAGCAGGGCGATCAGATCTTTGCCATGACCGATCCGATTGCCGAGCGCGTGCGTAAGCTGGGAGGCAACACGATTCGCTCAATTGGCGACATCGGCCGGAGACAACGTGTCCTCGACAACGACGCTGAGTACGTTGAGCCCGACGACATGCTGGTGGAGCTGATGGATGACAACAAGAATCTGACCTCGCGTCTGAGAGAAGCACATGACGTGTGCGAGGACCATAACGACGTCGCGACAGCGAGTCTCATTGAGGTCTGGATTGATGAGACAGAACGGCGGACCTGGTTCTTATTCGAGGCCAGCCGACGCAATGACTCGAGCGGACACTGAAGCCCTTCAATGCTGCTGAAATCCTCTTAAGGAGTATCGCGTCTGTCTTACTTGAGCAACACTGATTTACCGGCATCTGTTCAAAACCGTCTGCCTGAGCATGCGCAGGGCATTTTCATTTGAGATTTACTCCCTCGCGCTGAAGCCCGCGACAAAATGCCCGAGCGAGACCAACCGGCGGCAGCTGCGAGCATCAGAGCCATGGCGAGAAGGAAGGTGATCTTCTCTGCGCTCACTCTGGGCCTCCCGCGGTATTCGTAGGCAAATTGATCTGCGTACTCATGCTTCCGCTCGGCGTCGGAGCACTCAGACCATCGGCGAGAAGATAGTTTTGCAGTTGAACCGATGTGGTCCAGATTTCACCCAGCGTTCGAATGTACGCGTCTTTTGCTTGAAAAAGCGTTCGTTGGGAAACCAGCACTTCGGGATAAGCCGCGGCCATATTGCGGTACTTGAGCAAGTAGAGCTCATATGCCCGTTGCGCACGAGGGATAATCTCTTTCGAATATCGTTCCGCCGCGAGTCTGCTCGTCAGATATCGCTGTAGCAATGGTTGCGCGGTCTGGAGCATCACCAGCCTGACCCTCGCCACCTCCTGTTCCGCGTTCTCAAGGTTGGCGCGAGCGGCCTGTACGTTTCCCTGATTCCGATTGAAAAGGGGAATCTGAACACCGGCAGTCGCAAACCCAATTAACCCAACGGGGGAACCAGAAAACTCGTTGATTTCCAGGTCCTGTTGCAGCCCCGCTCGCAGGAACAGATCCGGAATTGACTCACGTTTATCGCGTGCCAACGCCGCTTCAGCACGATTCGCCTCCTGTTGGGCACGTTTTAGGGTCGGACTGTTCCCGACCAAATCCTGCAAGTACTTTTCTGAATCAATCAGCGGCGGATTCTCCAAATCGCCATCCACTATAGACAGCGGCATCTGAGGGTCGCCCGCAATCGCGGCGAGTTGTTGATACGACTGGATGTAATCCCGTTCGGCGCGCACGAATTCGAGCTTCGCCTGTTCGGCTTCTACCTCCGCCTGCAGGACGTCGGGAGCGTCAGCCTGGCCGACGTTTGCCAGTTGGTGAGCCGTGGTTGCGGCATCCATGGCTATGCCCAAAAGCTCGCGTAGCACTGCAATCCGACGTAGCAGTGCTAATGCGGAGTAAAAGTGCACCTCGACAGCGCCACGCACATCGAGCTTTTGCTCCTCAACCGCAAGTTGGTCAGCTCTCTGCTGTTGCTCGTAAACCTTGCGACGTAGACCGAGCTTGCCGCCAAGCACAATGTTCTGTTGTACAAATCCTCCTTGTTCGCCACCACGGAACACTCCTCCGCGGATCTCGTCGCCCTGGTATCCAACTGCCGGGTTAGGCCAAAGACCAGCTTGGTGCGCCAGTCCAGCATCAGCCTTCGTCATTAACTGCGCTTGCTTGAGGGTTGGATTGTTCTTGAGCGCCAGCACCTCAAAGTCCGCCAGGCGCTTGGGAGGCATTTCTTGCGCCTGCTGCAAGAGGTCGGGAACCGGAGTATTCGATCCTGTGCGCTGCGACGGCTTCTCCGGCTCTTGGACCGAGGCCACATGCGACGCCGTGCTTTCTGGCGTATGCATTTCCATGCCTTCCATAGCACTGTGCTCCGGCTTCGCGTGTGTATGTGTCTGAGCAGTTGGTTCGGCGCCGCTCGGCATCTGCATCTCTGGAGATGCGTTTTGTGGGTTCTGTGCCAAGGCGCTAGTAACGAGAAGCAGCACAATGAGGATTGCTGGCGAGATAGTTTTCATCGGCTTTTCTCCTTACATCGAGTGCTGCATCTCACGCATGTCCATGCCGGTCATCTTTTCGTTCTCGCCACGCTGCACGCGACGCATGATTTCGTCATATTGACCGGAAGGGAGCACTCGCACGAATGTCATCATGCCCTGCATGAAGCCACTCCAGCCGGACGGAAGACCGTAGTTCTGCGGCTTTTCGACCATTTCGTCCATTGCCATCATCGGTCCCTCCATGTAGGCATCCTGCGGAAAGCCCGGAACCGAATCCGCATCCGCAGAGATGTCGCCGCCTTGCTTCTGCACGGATTCCATACCGGGCATATTCATGTGTGGTTCGATACTCTGTTTTGCGAGCGGACCGTTGCTGTTCGGCCGATTGTTCGTAGAGCCAACGCCCATGCCGCGCCCCAGACTAGGCCCGTAATCCTCACCCATCGGAACGCCTGGCTCGCCAGTTAGTATGCCCATGCCGTGCTCCATTGAGAGTCCAGCAGGCACGCCGCTTTTCATTCGTGACATTGGGCCTACATTTGAGGACATTTGGTTCATCATGTGGTGGGGCATGTGGCAATGAAGCATCCAACTGCCCGGATTATTAGCGACGAATTCGATGTCCCTTGCTTGCGCTACACCGACAAGAACGGTGTTGCTCGGATATCGCGCACTCTCGGGAATACGTCCGGCCTCCGTTCCCGTGACCTGAAATGTATGTCCATGCAGATGAATGGGGTGGTGATCCATTCCAAGGTTAATCAAGCGGATGCGAACGCGATCACCCTGCCGGACGACCAGCGGCGTGATATCGGGGCCGGCCTTACCATTCATCAACAGCCAGTTGAACTCCATATTCATGGAGTTGGGCACGACATTGTTGGGCAATACTGCGTATTCCTGCAGAAGAATTACGAAGTCCTTGTCAACCACCGGCACATAGGGCTGTTTGGGATGCATAATGAAGGCGCCGAGCATCCCCATCATTTCCTGCATCGCCATATGGGAGTGGTAGAAGTACGTACCTTCCTGATGAAGGGTGAACTCGTAAACGAATCTTCCGCCTGGCTTGATCGGGTCCTGGCTTA
>Ga0126381_100007169_pt1 | contig 12386 bp, 6 predicted proteins | sample PanSoiMetPlot_28_FD_96465 | JGI IMG/M metagenome (GOLD analysis project Ga0126381, IMG submission 96465) | Tropical forest soil microbial communities from Panama - MetaG Plot_28 | ecosystem: Environmental > Terrestrial > Soil > Tropical forest > Bulk soil | place: Panama | collected 2016-02-17
GATGTTCCTCTGACGAAGCGAGGGTTTGGCAAAACGACTCGGAAGGACCTGTGGTGGCTGCAGCCGCTGTTGGTGTTTCTTGGCTATATGTCTTTCATCATATACGCCACGTGGGCAGGCCTTCAGGGGAATCACTACCTGTGCACGACGGCTTGCGGCGGCGCCGATTATCTGTCTCCCATGTACTCACCGCTGCTGATGACCGTTCGTCCAGGCTGGTGGCCGGTGATCATTCCGTTTTCGGCTGCAATGCTGATCCTCTGGGCCCCAGGCGGGTTCCGCCTGACTTGCTACTATTATCGCGGCGCGTACTACAAAGCGTTTTGGGCAGATCCGCCATCGTGCACGGTTGGAGAACCTCGGAAAAGCTATCTGGGCGAGAAGAAATTTCCGCTGATTCTGCAAAACGTTCATCGCTATTTCCTCTATATCGCGATTTTGTTCGTTTTTATTTTGACGGCCGACGGCATCCGCTCGCTGTTCTTCACGGCGGCGGACGGCTCGAAGCACTTTGGAGTGGGAGTGGGATCGCTGGTGCTGATCGCGAACCCTATTCTGCTGGCGTTGTATACCTTCGGATGCCACTCTTTCCGGCACCTCGTGGGCGGGCGGAAGGATGTTCTGTCTTCCTCGCCCGCGCGGAAGAAAACCTATGATTGCGTGTCGTGCTTGAATCGGCGGCACATGCTTTGGGCCTGGATCAGCATGTATTTTGTGGGTTTCGCCGATCTTTATGTGCGCTTGTGCGATATGGGAATCTGGCACGACTGGAGAATTTTCTAAATGGCCGAATACCAGACGCACGAATTTGACGTGCTGGTGGTGGGTGCGGGAGGGGCGGGCCTGCGCGCGGCGATCGAGGCTTCCGCAGCCGGAGCAAAAGTTGGGGTGGTGTCGAAATCGCTGTTGGGCAAAGCGCATACCGTGATGGCTGAAGGCGGAATGGCCGCGGCCATGGGAAACGTCGACGAGCGCGACAACTGGCGCGTACATTTTGCCGACACCATGCGTGGCGCGCAGTACGTGAATAACTGGAGAATGGCCGAAATCCATGCGAAGGAAGCGCCGGCGCGCGTGCGTGAACTCGAAGCCTGGGGCGCCGTGTTTGATCGGACGCGGGATGGGCGCATCCTTCAGCGCAATTTTGGGGGGCACCGGTATCCGCGGCTGGCGCACGTGGGTGACCGCACCGGCCTGGAAATGATCCGCACGCTACAGGATTACGGCATCCATCAGGGAATGGAGTTCCTGATGGAGACCACCATGTTAAAGCTGCTGAAGGATGGCGACCGCGTCGTCGGCGCGTTCGGCTATGACCGGGAACGAGGGCGTTTTCATCTGATCCGCGCGAAAGCCGTGGTGCTTGCTACAGGCGGCATTGGCCGCATGTATCAGATTACGTCGAACAGCTGGGAGTATACAGCCGATGGCCATGCGCTCGCATTCAACGCAGGCGCGGCCCTATTGGATATGGAGTTCGTGCAGTTCCATCCGACCGGAATGATTTGGCCGCCCAGCGTGCGAGGCATTTTGGTAACCGAAGGCGTGCGCGGGGAGGGCGGCGTTCTCAAGAACAAAGACGGGAAACGGTTCATGTTCGACGACATCCCGGAAAATTATCGCAGTTCGACGGCCGATAACCCGGATGAAGGGTGGCGCTACACACAAGGCGATAAGACGGCAAGGCGCCCTCCCGAACTTTTGACCCGGGATCACGTCGCGCGTTGTATCCGGCGAGAAGTGAAGCAAGGGCGCGGAAGCCCACATGGCGGGGTGTTTCTCGATATCGCCTGGATCAAGGAGAGAATTCCGAACGCGCCGGAACACATCAAGAAAAAATTGCCGAGCATGTATCACCAGTTCAAACAGCTCGCGGATATCGATATTACGGCAGAGCCGATGGAGATAGGCCCAACGATGCACTACATGATGGGCGGAGTAATGGTGAATCCCGAGACGCAAATGTCGAATGTCCCGGGATTATTCGCGGCTGGCGAATGCGCGGCGGGACTGCACGGAGCGAACCGGCTGGGCGGAAATTCCCTCTCCGATCTGCTCGTTTTCGGGAAACGCGCCGGAGAGTTCGCGGCAAAATACGCGAAAGAAAACAACGCCGGCACAATCAACGCGGCCCAAGTGGATGAAACGGCGCGAAAGGCGCTTGAACCATTTGATCGAGGGGCGAACGGCGAGAATCCGTTCACAATCCAGTATGAGCTGCAGACCACGATGCAGAATCTGGTGGGAATTGTCCGGACCCAAGATGAAATGGAAAAGGCCCTGGTGGAAATTGCCGCGCTGAAGCAGCGGGCATCCAAGGCCGGAATTACGGGAAACCGCGAGTACAACACCGGATGGCATACGGCGCTGGATCTTGCGAATCTCTTGACGATCGCGCAGGTTGTCGCGGTCGCGGGCGCCGAACGGAAGGAGAGCCGCGGCGGGCACTTTCGCGACGATTATCCGATCAAGGATGCAAAATGGGGTGGACTAAACATCCGGATTGATAAGGCGCAGGATGGCGGCCTGAAAGTGACGCAGGTACCGATCCCAGAAATGCCCGCCGAATTGAACCAGGTGATTGAGGAGAATAAATAGTGGCCACAACAGCGGTTTTCAAAATCTGGCGAGGCGAAGGTGAGTCAAGCAAATTCGTCGACTACAAGACGGAAGTCGAAGACGGGATGGTGGTGCTCGACGTCGTACATCGGATCCAGGCAACCCAGGCAAACGATCTTGCGGTGCGCTGGAACTGCAAAGCCGGGAAATGCGGTTCCTGCTCGGCGGAAATCAATGGCAACCCGCGTCTGATGTGCATGACGCGAATGAGCCAGATCAACTTGAACGAGCCCGTGACGATAGAGCCGATGCGCACCTTTCCTCACGTGAAAGACCTGGTGACCAACGTCTCGTGGAATTACCGCGTCAAAATGAAGATCAAGCCGTTCAAACCGCGAAAACCGGACGCCGCGGACGGAACGTGGCGCGAGCAACAGTCCGATATCGACCGGGTGCAGGAATTTCGGAAATGCATCGAGTGCTTCCTGTGCCAGGACGTCTGTCACGTGCTGCGGGATCACCATCTTCACGAGGAGTTCATCGGGCCACGCTTTTTCGTCTATACCGCGGCGCTGGAGATGAATCCTCTGGATACGGAAAGCCGCGTGAGGGACCTGCGGGAAGACGAAGGAATTGGCTATTGCAATATCACCAAGTGCTGCACGAAGGTCTGCTCGGAGGAAATAAAGATCACCGACAACGCCATCATTCCGCTGAAAGAGCGCGTGGTGGACGAGTTCTTCGATCCATTAACCAAACTGTTTCGCAAATCCAAAGGATAGCGAGCCGTCGCAAAGGTTGATCGCCCCTTCTGGCGGGCTATCCTCCCTTTAATTATTCACAATTTGCGCCAATCGGACGTACAATCCCTGATACGAAAGCAACTTCCAGTACGTGAGGTGCATGGATGAGTTCAAAAGGAAATTCCCACGGAATTACGCGCCGGAAGATGATCGGAACAGCTTCGCTCGCCACTTTGGGCGCGACGATGTTGACGGCAGCGGAGGCGGGCGCAGCGCCTCAGCAGAATTATCAGGTGGGCAAGGATCCAGGGAAACATGAGCCGCTCGAGGACTTCAAGTTCGATGTTGAGGCGACCACCGGCTGGGTGGGCGAAGCCGGTTCGGCGAAGGAAGCAACGGTAGAGGAGTTTCCGGTTTCGAAGAGCATCGCGGGCGTCTCGATGCGCCTGAAATCTGGCGGCATTCGCGAACTGCACTGGCACGCGATCGCGGCGGAATGGGCGTTTGTGGTGAAGGGTAAAGTGCTCACCACGGTCATTGCGCCCAATGGCGAGCCAGCCACCGATGTGTTCGATGAAGGAGACATTTGGTATTTCCCGCGCGGCCATGGCCACGCGCTGCAGAATATCGGAAATGACGAAGCACACTTCGTGCTGGGCTTCGACGACGGGCACTTTTCGGAGTTCGGCACGTTCAGCATTACGGACTGGGTGGCCCGGACGCCAGTAAACGTGGTGCAGCGGAACCTGGGGCTTTCGGCGGATGTGGTCAAGGGGCTGCCTACGAAGGAACTTTACATTCTGCCGGGCAAGATTCCGCAGCAAATCCCGGAGCCCTACCTGGCGGCGAATCTGGAGACATCACAATCGGCGCACAAGTTCCGCCTGAGCCAGATGCCGGCTTTGACTTTTGCGGGTGGGTGGGAAAGAGTCGTAACGCAAAAAGAATTTCCGATCAATTCGACCCTCACCTCGGTGCTGCAGCATCTTGATCCAGGCGCTATTCGGGAGATGCACTGGCATCCGAACGCCGACGAGTGGCAGTACATACTGAAGGGCCAGACGCGAGTAACTATCTTCGGCGCGCACGGGCGTGTAAAGACGGCGGAATTCAAGCAGGGGCAGATCTGCTTCATCGAGCGGGGATTCGGGCATTGCGTGGAGCAGATTGGGAACGAACCGGCGGAGTTTTTTGCCCTGTTCAACAGCCCCACGTTTGAGGAAATTTCCATCTCGAAGTGGACGGCTGGGAATCCAGCCTCTCTGCTGGCCGACAACTTCCAGATTTCGCGAGACGTCGCGGCTAAGCTGCCGAACAAGACCCTGGGAATTATCCGTTAGGTTCGCGGCGGGGGATTCGAATAGGGCGAATTCCTCGTCGTACTGCTCCAATTAACTGCGAGAGTCACACCTCGACAGGAACCCACATCGGGAACCGGCGACTCCTCGGCTGAACCATACCCGAAATGATGGTTCAGCCGACGCAGGCGCTGTCGTCGTTAAAACAGGAACTTTATCCCGAACTGAATCTCGCGTGATGTGGTTACCGCCTTCCCGAACCAGAAGTTGGCCAGAAGCGCAGAGGACGAAAGTGCAGAACCTACGCCTGTTGCGCTGTTAAAAGAATAGGGAACCACATACTGCGCTTGGAAATTGGGGTGATTGAGAATATTGAAAAATTCGGCGCGGAATTGGACTTTTAGCTTTTCGCCGAGGACGTTTTGGTTCTTGAACAGCGAGAAATCGAAGTCTTGCAGACCAGGCGCTCGGATCGCGTTGCGTGCCAGATTCCCAAGTTCTCCGCGCGCCGGGTAAGGGAAACAGGCCATATTCAGGTACGCGTTGGGATTTCCTGTGACCGCGTCCTGCGGCGTCGCGGCGCCGCAACCGGGCGCCGATGGAGCAAAATTGGGTCGCTGCGTGATGTGAACGGCTGTGGATGTAAACGTTCCCGTGCCGGCTTGATCGTTAGGAATTCCCAGGCTGAAGGGCAAGCCTGCACGCGCCGAGAAAATCCCGGTAATTTCCCAACCTCCGGCGAGGAATCGCGCCACTGATTCCTGGAAATGCGGCGAAGGAACGTCGTAGAGGAAATTCAGGGTCATACTGTGGCGAACATCAAAGTCAGAAGGGCCTCTTTGCAGTTCTGGAATGAACGCATAGGTGTTGCTCATGCTGCTGGGAAAGTCGTTTGAAGTCCCCTCTTGACCGCCGTTGTCGATGCTGTGTGAATACGTATAGGAGCCGTTTACGGACAATCCATGGCTTACGCGCTTGTTCAGGATGACCTGCAAGGCATGGTAATCGGCATAGCCGAACCAGCGCAGTGACTGTACGCGAGACCAATTTGGATTGATCTTGGTCGCCCCTTTGCCTGTAACGGGGTTGAACGGGAAGTGATAGTTCCCGTTTGAAAACGTGACCAAAGAAGGGGAAACGGCGTCAATATCGTTCTCAGCCACCGGCAGGTGCACACCTCTGGCTCCCAGATATCCCACGGTAAGCGTCAGGCTGGGCGCAATTTGACGCTGTACATCCAGGTTCCACTGCATTTTGTAAATACCCGGAGGGTCCTGTTGGATAAGCATCGTAAACAGACTTGTGGGGCTGAGCAGCCCTAAACCACCCTTGGGAAAGCAAGATCCATTCGCGCATGGATTCGGACTGAGCTTGGTCAAGTCGACGGCCCCTTGATCGTAGAAGGGGTAGGATCGATCCAAGCGCAGCAGGTAGAGCGTCGGTGTCAACTGCACGTCGTAGATTCCAAATCCAGCACGGATCGAAGTCTTGCCGTCTTTAAAGGGGTCCCACGCTATCCCAACGCGCGGGGCGAAATTTCGCAAGGTGTTGTTGCTATAGATCGGATTACCGATCTTGGTTTGCGCCAATCCGTCGGTGATATTGGTTATAAAGGAAGCCTTGCCATTCGCTTCCTTGACTACGGTAGCGGGCTCATACCGGATGCCCAGGTTTACTGTTAAGTTCGGCTTGAGGCGCAGATCATCAACAAAATAGGCTCCGAAGACCTTCTGGCGAAGGCCGCGGAGAGAATCCGTGCCAGGCAAGTCGGAATTGTACTGGTCCGGAATGCCCTGAATGAAGCCGGACATGGAATTGAAAATCCACTCCCCGGCGGGAAATGAATCGGAGAGAACGTTCGTAAGAATTCCCTCAAAACTGAAGCCCATCCGGAAGTTGTTGCGGCCTTTCACCCAGGAAACGTCGTCGATCAACTGCGGATCGGTAAAATCGAACTCCCGTGTATGAACGTCCTGGCCGCTGGGAGTGTAGCTGGTGGTCAGGAAAGGAACGGAAAACACGCCCATGGTGGTTCTCCCGGGATTAAATGCCAAGGACGGATCCGTCGACACAGCATTGCCATCGTGGTCGAAGATCTGGGGCTGATGGTCGCGGTTCACTCCCGCCCGAAACGTGTTGAGCAGTGTTGGGCTGAAAACATGCTGATAAGTAAAAATTTCGCGTTGGGTGCGAGACTGATTGAGTACCTTAAAATTGTTGTAGTTGTCCGGCGCGTCGATACTCGCCTGATCGAAATTGTAGCTGAAGGAGAGTGAGTTGCTGGCGTTAAGCTGGTAGTCGATCTTCCCAATCACGTAGTTGTCTGTGCCTGGCGCTCCGCCGCCGAAGGTGAAAACGCCGGTGTCACCGGGACCCGGCGTCGTGGGATGCGGGAACAATGCCAAGTAAGGCTTGATCGATGCAGCTACAGTCACCTGGTGCTTGGCAGTGCAAGCGGTATTGTTGCAGATCAGCCCGCTCCTGGCGGCGTCTGAAATCGTGTTCGTCGCAAAGCTGGAAGGATTAAACTCCCTGATTCCTTCATAGTCTGCAAAATAAAATAGCTTGTCTTTCTTGATTGGCCCGCCTGCCGAGGCGCCGAATTGGTTACGCCGGAAAGGAGGAATAACTACCGGATCAAAATAGTTCCGCGCATCGAGCGCGCTGTTGCGTATGAAATAGAACGCACTACCGTGCAATTGGTTGGTGCCGGACTTCAGAACGGAATTCACTACGCCTCCGGCGCTTCGGCCGTACTCAGCGGAGAATGAGTTAGTCAGAACCGTAAATTCCCGAATGGCATCCACACCCATGTTGATACCGAGCGCATTGCCGGGGCTGTTGTTGCCGTAATCGTTGACCACAAAACCGTCCACGCGGAAAACATTCTCAGTGGAGCGCGAGCCCGCCACAAACATTCTCAGGCCGGCCCCCGAATAGCCCCCTCCCGAGGCAGTATCCAGGGTGGTGACGCCGGGTTGCAGCGTTGCCAACTGAATCCAGTCGCGACCGTTGAGAGGAAGCTCGCGAATACTTACGTCGTCAACCAAGCCCGAAATCGCAGCATTAGAGGTATTCACTTGGGGCGCCTCACCTGTCACCACCACTTGTTGCTCGACAGTGCCCACTTGGAGAGTCATATCAACGCGCAATACTGCGCCGACGGTCATCGTCTGGTTCTTGCTGATCTCCTCCTTGAAACCTTGAGCGGAGACCGTGACGTCATATGCCCCCGCTGGAACGCTGACGATATTGAAACCACCGGAGCCGTCTGTAGTCGCTGTTCGAGATATTCCCGTTTCTAGGTTCTTTGCGGTAACCACGGCGTTCGGAACTGCGCCACCACCTGAGTCCTTTACTGTTCCGAGAATCGTTCCGGTTACGGTTTGCGCATTCGAAAAGGGTGCGGCGAAAAGCGCCAGAATCAGCAAAGTGCAAAAGCAGAGTATGTGAAACTGAGCAGTCTTACTCCTCATCGAACCACCTCCACGAATTGCGGCAAACTAACCTGGATGGCCCGGTTTCCCGAGGCTGCACGACACGCACCGACACCTAACCGTTCAGAACATTCAAAGCGTATTTAAAAGTACTTCCGCACACTTTCGGGCGAAGTCCTGTCCAGAAATGGGGATGCTTATCCGCTGTTTCCCCCGTTGGGAATAGACCAATACCCGCCTTACTGATTTCGCGATGCTATTTCACCACCCCAACCTGAGCGGCTTTGACGCTCCCAACAACACCTTTCCGGTGGAAAGGATTTATCACCAGATACAGCTCAAAAACAAGTGCTTTTTACATGCGCGAAACAAAGCACACCTCCAGCTTCCTGTCTCAGACGCCCCACTACCACCACCGTGGTGCTTCATTCAGCTTTAAGAACGGCTTCTTCGATGTATGCTGATGCGGGAGCTCCATGACTCGACAAGGTCCCAATATACGTGTGAGCCAAGTGGGCGAATGGGCGGATGGCCGGTTCGCCCGCAAGCAGGATTACCTGGCGACCGAAGAACCGCTGGAAATCCGCGTGGGTGATGAGCCACTCAGCGTCACTATGCGGACGCCCGGCGAAGACCTGGAACTCACCGCTGGGTTCCTGCTGACGGAGGGATTGATCGAGCGTCGCGAACAGATCGTTGTGATGGAAGCATCGTCGGAATCGGACCCGGTACGTGCGGGAAATGTCGTTCACGTGCAGCTCACACCCGACGCTTTGTCCAATGGCGAGAAATTGCGGCGGAATTTCTTCGCGGCTTCGAGTTGCGGAATATGCGGGAAGGCGTCGATCGATTCAGTACGCTCGCGAGCGCTCAGAGCGCCAAATCCCGATTTTCGTGTCGACCCAGAAGTTCTCATCTCCCTGCCGGCTGCACTTATGACGTCGCAGGCGGTCTTCGGACGAACTGGAGGACTACACGCCGCAGCGCTGTTCAGCGACTCCGGCCAATTGCTCGCGTTGCGCGAGGATATTGGCCGTCATAACGCAGTGGACAAAATCGCGGGCTGGGCGCTGAGGGAAAATCGTATTCCTCTCGCAAATGAAATCCTTTTGGTGAGCGGCAGAGGCGGGTTCGAGATCGCACAGAAGTCGATTGTCGTGGGTGTGCCGGTCTTGGCAAGCGTGTCCGCGCCATCAAGCTTGGCTGTACAACTGGCGCGGGAAATGAGCTTAACGCTGATCGGCTTTTTGCGCGGTCGTCGATTTGTCATTTACGCGGGCGAAGAACGGATAGGGAAGGCAGGGCCAGCGTAGACTCCTGCCTAGTGCGGACGCGCGCGAATCAAAACCTTTTGTTTGCCGTCCAGCGTCAGGTCGGTTCCCAATCAAGCGTCCTTGGGACTTTTCCCGGATGAGCGGCGCGGGTATCCTGTGGCGTCGTACAAATTGCGCAGGCAACGACTATAAAGCCTTGAAGGATTGAGCATGAAAAGAACACTTCCGCAGGAAGTGTTACACGAAATCGGCACGCGGCTCGAGCAAGCACACAAAGCGTTTGAGCGGCGCTATCCCGGAGACAGCGGGGAGCGGCAGCCTGTGCATGTTGTGTATGGGGGGGCCCATCTCTTTCGCGCAGGGACTATCCGGAAGCTGGGGGAGATCGCGCTTCGGGCCATGGATGAATTCGCGCCGAATTTTGTGGCTTTCGCTAAGGCGCTAAAATTTTCAGGATCCGATCGCATGCCCGATACGCAGGATCAGATTGCCGCGATCGAGGAGTCGATAGAGAAAATGCCGGATGCAGTGCGGCGCGAAAATCGCTCTGCGTGGCTGGCGTACGCCGTGTATGGGAGGGTTCGCGAAAAACTTCGACGCGAGCCGGTGGAGGATTTCCGGATCGACTTTGAAGATGGCTACGGCAACCGCCCCGACACAGAGGAAGACGGACATGCGATTGCGGCGGCGGGCGAAGTCGCGCAGAGCATGACCTCGGGTGAACTTCCGCCATTCATCGGCATCCGGCTGAAGCCTTTTACCGAGGAATTGCGAACGAGGAGCGTCCGCACTTTCGATATTTTCCTCACGGAATTGGCCGCGAGAACTCGCGGAACGATTCCAAAAGCGTTTCGTGTGACTCTGCCGAAGGTGACGCTCCCCGACGAAGTGGCAGCGTTGGCTGACTTGTGTTCGCGGCTAGAACCGGCGCTGGATTTGGAGCCGGGACTTTTACGCCTGGAACTGATGATTGAGACTCCCCAGGCGCTTTTGAACGAACGGGGAGAAGTGAATGTTCTGGCGCTCGTGAGCGCTGCGCGCGGGCGTTGTCTGAGTGTGCACTTCGGTCCTTATGACTACACGGCGTCGCGGAGTATTCCGGCTTCGCCAGATCTGCTTTCACATTTCGCATCGGACTTTGCCCGTGAGCTAATGCAGGTTTCGCTGGCAAGAACAGGCGTTGGCCTTGCAGATGGGCCGACAAATATCATGCCGATTCCGCCACATCGAACGGTTAAGGACGGCGCTGCGCTGACCCTGCGGCAACAGGAGGAAAATCGAGCAGTGGTCCACCAAGCGTGGAAAATTCAATATGACCATGCTAGGCGCTCGCTCGCCAACGGATTCTACCAAGGCTGGGATTTACATCCGGCGCAACTGCCGGCACGGTATGCGGCAGTTTTCTCGTTTTTCCTTGAAAATGTCGACTCCGCGGCAGAGCGCATGAGAAATTTCATAGAAAAGGCCGCCCAAGCCACTCGCGTGGGACAGGTGTTCGACGATGCGGCAATGGCGCAAGGTTTGCTGACCTATTTACTGCGTGCCATCAATTGCGGAGCCGTCGCCGCGCGGGAGATCGAGGCACTGACAACTTTGTCGCTGGCGGAGCTACGCAGCGGATCCTTTGTCAGGATCCTGGAAGGCCGGCGTAAACAACACGGTTAAGATTAGAAGCGCCGCGTGTCAGACCGTTGGTGTGCGGGTCAGAACGTCTCTGACTTTTGCGGCCAAATCGTCGGGGCTGAAAGGTTTCTCAATGAATTCGGTTCCTGGATTCAGAACTCCAATATTGATAGCTGCATCCTCTGTGTAGGCTGACATGTACAGAACTTTCAAGTCAGGCCGCATGGAAGTGAGGCGGCTTACAAGCTCGCGTCCTTTCATGCCGGGCATAAGTACGTCCGTAAGAACTAAGTCAATCTGCTGATTTTCTTTTTCCATAATTTGGATCGCCTTGATCGCGCTGCGAGCTTCCATGACGGTGTATCCGTGGATTTTCAAGAATTCGCGTGTCATGCGGCGCACTGCGTCGTCATCCTCGACCACCAGAATGGTTTCCGCGCCCCTCGCCGGCTGTGGCGCAGGGGCAGGTATTTCGGTTGCTTCCACCGGAGCTTCGACTCGCGGCAGATAAATCCGGAACGTCGTTCCCTCGCCGACCTTGCTGGATACAGTAATACATCCGCCGCTTTGTCTAACGGTTCCGTATACCGTGGCGAGACCTAGTCCGGTGCCTTTGGTCCTGTCCTTCGTGGTGAAAAACGGTTCGAAAATATGCGACAGCACCTCTTCCGCCATGCCGTGTCCCGTGTCGTGCACGGCCAGAATGACGTGGGGGCCGGCTTGCGAGCCGGGATGCCGTTGTACGAACGACTCGTCGAGGTCGGCATTGGCCGTCTCAATTACGAGTTCACCTCCTTCCGGCATGGCGTCGCGAGCGTTGAACACTAGATTCATAACCGCCTGTTCCATTTGGGCGGCGTCGGCTTTGACGCGGCCAAGCTCGGGATCGAGGTCTAAAATGAGACGAATATCTTCGCCAATCACCGGGGGAAGCAAGTCTTTTACCTGACTAACAAGGTTGTTCAAGTCGAGGACCCGAAGCTGGAGCACTTGTTTGCGGCTGAAAGCCAATAGGCGCCGCGTTAAGGATGCGGACCGGTCGGTCCATTTCAAAATCTCGTTCAATTCTCGACGAAGGGTGTTATCGGCCCCGACGCGGTTGAGAGAGAGGGCCGCGTGTCCGCGGATGACCATTAACAGGTTGTTGAAATCGTGAGCGATCCCACCCGCCAATCGGCCCACCGCTTCCATTTTTTGCGCTTCGCGCAATGCTTGCTCTGCGTGTTCGCGGACTGCGATTTCCTTTTTTAATTCCTTGTTGCTGGCGGCAACCTCCCTGGCGTGCAAGCGAGCAGTCTCTGCCAAATAGACGGTGAAGGCCATAACGCCAGCCATCAGAATGCCAGCGATGAAGGCGAAGCGCGGCAGAAGAGAAAGCGTGTACGATCGCGTCTCAGGTTTTGGCCACACTTGGACTCGCCACACCAATTGCTCAAACTGCACATCTGCGAA